>Ga0136604_1001184_pt1 | contig 11900 bp, 22 predicted proteins | sample AntRauFillE10628_FD_104928 | JGI IMG/M metagenome (GOLD analysis project Ga0136604, IMG submission 104928) | Saline lake microbial communities from Rauer Islands, Antarctica - Metagenome Filla E10 #628 | ecosystem: Environmental > Aquatic > Non-marine Saline and Alkaline > Saline | place... | reverse complement strand
GATAGAGAGATAGAGAGAGCCCTTTATATCGGCGCTTGTAACGGGTTGTGCGAATTTAAACAAATGTAAGGGTAAAGTGAAAATGAAAAGCATCGCTGAAGTTTACAGGCGCTGGCCATCCCATGCGGACTGCATCGCACACTTAGAGCAAGTCCGGTGGGATGATTGCCTATTTGTGCAGCTTATTTTTGTGAAGATGTAAAAGAATCACCCCCGAAACCGCACTTTGAGGGCTAGACTACATGCCCAGTAAACCAATTCTGATCCTTCTGCCGTTTCGGGGTTAGCGTGAAATCGCTGTCATATAAGTAAGGAAATCAGAAAAGTAGTGACAGCCGGGAAAGACCGGCCCCTTTACTCTCATACGTATGAAGTAGTATACTATGCGAATGACTGAAAGATTTGAAAGACTATACAATAGATTACTAAAGTTAGCAGATGGTGATGTAGACTTAGTAGACGAGGTACTAGAAAAACGTATGGATAAGAGTCCTATGATGCTTAGTGATGACTGGATGCGGGTATCAGAACCAGCCCTAGAAGGGGACTTGATTAAGGCCCTGAATAAGCGAGATCAATCTCATTGACCTAATCTGATAAATAATTTAAGATCAAGACAAGAACATCAAGGAGGATGGATTATATGGATTATACAACGGAACAAACAGACATTTTCAAAGCGGTAGAAGATACCGGGGACAATATAGCTATTGTGGCTAGAGCCGGAACGGGCAAGACAACTACTCTTGTAGGGATAGCAGAACGATTAGAGCACAAGGAGCACATCTTAGCTGTATCCTTTAGTAAGGACACCACGGAAGAGCTAGGCAATAGGATGCCTTCTAACACAGAGGCAGTTACTCTGAATGCCTTAGGGAATAGGGCATTATCGTCATTGATTAAGAAAAGAACTCAGGTAGAGCGATTTAAATTAGGTAACTTGATCAAAGATTACTGCAATATGGATCCGGCATTACGGGCACACTGGGCTGAGCTTAGAGACCTCATTAAATTTGCTAGATATGATGGTATTGTCCCAACGGGTTGTAGCATCCCTAATACACCCCTAACACTCGATACAGATCAGGCTTGGTTGGATACTATTAATCGTAAAAATATGGAGCTGCCTACGACCAAGCACCACCTCAATATGTATCGTCAAATTTTGAGAGATTGTAATGACGAGACCGCGAAAGGTACTATTGATTTTGACGATATGCTATATGCGGCAGCCTGTTTCCATGTGAAGTTGATTCAGCCTTCTATCCTTATGGTTGACGAGGCACAGGATTTGTCATCATTGCAGCATGAGATGGTACGTAAGATGATGGGGGAGCACACTAGATTAATTATTTGTGGAGATCCTATGCAAGCCATTTACGCATTCAGGGGAGCTTCCTCTAATTCCATGGATCAAATGTCAGAACTGTTTGATTGCGTAACCAAGCCCCTAACCATCAGCTTTAGGTGTAGTAAGAGTGTTATCAAGGAGGCTCAAAGTATCGTACCTGATATTAAGGCATGGGAAAGTAACGATGAAGGGAAGGTAGTACCCGCTCAAGAGTGGAGCTTAAATGATATACATCCTGGGGACGCTATCCTCTGTAGGCACACCGCCCCCCTAGTTAGTATGATCTATAGCCTAGTAGGGTATGGAACTCCGGCTACGGTTCTTGGTCGGGATATTGGCAAAGATCTTAAGAAATTACTGAAACAGCTTTGTAAGAATAAAATTAAAATTAGTTGTGATGATATGTTGGATAAGTTAAACCAGTGGGAGCTTAAGCAGAAGAAGATAGCTTTCTCTAAAGGTGATCCAGCTATCCAGGAATCAGCTATAGATAAAGCAGAGTCTATTCGTATTGTGTATAGCCATAGCTGGGACGCTAACACTGTTGAGGACTTGTTTGACGATATTGATAAGGTATTTTCAGTAGGTCATGAAAAGAAAGTAGAACTATCCACGATTCATAAAGTAAAAGGGATGGAATGGGACAACGTGTTTATCTTAGATAGCCACCTTATTGGATCCAAGAAGTATAAAAATAAAAAGAAGTCTAGCACTAATGCCGCACTACCAGTAGGTGATAGCTATGAAGATCAGGAGAAAAACCTCAAATACGTAGCGGTTACTCGAGCACGGAGAACCCTAACTTATATTAATACTAATCAGGAGATTTCATTAGGAGATGATGGAGATGTTGCTAATGGTTAAAAATGGTCGTATGCTTAGGAAACAGGGAGGTATTAATCATGGATACAAGTAAAGTAGAAATTACCATTACAGGTCAATCAGGGGTGGGGAAAACCACTATATCAGCTATAGTCGAAAGGGCGCTAGAAGATAATGGTTATCCGGTAATTAATAAGTGTGTACCGTTGGAGATGGATGAAGCGTCCTACCCAGTAGATAAAGAGTATAGTAAATACGTACACATCAATATGTCCGAAGAAGTATCTTGATATACTCGGAAGTAAACCGATTATGTACACCATAAGCTAGAGTGGCCAAGAGGTGAAGGCTACCCGCTCATAACGGGTTGAGCGTAGGTTCGAATCCTACCTCTAGCACCATTTTTACAGGAGGCCCTAATGGGAGACGTAGTACACTTAGCATTCACATCAGCAGATAAAGATCTAAAACAAGCTTACGATTACGCCGTAAAGCATCTAGGTGCAGAGAGTGCCGAGAAGTTGGTTATAAAAACCTTCAAGAACACAGGAATCCCCTTTGAGGAGCTACCAGAGGACATTAAGATAGGGTTAGCCCAGTCTATGCTACTAGAAACCAATTTAATACTGTCGGGTGATATGGATAAAGAGTGGCAAAAGGTTGTAAAAGCAGACAAGAAAATTAATAAAAACAGAACCATAGTAAAATGGTTACTAGCCTGTATTCTGTTAGAAGGAATACTTTTAGTAGCACTAGTATAAAGTCAAGATTAAAGATTAGTAGAATATCCCCCCGGACACGGGTATACTTAATTTAGGGGGCTACTATGAACAAGATACAAAATCTAGTTCGAGGAATACAGACGGACATGAAGTGTGGTAAATGTCGTCAGGGCTTCATGAGACCTAAAACCCCCATAAGTATAAAGCCGGATCAAAAGTACCCTCATAATTGTACGAATTGCGGGAGGTCTGAGAATTATGCAGTACAATATCCCCATATAAGATACCTAGATTAATTTAAAAAATATCTTTACACAGGCGCCACCAGTGCTAGGGTAGAGATACGAAAACTTAATAATCTCAAATTCAAGGAGGAAACGAGATGAACGAATTCCATATTAATATTAGTGAACTGACCATGGATAAACTGGTAGACGATAATCAACATGAAGATCTAAACAGATTCTATGAAAGTATTTCAAATGAAGAAGCTGATATGTTGAATCACCGCAATGATTACCACCGGTTTGAGGACGTAGCATGAGCAAACGATTAAAATTGTACACTTCGATGGAAAGCTTTGATAAGATTCATAAAGATCTAGCTAAGAAAAAGTCAGGCTCCGTTAAAGTACCTGTAGATATGATGGAGACCCTTCTTATGGACCATAGTACCATGTACAAGAAGTTGGAGAGTATCGGAGAAAGACCAGATACACCTTCTAAAGTGATTAAGATTTAGTACGCAATTAATTGCACAAACTACTTTACATCTTTGCCTTTTTTGCTAGAGTTAAAGTATGAACAATACATCAAATCCAAGGAGGGAAGCATGTTAAATTTTATAGATACACAAACCGGGGAGGTTCAAGTAATGGATTACCATACCGCACAAGACTTTTTCGGTGAGAATAGATTGGAACAGATATTGAATGATAATGATACCCGTATGTTGGTCGAATCTTTAGATATATGAAAGTGCTTGCAAATCCCCTTGGGTTTGATAGCCTAATACGTGGGGGAGTAGAGCACATGGACAAATACCAGATATTCACGGACGAGGTTTGGATAGAAGATTGCCTCTCTAAACGCCAGGCCGAAAGATTATTTTTACAGCAAGTCACCTCAGCTGTTTTTGAAAGAAAAACCACCACCATCAAACTAGTAACCGGTGAGCTAACCGTCTCTGAATTTTCATTTGCTAAGCAATAAGTGTAGCTACTTTGATTTATTTGACTTTTTGTTGCTGATACTGGTACCCTAAATACTAGTCAAGTGGGGGCAGATGATAGTAATTCAAATAACATAGATATGATAGTAATAAAGGGGCTGGCCACTGTGCTAGTCCTTATCTGTTTCTGATTGATTTTTAATCCAAGCTAGGCACTGGGGGAAGTATCATGGCTAATAAAATCACTACTAAAGAACAGTATGAACTCGCACAAACCATATACGATAAAGAAGGTTGTTATGATAGGACAGCCTCAGTTCTTAACAAGAAATGGAAGACTGAACTTACAGGCAAGTATCTCAAATATAAGTTAACAAGAGGTAAAGTACCCCTTAGTGAGAATCAGGTTAAGATTAAAACAGCTACAAGAGAAGAATGTATAGAAGATCTTAGAGCCCTTGCGGAAAAGAACCCGGACCTATATTTAAGTAGAAATTTCTATAGAGTACATAGTAAGTATTCAGAAAGTGCATGGAATCAACACTTCGGCACCTTTAATCAGTTTAGACGAGATGCTGGCATCACCTTATCCAGACACGCAGGAAGACTTGAACTTAATATAGCCAAGCACTCATCTTTAGAAGCGTACAATGAGATGAATGATGAAAAGCGCCACTGGGGGGAGGCGTACCTAAAGCCTTGTAATAAACGCTATCAAACCATGTTGGTCTGCTCAGATGTGCACGATATAGAAGCAGACCCCTTCTGGGTTTACTTGTTTTTGCGGACTGTCAAGAGAGTACAACCGGAAAAAGTTATATTGAATGGTGATATATTTGATCTGCCTGAATTCAGTAAGTACCAAGTAGATCCTAGAGATTGGAATGTAGTAGCTAGAATAGAATGGGTACATAGATTTTTACAGGATATTAGGAATGCTTCATGCGACTCCGAGATTATCTTTGTAGAGGGGAACCATGAATTCCGACTACTCCGGCACCTTTCGGAAGCTACACCTGCCGTACAGGTAATACTGTCGGATTTGCATGGGTGGACAGTGCCTAAGTTACTAGGTTTGGACGAGTTTGAAGTGAATTACATAGCACCAGCAGATTTAGGAACCCTCACAAAATCAGATATAAAAGCTGAGTTGCGTAAGAATTACTATGTAGCTTATGACGCATTTCTAGCTTGCCACTTCCCGGAAGCTAGGCACAAAGGGCTTCCAGGATGTAATGGTCATCACCATAAGCATTTGGTTTGGGCCATGAACAACCGAACCTACGGAGCTTACGAATGGCATCAATACGGGTCTGGCCATAAGCAAGAGGCCGGGTATTGTGATGGGTCTAAATGGGCTATGGGATTTGGGGTTGTACATGTGGACACGCATAAGAATACTGTACAGCAAGAATATATCGATACCACCTCAGACCACTGTGTTATCGGAGGAACTTGGTATGAACGAACAGATGTGCCAATATCTTGACATAGTAGTGTTATTATATAGTATTTAAATACGGCTCGAAACTCAAGGAGGAGTGAGCACTGATTAATCGGGGGGAGATTCCATGAATACGCCAGTAGCCTTTGTCCTAGCAGCTATGTCTATGCTTAACCCAGAGCCAGTACAGGCCCCGGAGGAAGTTTATTGTTTAGCACAAAATATCTACCATGAAGCTCGTTCAACCAAAGTGTATGAGCAAATCATGGTGGCCAAGGTAACAGTAAATAGCGCAATTAATCGGGATACCACTATTTGCGAAGAAGTGGCCAGACCTTGGAGGTATAGCTGGACTCATGACAAGAAAGCCAGAATAGACTTAGATAACCCTATAGAACGAGAGGCATGGAGGCTAGCAGTAGAAATAGCACTATTGACTGCCGAAGATGAGGAGGGGGATTGGGCTGTAACGCACTACCACGACCACTCGGTTGACCCAGACTGGGGTTTTAAGGTGGTATATAACGGACCAAATTTTGTCTTTTACCAAGGTAGACTTTTATAGTACCATGAACCCATAAGGAGACTTCATGGGCGATGTAATAGATATAACAACTAAGGTAGGAACCGAGGAATCTGAATTGCTGACCGCTATAACCTGTCCGGTATGCCATGGGTTAGATTTTATGCCGGTAGCGGTGGGCCATTTAGAAGAATCAGAGGATTTTACTGTAACGGGATTAGCGTGCACAGGGGAGTGCGGTAGTACGACCATATTAGACCTAGAAAATGGTAAAGTTATCGGGTACTCTGTATCTAACCTTGAATTTGACAATGATAATTAGCAATGGAGTGCACTATGAGTAAGATTGAAGTAATACCGTACAATAAGTATAAGACAACCGATGGTGTCGAGCACAGCTCTTTGGAATCAGCCACTATACACCAGTTCAAAGAGGACTTTGAGGAGGCTATCGGTATAAATCTGTATGCACCTGTAGCTGCTGTAATTCTAGAAAAAAGGCATGAAGTTATAAAGTTTCTAGAAGAGTATAATACCAAGTTTGATATTAAATGATCAGGGGTACAATGGCTAAGCACGAAAGTCGGGAGATATTTATAGGAGTACGAGGCCGAACCTGTAGAGATGGTTCTGTTCTTGTTTGGGACAAGGACGGTAACGAATGTTATCTTAATCCAGATGTGAGTTATGACGGGAAAGAAAAACAAAAACCGAAACTTATTAGCAAAGGATTTGCGGTCCCCACTGTTTAGACCCAAAGTAGTTCCTAATAAAAAGGGTAAGGGTGCTTACAAAAGAGAAGGTAAGCATAAAAAGTTAGATGAATAGGCCAAGGAGGGTCAAGATGAAGTTCCAGTACACCGATATTATAGTAGATACAGATGAATGGGATCAACTATTCAACCTCACAACAGACCTGCTGTCTCAAGGCTATGCAGTGCAGTACGTGGAGTATACAGAACCAGAACTACCGGAGACGGTATATCGATTACGCCAGATTGATAAACACAGGAAGAAACAATTAGACCCAATTAAGTTTTGTAAGTGCCTAGTTACTGAAAAGAAACCTACAAAATAGTGGTGGATTTAGAGTATACTAGAGATGGGGGTAAGAAGATGATGATGAAAACTTACAAAGAGCATTCTCTAGAACTCATTAAAAAAACTAAGATAGCTGCTAAAGACACCGGAAGCACTTATTTTGTCGGGGTACTGACCAAGGGTAGAAGTGATGTTAGGATTATAGCTTATGCCTATCATGAAGATCTCTGCCAATTAGTTAGTTTTACACCCTTCTGGATGATAACAAACCAAGGGGAGGCGTTAGATCTTGATGTGCCAAGCTTTCACTGAACAAAAATATAAACCTGCTGTTATAGAGTTTGATGTAAATTCAGTTATAACTTTGCTTACATCAGCACCTAGAAAAGAAAAGACCTTTCACATTTACGTATGGTCTGATCGAGCATGGATAACCTCATACCTAGACGAGCATTATTTTGTTTTTGCTACAACGGTGAAGAATGAGTACCCAGTAAGCCGAGGTTTTGGGGAAGTCCCGGCACACCAGTTAAAGGCTATGGTAGAGAATTGCGATAAAGAAGAAGAGATAGCTTTTCAGTTAACCGTTGATATTACGAATGTACTAGAATGAAGATACCTCAGGCATTTATATACACAGATGGTAGCGTGGATAAGAAGAAGTTCGGAGGTTGGGCTTACGTTGTCGTGGATCATAAGGGTGTAGTACACTCTACTAAGTACGGCGGAACTAATAAAACAACTAATAATAAAATGGAGCTACAGGCAGTACTCATGGCCCTACACTACATCCCGAATATAGTACCTATAACGATATATAGTGATAGTAAGTACGTTGTGAAAGGGGCTGAGGACTGGGTATGGTTATGGATGAGTAATGGTTGGAAAACCGCAGACGGGGAAGATGTGAAAAACAAGGAGTATTGGAAAGAGTACATATCCTTAATCGGACTGCGGGATATAACAGTGGAGTGGGTTCCCGGACATAAGGGGGTTAAGCATAATGAGCTGGCAGATAAGCTGGCTAACAAGGGCAGATTAGAGGCAGCATCATGGATCAAGTAACTTATTATGCGATATTAACGCTTATAGGTATTAAGATGTGGGCACTAATATGTTTAATGTTATTAGAAAGTATTTCTGAGGATGGCACATTAACGTACCTAGATTGGAAAACCAGATTTATAGTTATTGCATTAACGCCACTACTGCTAATAATGGGTTTGATTATGTACTACGTGGTAGTATTGTTGGCCCCCTTAATTTTGATTATAAAGTACCTTTTCGAGAAATAAACTATTTACAAAGTACGCAATACTGCTAGGGTGTAGGTGACATTAAGAAATCAAGGAGGATGTTATGTCAGTAATCACAGTTGAACTAAAAGTTTTAAGATTTACTAACAAATGTATTGTTGCCACCGATGAAACAGGTCGAGAGCGTTGGATTGGTAAAGACACCTCAGACTACAGACTTGATGGGGATGATATTGTTTTGAATATCGACAAGAAGAAATGGGATCGCAGAAATCAGGCAGTACCTAAGGAACTTGAACCCAAAAATGACACAGAATTCTGGACACGAAAGTGCCTGTGCTGTGGAGTAGAGAAAAAGCTGGAGCGTATGATGTTTGTTTGCTACGATTGTAAAGAAACGTCATTATGGAGGAGTGCAGCATGAGGGTTCTAGTTACTGGGGGTTCTGGGTATATCGGTAGGCACGTAGTTAGAGACCTGGGACTCTGGGGGCATGAAGTCTTAAATGTAGATTTGGTAAAACCAGTTACCCTCATGTATCATGAGACTTTTGAAAAAGTGGATATTCGTAAGAGTTTAGATATTTGTGATAACTACGATATAGACGCGGTAATACACTTAGCCGCACTCATTGACGGGGCGGAGTCTATATCTAGACCAGATCAGTACCATCGTACTAATGTAGTAGGAACTGTAAATGTACTAGATTATATGGGTCGAAATAATATCCCTACGATCATATTTGCGTCGTCTGCGGCAGTCTACAGCGAATCAGGTATCGTATGCACTGAGGACAGTCCGGTACACCCTAAGAATCCTTATGGAGTTTCTAAACACATAGGAGAACGATTAATAGAGGACTATTACCACGCTGGGTTAGTAAAAGGGGCAGTAGCTCTAAGGTTCTTCAATGTAGTGGGGATTGATACAGATATAGCCCAACCATCTAAAGCCATGAATTTGGTTAAGATCATAACAGACTCGGTGGAGCAGGATAAATGCATGACGGTGTTTGGTGATTCTCATAAAACTAAAGATGGGTACGCAGTGAGGGATTTCATTCACGTTACAGATGTAGCTAAAGGAGTGATTTCAAGCTTAGATGCTTGCATAGACTCAGATGAGTTCTCAGTATATAATATAGGTACAGGGGTAGGTTATAGTGTTAGAGATCTTATACGAGAAGCAGGCTTAGTGCACAATAAACGGGTGCAATATACGCTTGCCGGAATTCGTGAGGGTGAAGTATCAAAATCTATTGCATACATAGGTAAAATACAGGATGCTATGGGCTGGAAACCTACATCATCCCAAGATTTAGGCAGAATATTCAAGGAGGAAAGACATGCTTACAGAATTAAGAACACTGACAAATGAACTACAAGAAGTGCAGAGTCACGCAGAAGGTTTAATCAAGGTAACACCCTTTAAAGACCCTAATAATAAATGGATAGTAAGATCCGCTTTACAGAAAGCAGTAAGACGGGGAGACTTAGATACGGCAGTACTGTGTGCCGGATTGATGTTAGCGGATAACCAGTTTTATTTCTGGAGATCCATGTCTATTATTATGGTAGAGGATATCGGCCCTACAGACCCAGATCTTTCCTACTTATCCACAGCAATGATGACAGCACCCCCTCAAGTAAAGGCAGCTATTAGAGAGAAGGACGTTGCCGAAGTTTTATTGAAAAGAGCTATTGAAGGCTCAAAAACTAGAGTATGCTGTGAAATGTCTTTCGGAGCAGATATTCTAGCAACTAAGTCAGATTATACGGCTATAGCAGAGCGGGGATCCGAAGCACTCATAGACGAACTATATAATTTAGAAGAAGGTATGACCCTTGGAACCTACACAGATGCCTACATGATCATGACCGTACTAGCCGGTAAGAACCCCAGTAAAATCAAAGTTAAAGTAGAAGATGCTGTGCTAAAAAAGCTCTTTGAAGATATGCTACCACTAAAGCAAGCAAGAATGGCTTGGATAGGGTACAAGAATCCTATTGATTCCATGCACCTGTCATGGTTACCTTCTTGCTTGATGTTAACCGATGCTGCTCCGGTAAATGATGATATACCAGAAGAACCAGGAACGGTTAAAGGGCTTCCGAGTAGTAGTTTTGATACCCACACCATGCAGGGAAAGATGGCACTAAAAGCTTTTTACACTTCTCTAAGAAAAGACTATCCAGTTATTAACCAGATTGAGGAAAGCAAAGCAGCAAAAGCTTTGGGGGCTGTAGTTTTCGTAGTGGAGGGGGTGTTGGAGACTCTGAGGCTAACGAGTCCACTCCTTACAGAAGCAAAGGAGTTTCAAGATACGACCTTTATGAAGCATAGCGGTGTACCGGAGAGCCATGTTGAGGAGATTAAAGATATTGTATCCAGTGAGCTTGAACGACTTCACTCCAAAAGAGTGTGGGCGGTGACTATCCGATGAGACCACTTATTGTAGCCCCCCACATGGACGATGAAGTCGTTATACCTTCAGCTTTAGATATGAATCAGGACCATAGATTTCTGAATGATCTTTGCAAGATTGCCCTAAGGCCTGCCAATATGGGTAATGTAACTAGGGTGCTAGAATCTAGGTCTTTTGATTCCAACTTGACACGCCCCTTGTACTACATTACTTTTAGTCATGAGGTTTTAGGGCGCAAGGAGAGGGCCCTAGAGGCTTACACTACAGAGTTCAGATACGGGTACCATCCTAGATCTTTACACACTGTCCTAGGATCATACTGCAACAGTGGGTATGCAGAGGGCTACGATTTAATTTTTAACAGGGAGGAATGATTAGATGAAGGTAGTTATTACGGGGGGTTGCGGGTTTATCGGCACAAACTTGATGCAGTATTTAGAAAAAACAGAACCAGATACAGAGATAGTGTTGTTGGATATTGTAACTCCTAGCGTCCCCATGGGTCAGAATACCCGGTATATCTATGGAGATATTCGTAACTTAAAATGTTTGTTAGATGTTTTTGAAGGCTGTGACGAAGTTTATAATCTGGCCGGTATCCTAGGAACTTCGGAGCTTATCCCCCTTTCCTCGTTAGCCTGTGACGTTAATATTTTAGGTGCTAATAATGTATTAGATGCAGCTCGAATATGCGGCGTGTCTCGAGTGTATAATGTAGCCAAACCCCATTTTGATGGTTATGATGAAAACGCTTACACTCTCACTAAGCATGGAGGGGAGTTGCTTGGTCAAATGTATCAACGTCAGTACGGGATGGAGGTAGCTACGGTGAGATGGCTTAATGCCGTAGGACCGCACCAACACTTATACCCAGTTCGCAAGTTTCTACCTATGATGGTTTTACTAGCCCTTTACGGGTATCCACTAGAAGTTTACGGGGATGGCTCACAGACTATAGATCCCATTGATACAGAAGACTTGAGTAGATTTACGGTACATGCTTGCAGGAATCTAGGAAAATCAAGAGATGTGGTTGATCTAGGATCGGGTCGTGCAATTAGTTGCAAGGATACTGCTGAGATGATCTTGGAAGTAATGGGTGATATGGGGTTAGCACTAGCCCCGGAGGTAACGATTAAGCATGTC
>Ga0136604_1001170_pt1 | contig 11995 bp, 10 predicted proteins | sample AntRauFillE10628_FD_104928 | JGI IMG/M metagenome (GOLD analysis project Ga0136604, IMG submission 104928) | Saline lake microbial communities from Rauer Islands, Antarctica - Metagenome Filla E10 #628 | ecosystem: Environmental > Aquatic > Non-marine Saline and Alkaline > Saline | place... | reverse complement strand
TCAGCGTTTCCATTACCTGAGTAATATCAGGTAAAGATAGGCTTTCTGGAAGCCTTGAACGGTGTAAGAGGTAGTAAAGTTTTACACAGATTTTTTGTTAAAATCACGTTGAAAACAAACATCCATGACCTCCAGCGGTTCATGGATGAAGTGCTAAAAGCAAGATCAAATTCAGAGATGAAAGAGCGAATAACAGTCATAGCAGGAACAAATCGCGAAGCCAGCAATAGCAGCAAGGTAGCTGAGGAATACGCTCGGTTGCTGAACGACAAGGGAGCCGATGCGCAAGTTTTTAATCTTCGCGAAATGCCACATGATTTTTTGGCCAGTGACATGTACGGACTGCGATCGGAAGAGGTCGAGCGCATTGTTGAGAAGTATATTCAGGAGGTCGATAAATACATCTTTATTATTCCAGAATACAATGGAGGCTTTCCAGGGATTTTAAAAGCTTTTATAGATTGTATGAATCCCGCAGTCTTTAAAGGGAAAAAAGCTGGGCTTGTGGGGTTAAGCTCGGGAAGGACAGGAAGTCTTTTGGGGATGGATCACTTCACGGGAATTTTGCACTACCTTAAAGTGCACGTGCATTACTCTAAACCGAAATTGAGTTTGATAGAAACGATATTAGACAATGAGGCCGGGACAATTGAAGGAGAAACTCGAGAAAAACTAGAAGAGCATGCTCAACAGATGATCGATTTCTAATCTTCGAGGTCTTCAAACTTTACATCTGAAAACTCTTCTTCGTCAGAAGGTGTTTTACTTGAATTTCCGTTTTCGCTAAACTTAGGATCGTTGTTGTCATCATCAGAATTCTGATCATCGTGTTCTCCTCTTGGAGAGTCATCTTCACTTAGGAATTCATCCGTGGCTTGCAGATCGCGAATCTTGCTAATGGTTTCTTCCAAACCTTCAGAAAACTTGTCGAAATCCTCTTTATACAAAAAGAGCTTGTGCTTCTCGTAGAAGAATTTGCCGTCATCGTTGTACTTCCTTTTACTCTCAGTGATAGTGAGATACAAGTCGCTACCTTTTGTAGATTTCACATCGAAAAAGTAGGTTCTCTTCCCAGCTCGGATCGCCTTCGAATAAATATCTTCCCTGTTGTTCCTGCCGTCTGACATACTCAATTTGGTTTTTGGTTAAAGAGTTACGTTTAACCAAAATTAGAAAAATAATCGAAAAACCGAAATGTACCCGCTGTAAATGAGTCAGCGAATGAGATTTATGTGACCAGTGTACTCATGTGGCAACTGTCTCAAATCTTCGAGAAAGACCTGATAGGTATAGATTCCTTGCGGAACAGGCTCACCCAAAAATGTGCCATCCCATCCTACTTTGGGATGGATTGATTTAAAGATAATTCTCCCCCAGCGATTGTAAACGTACATTGTGTATTCGCCCACGCCAACCGACTTTGGAACGAAAACATCGTTCATGCCATCGCCATCTGGAGTGAATGCATTTGGAGCGTAAAAAATATGCCCGGAAATTTCTACTGGATAATAAGCTGTGTCGGTGCAGCCAAATTCATTGGTTACAACTTGCATTACGTCAACGTAACCAGTTTCCGTGAAGGTGTGGAGAAAGTCGCAAGAGTTTGAACTGGAACCGTCCTCGAAATAGTAGAAGCAAGAAACAGCGCCTTCTGATTCATCAATAATTTGAGCGACTGGATCAATAGCCTGCATGGTTTGCGGATCGACAATAAAACCTGCATCAGGTGCTGAAAGTACTTCGACAGCATCGGGAATGGAGTAGCTTACTTCATCCACACAGCCCTGATTTGAATTGATGGTAAGCGTCACATCGTAAATTCCCGGGTTTTGATAAACATGCACGGGGTTTGACGAGTTCGAGGTACTGCCATCTCCGAATTCCCAGAAATAATTGATTGGTGTTGAATGCTCGCTCGAGTCGGTGAAGGTCACCATAAACGGGGGACATCCGGAATTATGGTGAAGTGTGAAGTCGGGAATAGGATTGTAAATTACTTCCACAGAGTCGAGGTAATCACGCTCACAGCCATTTTCAGCTATGTTGAGATGAACCGCAAAAACTCCCGCTTCTGAAAAAGTGACGTTTTGAGGGTTTTGCTCGGTGCTGGTTTCAGGATTGGCAAACGAACTAAAATCCCAGGTATACTGAGCTTCACTGGACTCTGCTCCCAGTGCTTCAAAGTCGAAATCATGTCCATTAAAACACTGCGATGGTTCTACAGGAAAACTGGGGTTGAGTAAAGTGTAGACTTCTATTTCTACTATATCTTCAGTAGGACATGTTTGTGGGGCAAAGGCAGTTAGCTGAACCTGGTAGTGACCGGTGTCAGGGTAAGTGAACGTAGGCTCAAAACTATTTGATCCACCATCCCAACTACCCTCGATGTCGACATCCCACGAATAAGACTCCGCGTCTTGAGACTCATTCACGAAATCGTAAGTCAGTCCGTTGCAAAACTCGGTCTGAGGTCCTATCTGTGCTTGAGGAGTGGGAGGTAGGTCGATTAGAATTTCATCTGTCAAGGTACAGGCGTAATCCTCGATCGTTAGCAAAATTGTGTTTTGTTCCCCCGGGTTGAGAGGGGTTGATGTCAGAACACTGTCAGTTCCCATATCTGTGCCATTCACAGACCAACTGTAAGTTACATCTTCAGAAAAATTTCCATCAGAATCGAAAGAAAAAGTTTCTTGCCCATTAAGACATTCGAACTCACCTTCAACGATAGTAGGCACCACCTCGGGATAAACTTCATAAATGGTAGAAGTGGAGTCTTCACAGCTCCAGCCTTCGTTCACAATGAGCCAAACTTCGTATTCGCCAACCTCATTGTAAGTCCAGCTGGGATTGGGCTCGGTTGAAAAATCATTATCAGAATTGGGATCACCAAAGTCCCAGATAAAACTTGTCGCATTCACTGAATTACTAGTGAAGTCAATAGTTAATCCCTGGCAAAACTCTTCGGTTGTTTGCTCTTCAATGGCAGCACTTACATTGGGGTCACACACCGTGACATTGAATTGAAAATCTCGTCTTACAGTGCTTATTAATTCGCCATCGCGGTATTCTTTCACGCAGATTCCTATGGCGTATTGACCTTGTTGAGTGGGGGTTCCTGTGATCTCTCCAGTCGCGGGATCTATTTCAAACTGTGGGTTGCTTGGAATGGGTTCAAGAGCATCAAATCCCGGGGCATAAGTCACCTGGTTGTATGGCGGAGGGAATGGCGGGTCAGGGATTATCATCGCATCGGTGTCTGGTCCACCACCGTGAAGGGGAGCGCAAAACTCATAAGCGAGAGAATCTCCATCCTGGTCTACTGCAGAGTGGTCGAAAATAAATGCTCCATTGGTACAGAGTGCAACTGGAGGGAACTCTTGAAAAACGGGACTACTATTGAAGTCCATTCCAATCTGAGAAGTTCCTGGAATTTCTGTTCTCAGGGTGATCCCAAGATCTTGAGGATTTGTGAGATTGTTGATCGATGGATTTCGGCAGCATCGCTGATAAACCACCTCATAACCATTTGGGGAAGGAGGAAGGTTAACTACCGATTCATAAACCGCTTCCTCAACACAGAGTTCTGGCGGAATGATGAAACAAGGGTTTTCCAACTCGAGTGGAAGTTGATTTACAAGAGTGAAATTTGTTGGAATATTGATGCTGAAGTCTAAGTTGCCATTAACGAAAAAACCAACCGCAGCATTGTCGTCAAAGCCAGTTTGGTTGGTGTTTGCAGGTCCACAGTCCCGATAAATTTTCAAAGTGATCAGATAATCATTTCCCCCCAAATATTCGTAATAAATTTCACCTCCGACTATGTGTGTGGCGCTCAAAGGCAACACAGTAGCCAAAAACATAAAAAGTAGAAGAAGTTTTTGGAATCTGGTCATGTTTTCAGAATTCAGTCATTCAGGCTGTGCGAGTCCTCTATTATAGTATTAAAAAATGCCTGTTAACCCTAGGTTTGTCATTGCCTATATCTTCTTAACCATTGACAATCAACAGGTAGGGATGTCTAATTGTTAGTGTCCACAAAATCTAAATTAGCAATTTAATTGCTCTCTGAACAAATAATGGGACATTACCATTTTCTATCATTAGATTTGGCATCTAATAAAAAAACCAATTATGGTTTTGTATCAAAAGGTAGACTAATTTGAAATTCGAAAAGTTGCAACTACATGCTGATTTACTTGAAGGAATCAGCGCAATGGGCTTTGAAGAGGCCACACCCATTCAGGAAATGGCCATTCCCCCAATTCTTGAAAAGAAAGATCTCATAGGAAGTGCACAAACAGGAACCGGTAAAACGGCTGCTTTTCTGCTCCCCGTGATGAATCATATTTTGAATAACCCCAATAGAGGTCACATCAATGCACTGATAATTGTGCCTACACGTGAGTTGGCGGTTCAGATTGACCAACAAATTCAGGGCTTTTCTTATTTTACCGATATTTCATCTATCGCCATTTACGGTGGTGGTGATGGAACTGATTTCTCAAAGGAGAAGAAGGCGCTCACAACAGGAACCGACATTGTGGTTGTTACTCCAGGACGAATGATTTCGCACCTGAATTTGGGGTATGTGAACTTCACCAATCTTGACCATCTCATTCTCGATGAAGCTGATAGAATGCTCGATATGGGCTTTCATCAGGACATCATGCGCATTATCAAAAATGCGAATAAGCAACGTCAAACGCTTCTTTTCTCAGCTACAATGCCCAAGAGGATTTTGGAGCTTTCAAAAGAGATTCTGACAGATCCTGTTCATGTCAATATTGCCTTGTCAAAACCTGCTGAGGGAGTATTGCAAGGTGCCTATGTGGTGTTCGATAACCAGAAGGTCGACTTGATAACCACCCTGGTAGATAAGAAGGAACTGAATAGTGCCATTGTTTTTGCTTCTACCAAAAAGGCGGTTTCCAATCTCTATCGCGCCTTGAAAAAGAAAGGCCTTAATGTGGGCGAGATCAGCTCCGACCTTGAGCAAGATAAGCGCCAGGAGGTGATGCTCGATTTTAAAAACAGGAAGATTACGATTCTTGTTGCCACCGATGTTGTATCTCGTGGAATTGACATCGATGGAATAGAGCTGGTGATAAACTACGATGTTCCCGGAGATGCAGAAGACTACGTGCACCGAATTGGAAGAACAGCCAGAGCGGCAAGCACTGGAGTTGGACTTACCTTGATCACTCCAAATGATCAGCACAAGTTTTTTAGAATCGAACAATTGATCGAGACCACTGTAAGAAAATTGGATTTACCTCCCAATCTTGGGCCCGGCCCAGAATACAATCCCAAGTCGGGCGGAGGAGGCGGAAACAATAAGAAATTTTATGGCAAAGGACGAAAAGGAAAAGGTGGATATAAAGGCTCTAACCGAAAGTGATTGGAAGGAGCGACTGTCTCCGGATGAATTTCGAGTGCTGAGACAAGCCGGCACAGAAAGGCCTCATTCGGGCAAATTCAACATGCATTTTGAAGACGGAAAGTACCGGTGTAATGCCTGTGGAAATCCTCTTTTTGACTCTGAAACTAAGTTTGATGCCGGATGCGGCTGGCCAAGTTTCGACCGTGCAATCCCAGGTTCGATAGAAGAGCGTAAGGACAGCAGTCACGGCATGGTCAGAACAGAAGTTCTTTGTGCTAACTGCCAAAGTCACCTGGGGCACGTCTTTCCTGATGGTCCCACAGAAACAGGCAATCGCTACTGCATCAATTCAGTATCGATCGACTTTGAAGAAAAGTAATAACTCCTCCTCAATAAAAGCGTAAATTGAGGCTTATCTGGAGCTTTGATTGTTCAGTAAATTGGCAAAAATGAGGTGAACCGCTATATTTGCCTTTGATCGCAATTAGGAAACACGTCCTTTCAATTCAGTGGAGAGAGCAGTTTCGATGTCAAACAAATAGTATAAGAGTTGGGAGTCAATTACATTCGAAGATTTTGGAAGGACAAGCAAGTCGCTTCGATCACACCTTCGTCAAAATTTAGTGTGCGCTATTTGCGCAATCGCATAGATTTTCAAAAAGCCAATGTCGTGGTTGAGTACGGTGCTGGAAATGGCGTTTTTTCGAAAATGCTGGCTGACAACATGCACGAAAAATCGAAACTGATTCTCTTCGAAACAAACAGTGATTTTGTAGAAGACCTTAAAAACATTTTTAAGGGAGATGATCGCATCCACGTGGTTTGCGAGAATGCACTTGACGTTTGCAGCGTTCTTGACAATCTTGGTATCGATGGTGCCGATTACATTATCACGGGTATTCCTTTTACTTTCCTGGATAATGGCGAGCGAAAAAGTTTGATTGAAAATTCATTTCACAAGCTTAGAGAAGGAGGACACTTTATATCCTATCAGTTCTCTCTTACGGTAAATAAGTATGTGAAAAATCAATTTGGAGGTATAAAGTTGAGTGTTCAACCTTTTAATATTCCTCCACTATTGGTGGTTGAAGGTGTAAAGCGACCTTAGCTCTTACTGTCCGTAGCTGATGTGGCTGTGGATGATTCTCCAGTTTCCATTTTTCTTCTCCCAAATGTCAGTGCTCGAGCCAGTCATTGACTGACCTTCTGACTCAATCCGAAAGCGCGTGTAGCTCCAGGCGTGCGAGGGATCTACAGGGTAAATCCTAAACTCGTCTGTGTAAGCCTGTCCCATGTAATCGCCTTGAGGATCTTGCTCAATAGAAGTGTCGAGCGCTCGCTGCCATCCGTAAACTGCTCTGGAACCGCTAGCCACCCGCAGTGAATCAGACTCCCAAAACATATTCATGTAGCCACGCATATTTTTGTTGTTCCATTCGCTGACGGCTTTGTTGTATACCTTGTGGATCTCTTGCTTAACACCTTCGCGAGTCTCGCCTTGTCGTTCTTCAGAGCACGAGTTCATAAAGAGAAGTACGCTGCCAAGGAAGAGAAATAGGATTGATCTTTTCATGATAATCTAAACGACCGGATTATTAATTATTCTGTTTTCAGTTTGTTTTTATCCCAGCGCTTTTTCAATACAAGCATCATTATTATCCCGGCAATGAAAAGCAGAGTTGAGATAATTTCAGCTTGCGTGATTTCCATCCCCAGCAGTTTGTAGGTGTCGTTCACACGAATTTTCTCAATCCAAAATCTCTCAAGTCCATTAAAGGCAAGATAGAGAGCAAAGATCATCCCCGGAATTTTAATTCTTTTCCTCAGGCTCCAAAGGATAAGGAAAATGATAACTGCCATGATTGTTTCATAAACAGGAGTAGGGAATACCGAAGGCACCAATTGAGTACAGTACCCATCAAAACAAGGCTCGCCATCAAATGGGACACCCATTCTATTGACGTTGTTTGGATAGTTATAGGACCATAGCCAGTCCGGTAACCAGTTCATCCAACCGGGCTTGGGAGATGTGTTTGCAATTCCCCAGTCGCCATCGCCTGAAATCTGGCAGCCAATTCTTCCTATACCATAAGCGAGGATGAGGCCAGGAGCTGCGGCATCGGTTATTCTCAACATCGGTATTCCTTGCTTTTTGGCGTAGTACAAAACAGCAGCACCACCAACGATCAACCCACCGTAGATCGTGAGTCCGCTCAGTAAGTTGTCGATACTCGGGTTTCTAAAAAACTCAAGAAAATTGTCAGGGTCTTCGAAAAGGTGAAAAAACTTGGCACCAAGAATTCCACCAACTGCAGCAATCATGGTGATGGTTCCGGTGAGTTCAAAAGGATGTATGGTTACTTCACGCTCTTCGGGCTCCGGCAATTTGTTCTTTTGCCCCTCGCGATACCTCATGAATACAAAAAGCGCTGCAACGAGCAATCCGCCAACAAGACTTCCTTCAGCGGAAAGCAAATATTCTTGCGGTCTGCTACCACTGCCAAAGGCCTCTTGTGCATTGAAAACCAGTCCGAGGACTTTATATCCCAGAAGAAAACCCATCAATCCATTGAGCATGTAGCTCAGAGGGCTTACCGGTTTCCCAACCACAACTTTCTTTTTGCGCGTCTTTAGATCGCCATTTTTTTCCATTCGCTTAAGCTCCTGGGATAGGAGCCAGCTGCCGAAAACGAAAGCAAGAGCCACAAAGAAGCCAAAACTATTTAGCAGCTTGAGCCACTGCCAGTCGACTCCAATCAGGTCTTTTAGAGCGTGGTAAATCGTTGGGTACATAGGGTTAGGGTTGAGAGATTTTAGATTTCTACTGTTTCAGCAGTGGCAATTTTCATTACACCATCGCGGTCGAGGTGCTGCAACTGAACGGTCATTTCACTGTTGATGAGGTCTGGGTTGAAAGCGGTTTTCACTTTCACGTAGTTTTTGGTGAAACCATGCATCATTCCATCGTTGTCATCAGCTTCGAAGAGCACTTCTCCAAGGTTTCCTTCTTGCGATTCGTAAAAAGCCCTTTTCTTTTTGGATGAGAGAATCCGTAGCATTTTACTTCTCTTCTGACGTGTTTCCATGGGAATCACATCGTCTATTCGAAGGGCTGTGGTGTTTGGTCGTTCGGAGTAAGTGAAGACGTGCAAATAGGAAATGTCAAGGTCTTTCAGAAAGTGATAAGTTTTGTCAAACTCTACTTCACTTTCTCCGGGAAATCCAACTATCACGTCAACTCCAATACAGCTCTCGGGCATCAATTCTTTTATGCGCTTCACACGATTGGCGTACAGATCGGTGAGGTAGCGTCTCCTCATTTTCTTTAAAATATTGTCGGATCCCGATTGAAGAGGGATGTGAAAGTGCGGAACAAACTTTTCTGAACGGGCACAAAACTCAATAATCTCGTCACTGAGCAAGTTGGGCTCTATAGATGAAATGCGGTATCGGCTGATGCCTTCCACTTTATCAAGTTCTTTTACCAGGTCGAAAAATGACTCTCCGTTGTGAGTTCCAAAATCACCGATATTTACTCCGGTAAGAACAATCTCTTTGGCTCCTTCGGTAGATGCTTTTTCAGCTTGTTTTACAGTTTCTGCGACACTCGAGCTTCTGCTGCGTCCACGAGCCAGTGGAATCGTGCAAAAAGCACAAAAATAATTGCAGCCGTCCTGCACTTTCAGGAAAGTGCGTGTACGATCTCCAATAGAATAGGATGGAACGAATTCTTTAGTAGCCTTGATCTCTCTGGCCTCCACCATTCCAGTTGCCTCTTTGTCGGATCGCTCCAGATGTTCGAGCACATTAAATTTCTCTTCAGCACCGAGTACCAAATTTACTCCCGGAATTTGAGATATTTCGACCGGTTTGAGCTGAGCGTAGCATCCGATAATAATCACAAAAGCATCGGGATTAATTCTCCTGGCTTTGTTGACAATTTGCCTGCATTTGCGATCAGCATTGTCCGTCACCGAGCATGTGTTGATCACAAAAATGTCGGGATCATCATTGAAATCTACTTTAGCATAACCCGCATCTTCAAAACTCCTCGCGATAGTGGAAGTCTCCGAAAAATTGAGCTTACAGCCCAGTGTATAAAATGCTACTTTGTGAAACTGCATCATAAGCCCGCAAAAGTAATAAATCTGACCTTGAGCGTAGCCTCAGTATCGCGTTAGTTTGGCTTCAGACTCACTTGATTAAGAAAGTTTTTGTTTTGTTATTAATTCGTGATGTCAGGACAGAATCAGAAATTTAATTTTACCCATAGACAAAAAACCTCGTTTGATCTGTGAAAAGTAGTGAGTCAAAACATGTTGTGATTATTGGAAATGGCATTGCCGGGGTAACGGCTGCACGCCATATCCGGAAAAAGTCTGATCACAAAATCACCATCGTTTCAGCCGAAACCAAGCACTTTTTTTCCAGAACTGCCCTAATGTACATTTACATGGGACACATGAAATATGAGGACACCAAGCCCTACGAGGACTGGTTTTGGGAAAAGAACGATATCAATCTGGTTTTCGATTTTGTCAACGAAATAAATACCAACTCCCAGCTACTTCAGCTCAAGTCCGGAGATCAAATAAAATATGACACACTAGTAGTAGCAACAGGCTCCAAATACAACATGTTTGGCTGGAAAGGCCAGGACCTGAAAGGAGTACAGGGACTCTACAGTTATCAAGACCTGGAAAAGCTGGAAGAAAATACTCATCCGCCTTTTCCAAAAAGTGATGAGAAAAAAGTAAACCGTGCAGTCATTGTGGGCGGTGGGTTAATTGGAGTTGAACTCTCCGAAATGTTGATGACAAGAGAAGTTGAGGTGACATTTCTGGTGCGTGAAAATCGCTATTGGGGAAATGTAATGCCCGAAGAAGAAGGCTCACTCATCGATCGACACATGAAAGAGCATCACGTGGAGGTGAAGTACCAGGAGGAATTAGATGAAATAATTGGAGACGAAAACGGCAGAGTAAAAGCCGTTCGAACCAAATCAGGCGAAGTGATCGTCTGCCAGTTCGTGGGAATAACTGCTGGTGTGCATCCAAACATCGAAGTAGTAAAGCACTCAAGAATTGAAACAGACAAAGGCATTTTGATCAACGAATTCTTGGAGACGAATGTCCCAAATGTATATGCGATTGGTGACTGCGCTCAGATGCGCGAGCCGGTAGGCGACCGCAAACCAGTAGAACAAGTTTGGTACACCGGAAGAATAATGGGGGAGACGGTAGCCTTCTCAATTTGTGGAGAACGCACTGCATATCAACCTGGAGTGTGGTTCAACTCAGCAAAGTTTTTCGATATCGAGTATCAGACTTATGGCTGGGTGATGAGCGAACTGAAAGATGGTGAAGAGAAATTTGTGTGGGAAGGCAAATCCGGAAAGAAACTTCTAAAGCTGGTTTTTGACAAATCATCGAGAAAGCTGAAGGGAATAAACACCTTTGGCATCAGGCTGCGCCACGACATCTGCACCGATTGGATAGAGCGGGAACTTTCGGTAGAAGAGGCCCTGAGCAAATTACGGACAGCAAACTTTGATGCCGAGTTTTTCAAACGTCACGAAAAAGAAATTATTCACCAGTTCAATACTGAGAACAAAACTGATGTGAAGCCAGCCAATAAGAGTTGGAAAAGAATTTTACAATTTTACAAATGAGCCAGAAGAATTATCAGCGAATAAAAAAATTGACAATCATGCAGTCCATCGGTATTGGGTTGTTCTTGTTGTCATTTGCTGTTTTTATCAGCGTAATCTTTTTGGGTGCTTACAAGCTCGATGAGTCTGTGTTGAAAGATGCTATCGGTGAAGATAAGCTCGCCACTGTCCAGAATGCAAATTCAGATCAATGGCAGTTGATGAATGGCAAGCGCTATTCCAACCAGTTTGCATTTATCAGTGACCTGTCCGATCTTTTTGAAGAAACCAATGAGTTCGCTATTTCTCAACTTGGCCTCTCTGACGAGCAGTTGAAAGAATTGGTTGAAAGATCAGAGTCTAACGGTCAATGGAACTACTCAGAAGAAGTGGTGAACGAAGTACTGGGTGCTGACTCTGAATTGGCATCAAAGCTCAAGAGTTCTACGAGCTGGATGTTCGAAAAAACGTATAGCGAATCCAAAGCTCTCAAAAATGATCTCGAATCGAAGGTGCCAGGTGTCAACAACTCCATTCTCGAGTCTAAAGGTTTTCCTCAGGGGGCAATAAAAGGACTGAAAAAATCGGTGACCAGAAGCGCCACTGTAGGTGTGTTAATCGATTATCGTCACATTTTCCTATTCATCTGCTTTGTGCTTACGTGTCTTGGAGGTTTGCTTTATATCGTCCCTGCGATCAAGCTAGGTCCTGCGGGTATTAAGAATGATCACATCTGGTTTCGATCAGGACTCACCATGGGATCGATAGGTATTGGAGTGGGAGTTTTTCTGATAAGCTTTTACGTTTTACTGTACTGGTACCCAGAGTACATCACCAGTTGGATCGTTCTTGTGGATCCCGTTCGCCAATTCATCACTGGTGAACCGGCAAGCGAGTGGTTTCTTTATGGCCTCATGTACACCATGGTGATTCTGGTAATGGGTGTTCGGATGTTTATCAAATAT
>Ga0136604_1001168_pt1 | contig 12058 bp, 1 predicted proteins | sample AntRauFillE10628_FD_104928 | JGI IMG/M metagenome (GOLD analysis project Ga0136604, IMG submission 104928) | Saline lake microbial communities from Rauer Islands, Antarctica - Metagenome Filla E10 #628 | ecosystem: Environmental > Aquatic > Non-marine Saline and Alkaline > Saline | place... | reverse complement strand
TGTGTTGGCGACAGAAGCGGCTCGCTGGGCGGAGGAAGGTGTTTCAAATGCTGCAGATGTTTTGAGTGGTTTGCTCAAGTGTGTGCAGTTGGTCCCAGGTTCGACTGTGATCCTTGAGACGACTGCTGCTGGAGCTTCCGGGGATTTCCATGAGCGTTGGACGAATGATGCGATGGACTTTGAGCAGCTAAAAGCGGCTCATGCTCGAGGGGACAATATCCTGGGTGTTTTTTGCCGGACGTTTGCTCCTTGGTTCATGTTTCCGGAGTTGAGCTTTGAGTTGACCGGCGATCAGCAGTATAAGCTCGAGCAGAAGCTTGGTCGTATAGATCGATACAACTCTCCTGACTTTGGTACGGAGCAGGATATCATGAATCGATTTAACCTGAGTATCGGCCAGCTTGCTTGGAGGCGGTATGCGATTGATCAGGAGTGCAAGCGGGATCCTCGGGTGTTTGAGCAGGACTATCCTTCTACTTGGGAGTCGGCCTTTCTTACTTCGGGGAATCGGGTTTTTAATTCATCGGGCATTAGGGCACTACGGCGAAAGGCTAAAGAGAAGGAAGTAAAGTGGTCGATGTTGGAGCGGACAGATTCGGGGCAGGTAGTGCTGCGAGAAACGGATTCGGATGAAGGCCTTTTGAAAATATGGGAGCTACCGAAGGTGGGTCGCCGGTATTCGATTCCCGTCGATGTGATGACTGGACGCGAGCAGACGGTTGGCAAGAATCCCGACAAGCACTCGGTGCTGGTGATGCGCTCAGGTGAGTGGGTCAATGGGCGCGGCTGGTCGCCTCCTGCTGTGGTAGCTCGTATTGTGACTCCTTGTCGATGGGATCTGGATTTGCTTTCGGAATGGATTAAGCGGCTGTCTGATTTTTATGGAGGATGCGTTGTGGTTCCAGAAGTGAACGGGCCTGGGTTGGCTTTGATCGAAAATCTTAAGCGTAAATCTGTAAGTATTTTCATGCGAGAGGTTTACGACGAATACGAAAGGAAGTTTACGAAGAAGTTGGGTTTTCAGACGACTACTGCGACGAGGCCTTTGATTTTAGGGAATACGGCTAAGGCTTTGCGTGAGGTTGATCTTGAGGGGTCGGGTGTTGATATCTGGTGCGAGGATATCCTTGATGAATGCAGCCAGTTTATCCGGAAACAAAGTGGCCGGGAGGAAGCTATGGACGGATGCAAGGACGATGATGTGCTTGCCCTGTCAGTCGGGCTTTCGACTTTAGAGGCCGGAACTCCATACACGAAGCGTGTTCTCACTCGAGAAGTGCATCCGGATCTGCGCGAGCTTGATGAGCAGGAGAATCGGGCTTACAGCAAGTTTGCGTAGCTAGTCATTGACAGTCTAAAAAGTTTAGTCTACTGCATGGTTTTGTTATGGAAGAACCTAGACCGGAAGAACTCGAAGCAAAGCGAGAAAAAGAACGTGAGGCCGAGGATAGTCGGGGTACTGGCATCGGCAGAAATAGTGCAGGCAATGCTCCGGTGAATTCGGCGGTAAAGCCTAGTTATGAGCCTCCCAAAAAAGAGCGAGTGACCGGGCTGGATCTTTACGTTTCGCATCGCCTCAACCAATCTGGGAATAGGGCGATGTCGGGTCGCGATAAATATGTGGGTGCGGTCTATCAGGATGGCCCCCTGAAAGGAATGTCGGAGGGTCAAGCGATAGTGCGGTTCCGTCAAGAGTATGCCAACGGTTACGGGAGGGCCTTTGAGAAAGAAGCGCGGCGCGTGAATGCCTCGAATGGCTGGTCGAACGCTCCAGCGCAAACACCAGCGCAGTCACCAGTGCAAACACCAGCGCAGTCACCAGTGCAAACACCAGCGCAGTCACCAGTGCAAACACCAGGTGGGCAAAGTCAGCAAGGACAAGGGACGGCACACGTGAAGTTGTCTAATACTGGCGATGTTGTGCAGTGGAGGTCCCCAGAGCGGGAGCCGGGTTCTGCTGAATTTACTTTGCCTAATGGCGCAAAGTTGAGTGTCGGAGCAGAGCAGAACGCGCAAGAGGTTGCTGCTGATGCTCGGGATAAATACATGGCCGAAAAAAAAGGGCCTGCGTCTAGTGCTTGGCCGACTGCTTCTTCTGTTAAGCCCAGTAATAAGTTTTATGAGTCTGCAGGGCGTGTTCCAAAGGATTCGGCTGCGCTTAACGTTATGCATTCGAAAGTGATGGAGCAGGCAAAATCTGACTTTATTAAGCAATTCGGCGGAAATCCTGCGCCATCACCAGTTTCTCCTGCGATTAAAGGCGTATCGGCTGCTGAAAGGTCTTTCCCGGTTCCGACCACAACTAAAGCAAAAACTGTCGAAGGTGTAAGGCATGGAGCAGTTACGACTAATGATACTGGAGCAGTTTTAGAAATGAATGAAAATCACGCAAGGGGTCTTGATGCATATGCAAGCAGTAATATGGATTCTAATGGCGTGAGACCCGACCAACCCGGTTACACAAATAAAAAGAAGAAACCTGCAGTATCTGCAGCAATGTGACGAGAACTTAAAATATGGCCAAGAATAACGACCACCGGGCAGGTTCGGGGGGCGTGGCGGATGCCCGCACTGCGATACTCAATCCAGAATACTTTAGCGGGCCTGCAAGGGACGGTTTTGATGATGACATTAGGCAGCGCGAGCGTAGCTATCGGCAGCTTGAGGCTCAGGCTAAATCGAACTACCGGGACGAGGTGTCTGATTATAGAGATCAGATATCTGCGCATAAGTCGGCTGTTTCGGATCATCACAGCATCTGGAACCAGCGTGCTCAGGAGATGGGTATGGAGACCGAGCGCGATTATGAGCGCGGGGGTTGGCGGCAGCAGATCGACGATCAGGGGAACTACCTCTGGAAAAAGCAGGATTGGACGTTCAAGTATGATAAGAAGAAAGATGCCAAGTATGAGTGGAGTCGGGATCGGCTGGGGAATGAGACTGTTCGTGCTCCGAGCTTAAAGGCGAATAAGGAGGACGAGGACGATCCGTTTCTTTACATGGATGATGGCTCGGTCGCCGGTCATGTTCGGGATCTCAGAGGAATGGGTGAGCAGATGCCCGATCACTGGCGTGATGAGGTTGAAACACTTTACGAGAACCGGAAGAAGGCGCGGCAAAAGTCGGTTTCTGAGTTTTATGACAAGCAGGTCAGTGCTGCGGTTGCTGAGGAAATGCGAGCAAAGGGCGAGCTTCAAAGGCTGACCGAGCAGCGTAGCAACTTGGCTATGCGGGTGCAGCAGCTTGAGGACGATCCTTCGATTGTTGATCCTAAGCTTGGCGATTCTAAAGTGCAGATGGGTGAGCTCCAGATTGAAATCGGAGCAATCGACCAGCGCATTGGTGGCCTCGAGGGAAAGCTGATCAGTGATCCTGATTTTAAGGGTGAGTTAATTGCTGAAAAAGACAAAGCCGTTAACATGAAGAAGTATGCTTCGGCATACCAAGATGTTCAGGGGACGGAGAACATGATGCAAAACCGAATTGACTTACTGCGCGAGCAGGGTCTTTCGGATGATAAGATCGAGTCGGATCCTCTGGTGTCGAGCCTGCGTGAAAAGCGCGAAAAGCAGGGCATTCATCTATCTGAGACCGAGAAACAAAGTCAGGCTGACCGGGAACTTATGGAGCGTGCGCGTGAGTCTGTGCAGCTTGAGGTGGACAAAGATTCCTCGTTTATGGATATCGTGCAGGAAAGTGAGGAGCTTCGTGCGGATGCTAAAGCGTATCAGGCGCAAGTTGATCGATACCAAGAACTCATTAAATCTGCGGATCCGGTTAATTCGGAAATGCTGAGGAAAGATCGCGACGATTTGCGCTTTAAGGGCATAGCGCTGCAGGAGCGTGAGGCGCAGTTAGAGGGTGTCGTTAAATCTCCGGAAGTTTACTGGCGCAAGAAGGTTGAATTGATGCCGGATGCTAAGGGTGTAGTTGATGGGTTTACGCAGGCGGTTTCTTATTCGGAGCGTTTGAGGGAAGTGTCTGGGGTGCTTGATCACGATGGGGCTACTCATCGGTTCAAACAGGGCAAGCTTCGGGAAAAGAAGTGGCTTGAAGAGCAAATCGAGAAACATCGGGGGACACTTAGCCCGAGTCAGTTGTCTCAGCTTAAAGAGTATGAGCGAGATCCTTCTTTTTTAGAAGTCGGAAAGAAAGTTGGCGGAAATTTTACTGGCATGGTATTGGGCAGTGTTGTTGACACGGCTCGGTTTGTGCGTGGTGTGCGGCAATGGACGCTCGACAAGTTCACACTTGGTGCAACGGCATCTTTTCGTGAGTGGCGAGACCAGAAAATAAACCCAAAGTTTGGGTTAAATGCGAGTGATGATCTCGTTCAGGAAATGTGGGCCGAGTCGAGTAAGTGGCTCTACGATCTGGGCAGGAATAGGAATGCGCAGGTCGATGCGAAGATTGAGGATATCAACTGGATGCCTTTTTTCTTTCGTGATAAGATACACATTTCTCCTGGTGCTTTTGGTAGTGGAGTTGGTTCATTGGTACTATTTGCGCTTCCAGGCGGTATTGTTACTCGGGGCGTAGCTTTGCACTCGCAAGCAATCAAGTTGGCTGGGCACGAAATGCCAAGGTTACTTGGCTGGATGGCGAAGTGGGCTGGAACGGCAACGACGACTGGGATTGCGAGTTCGAGTATGGCTATACAGGGTATGGACGAGGTCGACCAATCGTCAGAAGGTGAGTATCGCTATACGTCGGAGGTTTTTCGGGATTTAGGTGATAATCCTTCTTCTCAGGCGGTGGATGCAGCGCGTAAGCGTTTGGCTAAGGTTGGTATCGATGCAACTCTCGAGCTCAAGATGCTTGAGGATACTGGCAACTCCCAGAAAGCATTGGATGCCTTTAAAGCTAGATTACAAAAGGAGCTTCCTGCTCGTCGTTTCTTTGCCGGTGCGGTCAATTTTATTGGCGGTACGACAGAGGCAATCCCCTTGGCTAAGTATTTTCGAGTACTTGATAATGGTGCGGTCGGCACTGCTATGACCGGATGGTTTAAAAAGGCAGTGCTCGGGATAGAGCGCGATGGGCTTGAATGGCTTTATAAGACCGGGCGAAAGCAGCTTGCGGCTGCGGCTTTGCGAACCTCGGTGCAGATTGGCGAGGAATCCTATCAGGAAATGTTTCAGCAAATATGGGGCAATGCATGGGCGCGTGGCGGTATTGCCCAGCTTGATATTGAAAGCATTGTGGGTGGCCTGGGGTATAAAGCTTGGGATCCTACTCGTCATTTGGGCGAGGGCATGGCGGAAGGTGCGGTTCTCGGTGGTTTGATGGGTGGCGTGATGCAGGGCATTGCGGAGCAAGGTAATTCTAGGGCCAGGAAGCACACGCGTCGGGCAGTTGCGGATGCGCGGATTGAGTATTCTTCCAAGGTTCGAATGAACCTGTTGGATACTGCGGATTCTCTGGATGCGATGATCTCTGCCGCGGATAAGGACGGTAGCTCTCCAGAAGGGTTTACTATTTCAGCTATGGGTGGCGTGGATCACCTTCGTCGAGAGGCTGAGAAGATGCGCGAGCTTGCTGGTGAGGATCTATCGAGTATGCAAGAGCGTTCCTTTGAGAAGGAAACCGTTCGGCGCTCTGAGTGGGCGACGGATGTGCTTTTAGCGCAGTTAAAACCGAGCACAGGTGCTCTATTTTTCAAAAAAGAGACAATGAACCTGCTTGGTGTTGTGCAGGACGTGATTGGAGGCTATGAGCAAGTCGAAAAACAGATTCAGGATCTTTACGAGACAGGGTCTGGTGGTATTATTATTGGTGGGAAGTATGTTCCACCGAACAAAGCGCAAGCTGAGGCAAAGCTTCGTCGGGATGCGGCTCTTGGGTTGTTGATATCAAATCAAAACGGCAGACCGACTGAGCAGCAGCTTAAGGCTATGCAGGAAATGCAGAAGGCTTTGGGCATTGATTTCTTCATTAATCACAGTGAGTTGCCGACTGCGCGTATTGTGACCGATGCGGCTCGCGAGTTCATGATGGAGCAGAGTCCTGCTGCTAAAGATTTTTTCAAGCAAACAGAACAGGAACAGGTCGCAGAGATTAATTCCCGAATTGAGCAGGCAAAGCAGCTGGCGGAAGAAGAGGCGACTCGCTTGGCGCAGGAAGAAGCTGATGGCGGTGCGATTGAGCCAGAGGAGCAGGCTGGTCTAGGAGCGGAATCAGAGACTGAGGTAGTTGGCGGCGTAGTTCGTTTTCGTCGGCAAGACGGTCGGGGCGAGGCTACGGTCAAGATTCCGGGGGGCGCGGTGCTTGAGTCCGGGGATCCCGTTACGCAGGAAAATGTCTCTGAGTGGCTCGTCGAAAATGGCGAGACTGTTGAAACTATTTTGAATTACCGGGAATCGACTCGGGATAAACAGCGAAAGCCAGCGGCGCAGCAAAATCCGGCTACTGAGACTCCACAAAATCTCGAGAAGATCAATAAAGGCGATCTGGCTACGAAGTTGCATAATTCGCAGATTGCTCGAGGAAATGATCGTGCGGACATTAAAGAATCGCGAAAGAAAGCGAACACCGTTGCTGATCTTATTAATGAAGAAATTGCGACCTATCGGTCTGCTCTTGGCGACAACATGGTGATTCTGCAAAACGAATCGACGGGGGCCTCGAATGGTGGGTTTTCAATAGATGAAGCTGGCAGGATAATCGTGTCGGTAAGTAATTTGGTCGATGCTGGGAATATAGATGCAATTTTAGAAACGCCTGGGCGTGTTAAGAAGCTCATGCAAGAGGAGCTTATTCACTCGGAGATGGTAGCAGCCGACAACAAGGTGGGTGGTTATGTTCGTGATGCCTGGACGCATCTACCAAAGGACAGTCAGGAGGCACTTGTTCGCGTTTATCCGGCTGCTGCGAGTAATTACGCCAAGGGCCATGAGTTTGTCCGGGCAGTGATTCAAGGCCGTCTGGCTCTGCAGGATGGTTATTTAGCACTGGATGGTAAGATTATTTCCGAACAGACTTTGTCTACAACGCAGCGTGCGCAGATGGGCCGATCCCTTGAAGTGCTTGTTGCTCATGTTCGGGACATGAAGTCTGAGCTAAGTGGTCGAGGCATGGATCCGGGGAAAGTTAATGGGTTAAATAAGTTGATTGATCTGGTTCGTGAGCGCATGGTTACGCTACATGAAAGCCTCAACGCCAGTAAACGTTCTGCAGTTGGCAGTGATGCGGAACGGGATTCGGATAGAGATGTAGGTAAAGCTCCCGAATCCAATAAGGTGGGACGAAGCGCAGCGGCTCCTGTGGGTAATAAAACCACAACTCGGAGCGTTGAATTAGATGAAAGCGAGGGGCAGCGCGTCGAGGATATTGATGGCGAAGCTTACTATGGCCGCAGTCGTCAGGTGCGGCTTCCTACTTCTGATCGTCGGGTTAAAACTCGCTATGCTTTGGTTCCTCGGTCGGAGTTTATCGAAAACCCAAACAACACGAAGGCGACTGCTGAGAGTCCAGAAACGGTTGAATGGGTGGAGAAAAAGAGTCGCACTTGGTTCGACGAGGAAGCTTTCAGTGTTTCGGGAACCGGGCAAGAAGGTGCTCCGATTGCGATTAAGTCGGACGATGGCGCTAAGATGCGGCTGGTTAGTGGGCATCGCCGGACGTTCTTAACTGATAACGATACTGTAAATCCGAAGTATCAAAAGGCATTGCAGAGTCGATTGGGTCAGTTCGGATTGACTCAGGAGGATTACAATAAGGTTGCGGATCAGGATCCTCGGTTGATTGAGATCGTGCAAGATTCGGTCGATGAGGACTTTGAGCATCAGATGATTACTGAGTTCAATGACATCAATCAGATGGGGCAGGATCGGACGAAGAAGGCGATGGCCTTTGGCCGGAATCAGCCTCCCGAGTTTTTCGAGAAGTTCTCTGCGTTTTTTGACAGCCAAGCGGACAAGACCTTTAGCGCGGCGTTGAATGCTCCTTCTGCTCAAGAACTGGTCGGTTGGCTCATGGGTAGCAATACCAAGATATCAGACACCGACAGAAAGAAGATTCTCGATGAGACCAATGGCGAGTTTACGAAGGATGGGGTCGAGTTCCTAAAAGACATTTTTGCGGCTCACTTGGTAAATGATTCGGTTCTCGCCGCGGCTCCTGGGGATTTTGTTTCGAAGGTGCGCGAAAGCTCCGGACAGATGCTTCGGGCAATTCATCGCGGGGAAAGCTTAGACGATTTTCGGGCTGCGCTTAAGGGCGAGATGGATCGTGAGATTTTCAACGCAAAGCGCACAAAACGGAATCAGGTAACTGCTGAGGATTATGTGAACCAGCAGACGACTGACGGTAAGACGCAGGATCCTCGGATCGGGGCGTTCCAGATTTGGTTTGCAAGTATTAATAGCCGGGAGGTTAGGGGCGCGTTTTTTGAGACTATTGCACGTCACCTTCCATACCAGAAAGAGGATATCGGGATGATGGGCATGGATATGGAAAATATCGGCCTGTTTGAAGGGATTTTCCGTCAGGCCGTAGAGGACGGTGTGGTCGCCTCAGAGGAAGAAGTTGCGAGAGCAAATGATCGATTGCAGCAGCGTGAGTCCGAAAAGCAAACTGCAGGCGAGGATCCCGGCGACGACAACTGGTTTTTGTCTCCAGAGGATGCTGGTAAGACTGCTGGGGTAACCCCAACGAAAGCGCTTAAGCTGGACGAGAAAAGCGGCAGGCTGCTGGTTACTTCTAATTTCTCACTAATTCGGGCTAACTTGAATCTCGGAGAGAAGAACCCTGGCAAGCGCGTGACGGTTAATGCCTCTCCTTCCGACAGTGGAGCGATTAAGGAGGCGGCGAAGATGATGCCTCCATTCCAGGGGCATAAGCGTGATATGGCGCAAATCGTGGATCCGATTATTCGCGACAAGTTTAGCGAAGAGGATCTTGGTAAAATCACGGTCATAAACGATTACTTCGGTGGCGGTGGGGCTTGGGGTTCCTATTTGGGGCTTCAATATGCTCCGAACTTGAAAAAAGTTCGAGTGCATGAGTTTGATCCGGTTCGCGCAAAAAAGATTGAATTCCTGCACAAGCGTGGCGACGAGATGCGCGATGTGCTGGACGACTTTATTGATCGGGTGATTGAACCTGACTTATATAAAGCATTGGATCGGGAATCGATTCAGCAGGCGAAGCAGGATCGTGCTCCCGAGCTTGGGATCGCTGGATTGGCTCCAGAGAAGAAGTCGGCTTACAATCAATTCACCTACCGGGAATTTGTGGATATTTTGGCTCGCGAGTTGGGTGTGCCGAATCTGACCAAAGAGGAACTGGATAATTCAGCTTTAAGTGAGGACGATGCTATTATACTGAAGGCCTTGTCTGACCATATTGATAATATGTGGAACTTTGGTGGTAATGACGGAGGCGATGTAGATACGGATACTAAGTTGATGAAGTTGCGCGGAGAGTTGGTCTTGGCAGCAAAGAACACAAAGGCCGGAATTGATAAGCTGGTCGCTCGCGGCGTTGAATTCGAGTATCTTGGCGGGGAAAGTAGCTACGACAAAGAGCTGGAAGTGGGCGATCACGTCATGAGCGTGGTAGATCCTCCGTATTATCGGACTATGGGCTACGATGGTTCTATAGTTGGCTTCCCTATTTACGAGCAGACCGGTGCGATGCTCCAGCGTCTACGAGAGGCTGATAATAGCATTATTTACACGGATGAAGCCTGGTGGCTTGATGATATTGAAAAGCTCGGATCGGCTGAAAATAAAATGGAGTCGGGCAAGCGGCGCAATGAGTTGAATCCTCTTGAGCAAACGGCTGACCGGGCCGAGCAAAGCGGGTTTGTCGACGACTATAATGTGCTGAATCAGTCGCTCAATGCAGTGGGGAATGCTTATCGGGCGACTGTAGCAAAGCGGCATGAAGTGCTGGGGGTGCATAATTCACAGAATCCTAGTTCGAATACCGGAGAGCCTTTAATGTCTCAGGTTGCGAAAAGATTCGACAACAACAGCGATCAGTGGCAGTTCTGGGAGCGTAATGTCAAAAGCTTTCCAATCAGACCCAGGCCGTCGGCAGAGGGTTCAACTATTGAGGGGACTTTCTCCGGAGGTGATCTCGGAGGCTCCGAGGGAGGTTCGGATGCAAATCGGGTTCAAAGCGAGCAAGGACTGGAGTCCGGAGACCCACAAGTGGCTGGATGGCCAGAACGTCGACCGAGCCTCTCGGGAGCTAATTACTCTGCCGGTCGCTCGCGGCTAAATAGCAGTGAGGCTGAAGCTCAGGAAACTCTACGGGGTTTCTTGGATTCGTCTGTAAAGCCATCGGATGCCGAGCCAAAGGTTTTTGGCAAGATTGCTAAGACCGAGGACGGCAAGGGGACTCGGTTTGTTGATACTCGGGGAGTCGAATGGACATTGGATCCGGTTATTCGGAACGTCCTGCGGGTATTCAATAGCAAATCGCTTCAACAGGAGGTGGATCTGCATCAAGAGCCTGGGGATGCTCGGTCGGAAGCCGTATCTCGCGCTCATGGCGTTGAGCTTCGTGCAGGGCACGCTTTGGACGCAGTTGCCGATATCTACGCCTCGATAACTAAGGGTGGCTTTAATCCGTCTCTGAGTGGGCCTATGGGGCATCCGTATTCAGCATTGGAAGAGCACCTCTCTGGTGGGACACCGGGGCGTGCGGAGTCGGGGTTGAGCAACTTGGCTGCTATCTACGATGGAATGGGTCTTTACCTGCAAGATATCGTTAATTTGGGAGAGGTTGCAATTAGTAACGGCTCTGGCATTGATCGAGAACTGGTCGAGGCGATCCGGCGCGAAATGCTAGATACTCAGGTTGGAAGTCTTGAGGGCGTGAATGTTCCACGTAGAACTCTCGAAAGCCAAGCGGCCGGGGATCCGGTGAAACCTGGGCCGTTTCTGGAACGCTACCAGGAGGAGGCTCGGTTGGCGACGTTCTATGATGATTTAGTTTTGGAATACATGGATGCGCATAAGACCGCGAACCGGCCTCTTACAGTAATGGGTGAGGAGGGTCGCAAGGCGGCTGTTTCGCTAGGGAGAGGGATTATCACAGGAAACTTTTCTGGCCTTCGGAATACGGTGGAGAAAATGCGGGGCGATTTGGCAGCATTGGACGAGGCTCGGTTAAGCGGTGAGCCTAGCGCATGGGAAGGTCTATTCTATCGTCCAAGTGCTCGAGCGTGGGAGGCATCGACTGATAAGCTTGATCCTATGCATCTTGAAGCTAAGGACTACGTCAGAGCTTACATGCGTAGGGAGTGGGACGTTTTAGAGACGATGAACCGGGCGGCGGGAATCACGCAGCGCGGGTTGCCTGAGAGTGTCATGAGTCGCGTTGTGACTGAGTCGCAGCGTGAAGGTCTTTCAGGTATCACGAATCACTTACTTGAGCACATTGGAGACTTGGCGCACCGGGCTTCTCGGGAGGAGGCTCTGGGTAATGTAGACGAAAAGCTACGAATTGTTGAGAGTTCGGTGAAGGACAAGTTCATGTCTTTGGAGGATGAGCACAAGGGGTTCATTACTGCAGGTGCAATAGCGGTTCTCAATCGGCGCGGGAAGAACGTCGACAATGAAGGGCGCACGCTCCAAAGCGGCGAGGCTGGCGTTGAGCCAGAGAAGCTATTCAGTCAAATTGCGGAGGCGGCTGCGAATAATCAGAACTTCCTCAATTGGTCGCAAAACTCGGTGGAGAAGGATGAGAATGGGATTCCGTACATATTTTATCACGGAACAAAGCAGGATATCGGGGAGTTTTCCGGGAAAGAAGGGGTAAATAAATTCTTCCCAAAAGGCACTGAGTTGCACTTTTTTAGTCGGGATCCGAAGTTTTCCTCAGATTGGTCGCGGAAGAAAAGAACTCCGGATCGGATAAATGATGATCCGGAGGTTCAGCGAGTCTTTGCCAAGATGAACCGGATCAAAGAGAATTATTGGTCTGAATTCGATAGAGATTTAGCAAAGAGGGATTTGGAGTATGGCGCTCAATATTCTGAAAATGACCCGACGAAAGGGTACTTTCAGCAACGAATGTCTGTTGGTGCAAATGTCGCTCCGGTATT
>Ga0136604_1001160_pt1 | contig 12093 bp, 12 predicted proteins | sample AntRauFillE10628_FD_104928 | JGI IMG/M metagenome (GOLD analysis project Ga0136604, IMG submission 104928) | Saline lake microbial communities from Rauer Islands, Antarctica - Metagenome Filla E10 #628 | ecosystem: Environmental > Aquatic > Non-marine Saline and Alkaline > Saline | place... | reverse complement strand
TCGTCACCCGCGGTGGTGTCGTGCGCGGCCTGCTGACCCCCGTGGCCTGGCCGGACAGCATGAGCCTGTCGGTCGTCGAGGCCCCGTGGGCGTCGCCCCTGGCCGGCGTCGGGACACTGTCCGGCGCGCTCGAGCAGTGGGCCAGCCGGCAGGGACGGGCACAGCACGCCGACGACGCCCTGGTCGTCGAGGACGGCCACGTGCTGCAGGTGCCGGCGTCGGTCGTCGTGGTGGTCGACGGCGGACGCCTGCGGACACCGGACCCCGAGCACCTGCCGCTCGGGCGCAGCGTGTCGCTGGAGGTCCTGCGCGAGCTGGTCGACGTCGAGCCGGTCGTGCTGGGCCTGGACGACGTCAACGCGGCGGACGAGCTGCTGGTGCTGTCGACGACCCGCCCACTGGTGCCCGTCCACGCGCTGGACGACGTCGACTACCCCTGCCCCGGTCCGGTCGGCGAGCAGCTGCAGGCCGAGCTGCTCGCACACCTGGACGCGACCCTGGACTGAACCGGCAGCGCCTGAGCCGGCAGCGCGCGACGCCCCGGCGACGCCGCCGGACCGGGCCGACGCCTGCCGGCGATGCGTCCCGTGCGCCACCACGCGCGTCCGGACGGTGCCGGACCGTGCGCGGTGAGTAGGGTCGACACCGACCCGACGGAGGTTCCCGTGGCCCAGCTGACCGACCGCTCCGTGGTCGTGGTCGCCAACCGCCTGCCGGTGCGCCGCGACGGCGACGAGTGGCACATCTCTGCCGGTGGCCTCGTCACCGCGATGCGGCCCGTGGTGTCGCAGACCGGCGGGGCCTGGGTCGGCTGGGACGGCGGCGACGGCGACGTGCCGAACCGCGTGGAGGGTCTCGACGCGGACCTGCACGCGGTGGCGCTCGACCCGGAGGCGGTCGAGGCCTACTACGACGGCTTCTCAAACCGCACGCTCTGGCCCCTGGTGCACGACCTGCTCGTGGAGCCGGTCATCGACCACGCCTGGTGGGAGCGCTACGTCGAGGTCAACCAGGCGTTCGCCGACCGTGTCGAGGCGCTGCAGCCCGAGCGCGACGCGCTGCTGTGGGTGCACGACTACCACCTGCTACTGCTGCCGAAGCTGCTGCGACACCAGGTGCCCGGGCGACGCATCGGCTTCTTCCTCCACACCCCGTTCCCGCCGCCGGAGCTGTTCGTGCGGCTGCCGTGGCGCGTCGACCTGGTCGACGGGCTGCTGGGTGCCGACGTGCTGTCGTTCCACACCCGCCGCTACCGCGACAACTTCCTGCGCACGGTCGCGTGGCTGCACGGCGAGGGGTCCGTCGACGGCACCTCGGTGATCCACGACGGACGCCGCATCGAGACCGTCGCCCACGGCATCTCGATCGACGCCGACGAGTTCGCCACGCTGGCGACCGACGACGAGACCGAGCAGCGCCTCGCCGAGCTGCGCGAGCAGTTCGGCGACCGCAAGGTGTTCCTGGGCGTCGACCGGGTCGACACCTCCAAGGGCATCCGCCACCGCCTGCAGGCGATCCAGAAGCTGCTCGCCGACGACCCGGCGCTGCGCCGGGACTTCGTGTTCGTCCAGATCGCGGTGCCCTCCCGCGAGCACGTCGACGAGGTGCAGGCGCTGCGCGACGAGATCGAGCAGATGGTCGGGCGCATCAACGGACGCTTCACCGAGCCCGGCGGCGACGTGCCGGTGCACTACCTCTACCGCGCCGTGCCGCGACCTGACCTGGCCGCGTACTACCGGCTGGCCGACGTGCTGTGCGTCACGCCGCTGAAGGACGGGATGAACCTGGTCGCGAAGGAGTTCGTGGTGGTGCAGGGCGCCGCGGACGGCGACGGCGTGCTGCTGCTGAGCGAGTTCACGGGCGCGTCGCTCGAGCTGGACGAGGCGATCCGCTGCAACCCGTTCGACGTCGACGGGCTGGCCGAGCGCATGGCCGCGTGCCTGGACCTCACGGTCGAGGACCGCCGTCGCCGCATCGCGGCGATGGCCGCACGGGTGCACGAGCACGACGTGTTCGACTGGCTGGATCGCGAGCTGAAGGCCGTCGCCGGCATCGTCGAGTCGCCGCGCGACGAGCGGTCGCAGTCGTGAACGACGACCCACGGGTGCTGCGCGACGCCGTCGGCGACCCGACGCGCTGGACCGTGGTCCTGGACTTCGACGGCACCCTGTCCCCGATCGTCGACGACCCGGACGCCGCGGCCCTGGCAGACGGCGCGCACGACGCGATCACCGCGCTCGCGGGACGCACCGACGTGGTGGTGCTGTCCGGCCGGCACGTCGACGACCTCGCCCCACGCGTCGAGGGGCTGCCCGTGCTGCTGTGCGGCGGGCACGGCACGGAGGTGCGCCACCCCGACGGCACGCGCGAGCCGCTGTACGACGCCAGCACCGCCCGCGCCGTGCTGGACGCCGTCGAGCGCGACCTGCGCGGCATGCTCGACCCCGAGCTGGGCTGGCACGTCGAGCCCAAGCCGGCGTCGCTCGCGGTGCACCACCGCCGGGTCGCACCGGACGTGGTCGACGAGCAGCTGCCGGCGGTGCGCCAGGTCCTGACGATGGTCGCCGGGCTGCCGCCGGGCTTCGAGGTGCTCGACGGCAAGGCCGTGACCGAGCTGCGGCCGGCCGGGGTCGACAAGGGCACCGCTGTCGAGTGGATCGTCGCGCAGCACGACGGGCGCCCGCCGCTGGTCCTCGGCGACGACGTCACCGACGAGGACGCGTTCCGCGCCGCTGCCGACCACGACGGGCTCGCGGTGCTGGTCAGCGACCACCCACGGCCGAGCGCAGCCGCGCACCGGCTGGCCGACCCCGGAGCCGTCGTCGCGTTCCTGACGGCGCTCGCCGGCTGACGGGACGCACCACCCTCAGGTGCGTACGACCAGCAGGCGGCGGCAGCTGGGGCAGGTCGCCAGCGGCGGGCCGTCCTTGAGCTCGTTGAGGTCGGCGCGCGAGAAGTCGATGCGGCAGGCCGAGCAGGCGGTGCCGTTGAGCTCGCCGACGGCGACACCCACGCGGAACCTCTCACGCATCCCGTCGTAGGCGGCCAGCGGCTCGGCCGAGAGCTTCCCGCGCAGCTCGTCGCGGCTGACCTCCAGCTCGGCCTTCTCGGACAGGTGGTGCTGGGCGGCCTCGTCGCGGACCTCCTCCAGGCGCGCGGTCTCGGCCTGGGTCTGCTCGACCCCGCGGGCACGCTCCTCGATGGCGGCGTCGAGCTCGTCGCTGCGCTCCATCGAGGCGAGCATCTGCTCCTCGTGCTCGTCGATGCGCACCTGGGTGGACTCGATCTCGGCCTCGGCGGACTGCATCTCCCGGGCGTTGGTGATCGAGCCGCCGTACAGCCGGCTGCGCTCGGCGTCGAGGCGCTGGCGAAGCTGGTCGACCTCCCGCTCACGACGGCGCAGCTCGGACGCGACCTGGTCGAGGTCGACGCGCAGCGCGTCGCCCTCCTGCTCGAGCTCGACCCGGCGGGCCAGCGCCGCGTCGACCGCCGCCTGCTCGGGCAGGTCGGCAAGCGTCGCAGCGATCCGGGCGATGTGCGCGTCGACGTCGGACAGCTCCAGCAGCAGGTCGAGGTCCTCTTCGGTCACCGGCACCTGGGGCTCCGTCCGCTCGTCGCTGGGCCCGTCGAACCTACCGCCCACGTGCACCCGGTCGTGGCGTGACGACTGGGGACGTCCGGTGACGACTGGGTCAGGACCGCCACGGGTCGGTGTCGACCGTCGAGAGCACCACGTCGGCCCCCAGGCGCCGGTCCTGCGCGTCAGCCAGCAGTGCCTCGCGCCACGCGGGCAGGGCGGCGTGCTCGGTGCCGTGGTGGCCGGCGTCGAGCACCGCCAGGCCCTGCGTGCGGGCGTCCAGCGCGGTGTGGTGGTCGACGTCACCGGTGACCAGCACCTGCGCGCCGGCCGCGAGCGCCGCGCCGACGAACGACCCGCCGGACCCGCCGACGATCGCGACGCGGGTGACCTCCAGCTCCGGGGCCCCGCCGACGCGCAGGTGCGGGGCCGGCAGCCCGTCCCGCAGCCGCGTCGCGACCTCCCGCAGCGGCAGCGGCGAGGGCAGGTCCCCGACGCGCCCGAAGCCGACCTCGGCCCCGGCCAGGCGCGGCACGAGGTCGTACGCGACCTCGTCGTAGGGGTGGGCGGTGCGCAGCGCGGCGACGACCGCCGCGACCCGACCGCGCGGGACCTCGACCTCGAGGCGGTCCTCGTCCTCGGCGGCGTCCTGTTCGTGCGTGCCGCTGTACGGCTCGGCGCCGTCACCGGGCCGGAACGTGCCGCTGCCGCGCACGCGGAACGAGCAGCGTTCGTACGCGCCGATCGTGCCGGCCCCGGCGTCCGCGAGCGCGTCCAGCAGCGCCTCGGTGTGCCCGGGCGGGACGAACGTGACCAGCTTGACCCGACCGTCGTCGCGCAGGTCGCTGGACAGCGCCACGGCATCCTGCAGCCCGAGGACGCGGGCGACGGGGTCGGAGGTGCCGGTGCCGTCGCCGGCGACGTCGAGGTTGGTGTGCGCCGCGGCGACCGCGACCCCGGCCCGCGCGGCGGCGAGCGCGGTACGGCCCGAGGCGCTTGACGGCGTCAGGCGGGCCAGCGGGCGGAACAGCAGCGGGTGGTGCGCGAGCAGCAGTGTGTGCTCGACCGCTGCGGCCTCGTCGACGACCTCGGGCGTGACGTCGAGCGCGACGAGCACCCGCGCCACCGGCCATGCCGGGTCGCCGACGTGCAGCCCGACGGCGTCCCACGACGCCGCCTGGGCCGGCGGCCAGTGGTCGTGCACGAGCCCGAGCCAGTCCCCGACCGTGTCCATGTGTCCCCGTCGTGTCCGCTTCGGCGCTGGACCCCACGAACTGCCCGCAGGTGGGGTGGTGGGCGGTGACGGGCTCGAACCGCCGACCCCCTCGGTGTAAACGAGGTGCTCTCGCCATCTGAGCTAACCGCCCGGTCCGTCCGACGCTATCGCTGCGGACCTTCGTCCGGTCGGCCGGCCGCGCAGGGCTGGCACCGTGGAGGCTCCCCGAGTCGTGAGGTCCCCGTGCCGCTGTCCCGCATCGTCGACGCTGCCATGGAGGCGACCGTCGTGCCGTCGTTCACCCGCATCGGCCCCGCCGTGCGCAGCCGGCTGGAGGGCTGGACCGACCTGGACGACCTCGACCTGACCGGCCGCGTCGTGGTGGTCACCGGTGCGAACTCCGGCCTCGGCTACGCGATCGCCGAGCAGGTCGCCCGGCTCGGCGCATCCCTGCGCATCACGGTGCGTGACGACGAGAAGGGCACCACCACCGTCGCGCGACTGGTCGAGGCGACCGGCAACCACGACATCTCCTACGGGCTGCTCGACGTCGCCCACCAGGACTCGGTGCGCGCGTACGCCCGCAGCTTCCTGGCCGCGCACGACCGGCTCGACGGGCTGGTGCACAACGCCGGGGCGATGTTCTCCCAGCGCCGGGAGGTCGACGGCGTCGAGACCACCGTCGCGGTGCACGTGGTCGGCCCGCTGCTGCTGACCCACGAGCTGCTGCCGGCGCTGCGCGCGTCCGACCACCCGGCCCGGGTGGTGTGGATGAGCTCCGGAGGGATGTACTCCGAGGGCCTCGACGTCGCCCGGCTCGAGTCGCCGGACGACTACAAGCCGGCGACCGCCTACGCCCGCGCCAAGCGTGCGCAGGTCGTGCTCGCCGAGGAGCTGGCCGCCCGGCTCGACGAGGTCGTGGTGCACAGCATGCACCCGGGCTGGGCGGCCACCCCGGGCGTCGAGCGCTCCCTGCCGGTGTTCAACCGCGTGCTCGGCCCGCTGCTGCGCGACCCGGCGCAGGGCGCCGAGACCGCGACGTGGCTGGTCGCCTCGCCCGAGGGCGCCGGCCGCTCCGGCTCGTTCTGGCTCGACCGCCGGCCGCGCTCCTCCGAGCGCGTCCCGGGCACCCGCACCACTCCCGACCAGCGCACCCGGCTGTGGCGCACGGTGACCGGACTGGCCGGCCTGACCGAGACCGCCTTCGGCGAGCGCCGCTCCCCCGCCTGACCGGTCCACGGTCGCGGGGCGCGGTGCGCGCACCGCCCGGCGAGCCGTGCTCAGGTCCTCGCGGGACGCGCCGATCCACTGGGTGAGGTCGGAGGTCGCGTGGAGCTGGTGCTCGGCGTCGTGTCGCTGGTCGCGCTCGCCGCGGCCGGCCTGTCGTGGCGTCGCCAGCGCACCCTGCAGGCCCGGCTCGACGCGGCCGAGGCGCGCACGGCCACCGTGCTGGACGACGCTGGCGCTGCCGGCGCGGGGCCGGGCGACGCGCTGCGCCTGCGCCGGTGGCTCGAGCACCTCGCCTGGGTCGCAGCGGTCGACGCGCGCGTGCCGTCCCAGCGCGCGCTCGACGACCTGCTCGCGCTGCGCCACAGTCGCGTGGAGCACATGGAGGTCGGCGAGCGCCACCTGCTGGACGGTGCCGTCGCGTCGACGCAGGCCGCACTGCGGCTGCACGACGACCTGCGCGCCTGGGCGACGAGCGCGACCGTCGCGGCGGTGCCGACCACCCTCGAGGCGCGCGAGGCGCTGGACGTGGCGGTCTCACGGCTGGACGACGACGGGAAGGTCACCCTCGACGTCGGGCCGCTGCCACAGGTCACGGCCGACCCCGAGCTGCTGGCCACGGCGCTGCACGCGCTGCTGGACAACTGCGTGCGCCACCGCTGGCCCGGACGTCCCGTGCAGGTCGAGGTCTCCGGCGAGCAGGTCGGCGACCGCGTGCTGCTGCGCATCACCGACGACGGGGTCGGCGTCGACCCGGACGCCCAGGCGCACCTGTGGCTGCCGTTCACCCGCGGGGACGGGCAGCGCGCAGCACCCGGCGTCGGGCTCGGCCTGCCGACCGTCGCCCGGGCCGTCGAGGCCTGCGGCGGCACGACCCGCTTCGTCTCCCACGAGGGTCGCGGGTCGACCGTCGAGCTCGACCTGCCGGCTGTGCCGGCCTGAACCTGGTCACACTCCCCGGCGACACGGTCGGATGGCCACAGGCCCGGGGACGGACCTGTGGCCAGGTCTCCCCGGCGCGCCCAGCCGCAGTTCAGACTGCGTGGGGCTCGGCCGTCGCCGTCGAGCTGGCGGCGCGACGTGGCGGCCGTGGGCCGAGCGCGGCCAGGCCGAACGCCAGCGGCGTGAGCAACTGCAGCATCTTCAGCACGCGCCCACCCCACCTCGTCAGGTCAGCCATGTGCAGCGGCCCCTCGGCGTTGGGGATCGACCCCCACCAGCGAAACGCGCCGAGCATGTCGCTGCAGGTCCCGATTCCCGTGTAGCTCTGCAGGACACCGCAGCCGCCGTCGCCGACGCTGACGATCGTGAGCGCTGCGACCGCGACGACGACGCCGGTCATCGCCGCCTTCGCCGGGCGGGTGTGCCGTCGGGCGAGGTGCACCACGACCAGACCCACGACCAGCAGCAGCAGGTGCGCGAGCAGCCAGCTACTGAGGCCCTCCGTGCGCACGCCCTCGAAGCTCGAGAACAGCTCGGCCATGGTGGGTCCTGGTCGCTCGCGTCACGCGATCCTACGACCGTTGCGTCGACGGCCGGCGGTGGGACGGCCCGTCCGTCCGGGGCGGGGCCGGCGAACCATGCACGGGGCGCAGCGTGCGCCCCTGCGAGGCGAGCAGGAGGTCCGTGGATGACCGTGCAACTGGTGATCGGTGCAGGGGGCGGGATCGGCGGCGCGCTCGCGCGGCAGCTCGCCGGACGCGGCGACACGGTGGTGCTCGCCGGCCGCACCGAGGAGCCGCTGGCGAAGGTCGCCGCGGAGCTCGACGCGCCCCACCACGTGGTCGACGCGTCCGACCTCGCCGCGATGGACGAGCTGCTCGACGCGGTCGTCGAGCAGCACGGGCAGGTCGACGGGGTGACCAACTGCGCCGGGTCGGTGCTGCTCAAGCCCGCGCACCTGACCACGCCGGACGACTGGGCCGACGTGCTGGCCACCAACCTCACCACCGCGTTCGCGACGGTGCGCTCGGCGGCCCGCGTGATGCGTCGCGAGGGGGGCGCGATCGCGCTGGTGTCAACGGCCGCCGCGAGCGCGGGGCTGGCCAACCACGAGGCCGTCGCCGCCGCCAAGGCCGGCGTCGAGGGCCTGGCCCGTTCGGCCGCCGCGACCTACGGCGCCCGCGGGATCCGCGTCAACGTCGTCGCCCCCGGCCTGGTGCGCACGCAGCAGACCGAGCGACTCACCTCCAACGAGGCGCAGGCCGACGCGAGCCGCGCCATGCACGTCCTCGGTCGCTTCGGCGAGCCCGAGGAGGTCGCCCGAGCGCTCGCGTTCCTGGTCCACCCCGACAACAGCTGGATCACCGGCCAGGTCCTCGGCGTCGACGGCGGACTTGGGACCGTGCGGACACGACTCAAGGCCTGACCCGGCGCACGGCCGGGGCGCCACGCCGTGGCCAGCCCGTAGCGTCGTGGACCCAGCCGCATCGAAGCGATCCGGAGCAGCCCGTGTCCGACCAGCCCGTCCCCCCGCAGCAGCCGCAGCAGCCACGCGTGAACATCCAGGTTCCCGACGGCCAGCGCCACGGCACCTACGCGAACTTCCTCGTCGTGGGCCACACGGCGCACGAGTTCACGCTTGACTTCTGCCAGCTCCAGCCGGGCGAGCAGGGCCAGGTCACCGCCGAGGTCGTCAGCCGGGTGCGCATCGCCCCGACGATGGTCGCGCGCACCATGCAGGCGCTGAACACCAACCTGTCGAACTACGAGGACCGCTTCGGCACGGTCAAGGCGATCCAGTGACGCTGGTCCCCGCCGGGCGTCACGACGCCTGGACCCCGGCCGCGCCGGGGCTGGTGGTCTGCGACGTCGACGGGACGCTGGTCGGCAGCGACGGCGACGTCGCGCCCGACGTCGTCACCGCGGCCCGTGCACTGGTCGACGCGGGCCTGCCCGTCGGCGTGGCGACCGGTCGGATGCTCTCCGGGGTCGCCCGTGTGCTCGCGCGCACCGGCCTGCCCGGCCCGCACCTGGTGTCCAACGGCGCCGTGGTCGTCCACGAGGGCGAGGTCATCGCGTCGTGGCCGGTCCCCCGCGAGGTGCTCGGTGACCTGCTGGCGCTGGCTGCCCGCACCGGGCTGTACGTCGAGGTCTACGCCGAGGACGGCTACCGCGTGACCCGGCACGACGAGCGCGCCAGCGCCCACTGGCGACTCCTCGGGGTCGACCCGATCGGCACGGTCGCCACCCCGGACGACGTGCCCGGCGACGTCTCGAAGGTCACCGTGGTGGTGTTCGACCACGCCGACGTGCCCGACGTCACGCAGCTGGTCGCCTCGGTCGGCCTGACACCCGACGCCGGAACCTCACCGGCCACGCCGGACTTCTCCTACGTCAACGGCGTCGTGCCCGGCGCCGACAAGGGCAACGCGCTGCGCACCGCCGCCGAGCGGCTCGGCGTCGACATCGCGGCCACCGTGGCGCTGGGTGACTCCGACAACGACCTGTCGATGTTCGCCGTCGCCGGCACGGCCGTGGCCATGGGCCAGTCGCACGACGAGATCCTGGCCGCGGCACACCTGCGGGCACCGAGCGTGCACGACGACGGCGCGGCGGTGGCGCTGCGTGCGGCGGCCGACGGCTGGCGCGACGTCCGGGCGAGCGCATGAGCGAGCTGCGCGACGACGCGATCCTGGTGCCGCACCCCGACCGGTTCGCACCCGACCACCCGCGCTACGACGACGTCCTCGGCGCGCACGCCGAGGCGGTGCGTCGCGGCCAGGACGGCTACCTCGACCCGAGCAGCGGCTACTTCGTGTTCACGGCCGCCTACCTGCGTGATCGCGGCCACTGCTGCGAGGTCGGGTGCCGCCACTGCCCGTGGATCGATGCCGGATGACCTCGTGCGAACCGGTGAGTAGGGTCAGCGGCCCACGCCAGCGCGGACACGGGAGCACCACGTGGACTTCCTGACCAACATCGCCCAGGCGTTCGGCGTCCTGGTCGGGATCGCCGTCCTGCTGACGGTGCTGTGGCTGCTCTACCGCCGCCGCTACCGCCGCATCGGCCCGGACGAGGCCCTGATCGTCTACGGACGCCGGGCCAAGAAGGACGCCGACGGCTTCCGCGTCATCGTCGGTGGCGGCACCTTCGTGACCCCGTTCATCGAGGAGGCCGAGAGCTTCCCACTGCACGCGCTGCAGCTGGACGTGGTGCTCGCCGGAGTCCTGGCGGGCGACCAGCGCACCCCGGTCAACGTCAACGGCACCGCGACCGTGAAGGTCCCCGTCAACCCCCAGGAGCGCCAGGACGGCTTCCCGACGGTTCGCCTGGCCGCCGGGAACTTCCTCGGCATGTCGGTCGAGGAGATCCGCAACTCGCTGACCAAGGTCGTCGCGGGTCACCTGCGCACGATCGTGGCGGGCCTGTCGGTCGCCGAGCTGTACGGCGACCAGGCGCGCTTCACCGAGGAGCTGAAGAACAAGGCCGCCGCCGAGCTGCAGAGCCTCGGCTACTCGTTCCTGTCGTTCGTGTTCGAGTCGATCACCGACGACAACGGCTACCTCGACTCGCTCGGTGTGCCCGAGATCGAGCGCGCCCGTCGCGACGCGCGCATCGCCCGCGCCGACAACGACCGGGACGCGGCGGTGCAGGAGGAGAACGCCCGCCTGCAGAAGGAGCAGCGTCGCTTCGAGGTCGAGGCCGACATCGCCGAGTCCGAGAAGGCGCTGTCGCTGAAGCGCGCCTCGATCCAGGAGCAGGTCGACGTCGCGCAGGCCAGCGCCGTCAAGGCCGGCCAGCTGCAGGCGAAGGAGGAGGACATCCGCATCGCCGAGCTCGAGGCCGAGCGCCAGCGCAAGGAGCTGGACGCCACGGTCCGTGAGCGCGCCGAGGCGGACAAGTTCGCCCGCGAGCGCGGTGCCGAGGCAGCCCGCTTCCAGGCCGAGCAGGAGGCGACGGCGCGCAAGTTCTCTGCCGAGCAGGCCGCCGAGGCCGAGCGCATCAAGCGCGAGAAGGCCGCGCAGGCGCTGACCATCGAGGCCGAGGCGCAGGCGATGCAGACGCGCGAGGTCGGCCTGGCCGAGGCCGACGCGATCCGCGCCCGTGGTGAGGCCGAGGCCGGGGCCCGGCGTGCGCTGGCCGACGCGCTGCGCAGCTACAACGAGGCCGGCGTGTCGTTGGAGGCGCTCAAGGTCCTGCCGGAGATCGTCGCGGCCGCGGCCGAGCCGCTGTCGCGGGCCGGCTCGACCACGATCATCTCCAACGGGGACGGCGACGGCGGCACGGGTGTGGCGAAGCTGACCCGTGACGTGACCGAGGTCCTGTCGACCACGCTGCCGATCGTGCGCGACCTGTCGGGCGTGGACCTGGCCGAGCTGGTGCGCACCGCGATCCGCTCGACCGCGGGTGCCCCGTCCGGCGGCGACGTGCAGGACGTCGACGGCAGCGTCGGCGAGGCCGAGGACGACACCCGGAGCGGTCCCGGGCCGGACGCCACCGACGCTGGCACGGACGCCGACGGGGGCCGCTGAGCCGTGGCCGACGTGGACGCGCTGGTCGACCTGCTGGAGCGCTGGCGCGCTGCCGGCCCGGTCGAGCGCGTCCGTGTCGCGCTCGACGCCCGACGGCACATCGGTGCGCTTCCCGCCGCCGAGAAGCGCGCCCTCGCGGTGGAGGTGGCCCGTCGCGTCGCCCCGCAGCTGGTGCCCCAGATCGAGGACGAGGACGGTGACCTCTCCCCCGAGCAGGTCCAGGCGCTGGTCGACCTGCTGCGCCGTGCCGACGACGATGACCTCGGCGACCTGGTGACCGCACTGCGCAGCGGTGACGTCGCCCCAGCGCTCGCCCTCGCCGACGACGCCATGGACGTCCTGCTCCCGCCGGCCCCGACCGACGGGGACGACGACGCAGCCGGGCGGACCGCCACCGCCGCCGGGGGGGCGACCTCCACGGACACGAGTCACGGCACGACGGACGGCGCGACGAACGGCGGGGCGCAGAGCACCTCCGCGCCGCTGGCGGCTGGTGCAGCCGCGACGGCGCTCGGCGCTGCCGCCAGGGCCGGGGACGACGCGTCGGGCTCGACGACGTCCGAGCGCGACGAGGTGCCAGCGCCCCCGGAGGGCCGCCG
>Ga0136604_1001159_pt1 | contig 12118 bp, 9 predicted proteins | sample AntRauFillE10628_FD_104928 | JGI IMG/M metagenome (GOLD analysis project Ga0136604, IMG submission 104928) | Saline lake microbial communities from Rauer Islands, Antarctica - Metagenome Filla E10 #628 | ecosystem: Environmental > Aquatic > Non-marine Saline and Alkaline > Saline | place... | reverse complement strand
TGTCAACGGTCATTTGGAACTCACCGCTGACGGTCAACAGAGCTCACCGTTGGCGGACATGAGATCTCACCGTCTGCGGACAGCAGATCTCCCCGGTTGGTGCGTCATGTGAGTGGTGTGACCCCCTTGCCGTCGCGGGCTTGGGCGAAGCGGTAGCTGTCGCCCTCGGTGACCACCAGGTGGGCGTGGTGCATGAACCGGTCGACCGCCGCGGTGGCGATCGTGGCCGGGAGCAGCTGGTCGAACCCGCCCGGGTGCACGTTGGAGCTGATGGCGACCGAGCGGCGTTCGTAGGCGGCGTCGATGACCCGGAACAGCGCTTCGGCGGCTTCGACCGGGACGGGCAGCAGCCCGATGTCATCGACCACGACCAGGTCGGCCTTCAGCACCCGGCCGATGGCCTTGTCGACGGTGTCGTCGGCCCGGTGGCGGGTCACGAGCGCGCCGAGGGTCTCGATGGTGAACCACGACACGGTCAGCCCGTCATCGATCGCGGCGTTGCCCAGCGCCTCGAGCAGGTGGGACTTGCCGGTGCCGGACGGTCCGACCACGGCGAGGTTCTCCGCGCGGCGGATCCACTCCAGCGTGCGTAGGGCCTGTTGGGTTGGGGGTGGGATGGTGGAGGCGGAGTCGCGCCAGTCGTCGAAGGTCTTGCCGGACGGGAACCGGGCGCGCTTGCGTCGGTTGCGGATCGTCGCCGCGTCACGCCCTTCGGCCTCCTCTTGGAGGAGCACACGCACGACCTCGGCGGGGTCCCAGCGTTGGGCCTTGGCGGTGGGCAGCACGTCGGCTGCGGCCGCGCGGAGGTAGGGCATCCGCAGCCGCTTGGACAGGACGGTGATCTCGGACAGCAGCTGGTCGGAGGTCGTGGTCATCGGCCGACCTCCTGCCAGCGGCCGGTGCCGTTCTGCAGGCTGTGTGCCTCGGAGATCGGCACGATGGTGCGGTCGGGGTCGGCGGTCCGGCGGCGGTGGGCGAGGATCGAGGCGAGGTCACCCTCGGCGAACCTGCCCGCTTCCGCAGCCGCGGCGAGCGCGCCGTCGACCTGCTTTACGCCGTAGACGGCGGCGAACTCCACGGCCTGGTCCATCTTGACGTTGACCCTGGATGTGCCCGCAGCGGCTGCGCGCACGAGCCATGCGGCAGCACCTGGGCCGAGCTGCAGGAACGCGGCCTCGCCCGGTGTGCGCGGCTGTGGGGTGTGGTCAAGGATCCGGGAGTTGGAACGCTGCGGGTAGTGGGCCAGGTCCAGCTGGGGGTTGCCCGGCGCCGCGGTGTGGTGTCGTGCGACCTCACGCACCCCGGACTCGCCCTTGTGGACGATCACGACCTCCTCGCCGTCCACGCGGACCCAGACGCTCTGGTCGACCAGCTGGTGCGGGACCGAGTAGCGGGTGCCGCCCAGCGAGATCACGCTCTCGCGGGTGACCACACGGGTCTCGCCCAACGCCGCGACGTGCGGGTCGGCCGGGACACGGTGCAGCCGGACCTGTTCCTCGCCCAGCATGTCGGCCGGCCTGCGGCGCGTGACCCGGTGGGGACGGTGGTTGACCTTGGCCATGAACGTCTCACACGCCGTGCGCAGCTCGGCGAAGCTGCCGTAGGCGTCGCGCAGGTTCACCGTGGTGGGGACCAGGTCGGCCTTGGCGATCTTCACGGTCGCCTCCGAGCCGCCCTTGGACTCCGGATCGGCCGGCACGCACGTGGTGATCTGGGTCCCGTAGTGGCGACCTGCCGCGGCGATCTCCGGATGCCGGATCGGCACCCCGGCGACGTGGCTGGTGGTGACGGTCTTCTCGTTGTCGGTCAGCACGTAGGTCGGCACGCCGCCGATGGTGCGCAGCGTCTCGTCCAGGCACGCCAACACCGTGGGCAGCGTCCGGTCCCACACCGGGATGACCACCCGGAATCGGCTCCAGGCCAGCCACGCGCAGAACAGCAGCGTCGCCCGCCCCGCGATGTCCGGACCGGTGCCCCAGTCGAACTGCAGCCACGCGCCCGGCTCGGCGATCCACGGCCGATACACCCGCCGGCGGCCTGCCTTGAAGTCCTTCTTCGCCTCGGCCACCGCGCGACGCGTCGTGCGGTCCGAGCCGTCGAACCCCAACGCGACCAGCCGCTCGTGGACCACGTCCGCGCGGATGTCGCCCTCCGAACGTTCGACCAGCTCCTCGACCTTGGGGCGGAACCCGTCGATGATCGACGGCCGCTCCACGTCATCGTGCGGCCCCAGGCCGCGTTCGCGCCGCTCCACGTGCAGCTTGACGGTGTTCTTGTCGCAACCGGCCGCTCGGGCCGCGCCGCTGTAGCTGTCGTGGAGGTCGTAAGCCTCAAGGATTTCCATGATCTCTCCGGCATGCTTGATGTCGGTCCCTTCCGGTTCGAGTCGCATCAACACGTCTCGTGATACCGGGAGGGACCACCCACATCCGCCAAGCGGCGGAACGGGCAACGGTCAGGACCGGGGAGCTTCGCTGTCCATCAGCAGTGAGCTTTGCTGTCCATCACCGGTGAGAACCGATGTCCGTCAGCGGTGAGAAAACCATGGCCGCGGACAGTCGATCCGGTCGGTTCTGCGCCATACCGGCCACGAAGGTCGTCACGACTGCCCATACGTTCAGTGTCTGACCGGCCGCGAAGCGTCACTGGTCTCGGGGTGCTGGTCGAGCAGGGATCCTCCGGGCGATTCTTGACGCGACGCGACCGGCGGGTCCCGACCGTGGCCCCCATGGTCACACCGGCCACACCCTCGGGAAGCGCCCTGGGTCGGCGCACTGCTCCATCACGACCCTCGCCCCACAAGCCCAGCCGGATGGCGCCGCCGACACCATCACGGGATCCCTGTCAACGGGACGGCAGCCCGCCCGGGCGCGCGATCGCAGCGGGCGCACGGTCCGGACCGTGCGCCTCCGGCCCGTCGCTGCGTGCCTCTGCCGCCTCCACCGGGGACGGTGGGGCGCCGGGGCCGGCCGACTCGAGGTCGTCGTCCGGACCGAGGTCCGTGTCAGGGTCTTCGGTCCGGCTGGGACGGGTCCCAGACCATCGAGCTGGAGAGGGGACTCGAACCCCTGGCCTATCCCTTACGAGGGGATTGCTCTACCAGCTGAGCTACTCCAGCGTGCTCGTCACGGGTGACGACACACCGACGCGCAAGGCGCATCGGCCGCCGAAGGGTAGCGGTCGGACCCGGGCCCCGACCACGCGCACGGGGTGCGGTCGCCGTCCGCACGTGGCTGATGTGGCAGGCTCGACCGTCCACCCCCCAGCTGCCCGCCGGAGCCCGCCCGATGCTGCTCTCGACCAGCACGCCCGCGCCCTCCGACCCGCCGATCGACGCGGGCGAGGTCGCCGACGCTGCCGAGGCCGCCGGCGAGGCGGTCGTGGACCTCGTGGGGGCCGCGCTGGCGCTCGGCGTCGGGGCCCTCATCGGCGTGGTGCTGACGATCCTGCTGTTCCGGGCCCTGTTCCGGTTCTGGCGGACCCCGTTCGGGATGGAGGCCCGGCGTCGCGGGCGCACCGGCAGGCGGCTGGCCGGTGCGGCGCTCGGGGCACTCGTCGCCGAGCGCACGATCGAGCTCGGCACGCGCATCGAGGGGCTGGTCCAACAGGCGCTGGTGCTGCTGCTGGTCGCGGGCCTGACGGCCTTCGGCATCTCGCTGCTGCGCTCGGCCGAGGTCGCGGCGATCGAGACCTACGACACCGCTGCCCCCGACAACCTCCACGCCCGGCGGCGGCGCACCCAGTTCCTGGTGCTGCGCCGGGTCGGCACGGCGTTCCTGATCCTGCTCGGCCTGGCGATGGCGCTGCTGACGTTCCCGTCCGCGCGCACGGTCGGCCAGTCGCTGCTGGCCTCGGCCGGCGTGATCGGCATCATCGCCGGTGTCGCGGCGCAGGGATCGTTGAAGAACCTCATCGCCGGGATCCAGATCGCGGCCGCCGAACCGATCCGGCTCGGCGACGCGGTGCTCGTCGAGGGCGAGTGGGGCTGGGTGGAGGACATCACCGTCACGACCGTCGTGATCAAGGTCTGGGACCGGCGCCGGCTGGTCTACCCGACCAGCTGGTTCACCGAGAACCCCTTCCAGAACTGGACGCGCAAGGACGCCCAGCTGCTCGGGCAGGTCACCCTGGTGCTGGACCACCGGGCCGACGTCGCACGGCTGCGCGAGGCTGCCGGCGAGGCGGTGACCGCCAGCGAGCACTGGGACGGCGAGACCTGGGTGGTGCAGGTGATCGACGCCGACGAGCACGGCATGACCGTGCGCGTGCTGATGACCGCGGTCGACGCACCGACGGCGTGGGACCTGCGCTGCGAGGTGCGCGAGCGGCTGCTCGCCTGGCTGGTCGCCAACGACCCGAAGGCGCTGCCGACCCACCGGCTGCTGCCCCACGAGTGATCCCCCCGAGTGATGCCCCCCGAGTGATGCCCCGGACCGCCGGGCGGTCTACGTCGTGCTGGCCAGCATCGGTGCCAGCGAGCGCAGCCGCAGGTCGACCTGCTCGCGGTACTCGACGGGGCCGAGCCGACCCGGGAGCGTGGTGGTCACCTCGCGCCGCTCGCGCAGGGGCATACCGGTCGCCGGCTCGACCCACGCCTCCAGCACACCCCTGCCGTCGACGTCGTCGCCCGACTCGGTGTACTCCAGTCGCAGGTGTGCGGCGCGCACCGTGGTGCCGTCCCCGAGCGTGACCTGTGCGTCGGCGAGCTGGACGAGCGTCCCCGCGATCGTCGAGTCCGCCCCCTGGCAGCGCACGGTGACCCTGCGCCCCTCCCGGCCGTCGAGCCGGTGCAGGTCCGCCGGGTCGCAGCGGTGGGTCGTGCTGACCGTCTGCCCGGGCAGGCTGCGCTGGGCCATCCACGTGTCGAGCCGCAGCGTCGCACCCGCCACCGAGTGGGTGCGGACGTCCCGGCTGCCCCCACCGGCGTCGAGGTCGAGCACCCAGCCGCTGTCACCAGCGTGCGTGACGCTGCCGCTGACGGTCGCCGGCAGGGCACGGCGCGCACCGTCGACGTGGACCTCCTGGAAGCCGGTCGCGTCGTAGGCGTAGGACCCCTCGGCCGGCAGCCGCAGCGCCGTGGCCGGCTCGGACCCGTCGGACGGTGTCGCGCCCGGACCGGGGCTCGCCGTGGCCGGCGGCGGTGCGGTCGTCGTCCCGCCCGAGCCGCCATCGCCATCGCCGTCGCGGTCGCCGTCGCCAGTGGCGTCGGGGTCGCCGTCGCCAGTGGCGTCGGGGTCGTCGGCGTCCGGGGCGTCGGGGTCGTCGGGGTCGTCCGCCTCGGGGTCGGGGCTCGGGGTCACCGCGTCGGGCGTCGGGGACGTGGCGACGTCCGGCGCGTCACCCGCCGGGTCGCCCTGCCCCGCGCCCTCGGCGCTCGGCGCGTCGGCGCCCGGCTCACCGCCGCTACGTGCCACCACGACGGCCACGTTCGCGGCCACCAGCGCCGCCGCGACGGCGAGCAGGACCTGCGGGGGCAGGCGCACGGTGGCTCCGCTGGTCGAGGTGGCGGCCGGGAGGAGGTCCGGGCGGGGCCCGGGGGCGGGTCGGGGGTGGGTCGGTCCGGACCGTACGCGGCGGTCCCGACGCCGTGCGTCCACAGCGCCTCGACGGCAGCCCGGGCGTGGCGGGCGGGTGCGTCGTAGGACGGTGCGGCGACGACCCGGGAGCAGCCCGTGACCGACGACCCCACCGGCATCGGCCCACCGCCAAGGCTGGACCTCGCCGACGTCGAGCGGCTGCGTGCGGCGCTCGACGAGGCGCGGCGGCTCCTGGACCGTCTGCTGGACGAGCGGGCGTCCCGCAGCACCGGGCTCGCCGGCTGGCACGGCGGCCACCGGCAGCGCCACGACCGCCGCGAGCAGGACGCGCGTGAGCTCGGCGCGGACCTCGACGCCGCGCTGCGCCAGCAGCGCTCGCGGCTGGACGACGAGGTCGCCCGCCTGCTCGCCCTGCGCCACGCCCGTGGCGGCCCGGCCGCGCGCGCCGGGTGGACGGCGCGGACGAGACTGCCGTGCCTGCTCGGGCGCTGACCCCGCCCGGCGGGCGCAGCACCGGTGCCGACCCCGAGGCACTGCGTGCAGCGGTCGCCGGCGGGGCCGGGGCGGCGTTCGCGCTCGACCGCGCCGTCGAGGCAGTGCGCCGGGCGACGCTGGCGTACCACCGCAGCTGCGACCATCTCGGCGGCGTGCGCGACGACGTCGTGCGTGCGCTGGCGGCGGCCCTGGTCGACGCGCTGCTCGCGCTGGACCGCTGGACCCTGCAGGTCGCCGACGCGCTGCGTGCCGTCGACCGCGGCGACGTCCCCGGCCTGCGCGCGGCCCTCGCGGCCGGCCTGCTCGACACCGCCGCGCTCGCACGGGTCGGGGGCGATCCACGTCTGGAGCTGCCGCTGCGGTCCGACGCGTGGCGCGCGGCTGCGGCCGTGCACGCCGCCGACCTCGCCCGTCGGGCCGACCAGCAGCTCGACGCCGAGGCCCGTCGGCGGCCGACCCGCACGCGGTGGCAGCGCCTGCAGGAACGGCTCGACCGGTTGGTGGCCGACGTGGTGCTGCGCCCGCTCGGCCTGCTCGTCGAGCTCGCGCCCGACACCGCGGGGTCCCGCGCCGCACGGCTCGACGCGGACGCCGTGGGGCTGCGCTCGCTGCTGGCACAGCCGGGCCTGTCGTGGCTCGCCGCCAGCGGCCGCGGGGACGGCCCGGGTGGCCGCGCGACGGCCCGCGTCGCCCTCGGCGACCCGGCCACGGCCACGCACGTGGTCGTGCTCGTGCCGGGGACCGGCAGCGGCGTCGCCGCACCCCTGCACGCGCTGGCCGACGCCCGGGCCCTGCACGCCGCCGCGAGCACCGCCGCACCGCCGCACGCCCGGGTCGCGACGGTCCTCGACCTGCACGACGCCCCGCCGACGCTGGTCGAGGCCGCCCTGGCGAAGCACGCGGCGGCGGCCGTACCAGCGCTCGCCGCGGGCGTGTCCGGCCTGGTCGCGGCCAACCCGGGCGCCGAAGTCACCGTCGTCGGCCACAGCCACGGTGGCGCCGTCGCCGGGGCCGCGGTCGCCGCCGGGATGCCGGTGGACGACCTCGTGCTGCTCGGTGCGCCCGGCGCGTCGGTGGCGCACGCCCGCGAGCTGCCGCTGCGGCCCGGCGGTGGGGTGTGGTCGGCGCTCGCGCCGCGCGACCCGATCGGCCTGGTGCCCCTGCTCGACCCGCTGTTGGGCCCGCGGGCCGTGCACGGGCCGCTGCCGAGCGCACCCGGGTTCGGTGCGCGGCGGCTGGCCCTCGACGGGCGCCACCTGACGCACGGACCGTCGCTCCACGCGCCGGAGGTCACCGGGCACCTGCGCTACCTGGAGCCCGGGTCGTTCGCGCTGGCCAACGTCGCCCGCATCGCCGTCGGGCTGCAGCCGTGGCCGCCACCACGCGGCGGCGCGCAGCGCGGCACCCGGCAGCACGGCGCCCAACCTGGCGACACCCGCACCCGCGGCACGGGGCCGCGCGACGACCGACAGCGCGACGACCGACAGCGCGGACCGACGGGGACGGACCATCGCGGACGGCCCGCGGACGACGGCAGGTGACGGCGGGGGGGCACCAGACGGCCGGCATGCGCCGCGCGCAGCTCGCGTCAGCAGGCGGCTCGCGTCAGCGGGCGGCGCGGGCCGCCTCGAACGCGGGGCCGGCCAGTGTCAGCAGCAGGCGGTCCAGCTGCAGCTCGCCGACGGCGTTGCGCTCCAGCGACAGCCGGCAGCGCTCGACCGCCGCGACCGCCTCGAACAGGTCCGGCAGGTCGAAGCGTCCGGCGTCGCGGGCGAGGTCGCCGAGCCGGTCGCGGTTGACGAGTCCGCCGACGACCGCGCCGGGGTCGCCGCCGGCGCCGACCACCACCACCAGGTCCCGCAGCCACGAGCCGAGGTCGTCGAGGTACGCCTGCAGCGGCTCGCCGCGGGCGGCGCGCTGCTCACGCTTCCAGCGGTCCTTGAGGTCCCGCAGCAGCCCCTTGGGCAGCTCCGCGTCCTTCTCGACCCCGTACTGCTCGTGCAGGCCGGCGGCGACCTCGTCGTGCTGCTCGGCCAGCGCCTTCTCGTACGCCCGGCCGTGCGAGACCACCTCGCGGGCGAGCTCGTCGACGACCGCCGGTCCCTGCTCGACCAGCACGCGCAGCGTGCTCAGCGCGAGCTCGCGGGTCGCGCGGCGCGGCTCGGTCCGCAGCGCCCGCAGGCGGTCGGGCGAGCCGGCCGCGACGCGCACGAGCCCGTCGGCCTCGTCCTCGGGCAGCCCACCGGGCAGCTCCTCGTCGGCCCACGCACGCAGCGTCGCCGGGGCCCAGGGCTGCAGGTCGACGCGGCGCACGCGGCTGTGGATCGTGTCCAGCAGCTGAGTGGTGTCCTCGACCTCCAGCAGCCACACCACCGCGGGCGGCGGCTCCTCGAGGACCTTCAGGAACGCGTTCTGGACCGACTCGTTCATGCGGTCGGCCGCGGCGACCCGCAGCACCCGGCGGCGGCCCTCCACGCCCGTGCGGGTCGCCGCCGGCACCCACTCGTCGCGGACCTGGCGCACCAGGTGCTGGGCGCCCTCGGGACGGAACGTGGCCGCGCCGGTCCACGAGCCGTTGGCGACGCGCAGGCAGGTCTTGCAGCGTCCGCAGCCCTCGTCCGCCAGCACGTGACCGTCGGGCTCACCGGCGAGCGCGGCCGCCGCGAGCCCACCGACCTCGCACTCCAGCGCCGCGACGAAGGCGGTGACCAGCTGCTGCTGGCCGAGGCCCGGCTCGCCGACCAGCAGCCACGCGTGCGGGACCTGTGCCTCGGCCACCGCCGTGCGCAGCGCAGCGACCGCCGCGTCCTGGTCGCGGGCACGTGCCCAGCCGACGGGGTTGGTGCCGGCGGTGGCGCGCGTGGCGGTGGTCGGGAGGGCGGAAGTCATGGCCGGTCCTCGTCGTCGCCGACCGGGTCGTCGCGCAGCGCGGGGACGTCCGCGTCGCCGAGCTCGGCGGCATGCTCCTCGTACTCCTCGGCCGACAGCGGCTCGGCGACGGCGTCGGCGTTGGCCTCCAGCAGCAGCGCCTGGACTCGCTCGCGCACCGCGGCGTGCAGCTCCTCGACCGGGCGCCCGGCGTCCAGGACCAGGTAGCGGTTCGGCTCGGCCGTCGCGAGCCGGAGGTACGCGGCGTTGACGCTGCGGTGGAACGCGAGGCCCTCCGCCTCGAGCCGGTCGGGGGTGTCGCCGGCGCGGGCGAGCCCGGCGGCCGGCTCGACGTCCAGCAGCACGACCAGGTCCGGCACGAGCCCTGCGGTGGCCCAGCGGTTGAGGTCGGCCACGACGTCCTCGCCGAGCCCCCGGGCGACGCCCTGGTAGACGATCGAGGAGTCGATGTAGCGGTCGCACAGCACCACGGCGCCGCGCTCGACGGCCGGGCGCAGCACGTCCTCGACGTGGCTGCTGCGGGCCGCGGCGTACAGCAGTGCCTCGGCGCGCGGGTCGACGCGGCTGCGGGGGTCCAGCAGCAGCTCGCGCACGCGCTCGGCGAGGTCGGTGCCGCCCGGCTCGCGCGTCAGCACGACCTCGCGGTCGAGCCGTTCGACCGCGGCGCGCAGCAGCCGGATCTGGGTCGACTTTCCGGCGCCCTCGCCGCCCTCGAACACGACCAGCACCCCGCCGCGGGCGGCGCCGGGCTCGGGGCCGGCCCCGTCCGCGCCGGACGTGAGGGCCGCGACCGGGCCCCGGCCGTCCCGGCGGGGCAGCACCCGGCGCACGGCGCGTCCGGTCAGCACCGCACCGCCCATGCTCAGCAGCCCGCCGATCATCAGCGTGATCCGGATCCCGCCGACCTGGTAGGGATAGCGGGCCTCGGCGCTGTCGGGCTCGGCGGCCTGCTCGGCACCCAGCTCGTCGAGCTCGTCGGTGGTGATCTCCTCGCCGGCCTCGAGCTGCGCCTCGGTGCGCTCGACGCCGAGGCCGACGATCAGCAGCGGGCCGACGAACAGCGACGCGAACAGCGCGAGCCGCACACCGGTGTTGAACGCCGCGAAGGTGCGGCCGCGCACGCTGTCCTCGGAGTGCTCCTGCAGCAGGGTGTAGCCGGTGACGAACGCCAGGCCGGAGCCCGCGCCCATCACCGCAGCCGGGACCAGCGCATAGCCGAGGGCCGGCATCAGGGCAGTCACGACCAGCCCGAGCCCCGCGATGCCGATGCCGGGGGCGAACAGCCGCTCCTTGGCGATGCGCCCCGCCAGCGGGCCGGCGGAGATCAGCCCGACGATCAGCCCGACACCGACGGCGAACGCCAGGACCCCGAACCCGGCGTCGCCGGCGTTGACGATCGTGACGAAGAACTTCCCGAGCGAGATGACGAAGCCCGCGGCGACGAACGCCGCCATGACGCCGCCGACGAGCGCACGGATCAGCGGCTTGCTGACGATGAACGCGAAGCCCTCGCGCAGCTCCTGCAGGGCGCCCTTGCGCTGTTCGGCGGGCACACGCTCGCGCGGTTCGGCGAGCTCGGGGCGCAGGCGGATCCCGCGGATGTAGAACGACGACAGGATGAACGTCGCGGCGTTGATCAGGATCGGCACGACCACGGGCCGCTCGGCGAGCAGGCCGGTGGTGACGTTGGCTTCGGTCACCCCGACCGTCACCGCGAACAGCAGCGCCCCGAGCGGCAGCGTCCCGTAGGTCGCGATCAGCGCCAGCTGGTTGGCCTGGACCAACCGCTCCTTCGGCACGATGTTGGGGACGATCGCGTCCTTGGCGGGGATGAACAGCGTCGAGGCGACCTCGACGACGAACGTCGCCACGATCAGCTGGAACGCGTCGCCGACGAACGCGACGCCGATCATCACCACGCCGCGCACGATGTCGGTCACCACCATCGTGCGCTTGCGGTCCCAGCGGTCGACCAGCACGCCGGCGATCGGCCCGAGGCCGAGCGTCGGCAGCACGCGCGCGGCCATCACGAACGCGACGGACAGCGCCCCGGCGCGGGTCGCGCCCTCGAGGTTCTCGGTCAGCGCGATGATCGCGAACAGCCCGATCCAGTCGCCGAACCCGGACGTCAGGGCCGCCCACAGCAGGCTGCGGTAGGACTTGTCCCGCAGCAGCGCGGAGTACGCGGCGCGACCGCCGGTCGCGGCGCCGAGTGGGGCGGGGACGCCCTGCGACACAGTCGCTCCGCGGGTCGGGGGGCGTGGGAGCGTAACCACGTGCACCGAGCATCCACCGGACCGGTGTGCACCGCCGCACGCCCGGCGCGCACCACCGTCCGCGGCAGGATCGCTACCTAAAGTGACGCGGTGGCCGCCCGTCGTGACCAGTGGTGTCCTGCAGCCGGGGTGGCCGCGACCGTGCGCCGTCGCCACACCGGATCGACACCGGACGGCGACGACCACGGACGGGGGCGGCATGCAGGCGTGCGGCACGCACGACCCGACGCTGCTGCCCGCGCCCGGGGACGCCACGCAGCGTGGCGTGGCCCCGGGCGTGGTCGCGGCCTACGCGTCCAGCCTCGTCGAGGTCCGGGCGGTCGCCGAGTGGTGGACCGTCGAGCCGCTCGTCGGGGTCGACCCCGCGGCGGCGGCGACCTCGGCGTTCCCCGCGGGCGTGCGCCAGCTGAGCGTGATCACCGCCTGCAACCCTCGCTCGCGACGCCTCACCGAGCAGGAGAACACCTCGCGGGACCTGCACCTGCGCCACCACCTCGAGGCGCTCGGCCTGCGCTGGTGGCCGGCGCTGAACCGCGCCGCGGACGACAGCGCGTGGGACGAGCCGTCGGTCGCCGTGCACGACCTGCCGATCGAGGACGGCGTCGCGATCGCGCACGACCTCGACCAGGCCGCGTACCACGTCTGGACCCCCGGCCGCCTGGCCCTGGTGTGGGTCCCGCTCGCCGGCCGCGTCAGCGCCGACCAGCGCGCCGCGACCACCTTCCGCCGCCCCGCGACCTGACCCGCCAGCCCACCAGCCCACCAGCCCCCAGCCCGCCAGCCGCCAGCCGCCAGCCGCCAGCCGCCAGCCCGGGTTTGCGGTCGTAACGACCGCGAAGTCGGGGCGGGGTCCGGATCGAGGGCACGACCGTGCCGGTGGCGTCGAGTCTGCGGTCGTATCGACCGCAGACTCGACGCGCC
>Ga0136604_1001158_pt1 | contig 12122 bp, 10 predicted proteins | sample AntRauFillE10628_FD_104928 | JGI IMG/M metagenome (GOLD analysis project Ga0136604, IMG submission 104928) | Saline lake microbial communities from Rauer Islands, Antarctica - Metagenome Filla E10 #628 | ecosystem: Environmental > Aquatic > Non-marine Saline and Alkaline > Saline | place... | reverse complement strand
GTGTGTTTTTTAATAGCTTCGTATTGTTCATTTGTCAGCTGGCCCTTGTTATGCAGAACTGCTGTCGGAATTTTAATTTTGCCAACATCGTGAAATTCAACGGCGCGGCCAATATAATCGGCAACGTTTTTATTATAGCCGAGTTCCAAACATAGCTTTTCAGCATAATAAGCAACGCGTTTTGTGTGGATTCGTGTATAAGGATCGTGCGCAGATTCCATTGTGATCACGCCTTTTAGGGCTTTTTCATCATCATGAGGGGGAATTAAGCTGTTTTCCAGATCTTTTTCGGCGTCGGCAAGCAGTAAAGAAACCCGATCAAACTCGGAGGCCAAGCAAGGCTCTGTTTTCCCTGTGATCTGTGTTGGATCCTGATCAGTCATTATTATTATTCTTATATTTTATTCCTGTTATAGAATCAGAATTACACCATTTTAAACTAGAATACAAACTTGTTTGATTAATTCATCAGGTTAGACATAATATTTTTCTTGCTGGAGCGATGGATTATGGGGTATAAAAGCGGTTCAATAATATAGAAACGTATGTAAAATATGGCATTTGAGTTAACAGCTAAATTTATGATGGCGGCATATGGGCTTAGCGCTGCGGGTTTATCAATGGCGGCTCTTTATCTTGGAAGACGCGGCGGTGGACATAAAGAACCGGTCGAGGATTTCTTTAAAAGACATGATTTTCCGCTTGAGGCTCTTGAAGATATCGATGTGGGTAAAGTCAGTATAGTTAACGGAAATCTCTTTCCCAAACATTTAATTAGCGCACTTGATCATGCAAAAATTGTTTATTTAGATAGCCTGCAAGTCACAAAAACACCTTATCCCTTTAAGCTTGTTAACGCATTTGCCAGCGCGGTTGCGTGTGTTGGAATCATGCCGCTAGCCTATTTGTATTCTCGTAAATGCAAAGATGATAATTTGACATATGCTTATACACCAAATAATACAGAGAACTCTACGCTGATTTCATGGGAAAAGGAAGATACAAGCCGTGTCGTCAAGACCTATGGCAGCTATTTCGGTAATGATAAGCAGTATGACAAGGCCTTTAATTTTTTCGTAATGATGCATGAGTTGCGGCATGTTGTACAAAACAAAACAGACATGAATCTAAACACCGCCTTATCCAGAGAAATTGACGCCGATTTGTTTGCTATTAAAATGTGCGAGCGGTTTTATACGGAGGAGAAGATTGCAAATCTTGTGAAATATTGGCGCTCTTATGCCGGTATGCAGAATTTAATTACACATGTTGTAAAATCAAAAGACGGTCAAGATTATTTAACGCATGATACGGCTTTGGCCATTGATGCAGCCCAGCACGACTATGAACATGTTTCGGATGTAGAAATGGCGCGTATACAAAATATAATTGTAGAAGAGTTTGATAAGGTTCAGGAACGCTTTTATAAAGATGGTAGCGTGGATGGCATGGGTCTAATATCACACTTGCTGGCAATGCCGACTATTGCCAGAGAACCACTGGCCGTTAGAACAATACATTTATGGGCGCACACTATTTGTATGTATGCAAACGGCATAAGGCCTGAAGAAATTGATATAGAGGGCACGGCTCCGGTTTATCGGCATTTGAAAGATCGTCAGCAGAGCGCGCACGCTCAGCCAGTATAAATTTTACCTCACAATTTACATTGACATAACAGCTTGTAGTTTGGTATAAATTTATTCGTTATGTCTATAAAACGAGTAAAAGAAGACAAAGAGCAGAGACAGGAAAAGAATAAATGCATAAAGCAATAAAAATAGGAACGACATGTCTGCTTGCGGGACTTGCGAGTGTTTTTAGCGGATGTGATGGTCGGGAAGATATTGCCGATGGTGCGAATGAGGCTATATCGATCAGTCTGGACATTCTGGCAGAGTATGAAATTGATGGCAATAATGTGATTGAATATCGCTCTATTGTTAATCCGGATTACGTGTATGTCGCTATTGAGGGGGCGTCGTTGACAACATGGCGCCAATCCGAGATAACGCTTGGCGCGCCTGTATTGCGAAATAAATTTAAAAGCGCTGTTGGGACGGTTTATGAATTTGTACCCGCGTCCAATCTCGGTATTTTATGTACTTATATAGACGGTGACAGTGCAGGCGCACTAACGCACGCGGTATTACCAGACGGAGGCAATGCGCGCATTGCCGTTGCGCCATTATCTGAAAAGGATGTACAGGGCGCCGTAACCAAGGCCGTTTCCAGCGCAGAGGGACAGCCGCGCAGCTCCCCCATACAGGCGCAGCCGAATTAAAAAAAGGCTTAACGCTCTTTTTTTATCTAATCATCAAGATCATCAAGGAAGATGCCTGTGATTGCCAGATTACTGAGAATTTGGCTGAAATCGCGGGCGGTTTGCATGAATGTCATTGGCGCAGGATCGGTCGGGACAACAATTGTTGATCCCGGTGGAATAAAGACTGTGTTGTGATTCCATGAGCTGATGGAGAGGGGTTCGGCGCTGCCGTCGGGATAGAGAACAAAGCTGCGGCCTTTGTCTGCGTTAAAGCTGATGCCGCCGGCCTCGGCGATATAATCACGCGCATTTTTATCAGAGCGGAATTGCAGGACAGCGGGTGATAAAACCTCGCCCGAAACACGTACGCTAAGCGGGCGTTTGGGCACGTAAATACGGTCGCCTGTTTCCAGCAAGACATCAAGCTCCGGCTCGACAACCAGCGCAGCCGGATCGGCCTCGACCGTGATACGGCCAACGGCGGGAATGTTATTCAGCTCTGCGATGAGCTGGCGCACGCTTGTGATTTGGGCGGCTTGCGGCGGCTCGTCGCTGCCCATTGCGCTGGCCAGAGAGCGCTGGAGCTCACGGGCTGCGGCTTTAAAGCGGGCTTCTTCGGCGCGGCGGGCGCTTTGGCGGCTGAAGATTGTACCATCGGCATAGGCTTGCGGCGTAAGGCCGCCTGCGCGGCGCAGCAGATCGGACAGCTTGTCACCAGCGAGCAGATCATAGCGCCCCGGATTTTCAACTTCGCCGATAATTTCAACGGAGCGTTCGGCGATTTTCTGGAATTTTTGTTTCACATGGACGCTGTCGCCTGCGGCGAGCAATATTTCTTCGGGATTTGTTTCGGCAAAATTAATGTGGGTGCGGCGCGTGCCTGCCTTGCCGTCTGTTTGGTCACCTTGTCCGTTCAACGCGCTGGTGACTTCGATGTTATTGATGCTGGCTTCAAGTGTCAGGCCGCCTGCAACGGCAATCAGATGTTCCAGCGTTGTGCCTTCGGCAACGGGGAATTTACCCTCGGTGCGTACGGCGCCCCGAATAAATGTTGCGCGTTTGAGCAAAATCTCGCTGAGGATTTTGTTTTGAATGAAATCCGTATCATTGGTAATGAGATCGCCGTTATTGTTGTAATATGCGCCTGCGGAGGGCTCAATGGAGCCTAGCTCAACTTGTGCATGTTGATAGGCAGAAGCGGCGCTTTGCGATTGTTTTTCAAGGTTCAGAATTTGCGTGCGTGAGAACAGATGCACGACATCACCGTCTTTGAGGGTGCGGTCAAATTGTTTTTGCAACACCAGAAGCGGCGGAAAATCAATGTAGCGCGTGGACATGACATGCTCGTCCCAGCGTTCAATAACGCCGATCAGCGGGTAAATATCGCCGCCAAATACGCCTTCGGTGTTAATCAAATCAGACAAGGCCGAAACCTGATCTAGATCATACAGGCCGGGTTTGCGTGTATGGCCGACAAGCTCGACTGTGCCTTTACGCAGTTCGGTGCTGGGGGTGACTTTTAATATGGAGCCGTCGCCGAATAAAGGATCAAGGCTGTTGTCAATGTCTTGTACGTTTTCGATGCCTTGGTTTGTCAGCGAGAATTTAACAAAACGGTTTTCACCGGGGCTGAGCAAACCGCCCGCCATATCCAGAAGTTCATCAAGGCTGAGCTTTGGGTTTTCGTCCGTGCGGGTATGGGCAACGCCGTGAACAACGGGCTTGATTTCATAAATGCCGGGGCGTTTCACGCCGCCGCTTATGGCAATGGTGGGGCCGATGGACGGGATAATCAGGCGGTCGCCATCACGCAGACCCATATCCATATGGGTGCTGCCATGCATAAAGAGGCTGTAGAGATCGATATATGTGCTGCGTCCGTCGCGCACCAGCTTTATTTGGCGCAGCGAGCCCGTTTTCTCAACGCCGCCCGATTCCATCAAAGCATCAATAACCGTATGGAAAACGGTCAGGGTTTTACGCCCCGGATTTTCAACATGCCCCATCACCAGAATATTGATCTGGCGCACGGCATCGAGCGAGACAAAAACATCGGTGTTGTAATAGCGCGCGACCACATCTTCAAGCTGTTTGCGGACTGTGCCGAGGGGGCGGCCGGCGGCTGTGACAGGGGGCAGATCTTCGATCACGAGCTGACCGTTTGAATGGATCATATATTGGCCGTTCGTTTGTTTCTGGCCACGAAATAAAACCGTCAGGCGGTCGCCTGTGCCAAGAATAAAATCATCCTGAACGGCGCCTGCGGGCATGTTGAAACGCGGCGCGTCCGGATAGGCGGCATCGGCGCTGCTATTATTTTGGCTCTGGCTCGTGCTTTTCATCTGCAGCGCTCTGCGGGCGAGGCTGTTGGGGGTTACGAGCGCGACTTGCGTGCTGGTTTCATTGAACAGATCATAGCCGAACTGCTCCAGATCATCGACGATGCGCTGGGAGTAATAATGCTCGAGCGCAGAAGAGGGGCGGGCAGACGGCTCCAGCTTGTTTAGCTCATGCGCGAGAGCGCGCAGCTCATCAGGGCCAAGGGCGGCAAGCGTAGCATTAAACGAATCGCTACGCGTTTGGGACGGCGGTTGATCTTGCCGCATTATTTTGCGGCGGTCTTTTTCACTGCGGTAATGATCGCGGCGATTTTGCGCTTGGGCTGCGCTATGATTTTTGCGCTCCGGCGCCGCGTGGCCTTTGGGCACATAGCCTTGGGATTCCAGCCACGGCACATAGGTTTGCGGCAAAACATTTGTTTGCGCAGCAGCAAAATTGCTTGCGAGTATAACAACCAGCAAACATGTCAAAACAGCAATGATTTTACAGTGCATTTTATGCATAGAAATAAAACAATATTTTGAATTCAAAACGAAGCACCCGAACGGATACAAGCCCCATTACATACTAAAGTGTGGAGTATGTCCAGCGGTTATGTTTGGGTATATATTTGTTGACATAATCTAAACATAGTTCTATTTTCTGTTATTATTGAATTTAGAAAAGAGTTGAAACATGACTTATCGTAATTTTAAGTGGGAAGATACAGGTGCTCGTCGGCAGAGCGCGTTGAAAAAAGGCTTGCGCAAAGCTTTTAATATTCTTGCAGTCGGCACGGTGGGTGTTGTTGCTGGAGTGGCGGCATATTTAGGGCCTGATGTTTTTCTGGCGGACGAAAATGCGGCGCGTAAAGTCTTGCAAGAAGCAGGTTATACAGACATTAAGGTTGACGGTTTTGCGTGGGAAAGTAATTTTGATTTTACTTTTATTCAAAAGGATAATTATGATTATTTCACCGCATTTGAAGCAAAAAACCCATCAGGCCGCACCGTAGATGGATATGTGGCGAGTAATCGGTTTTTAAGTCTTTGGAAACCGAAAATCAGAACACCTTGATGATTTTCTAAATATCTTTATCTAAATAACAGCAGCGGAATTTTACATTTTTTGATGAGTTCTGCGGTGGTGTTGCCGAGCAGTAAGCTGCGGATGCGGCGGTGGCTGTAGGCGCCTGTTACAAGCAAATCCATGTTTTGATTTGTGACGAAATCGGCTATGGCTTTGTCGGCTTCGTCGCTGATTTCCGAATGCACGGTCAGGTCAAAGCCTGCCTTGCGCAGGCGCGTGTCGGCAACATCGGATTTGATATCGCCTGTTTCATGTTCAATTTTTAAAAGATGGCATTCCAGCCCCTGCAATAGCGGGCTTTGGCAGATATATTCAATGGCTTTGTCTGCGTTCGCGCGGCCGTCATAGGCAATGACGAATTTTTCAATCGGTTTGAAATTCGAGGACACCAAAAACACAGGTTTTTTTACGGCGCGGACGGTTTTTTCAAGATTTGATCCGAGGAAAGGTGATTTCACATCGGCATGCTCGCCGCGCTTGCCCATAAAAATAAGCTCCGCTTCGTCTTCGAGGCTTTTGATTGTTTCAACCAGTGATCCGCGGCGGAAAAATGTATTGACTGTTTTTGCGCCTGATTTTTTCAGAAGTTCTTCACCGTGAGACAGGATCAGGCGGCCTTTCTTTTGATCGAGCTGGGCGCGTTCTTCGTCAACGGCGGATAAATTGTCCAGCAAACGTGATCGTGCGCCGATGCCGATTGCGCCGGTGTGATCGCCGGAGGGGGCGCTGTAATCGGAATGACGGCGCAGCACGTGCAAAAGGTCAACATCCGCGTCAAGGCGCGAGGCAACCCATGCAGCATTTCCGCAGACATTATCCGCGTAAGATGATCCGTCAATACATACGAGTAGTTTGGTCATTGGTTTTATCCTTTTTCGTTTGATCTTTTTTATCTTTTAATTAGTGGCCTTCGATAATATTCGCCGCATCGGGCTTATCGTGCACCCCGAGGCGCTGCACCATGGTTGCGCTGGCTTCGTTCATGCCGATAATATCCACTTCGGTGGCTTCGCGGCGGAATTTTATCACGACTTTGTCCAGCGCGCCAATCGCCGATAAATCCCAAAAATGGGCATCAGAGACATCAATGGTCACTTTTTCTATGACCTCTTTGAAATCAAAGGAATCGGCAAATTCATCGGCAGAGGCAAAGAAGACCTGCCCGTATATTTTATAGGTGCGGTGATCTTTGTTTTTAGACAGCGAGGATTCGATATCCATATAGGCTGCGACTTTGCGCGCAAAGAAGACGCCGCTCATGAGGACGCCAACAAAAACGCCGAGGGCGAGATTGTGCGTGAAAACAACAATAAGAACGGTGGCCAGCATAACAAGGGTGGCGGTCGGTGGATGTTTGCGTATATCTGTAATTGATGTCCAGCTGAATGTTCCGATGGACACCATAATCATCACGGCCACAAGAGCCGCCATTGGAATTTTCGCAACCCAGTCTTGGACGACCATTAGCAAAAAGAGCAAGACCAGTCCCGCAGTCAGCGCGGAGAGGCGACCACGGCCGCCTGATTTGACGTTAATCACAGATTGCCCGATCATCGCGCAGCCCGCCATACCGCCAAAGAAGCCGGTAATGACGTTGGCAATGCCCTGCCCCTTACATTCGCGGTTTTTATCACTGGGTGTGTCGGTCAGATCGTCAACGATTGTGGCTGTCATCATGGATTCGAGCAAACCGACCGCCGCTAATGTGACGGCGTAAGGTAAGATAATCAGTAATGTTTCCAGATTAAAGGGCACTTGCGGGATTAAAAAATGCGGCAAGGTCGAAGGAAGCTCGCCCATATCGCCGACTGTACGCAATGTATCCATGCCGAAAAACAGGCTGATCGCCGTTAGGACAATAATGGCTATAAGCGGGGACGGTACGGCTTTGGTTATACGCGGCAGCAGGTAAATAATCGCAAGGCCGCCAGCGACCATGGCATACATGTCGATGCCCTGATTTTTAAATTCGGGCAGCTGCGCAAGGAAAATCAGGATTGCGAGGGCGTTGACAAAACCCGTCACCACAGAGCGCGAAACAAACCGCATTAATGACCCCAGTTTAAATGCGCCGGCGAAGATCTGAAGTACACCTGTTAAAATGGTGGCAGCAAACAGATATTCAAGCCCGTGCTCTTTGACAAGAGAAACGATAACGAGCGCCATAGCCCCCGTTGCGGCGGAAATCATACCCGGACGGCCGCCGACAAAAGCGATGATAATGGCGATACAGAACGAGGCGTACAAGCCGACCTTCGGGTCAACGCCCGCGATAATGGAAAAGGCGATGGCTTCGGGAATAAGCGCCAGCGCGACAACGATTCCTGCTAAAATATCGTTTCTGATGTTGCCAAGGAAGTTTTCTTTTATATATGAATAGGGGTATGAAAGCATAAGTGGTACACAATTCTTCTATTAAGTTTATTGTTTTTATTTGCACAAACTATACGGATTTGAACCGAGATGACAACACATTTAAAAAAACTGGCGGCGGGTTGCAAAACCATAGAGGCGCTTTACGAGCGGCAATTTTCGCGCATTTTTGACTATGACGGGGACAAAGCCGTACCGATCTGGACGAGGCGTAAACCCACCCGCGAAGGCGAAATTCTGGAGGGCGGCAGCCTATACTGGATCATGAGCGGCGCGATTGCCGCTCGTCAAACTGTCTTGGGGCTGGAAAAAATAACAGATGAAGAAGACGGCACATATTGTTTGATTATGGTGTCCGCAGACATCGTGCGTACAGTGCCCGAAAAACATCGCCCCTTTCAGGGGTGGCGTTATTTAGAGCCTGCGAAAGCGCCTGCGGATCGCGGCCTTTTTGTGCCGGGCGATAATGATGCGCTGGATGAAATTCCCGAAGAGATGGAAGCGGATTTGCGAGAAAGCGGTTTGTTGTAAGGCGCAGCGTAAGTGCCCTAGCCGTTTTTATAGGGGCCTGTTATGTGCGCTTCGTAGCCGTTATCGTCTGGCTGGACTTCCAAACCGCTTGTATCACCGACAAGTCCCTTTATGGAACGCGTTTGCATTGAAACGATTTCACCGTTTTTGAGCGGGATTTCAAAGGTGTTTTCGGTAAAAGCCAGCGTGACTTCCCTCTCAAGCTGTTTGGTCGGCGTGTCTTTGTCTGTATAGAGCCTGAAGATTGGTCGGGGTTTTCCACGAAATCCACTACCTCCAACGCGGTCATATTCGGCATCGTCCGGAATTTCCGATGTCTGAACCTCTATTTTTGAAATGTATTTTCGGGTGTGTTTGTCATGCAGAACAAGCACTGCTTCCAGATTAACGCTGTCCAGATGATCACGCGGGTCTGCGTTTTTCTGGAAAATAGCTTTCAGTGCGCGCGTTTTTTGCTTTTCCGCGCTGTCTTGATGTGTACCTAAGAATGATGCGAGAGCCATTTTCAGTGCCTTTGTGTTGTGAGTAAAGTTAATTTATTATACATAATGCAAAAAGATAGCATAATTAAAAGCGCCATGTCCAGTATTTTGTTGGCGCGTTGGCTTTAACCTCTTGTCGGCACCGTCAGATTATATCCACTGCCGCTCATTGGAGGCGGCGGCGGGGTTTCTTTGGGTTCCGGTGATGCCGCGCTTTCTTTTGCTTCTGGTGTTTGCTCTTGCAAGAATGTTTCGATGGCGCTTTGATCAATTTTAACCGACTTTACGGCCTTTGCGAGAGCGGATTGGAATGTGTTTTGCAAAGATCCTTTTATCGCGTCTGATAGTGAACCATCGGTAAAAATATGGCTGTAAATATCGCTATATATTTCGGCTTCGATTGCTTTGTTAATGGCATCTACGGCCGGATCTTCTGCGCCCTTTTGAGAAATGATCTGTATTTTACCGCCATGCGCGGCATATAATTTAAGCCCTTCGACGCCGCAATATTTTGCAATAAAATATGTTTCTGTTCTAACAGTTTGGGTTATCGCGTTTGGATTAAATTGCCCACCATTTTCTAGGAATAATGTAAGTCCGTCTAAGCCGCATTTTGTCACTATCTGCATAAGCTCTGTTTCACCATCAGATTTCACTGCTTGTGAGTTAAACTGCCCGTTATTTTCTACAAACAGTTTAAGCCCTTCTATGCCGCCATAAATTGCAATAAAGGATGCTTCTGTACGGCCTCGTTTATCTCGAAAATCATGATCTGGCTGGTAATCTTGTAACGCCTCCATGAGTTCTTCTTTAATGGCGTCACTATCAAGAATGAACCCATTTATGAGATGATGGAGGTTTTACATTTTTTAGGCTTTGCGCTTTTGTTCCAAAGCAGAGAGCGTGTTGTTTTTTGTGGTGCCGGCATGTTTAATTCTCGTGTTTGTTTATAATTAAAAAGCTTTTATGTTTTAACATAACTCCAAGATAAGAGTTAAGCATTATGAAAACTATTATGGCTGATTACGCCGTGTTTGTTTTTGTGCATCTATTTCCGCGCTTGGGGTTTGTTGCTGCAAGAATTGTTCGATGGCACTTTGGTCTATTTCGACAGATTTCACGGCCGTTGCAAGTGCGGATTGAAATGAGCTTTGCAGTGATCCTTCTATCGCATCCGTCAGCGTACCCTTTTTAAACATATGGTTGAAAATGCCTGTATACATATCGGCTTCGATTGCTTTGGTAATGGCTTTTATAGCAGGGTCGTTTGCGCCCTTTCTTGAACTGATTTTCATATCTCCGCCATGCGCGGCAAATAATCTAAGCCCTTCGACGCCGCAATATCTTGCAATGTAATATGTTTCTGTTTCACCATCTTTGGATATCGCGTTTGGATTAAATTGCCCACCATTTTCTATGAATAATGTAAGCCCGGATATGCCGCATTTTGTCACTATATGTATAAGCTCACTACAGCCGTCAGATCCTGTTGCTTCCGGGTTAAATTGTCCGTTATTTTCTACGAACAGTTTCAGTCCTTCCATGCCACAGATATTGGTTATTTGCATGATTTCGGTATATCCGCTGCGAGTTTTTGCTTTTGGATTAAATTGCCCACCATTTTCTATGAATAGTTTAAGGCCGTCTATACCGCCAAAATCCACAATGAAGCATGCTTCTGTGCGGCCTTGTTCATCTTGGAAGTTATGATCCGGTTGGTAGTCCTGTAATGCTTCCATGAGCACTTTATGCTCAACGGCCTTGCCACTATTCATGAGCTTATGCAGCTGTTTATTTTTTGCAGGCTTCGCGCTGGTGTTCCAAGGCAGAGAGCGTTTTGTTTTTTGTGGTGCCGGCATGTTTAATTCTCGTGTTTGTTTATAAATTAAAAGCTTTTGTCTTTTAACATAATACCAGACTGAGAGTCAAATATTATGTTAATTTATATATGCGCAGTAAAGATAATTCTGTTTCATTCAGGATGGGAATGTAAATGAAGCGCGAAGGCTGGGTGGTGCTATCATCAAAGCTTTAGCGGTGGTAATGCGGCATGGTCAGATCGGTTGTTTGCGGCGCGCTGCCGGTCTCCGGATATTTTTGTGCCTTGATTTGCTGCTCTAATTGATGCGCGCCTTTTGCATGTTTGAAAACGCCCTCGAGTGTATCGTTGAACGTTTTGCGCAGCGAGTTTTCCAGCATGCCGCTCAGATCGCCCATTTTAACGGCGTCACTGAGGACATTTTTGTAAATTTCAGCCTCAAGAGCTTTGGTAATCCAATGAATTAAAGGGTCCTCGGCGCCGTGCAAGGACGATATGGGGATCTCGTAACCACGATCCAGAACCAGCCTTAAGCCCTCTACGCCCAGATATTGCGCGATCATTATGATTTCAGTTTGATCATGATAATTGTCTGCTTCGGGGTTTAATATGCCGCCATTATTCAAGAATATCTCAAGGCCTTTTAATCCTGTATGTTCGATAATATACATGGCCTCTGTTTGTTTTGTATCACTGCGTGCTGCGGGGTCAAAAACGCCGCCGTGATCTACAAAAAGTTGAAGCCCTTGGGCATCGGTATATTTAGCTATGTGCATGGCCTGGCTCCAGCCGTCACGATCTTGCCATGAAGACGATAACGTGCCGCCATTTTTCAAAATTAGCGCGAGGCCTTTTGTACCGGCATGACGAATAATGGTGCGGGCTTCGGTGTCGCCATTGGGAAATGCGTCATCCAGGCTTAGCTGTCCGCCGTTTTCCAGAAACATTGCCAGACCGTCAATACCCCACATCTCTGTAATGAACATGGCTTCGCTCCAGCCTTTACGGCTTCTGTGCGCGGGGTTAAACTGTCCGTCATGTTTTAAAAACAGCGAAAGGGCGCCGATGTCACATTTTTGTGCCATCCACATAAGCTCGTTTAGGCTGTTATTATTTTGCGCTTTGTGATTTAAGCGGCCGCCATTTTCCAAAAAGAGTTTCAAGCCGTCCGTTTTCAAATGCCGTGTGATAACCATAAGCTCGGTTTCGCGGTCTTTGTTGACGGCTTCGTGGTTGAAGCGGC
>Ga0136604_1001157_pt1 | contig 12126 bp, 11 predicted proteins | sample AntRauFillE10628_FD_104928 | JGI IMG/M metagenome (GOLD analysis project Ga0136604, IMG submission 104928) | Saline lake microbial communities from Rauer Islands, Antarctica - Metagenome Filla E10 #628 | ecosystem: Environmental > Aquatic > Non-marine Saline and Alkaline > Saline | place... | reverse complement strand
CTGCGTTTACAGCTTCTCAACAACAACATACCAAACAACACGCAGCGCAACAACAACAACAAAAATCGATGTACTACTCGTTGAAAATAACATGTCGTCTGCGTTTACAGGTCCTTGTTGTTGGCTCAGTATGTCATCTGCGTTTACAGGTTGACTCAGTATGTCATCTGCGTTTACAGGTCCAGCTTCTGTTCCAACAACAACAACACGCGAAAAAAAGAAAAAGAAAAAGGCCCCAGTATTTGAGAAGCTGTAAAGGCAGAGGACTACCTGAAATGACCAGATGCGAAATATGTTTTGCATCGAGTCATTTTATTTTAAACGGGAGAGACCAAGCATTTATCCTCTATGCGCCCTACTCTAGCAACAACAAAAATTGGAAAAATTCCAACGGCAGCAGCTTTGACACTATATTGAAGCAGAAAATGTTCCAACTACCGCCGCAGATTCCGAAACAACAACAACAACAAAATTCAAAAATTCAAACCGCAACAGCCACTCAGCTGCAATGGGCACAGCGGACTTTTCTTGATCAGCATGAGTGAATTTGTATCTCAGCTCAAAAGTAATTCATCGCCACAATTTAATATGGCTGCTCTAAAAAAAACACAATGGTAAAATCACTCAGTTGGGAAGATAATTCGGTCGCACAAGGTCTCCAACAATAGTACGTGTGTGTACAGCTTGGTCTCTCGCGTTTAAAATAAAATGACCCGATGCGAATTATTTTTCGCATCGGGTCATTCAGTATGTCATCTGCGTTTACAGGTCCTTGTTGTGCGTACCGCTCAAGCATGTCATCTGCAATTGCAGCTTCTTGTTGTGGACTGGAGTATGTCATCATCATCTGTGTGTACAGCTTCATGTGTAATCGTAGAGTAGCGGTCTTGTACCAACTAAAAAATAGAAATGACCCGATGCGAAAACTTTTTCGCATCGGGTCATTATTAACCTGCAGTGGAGGCAAGGCATCTGCGTTTACAGCTTATAAACCAGTCCCGTTGCCAGAAAACATATGTGGCTTTGCTACATACGTGAATGAATCCGAAACCACATGATACAATACACGTAAACACTCACAATTTTAAAACAACAACAAAATACTAAAAGTTTCAAAATATAGCTAGTAGTAGAGTCAAATAGTCGAAGAAACGCCACGCCGTGAAAATGTTCTCCCCCACGATATCCAAAACACTTTTTTTCCATTCTCGGTCACTTTCCTCTCACAATATACTACTGAGTGAATAAGCCACTTGTTCCTTATTGATATATCTCATCATGAACCGATACGAAAAGTAAGTCATCTTTAGCGGCAGTACAACTGGAAACGAGGCACTAATATTACTGGGCAACAAGAGGCACTATAAAATTATACTGGCAGCAGTTGTAGCAGCCAGTAGATCTAAACTAATACGTTGTGACAAGACTGCAGCAGTAATACACCAAAATATATTTTCTTGTCTGTCTGACAGCAAGCAAGAGGAGGATCGGAAACCGTAGAAGGCCAGCTGAGTAATTGACCGGCTTAGTCACGCTCTTTTCGAATGCGACGAGCCAACTGAATGTCCCTAGGCTTGATGGTTTGGCGATTTGCGTGGATGGCACACAAGTTTGCATCTTGAAACACAGACACAAGATGGTCTTCAGCTGCATGCTGTAGGGCCAGCATCGCAACTGCCTGCCAGCGATAGGGGCCCTTCATCATATCAGATACAATCTCTTTAACCAAGCGGTGGAACGGTGCTTTTGGTAGCAAGAGGGCAGTACTCTTCTGGTACTTTCTGATTTCCTTGAGTGCTTTCATCGATGGACGGTACCGATACCGACGTCTGACACCTCCAGTCGCTCTCCTCTCTTCAGCCCTGGCAGCCATGGTGGCTAGTTGAATTTGAGGAGCTGATCCTCCTGTGGATCTGCGAGCGGTTTGCTTGGTACGAGCCATGATGTTTTGAGTTGGGTTTTTAATTTGCTATATGTAAACAGGGGTAACAGTACGGGGGTGAGACAATTTTTGGCAAGACAAATCAGACAAAGACAACTTCCGGCAAGTCACGACGATTCAGCAGTTGAGGGCGCCATTGCAATTTTGCTTACCTAATAAAGATGCAGAATAAGCAGCAAAATAGCAGAGCAGCAAAATAGCAAGTCAAGTTTCCAAATATGGTCGTTCGAAGCAAAGTGTGGATTCAGCATAGATAGTAATTGATCCGTTGTTGCTGAAACGTGGCGTCCCCACGATTGTTAACACACATAAAATTGCATAGCACAACAAACGCTCCATTTGATGACAACCTTTGCAAGCGCAAAGCACGAGAAAACGCCAAACAAGTCGTCATTACTGTACAGTACAGAGCACTCACAAAATTTCAAAATCATTTTCAAAATCTATTTTGCAGTCACACTTTATCATTTGATACTATCGGACCGTTGTCAAACAAAACGCTACTACACGCCGTGATGTCACCACAGTGAGTCCCACTTGTGTGTTCTTAAAAATTGAAACCAATGTCGCCGTCATTTCTTTCTTTTCTTGCAATATATTAATCTCCATTTTCATATTACATTTTTCAGACCACTTGCTTTCTGACAGTTCTTCTCACTCCATCTTGTGTCAAACACCGATAATCCGAGCTCCGACAAGCCGGAGAAATCAACAACGCCATCAATTCCTTCTTTTCTGCTGGCTTCTACGCAATCAATTCCCTCTTTTTCGCTTACTTCCTTACCAAGTCATATCTGACGACACTGATAAAATGGATGGAGCCGAACCACTACCACCTCCGCTGCCAGAAGAGGACCTTCCAACGGGTCGTCTTCTCGACAACGTGATTAGTGATACCCGGATCAAGTTACCTACGGCGATAGTTGTCAAGATTATGATGACTGAAGAAAAGACACTAACTTTGGAGCCACTGCAGGAATGGCAGTTTCCCTTCCGCCCACCACGTCGTGTATCCAACGAAGCAGAGGAAGGAACAGTGATTCCATGCAAAAAGGGCCAAGAGGAAATCAAATTTCATCCTAGTCTCATGGCAGCGCTGTCAAAGATGGTTTTAGACGGGCTTGAATCAAATGAAAACAAGGAAGCTACGAATAAAGTGGTTCAGGTACCAATGTCAGTGTACGGCATCTTCTTACTGAACATGTTTGTCTATGAAACTACAGATAACCATCCCGACACCATTGTGTCATGTTTCGAGAAGACATTTGAGCGCATTCAAGCTGATCAAGCTGACTACTCTGATGGGTTCGCGACTGACTACAACTTGGAGGCCTGGGTCATGGGTAAATTCTGCCAAGCTTTGGTTGATTTCTTTATGATCAAAAGAAACTTGTCCATCCAAAACTGTGATCCCATTGGAGCTTTTATCCCGTATCTGAACACCACTCTTGCCAGAAAACATCCTTATTGCGTTAGCCTCTTGATGGACACGGGCAGCTATTTCAGCCCCCACAGGAGCAATGATTCTAAGATGTTGAATATGCGTGTCAAATATGAATGCTTCAAGTGCATGATAGCAACACCTGACACTTTTTTTGAAGACCATAATTGTATGCGCATGGCCTTTGGGAATGTTTTATTTACACTTGGCAGAGAGAGAGTCGCGGACCTTGCTCTTGACTACATTATCAGCAAGGGGGGGTTACCTGAATTCTTTCAGAGTCGGCCTGACCACCTGAAGTCTATTAGACTCCGTGATTTATTCTCACTGGTGACCAAAGTTGGCATTGCAAACAGTAAAGAAGAAATCCGGGGATGCGTAAACTGTTGGCTCAGTTCCCAGCAGTGGGCTGCTGCTATGGATGAGAGTGGGCAATTGATTGTTAGCGTTGCAGATGGAAGTGAGTGGCAATCCGACATGAACCAGCAAGCTGTCTCTGATGATATACAGAAAATATACACGCAAATTGACAGATTGGAACCTGCCTATTTTGTGCAGGTAGACGCGGCAACCAGAGCAAACTTAATGACTTGGGAATATCAAAGAAGTAAGGAGTGGGGAATGTGTATCGAGGGTGGAAATACTACGTTTGCACTGAAAAACTCTTTGAACAGTAATGTGTTCCAGAAACCAAATTCTGTTATAATTAACATGCTTGATTTTCTTGGGAGCATTGAAGGTGAAACTACAGTAGTTCACTAACTGTACTCCCAGAGTAACCAACCGGCAGACCTGTCAACTGGCCGTTTGTCCGTCACCATGAAAACTGCGGCATACTAGAATCTGGAATTCTAAAGAAATAAATAATGTTTTTTACAATTTGACTTTTCAATTCACTGCTGCCAAAGCAACAACACAAACATCATTATTTTCATTGTCGTTATTGCCGCGCACTGCTATAAGGTGCTCTACCAGAACCAGACGGCCAGCCCAACAATGGCTACATGGTGGACCGAGATTGCAAGGAGCATGGACACAATCAACAGAAGCGGGACTTGATCGTGGGGCAATGTTTTGAGTCATGGAAAAAGCAGCGTGGAAGTACTATCGTGGACTGCTGTTTCCCTTTTTCTGCATTTTGCAATATAGCCCAGACAAAGTAACACAAAATTCTTTGCCACTTTTACTTTTTGAGTTTGTACTTGACCATGTCGGGGCTGTTCAACAATGACAATGACAGATTTGGTGGACACACCAGTTTGGATGCGGGCCCTCCTTTGGGTTGGGTGAATCTCGTGTTCGACCGATATGGCAAAGAAATTCCCCAGGCGATGCCGAAAGATCATGACCTCTACAAGGATGATAGCTCTATGGATATTCACTTGATTTCCAAAGATGGAGTCCTATTCAAGTGCCATGGATGCATTTTGGCAGCTCGCTCTCAGTATTTCAGAACCCTGCTTACTACCAACGTGGGTCGACCCTACTCCGCTTACTCCAAAGACAGGCCACTCGAGTTACATTGCCCCTTCTCCAGCATTGTTCTTCAGGCGGTAAAGGATCATATCTATGTTGGGCTACCACAATTCCTGGGTCTTGACGGAACACACGATCTCAGTGTGAGTGCTGCAGCTGATGTGACCTTTGCGTTGCCCGCTATTTACAAGGCTTCCCAGTACTACGCACTACCTAAACTATCAGAGCTATTGTGGCATGCTATGAAGCAGTATGGGGAGGCGGAGCCTTGGAACAACTTTGTGATGCTACAATCATGTATGCATCATGACGTGAGAGAAGGAAAGATTGAGGGATTTTTGCTTTGCAATATAGTCAGTTTTTGGAATTGGAATGGCTATTTACGCGACACCAGGATCAAACCCCCGCATGAGATACTCTCCTATATAGGAGCGGACTGCATCGAACACATTGTCACTCATGATAGTCTCAATAGAGTATCAGACTTATATAAATTCATAATGTTGGAAATCTGGGCCTCCTCTCGCACGGTTTCATCCGCAGAGGATTTTGGCAAGGCAATGGCAATGGTAGAGGCGCATATTGCATTGGAGAATATCCCAAAGAAGTTTTTTATCAGCCAGAAACTCAATTATTCGGGCATTGCCTCGGCAGAGCAGATGGAAATGGCTTTTCAGATGATGGATGACAGTAGTGACAAAGAAGAGGAGTAAGGCTCCCACAAACTACAAAACCCAGAATACCTCTTAAGTACTATTTAGTCACTACTGAAACAAATTAACAAAAAACTCTTCTTCTCCTCTTCTTCTCAATAGCAAGTTGCCTTATACTGTACGTAGTTTATGTCCTAAGTCAGCGAAGATATCTAAGGGAGCTCTCACAACTTTGGAGAGGTCCGCAGTCACAGTGACCCCTTTATTCATGAATGAACAACTCCCGTCAAAATAGAGTGTATTGGGCTCCATTGGTGGCACGTACATGTACCTCCAAGGTGAGCAACCATGAAGGTTTAGGTTAATTTCATACGAGCACTGGCTGAGTAGTCATTGTGGAATAACTAGGGGACTAATAGCTGATTAAAGCTACGTAAGAGGCAGACTCAGTAGTCATTATTACTTGAGTATCTACCTGAATTTACTACCTGTGTGACAGCCACCAGTTCTTGCTATTTTTGACGACGCCTCACTAAACACATATGCTATTCTGTCCCACCCATTATCTATTGATGTTGGCTTCTGTGCTGGTCGTTCAGTCTCTGGGGAGCTGATTGTGGCAGTAGGCATGACTTCTATGCTGGCATTGCGTACATGTTGATTAGTATCCCGGCTCTCATTCTTGTAGAATTCCTCAATTGTTTTGATTATCAATGCAGTCTTCGAACATTTCAAGTGCACCGACACAAAGTCCTGCAGCTTCCGCAAAGCAACTTCTTGGTGCATATATTGTCCGACGCTGGTCAGCAGCTTGTTCAGACCCAATAACTGATTTTCTGGCAACCAATCAAGCAACTGCTCATTTACATCTTGTTGGTACATGGCAAAGTTGGTGCGGTCTCTGGTAGTAGCCGGCCGGTCCACCCAATTCAAAGCCATGGCTATTTTGATCACATGGATGTGGCATGCTGGCCCCCCTTTTAAATGGTTCAGCGTAGCACTACGTCGAGTAGTTGTTTCTTTCAGCAATTTTGCCTTCTCTGTGGCAGATGCCTGACGCTGTTTCCTCAGAAAGCTTACTAGCAATTCCTCATTGCAATCTTTGATGGCTGTACGGGTAAACAGGCCAGCTTCATACATAGCAAAGACAATCCTCTCCAGATCTACTTCTGTTTCCTGCCGGGAAAGGATGAGAGTAGCCATTGCACGCCAATACCGAAGACTTTGATCCTCTTCGGCATTGTCTCTTCTCTCCATTTCACTATACCATTCCATCCATTGACAGGGCTTGGGAATCAAATCTGGATCACCAGAGTATTCTAGTTCAATAAGGAGCAATTTGAGGTGCTTCAGGATATCTAGTTGTTGTTTAACCCATGTCTCTTCCACAACAAACGGCTGGGAGCTTCTCTTAGAAGCCGGGGATTCTTCATTGGTAAGATCCATTACTTCTGGTAGCTCATACATGTGCTGTTCAAGAATCAAAGCCATGGTAACACGTCTTCTCTTTTTACTTTGGTTGGCTAGCTTCCTGACAGAGAGTTCCCGCTTCTGTCGAAGGTGTGCAATTTTTTTGCCGGCCATATGACAACGGAATGAACAAAGAACAATATTTGCCGCTTTCCGGCGTTGTGCAAGTTCTTTCTGCCTGGCTAGTTCTTTCCGGGCAAGGTGGCCCCGCCATGAATACAGCAGTATCTGCGCTGCATTTTGCTGTAGGGCAAACTCTTTGCGTTGGAGTTCCTTCCGCCAGGCTAGGTTTCGACGTAGCCAATACAGTATGAGCATTGCTGAGCGGGCATTGGCTTTAATGAACCTTTCCCTTTGACGCCTAGTAGCACGACGGTGTCCAGCCAAGCAACGTTGTATAATTGATTCGGCCGTCTTCTGCTGTGCAAGTAAAAGCAGCCTCCGTCTGACAATTTCTTTTTGGGCAAGGTGGCAACGGAATGAATACAGCATGATCTGTGCAGCCCGGGTACGCTGGGCATCCTTTGCCTCGTCGTCTGTATCCTCCTCCTCCTCTTCAGCCTCTTCCCCCTTTTTCAATTCATGCTTAAAGGAAAGGACGTTCGATTGAAATTTGGTATGTCCAGTTAATCTGGTGATCTTTCGTTCTATACTAGCCACAGTTTTTTCTCTGGCAAAGACGGCAATGATTTCCTCCAACTCAATTTTTGCGGGGTCCTTGGTTGACATGCACACACAGTAGTGAAAGCAAATTTTCCGGAATTGCGTGATATTTTGTATGAAAGAATCATATGACTTGAATTTACTGCCCTTTTTCAATTGAAAAGATGTATATCCATTGGAGAGTTTTGCCCAGTTGATCCTGATATGCTCATACTTTTGCTTCACGCCCCCTTCTTCTTTGGGCAATTGGGGTAGTGAATAAAAGAAGCCGCCCCCCTTCTTCCATACCCTGCGGACGTTTCTTATAAGGTTTAGTACGCTAGTTTTGACGAGATTGTCAATTTGCTCCTTTGTGCTCCCATTCCGGTTCCTTAAAAATACCCAGAATTCAACAGCCGTTATCAGTTTATTCATTGGCGTAAGATCCCTTTGAACATTTCCAAGCACAGTTTGCACTTCAAAAAAGTAGTGCAAGTCTCTAAATGATGGTTGGTACTTTGCCATTGTTGGTAACGTTGTGGTTATTGTTGTTGTCGTTGTTGTGGTGTGCTACTTCTTCCTTTGTGCCAAACCTACTTTGCCTAACTAGTGTTGCGGTAGCCACACAATACAGTCCCTAACTTGCATGATTTTTTTATATATAGCTATCTGGCTGAGGAGTCTGGTTATCTACTCACTGCCAACCGGAATCTGGAATCAGGATTCCAAATTCAATTTTAATTTGGAATGACCCACCAACCGTGATTCCAGATTCCTTTGGCCTCACCATCCAAATCAAATACAGTTCTTCAAGCCGGCAGGGTGACCTAAATACAAAACACCGAGCCGGGGGATTGAGAGGTTATTTTTATTTTTTCTTCTACACCAGAAGTTCGCAAGTTGCAAATAGTACTCAATACACTGTATGTCGCGCTTGGCACCACTAAAAACAAAACAAAGCACTATTACAAAGATATACAGAGAGAATCAGTATTATTTGACACCCGTCCCTAACAACAAAGCAAGATAAATATATAAGAAGAATGAGCATGCCACCTGCTTTCTTGCTTCTCCACCCAAAAGAGACTGACCGCCCCTATCGCTACCTTTACGGATACAGAAATTACAAAGGAAGTCCCTACTTCAAGAAGATGATTTTCCCCAATGATAAGTGCTTCTACTTCTGGTATCAGTTTCAGCAAGAAATAAACAGAAGGAATAATAATATTTGCAATAGCCACAAGCATGGACTGTTATCAGATCAGGAGTACAAAGAAAAAATGAAAAAATGGCTCGTTTATTGCCAAAATTTCACACGGATTTCACGCAGCTCTTTGTGCCCAAAGATATCAGGGATGGGATCAGCACAGCAGAGGAAGTCCTGGAAGTCTCAGCTGAGCACTGTATCCTCTGGGAGACAGAAACTGGTGTGGTGCGGTTTGAAGATATTGACATGAGCAATTTGCCTGCCAATTATGAAGGTGTCACTTCTGATGTTCCATGTGTTGCAACTAGCCTTCGAAAAGGAATCGAAATATTCCTAAATAAACAGCAGTGACAAAGACAGTTGTAAAAGGGGATGATGAGAGCAAATCTGCTAGGAAAATAGGATAATACTGTAATATATAATAATATACGAGTAAATAATAAAGTAGCAATACTGGTTCTGTGTTTCAGGGATCTCCGGAAACAAGACTCAGTTCGCAAAAGAACTGGAGTTGTTTGGCGAACTCGCGAAACAATTACAGTTCTTTCGTGGACTCGCGATTAAATCAATCCTGTTTCCGGAGCTTCCAGTGGACTGTGAACTCATCTGACAGATGATATAATGAAAAGGATCGCAACAAAAGTCATATGCAGGCGTGCAGTATTGAGGAATTCTGGTAATAACACGTTCAAAACACTAGTACAAATAATGCGTTCAAAACACGTAGAAAGAAGTATCGCATCTATCTATTGCAAATCACTGCATCATGCTGCCACAAAAAATAATTGCCGCTTCTACCACCACTGCAGTATACTGCCAAAAAAGTTCCTGTTGCAGTTTACAATCTTGAGTAAGCTAGTAACCTTTCTGGCTAAGACAGGCAGCATACAACTCCTGGTGCATTGGTCGTTGCTCTATCTTTTATCAAGGCAACATGAGCTGGTCCAATGTGCAAGATAAAACATATGATGGTGACGGTAGTAGGGACATAACGACTGTCCCTATATCGTATCATCCGAATGCCAGTATCGCAGAGTTCAAGGAGGTAAGAGATTTTATGCTAAAGAGGCCCAAGGTGGTAAAATTAGCGTTAGGGATCAAGCAAAGCAGTAGGTCCAAGGTGTTAAAATGGAAGAAGCAAAGCCATAGGTCCCAGAATGAAAATGATAGCGGCTCCCTGAAGAGGAGCAGTGATATGAATGCTATTAATGAGCCCACACTCAAGAAATTGCAGAGTGCTGAGCCAGACTTGACTATTGTGGTTGGTGGTGAGGAGTTTCATCACTACAAACAGATCTTGTGTCAAGCTTGCCCATTCATTGACAAAGCCCTAGCTAATAAGATGAAGGAATCCTCCACTGCATCCCGCCTTGTGTTTCCAGATAGGAAGCCCAACGTGTGGCGGCTTGTCTACTTGATGTTGGACCCTTTTGTGAATGGAAAGGAGAAAGATGGCCTAATTGAGTCATTGTCAAAATCCCTCTTAGATTCTTTTAAAAATAAGGAACAAGCCTTCTCCTTCCCATTTGCTTCAGAGCTGCTGGAACTGCTGAGTTTTCTGGACTATCTTGGTATGGAATCATTGGTGAAGCAATATGACAAGCAGATGGCAAAGCTCTTGGCAGATTATCTTACAGATAACCACCTTCTCTATAGTGGGGATCACCATAAGTATAGCAGCTGGCTAGCCTGCAAGTCATACCCTTGCCCCCTTACACTGAAGGTCGTCAAGGAAAGGTACAAGGTGGAAATGCTCCAGGTAACTTATGAGCTCTCCAGGAAAAGAAAAAGTTCATCTTGGAAAGCTCACAGAGTTGAGACCATGGTAGAGTTCTTATTGGATAAACAATGCGGGGAGGAAATGTGGCAGCATTTGCTCAGTCATATGTACTTTCCATATGATGTGGTACACATTGTAGGCAGAGAGTCATTTGTCCCTGACCAGTACTTCAAGTATGTCCTGGAAATGGCTGGTAGGTCCATTGGAGAGCCTGTTAACTTTGAATGCCCCACTGAACTGGAATCCTAAAGGAAGTCACCATCAATATATGTATAAAATGTGTTAACTACTACGGTTATTGCCTCCTTGGGATTTGCTGCTAACTAGTATAAGTGGCCCTCTGAGAATTTGGTCTCAGGCTCATACCACTGTTTACCTGACTTCAAACACTGCAGTTGAAGTAGCCTTACATGAGGACTTCCCACAGAAAAACATGACTCCCCCACAACACGTGCCGCTAAAGCCTCCTGAAGCTCCTCAAAATGGATGCGGCGTCTATAGTATGACTCTGTACTTACATAATATACTACATCCCCAATATCAACAGTAAATGGGATGTTCGGTTTCGACTTCTTTTTGGCTGGTTTGTATCGGTTCACTTTGAGATTTGTGGCTCTCATGTTTGGGTAGCGTGGTGGAGGCAATGGAGATGAATCTGAATCTACGTTTTTGGTCAACTGTTTGGGTGCAGTCTTTGCCACTCTGGGTGACTGCTTTGGTGCAGTTTTTGCCCCTTTGGTTGCCTTTACTGGTTTTGGGGTACTCTTACTTGCACTATTTGTTCTGGGTGGTTTGCTGCTGCTAGTACTTGGGCTGTTTGTTGCTTTGGTCCTGCGCTCACTGCGTTTCAGATTCTGAGCTTCTTCAAGGAACTTGGCTTCATAGTACTTGTGTGTCGACATCTTCTCTTTGAAAAGCAAGCTACTATACGAGCTGGCTCAGAAGTATGGGTGAAGATCAGAGATTAGTACACTACTGGTAGTTCTGTCACTTTTCTGGCTGGTTGAGTGGCTATCTTTTGCTAGCACCTGCTTTACTAGTAGTAGAAGTGCTTGTCGGTCTTTGAAAGAAATTGTACTTGCAACTTCTTTGTGGTGATCCAATGATTGACTCCATGGGCCTACTAGGTACTCAAATACTACAGTAGTAGTACTCAGTATTGTTTACTGTGCATGCACTGGCTGGCAGATGAAAAGGGGTTCAGACAAGACTCACATGCAGGCGTGCAATATTGAAGAATTCTGGTACACAGTAACACGTTCAAAAACATGTAGAAAGAAGTTTTGCATCTGTTGGCTGCATATCACTGATATGAATTCTGCCGCCACGAAAAATAATTGCCACTTCTACCACTGCATTTTTTTCTTGCCATAAAAGTTCCTCTTGCAAACGGTGATAGATAAAATGGATGCCTACGGCTTAGAGACGAAAAGCAACAGGCCCCACAATGGCAATAGTGGGGGCTCTCTGGAAAGGAGTAGCAAAGAGATTATTGAGGAGCTCACACCCAAGCTG
>Ga0136604_1001150_pt1 | contig 12157 bp, 9 predicted proteins | sample AntRauFillE10628_FD_104928 | JGI IMG/M metagenome (GOLD analysis project Ga0136604, IMG submission 104928) | Saline lake microbial communities from Rauer Islands, Antarctica - Metagenome Filla E10 #628 | ecosystem: Environmental > Aquatic > Non-marine Saline and Alkaline > Saline | place... | reverse complement strand
CTCAAATCCTTAACAAGCAACTCAACGCGGACACCGCCTTGCTTTTTTGAAATTCTGTGGTAGCTTTAGGAGTCACCATTAACAATAAAAACGAACACGGTGCCGGTTAGTTGCAGCACCGTTGGGCAACATACAAAAAAGCCAACCGCACAAACAGCACATTTGGTTTTTGCCGACACATAAGCCAACGCAGAAAAAACCAAAAGAGCTGTTTTTTGCCAACGCTCGACTGAGAATTGAACAGAATGAGGAAAACCGTAAAAAAAGAAATAAAATGAATTGTACTTTTAGAAAATTAAATAAGCGGAAATAAATATGGAGCTAACAAAGACTACCACAATTGAAAAAAGGTTATTCCAACTGACACTCTTAAAAGTGGCAGGACAAATAAATAATCGAAGAAGGATGGTTCTAATTATCTTTTTCTCCTTAATACTACTGACCAGTTGCACATCTGAATTTCAATCGTTCAATGACACGGCATTAGAATTTGCCAATAATGACAAACGTATTGATCAAAAAGAATTTGAGACATTAATAGAAGATATTTCCGTTTCAGATGAGCGGGGCTTTACCCAGTTCAAAGATGACAACAGTAATATTGACAATTCAAAGGTTGTTTCTTACCTACTCAAATATTATTCAGCAAAAAATTTAAATCTAACTGAAAGTGATATTTGGCAACCCGAATCAAAGGAACCGCTAAAAGAATTCAACATCAACGTCTATCTAGAAAATTCAGCAAGTATGGACGGATATGTTACGGGAGTTACAGAGTTTGAAACTGCTATTTACAATCTCTTAGGTGACTTCAAGATAAGCAAAGTCTGCGACAGCTTGAACTTAAACTATATCAATAACAGCATCCCTTTCTCTAAGAAAAATGCACTTCCAGCCGATATTCAAGATTTCATAGAAAAACTAGAACCATCAACTTTTCGACAAAAAGGTGGTGATAGAAGTGTTTCCGATCTTAAAAACATCATAAATACTGTACTTAAAACAGTAAATGACCAAAACGTATCTGTACTCATTTCTGATTTCGTTTTTAGCCCAGGCAAAAGTGTAAATGCTCCAGATTATTTGAACAATCAGGGTGTTGGAATCAAAATTGACTTTGCTGAGAAAATTAAAGAGTTTGACTTATCCGCAGTTATTATTCAATTAGAGTCAAATTTTGAGGGCACATATTATGACAAGACCAATAAGGCCATTCCTTTCAAGGGTAAAAGACCTTATTACATTTGGATTTTTGGAAGTAACCAGCAGGTTAGTTCGATTTTAGACAAAAAAATATTGGACAACATTAAAGGGGGATATTTAAATAGGTTGGTATTGCAATCTGAAAAAGAACAAAGCGAACCGAACTACAAAATATTATCAAGTCCAAAAATTGGTGATTTTAGCCGAACGGAACTGAACAACAAGATAATTGCGGATGCTTCTCTTTCTAAGGGCAATCAGAATAAAGGGTACTTTGGTTTTAATCTTGGTGTTGATTTCAGCAACAGCATTCAAGATCCAAGTTACTTTTTGGACACAACAAACTATGTGTTGAGTAATCCAAGCTATCAGATAGAGGTCGAGCCTATTTCAAATAAAAATGATCCATCCCTTTCGGGATTTACCCACCTAATCAAATTAAAGACAACCGATTTAAGAAATGAAACTTTAGAAATACAAGTGGTTGGACAAACACCAAATTGGGTTTACACATCATCTTCAATTGATGACTCCAATATTTTGAATGAAATCCCGGAGCAACAAAAGACTTTTGGTTTGCAATTCTTAATAGAAGGTGTAAGCGATGCTTTTTATCCAAAATCAAGCTCGAATGCAATAACCACATTTACTGTAACAATTAAAAAATAGAGCACTATGGAAGAATTCTTTGCTAGTTTATACGAATGGTTTGGCTTGAACCCACTTTACTCAACCGATATGGGCGATCATTTGAGAGGTTGGATGTGTATTGATCAAAGTGGGTACTTTGGCACTAATTGGTATATAATGATTGGTTGGTCAATGATTGCTATTACTGCTTTTTTCTATGCATTGCAGTACCATATTATAGATGATTCTAGGTTTAACAAAAAACATCATTGGTGGGTAATGGCACTGATAATTATTGTGCTTAATTTTTTACTCGCTTTCTTAATTCCATTTAACACGGTACAATCAGGAGATTTCTGTAGTGAATTGAATTTAACAGTTGCAGATTGTATCGGTTTCGGATTGTCAAATGCTGTTTGGAGTTTTGTTTTATTTCTGCTAATCACATCTTTCAAATACCCAAGGCATTTGGGCACTAATACTCGATTTACAACTTTTTGGAAACCTTAAAATAGAAAAATACAATGGCACGATTATACATATTCGCAATAGGAGGAACGGGTTCAAGGGTTTTAAAATCCCTTACAATGCTTTTAGCTTCAGGGGTAAAACCAAATTCAGACAAGAATTTTGAAATCGTCCCGATAATCATTGATCCTCATAAATCTAATGAAGATTTAAAGCGGACTGAGAGATTGCTTGGAAATTATCAGACTATTTCAAATGAAGCAGGTTTAGATAATGGGTTTTTCAGTACTAAAATCACAACGCTTGATAGATTAACAACATCACAAAATCGCCTTTCAGGGAGCTTTACTTTTAATTTACAAGAAGTAGGTGGCAGAAAGTTTAGTGAATATATTGGATTAAGTCAATTGGACAAGCCCAACAAAGCTTTAGCAGATATACTTTTTTCAGGAAAATCTATCAATAAACGTCACGAAGAAGTAAATCTGCTTGATGTAGAAATGGATATTGGCTTTGTTGGTAATCCTAATATTGGAAGCATCGTTTTAAATCAAGTTAAAGATTCACAGGAATTTAAGGATTTTGCATCAAATTTCAATGAAGATGACAGAGTATTCATTATTAGTTCAATTTTTGGTGGTACAGGAGCGGCAGGATTTCCAACAATATTAAAAAACATTAGAGATGCGATGAATAATCGCAATATTGATGGCAAGGGATTTTTGCAAGATGCAAAAATTGGAGCGGTGACAGTTCTACCATATTTCAATATTGAAAAAGATAGCGATAGTCCAATTCAGAAATCTGATTTTATAGCCAAAACCAAAGCAGCATTATATTACTACAAGGATAATGTTACGGGCAATAATTCCATAAATTCATTGTACTACATCGCAGATAATTATAGCGGAAAGCCATACAAAAATGACCCAGGAGATAACGGACAAAAGAATGATGCCCATTTTGTAGAAATGGCGTCTGCCCTTGCTATTATTGATTTCTTGGAAACACCAGATAGTGATTTAGAAACATCAGAAGGAAAAGCACTAAAACCGATTTACAAAGAATTTGGAATACGCAAAGATTCGTCTAATATCAAATTTTCTGACTTAGAGGATTACACGGAACGAAAGATTGCAATGCGTCTTTCTCAATTAGTGCTGTTTAGAAAGTACCTCACGGAACACTTGAGCAATGCTATAGAAAAAGAAGCTTGGAGCAATGATTCCCCAGAAATAAACAAAAAATTCATTGACGATACTTTTTACCGCACAAACCTATCAGAGTTTCTATCCTCATTTGCAGATTGGCTAAAGGAAATGTCTGACAACAAAAGAGGTTTCTCACCTTTTAACCTTGATTCTACTATTGAGGCACTAATAGAAGGCAGGTCAGTAAAAAGTGGGTGGTTTTCATCTAAAGTTGATTTTTCATCAATGGACAATAAACTGAGCAAAGAAGGAAAAGGGAAGACATATAGTTCTGCATCGCAGAAACTGATTAAACTCTTTTATGATACCACGGAAGAAATTCTGACTTCAAAATTTGGATTAAAAAACTAAAGATATGAGCAAAATATTTGGCTACACAAAAAAGGGAGGTCAGCATTGGTTTCCATCTGATGCCTATTCGGACAAAGAAATTGAATCAATTAAGGATCCTGAAGGCGGTAGTGAGGTCTCATTGCCAACCGCCATACCAAGCCCTTTTGCAAGAATTGATTTGGTAAAGACTGCCTTTAGGAATATCACTAAATCTCCTGACCTAAAAGCATACACTAAAGATGGAAATGTTGTGTCGGGTAAAGACGATGAAAAACTAGTTTCTGATGCTTTAGACCTTGCGGAAATGCTTTACAATATCGACAGCATAAAGGAAAAAGTAAAAATCATTGTTTGGGATAGAGACACCGAGTTAAATAAATTAAAAAGTGGTTCAACGGCTCACAGACAACTTGCTGAAACTTTAGAGCTATACCTAGACCAAGATAAAGAATCGTACAATTTTGATTTGCTCAAACGGCTTTACTTGATTGAATACAATCATAAAATAATTGGTTGCACCTCTCCTGCCACACTATTTTTTGCTACCGCAAATGATTTGTCACACGCTCAAATCACGTTCACAAAAAATGACATAACCTTTGACGATTCTTATGCACCTCTTTATGAAAGAGATGCTGACTTTCAAAAATACTTTTATCTTCTAGTTAGAGCTAATCCAATATTATCACAACGACTTACAGTAATAAATGATTATTTGGAAAAGAATCTCAAAATATTAGATAAAGTCAACAACAAACTTTATAAAGAGATTAAAAATTTGAATGTAACTGATTTTAAGTCTAACTATGCTGAACTAGATACAGGATTGTCGGGTGATGTAGTTGAAGTCATAGGAGTTCCGCTACGTAAGCGAAAAAAAGAAGATGTAATCAATTCTATCCAGTCAAGCGATTTTATTATTCAATCAACCAAGTGCAAAGACCAAGCTAAGCCTCTTGTACTTCAAAACAATCTCAATAAATCATTCAGGTATGTAAATGATAGTTGGGATAATTCTATTCAAGTACCTTTTATTGTCAATGAAACCGTATTAGAAAAAAGAAGACTGCCAGGTATTAGCATTCAATACCCCTATCTCACTGTAAGTGATTTTTTAGAACCCCATCTAATACGTTTGGTTTATCCCATTAATAAGGAAAAGTTTTTTGATGGAAATGTAAACACTGAGGTGGGTAATGATTCTAAAGGATACATCTTGCCGCTAAAACAGAAATTTTTTGATTATTTCAATTCAGAAGATTTGTTGAACTCTTCACAAAATAATCCTGAAATACAAATGGTGCAAGGTGCTGCGGGTTCAGTAAAAGTAACTTTACGAATACCAGTATCGAAACAAGGTGAATACATTTCTTTTGAAAGAACTTATTACCAATCTCCCGACAACCAACTAGGAAAGCCAGATGAAATCAAGAATAAAGGGGTTATTGTAGAACATCAATTTGGCATCACCCTTTTTCCCTTCATCAAAACCAATGACCCAAATATAGAAGCTCATTACAGGGTACAATTGGTTGATCGAGATGTTGCAGGAGTTTTGAAAAACACTAACTATGATTTAAAGTTTTTCTCCAATTCTGAGAAGGAACCACTTGAAATAAGAGCAAAAAAGAGAAGAAGTAGCAAAAGACCTGACGCAGGAGAAACAGCAACATCAGACTATTATGTTTTGCATAATGAGTTTGATTTTATTCAAGTGAAGAACATTGCTTCAGCAGGTGCTTCAGGAATAATAATCCCAAATTGGCATCAATACCAACAAGGTAATGAGGTATTCAGTTTCGCCATTGATTTCGGTACGACCAATACACATATTGAATATAAAGTTGGTGATGGCTCTCCAAAACCATTTGATATTACAACTGATGATATTCAAATAGCTACTTTATATCATCCAACAAAAACAACAGATGATTTTGGTGGCTCAGGTGCTATTGCTATTCGAGAGTTAATAGAACACGAGTTTGTTCCAAGAATCATTGGTAATGGTTCAGAATTTAAATTTCCTCACAGAACTGTTATTGCCGAAAGTCATTCTTTAAATATTGAGACTGAAACATTTTCTTTAGCTGATTTTAATATACCATTTATCTATGAACGAAAACCTGAAAAGGATAAAATTCAGTCAAACCTGAAATGGGCTAAAAAAGAAAAGGGAAATGAAAAGCGAGTGAGAGCATTCTTTGAAAAAATAATTATGCTTATGAGAAACAAAGTACTTTTCAATAAAGGGAACTTGTCTAAAACTCAATTGGTATGGTTCTACCCATCAAGTATGAAACCTGCAAGAAAGTCGGACCTTGAAAACACTTGGAATGAGTTGTTCGACCAGTATTTTAATCCATCAACGCCAGCAATTGGAATTACTGAATCTTTGGCTCCTTTCTATTACTTCAAAGGGACAAACAAACTGCAAGGCGGTGCATTTAAGCCAGTAGTGTCAATCGATATAGGTGGAGGAACTACAGATATTGTCGTTTTCAAGCAGAATAAGCCTTTGCTACTTTCATCTTTCAAGTTTGCAGCAAACACCATCTTTGGTGATGGTTTCAGTGAATATGGGGCAGCAACATCTAATGGGCTAATAAGTAAATATTATCCTCATTTTGAGAATTTACTAGCAACCAACAAACTCTATGATTTATCTAATGTACTTTCTTCTATAAGAGATAAGAACAGAACAGAAGATTTAAATGCCCTGTTCTTCTCTATTGAAGACAACCCCAAGATTAAAGACAAAAAGCTATTTTCATACAATTCACTTCTTTCAAAAGATGACGATCTGAAAATCATTTTTATTTATTTCTACACAGCAATCATCTATCATATTGCTGAGTTAATGAAGCTAAAAGAAGTTGAACTTCCTAAGCATATTATTTTTAGCGGCACAGGCTCTAAGATTTTGAATATCATCTCATCTGATAAAAAAATTCTCTCGAATTTTTCAAAAGCAATATTTGAGAGTGTGTATGATAGAAGTTTTGATTCCGATGATTTGTCGATTGAAACTGAAAAAGATATGCCTAAAGAGGTTACTTGTAAAGGTGGTTTAATGCTTAACCCTGAGGATTTAGCTTTTGATGTCAGAAAAATCAAAACAACATTGACCTGTGTTGAAAACAAAGGTATTGACAGCCTGACATATGATAGATTAGATGAGAATACAAAATCAAACATTGTAACCTATGTAAATGATTTCAACAAGTTCTTTTTGTCTCTGAATCAGAGATTTAGCTTTGGTGATTATTTCAATGTTTCTGAAGAATCACTCAAAATATTCAAGGAAGAAGTAAACAAACATTTAAGAGATTACTTGGAAGAGGGATTAGAATACAACAAGAAGTTAGATAATGTCGGAAAAGAGGATAAAGAAATTGAGGAGTCACTTTTCTTTTATCCACTTATTGGTGCAATTAACAACCTTTCCTCTCATCTATCTCAGTTAACACCAATAAACAGCTGAAAATGAAAAAAAACATTCTATTGTTAGTTTTAGCAGTAATGCTATTTGAACCTTCCTTTGGTCAGGTTACTAAAGAATCTTATGAGCAGGCAGTTGATATACTTAATTATCAATCTGTCTATTATTCATTATCTGTTTTAAGCCCAACGAGTGGAGTTACTGCCAAGTTCAAGACAGATTGTAACTGTGAAAATACCCCTTCCATTGAAAAGATTAATTCTTCAATACCTGCAACAGAACCAAAAACAATTGAAATTTCAAATAAAATACAGGAGCTGAAAAATCAAGATCTTTCGGCTTTTGACCAGCCCCGTGCTTTAGATTTTCTTTTGAATGCCTCATTTAACGAGTCAAAAATTTTGAAAGACTTTAAGAGACAACTAGAGCAAAAAGGAAAACTTACTGACTATACAGAAAATATAACACAGAAGTTGGAAGCGGTTTTGCAGGAAAATATTCAAACAAATACTTCTATTCAAAATGAATCAGAAAGTAAACTTGCAGATTTTGATGATAGAATTCGAACGCTAGAAAAAAATCTAAACTCCAAAGAAGAAAAGTCAGGTATCTTAGGCGGTCTTTCAGATTACCTAATCCTTCTTGCAATCATTTTAGGCATTTTAGCTTTGTTTTTAGCTTTGAGAAAAAGAAATAACTACGAAGAACTTTTACCTAAAATTTTAGAAAGTAAAAGATTGAAAGATTTTGTCCAATCACAGAATAGCTTCAATAGAAATACACAAGGCAATCACTCAAACACTTCTGAAATAAGAGATTTACATAGTAGAATTAGAGACTTAGAAACTCAAATAAGTAAGCTGAACAACCAAATCCATAAATTGACTGAACCTGCACCAATACAAACAACATCTCGGTCATATCAGGAAGTTAGACAGCCCGAACCAAAAATTGAAACCCTGTTCTTATCAACGCCAAATTCAGATGGAAGCTTCAATGAAAGTTCGGCATCAAATACTTATAGAGATGGTGCGAGTATTTACAGACTTACAAAAACAGGAAGCGTTAATGCTAAATTTCAGATTGACGAAAAAGAAACATCAATCAAGTTAGCGTTGCAGTATCCCGATAAAAATATTGACCCTGTCTGTGATGCAGAAAATGCGTTTAACCCAAAGTCAACGAGAATTTCTACAATTAAAATGGGTGAAGCCGAATTACAAAATGGAAAATGGATTATTAACTCTAAAGCTGTAATTCGTTATGAAGATTGAGTTTATAGAGACTATTCTAGTATGCGCTATCGTTTCGATTCAGCTTTTGGTTTTTGTTCGAACCTTTTTTAAAATCCGTCTTTTTAAAAGAATTATTCCAAGCATAAATTCATTGTTCGTAACCAAAGTGAATGTTCCAGTTTCTGACCTTGAAAGCTTATCACCCAAAGAGCTTTTAGAAAATATTGACAGTTACAAAGACGCTCAAACAGAACATAGTTCAGAAGAAGGTTTTGAAAAAATTGAAGATGAGGATTTATTTAATAACTCACAATTAAGCAATGTTGATATTGAAACAACGGAAGTAAATATTATTGAACTTGACGGAAAGCCAAATAGGATATTTGAGAACATTTTGTTTTCGGTAAATAATTATCTGATCAGGAATCGAGGGGCTTCTTCCGACTTTAATCTGATGAAAGATATTGTAGAGCGAAATACTGATGCTGTAGAAGAAGATATAAACTTATCTGTTGGTACACCGCTTTATTTGGGTTTAATGGGTACAATGATGGGTATTGTGATTGCTCTTTTTAATATGCCTGATTTAGGAGTTGAGCTTGGTACTGAGCAAACAGGGAGAACACTCGATGAAGGTATTGCTATGCTTATTGGAGGCGTAAAAATTGCAATGATTGCAAGCTTTATGGGATTAATGTTAACAATCATTAATTCGGGATGGGTTTTTAAGGGATCAAGAAGCTACAGCGAAGCAAGGAAAAATGAATTTTACACTTTTGTTCAAATAGAGCTACTTCCGATTATTAACCAAGGCTTAGCATCAACCTTGGAATCTCTTCAAAGAAACCTGTTACAATTTAACAATGAATTTTCAAGAAATCTTAAAGGCTTGACAGGAGTCTTTGATTCAAACCGAAGCGCAATTAGAGAACAAAAGGAGTTACTCGATGCAATAGATAAAGCAAAGGTTTCTGAAATGACAAAATACAATGTTGCCGTTTTAAAACAATTAGACCTTTCTGTCGGAAAGTTTGAAAAGTTTAATGCTTTTCTTTCTAATACGACACAATTTGTCGAGAATTCGCAACTAATTGTCACAAAGTCAAATGAGCTTCTTGCAAGAACAGATAACTTTAAAACAATTGCGGAAAATCTTGATAGCAAATTAAATCAGAGCCAACAGCTACTAACGTTTCTTTCTGAGCATTTTCACAAATTGGAAGAACATAAAGAGTTCACCTCAAATACAGTTGCAGATGTTGGTCATTCTATCTCTGAAACATTTAAAGAACTAAAAGAACATATTCAGAATTCAAGTGAAGCAGTCAAACAATTTACAATCGATGAGACAGAAGCTTTAAAAAATGCACTATCTGAAAGCAAAACAAATTTGGTCAATCTTGAACACTTGTCTACGCTTAAAACAGATGTTTCTCAATTTAAAAACAGTTCAGCTACCCAGGGTGAAAGGCTTAAACTGACAATAGAAGATCTGAATCGTAATATGGCTAAAGCAATCGTTATTCTCGAACAGATTGAGAATAAAAAAGACGTCATATCTTCTGTTAGAAATCTTTTCAGGTCTAAAAAGAATTCGGTATGACAGGAAAAAGCTCAGGATTTTTTTGGCCAAGTTTCGCTGACTTAATGACTTCATTATTCTTTATTATGCTTGTCCTGTACGTATTGACATATTTAAAACTTACCAATCAACAGAGAGCAACCGAACAACAATTAAATAAGATAAAGGAAATTCAAGCTGCTGTAAAAGAATTACCGCAAGATTATTTTCAATATGATTCTGAGTACAAAAGATTTTCTCTTGTTCAAAATATTGAATTTGAAAGAGGCAAAGATATAATCAAGCCTATGTATGAGCAGTATTTGATTGATGTTGGTGTGTCTATTAAAGACCTGATAAGTAATTTGAAAAACGAATACGCTCAACAAGACATCAAATATGTAGTCATAATTGAGGGAATGGCCTCTAATGATAATTATTTTGATAATTATCCATTGAGCTATAAACGAGCTTGGGCAGTTATGAAATTGTGGCAAAGAGAGAATGTAATGCCTGATCAATCCGTATGCGAAGTACAAGTTGCAGGTTCAGGAACAGGCGGAATTGGTAGATTTCCCAATAATGAAGAATTTAAAAACCAAAGGATATTGATACAAATTGTACCAAAAATTGGTGAAATAAAATTAGAATGAAAATCAAACTATTAATATTTACTCTTTGCTTTTTGTTGTTAACATCTGCTTGCACTCAATCGGGTAGACGTAAACCTGTTTCCGAAAATGAGACACCAAATGCCAGTTCAGTAAAAAAGCCAACAGAAAGTTTCAGCGGTAAGAATGTAATCAAAATGAAAAAATCAGGCGGAGTTTACTTGATTCCTACCGTAGTAAATGGCTCGAATATGGATTTTATTTTTGACACAGGTGCTTCTGATATAACTATTTCGGAGGTAGAAGCTCTTTTTTTATATCGACAAGGAACATTAACAGAAGATGATTTTATTGGAGTTCAGCAGTACCAAATAGCAGATGGCAGTATTTCAGAAGGTTCAATAATCAATCTTAAAACCGTGCAAATTGGAAATAAGATATTGTATAATGTGAAAGCATCTATTATACATAATACATCCGCGCCCTTGCTTTTGGGTCAATCAGCTTTAAATCAATTTGGCCAAATAACAATAGATTATAATAACAGTCAAATTACTTTAGAATGATGAAAAGGCTTTTAATCATTTTTATTGTTGTATCTATTACGGGCTTTTCGTGCAATTCAAAAAGTGGCAATCGAAAATCACAGACGGAACAAAGCGTATCAACCGACAAGGAAGGTTTTTTAAAAGTAACCAAAGTAGTGGATGGAGATACCTTTTGGGCTGATGATGGATCCGAAAAAGGAGTTAAAGTTCGATTAATTGGTGTCGATGCACCAGAATCAAGAAATGTTTTTAAAAAGAAAAAAGGTTATTATGGCGAGGAGGCCAAGACTTACCTATCAAATATGTTTGAGGGGCAAAGCATACGCCTTGAATACGATGTTGACAGCTTAGACCAATATGGTAGAACACTTGCATATGTTTATTTGACAGATGGAACATTTGTTAATGCAGACTTAGTAAAAAATGGATATGCAATGGTTATGACCGTTCCTCCGAATGTAAAATATGCGGACGAATTTGTTAGATATCAGAAAGAAGCAAGGGAAAACAATCGAGGACTTTGGAAAATGAATAATGAATAAATGATGAACGTAAAATGCCAACGCTAAAAGCCATACACATTTGCAATTCGCACCAGCCGACACACAAGCCAAAATTGCAAAAGAGTATGTCTTTGCCAACGCTGACAGACGAACGAAAAAAAAGTACGATTGCCCAACAATGGCTATACGTAATGCGGGTTTAAGTGCTAATATGAAAGTAATTACATTAAATAAACTAAGTGCGAAATTGAAAGGTAAGTGCCTTGAAATCACGCACTACGCATAGCCTAGACCGTTAGCTGCAAGCAAAATGGAAGAAATACAATAACTAAGAAAAAATATCTAAAATGGAAAACAAGCAAAACAAGAGTAAGAATTATTTAAAGTTTTTTGCAATGATTGGGACTTCAATGAT
>Ga0136604_1001146_pt1 | contig 12186 bp, 10 predicted proteins | sample AntRauFillE10628_FD_104928 | JGI IMG/M metagenome (GOLD analysis project Ga0136604, IMG submission 104928) | Saline lake microbial communities from Rauer Islands, Antarctica - Metagenome Filla E10 #628 | ecosystem: Environmental > Aquatic > Non-marine Saline and Alkaline > Saline | place... | reverse complement strand
CGGGTGCGAGCCGTTGTACAGCAGGCCGTCGGCGTGTTTCGCGGCCATCCGGCACATGTGCGGGCCCTCGCCGCCGACGTGGACCGGAATGTCGGCGCCCTGCGGGGGCTCGTAGTTGAGGCCGGCCTCGCTCGCGTCGAAGGTGCCCTGGTGGTCGACGCGCTCGCCGGCCCACAGCTTCTGCGCCGTCTTAAACGCCTCCAGCACGGACCGGAGCCCGCGCTCGTCGGCGAGTCCGAGGTTCGCGAGCGTGGAGGGGTCGCCGGGACCGAGCCCGAAGACGGCGCGCCCCTCGGAGAGCTCGTCCACGGTGGCGACGCGGGAGGCGAGCGTCACGGGATGGGTCTCGTAGGGGTTGGCGACGCCCGGCCCGATCCGGACCGAGTCCGTGGCGGTCGCGAGCTGCGAGAGGAACGCCCACGGGTCGCGGTTGTTGTAGTGACACGTCGAGTAGACGGCGTCGTAGCCGGCGTCCTCGGCGCGGACGCCGAGGTCGACGAGGCGATGCAGGTCGTGTTCGGGGGTGAGTTCGATACCGAGCATGTCAGGTGTCCTCGTAGCTCCAGTCGCGCAGCGCCTGTCGGACGAAGTCGCCCTCGACGGCGCGGAAGTGGCTGTCCGAGCCCTCGTGGTCGCCGAACGCCCAGTCGCGGACGACGACGACCGGCGTCCCGCCGTCGCCCTCGCCGGCGACGAGGTTCGCCGCCGACGCGAGCTCGTCGATCACGTTCTGGACGGTGACGCCCATCTCCCGCCCGTCGCGGTCGCGCTCGCCGCGCCAGTCGCGGCTCGCCGGCAGGCCGGCCCAGCCGATCGCGACCCCGCGTTGCCCGTGCCGGAACGGGCGCCCGCAGGTGTCGCTGACGACCACGCGGTCGGCCGCGACTCCCTCGCGGATGCGCTCCGCGCTCTCGGAGGGGCGCTCCGGGAGCAACAACAGGTCGCCGTCGGGGACGTTCGACCGGTCGATCCCGGCGTTGACGCCGATGTGACCGAATCGCGTCGCCGTCAGGAGGAACGGAGCCTCCATGATCAGCTCCGTCGACTCCTCGATGACGGCCTGCGCGAAGCGCGGGTCCTTCTCCTCGCCGGTGACCGCCGCGAGGCGGTCGGCAACCTCGTTCGCCCGCGGCCCGGCCGGGAACTCGGAGAGGTCGAACGTCCGCCCCTCCGCCTTGGAGACGACGGTACTGGCGACGACGACGACGTCGTCCTCGCGGAGGTCGACGCGCTCGTCGATCATGGCCGCGAGGTCGTCTCCCTCCCGGATCTCCGGGAGGTCCGGGACGGCGAACAGCTCCATGCGACCACCTGGGTGGCGACGAGGAAAAACCCCGCCGGTACCGGGCCGGTTTGACGGTATCCGGGGCCGGAAGCGGACGGCGAGGTCGCCGGCGGTGGCAGTGACGTTCACTTATAAATAGGCGCGTCGGCGCGCGCCTGCGAGCGGCCGCCCTCGGCGGCCGCGAGTCAGCGCGTGCGAGGGAGTCGGGCGGCCGGAGCGAAGCGAAGGCCGGCCGACGAGGCTGGGGCTTTGGAGGTCTTCACCGCCGCTCCGCACAGCTTATAAATGACTCACGCGACTCCGTACGTGTGGACCTCCACGTCCGGTACGAGGGCGACGACGACCCCGACAAGTGCACGGCCCGGAAGCTCTCGGTTCGATCTCGCGGAGCTGCACCGCTCCGACCGAGCCACGCCCTACGGGGTCGTCTTGAACCCCCACGCCGAGCGCGCGCTCTCGCCCGCCGACGCCGACGTGGCCCGCGAGAACGCGCTCGTCGCGCTCGACTGCTCGTGGGAGTCGGCCGGCGAGAAGATGTTCAGCCTGCCCGGCGAACACCGCGCGCTCCCGTACCTCGTCGCCGGCAACCCCGTGAACTTCGGCCGGCCGATGCGGCTCACGACGGTGGAGGCGTTCGCGGCCGCCCTCGCGATCCTCGGCGAGCCCGACCACGCGGAGCGGATCCTGGCGAAGTTCACCTGGGGCGAGACGTTCCTCGACCTCAACGAGGAGCCGCTCCGGCGGTACGCCGACTGCGAGGACTCGGCCGAGGTCGTCGCGATTCAGCAGGAGTACCTCGACCGGGAGTAGCGCGAGGTCGGAGGCCCGCTCCTGACCCGCGCGACGCGGGGCGAGCGGTACCGGATCCGAACGGGGGTGCGGCAAGCCTTTTGGGTGAATCGCACGTATCATCCGGCGATGGTTTCCACCGGTGACGCCGCACCCGACATCTCCGCGAAGATCGGCACGAGCGATCACGAACCGTTCGAGCTTGACGACCACCTCGGCGACGGCTCGGTCGTGCTGGCCTTCTTCCCCGGCGCGTTCACGCCGCCCTGTACGAACGAGATGGTGGCGCTCCAGGAGCACGCCGACGCCTTCGAGGAGGCCGGCGCGACGGTCTTCGGAGTCAGCGCCGACTCCCCGTTCGCGCAGGGCGCGTTCCGCGAGGAACACGGGATCGAGTTCGACCTCGTGAGCGACACGGCCGGCGACGCGATCCGGGCGTACGGCCTCGAGATGGACATCGCCGACCTGGGGCTCTACGGGATCGCAAACCGAGCCGTCTTCGTGCTCGACGAGGACGGCGAGATCGTCTACGACTGGATCGCCGACGACCCGACCAACGAGCCCGACTACGAGGCGGTCCTCGACGCGGCCCGGTCCGTCTGAACGTCGGCGGTCGCTCCGCCGTTCACGCCGCGTCTCGCTCCGCCGACCGACCGCGCTTTTTTCAGTCTCCGAGCACGCCGCCGATCGCGCCCGCGAGCGCCGAGTCGATCGCGAACAGGAACGTCAGGAACAGCCCGACGACGAGGACACCCGCGCCCCCGAGCAGGCTTCCGACCGGCCCGCCGGCGAGGCCGACGAGTCCGCCGAACGCGGCCAGGATGAGGGTGACGACGACGCCGCTCACGGAGCCGGCCAGCAGGCCGTGCCACGTCCCGGAGAGGACTCCCCCGCCGGCGACGTAGCCGGCGACGAACCCGCCGATCAGCCCGGCGCCGACGTGTCCGACCACCGGGGCGAACGTCGCGAGCAGCCCGGCGATCAGCATCACCACGAACCCGTAGCCGACGGCGCGCCAGTCTGTCATACGTCCAGTAGCCGACCGCGGAATAAATACTCGCCGCCACGCGATCTCGGATGCACCGGTTCGAGCGAGACGCCGACCGGATCCGCCGGCGTTCGACTCGCCGATCGCGTGGGCGCCGCGGTCGATCCCGTCGCGACCACCGATGCCGACGCGCACGCCGTCGAGTGGGGCTCGGTCCGCTTCGACGTCTGCGCTCGCCCGCGACCGGCGCGAGCGTCGCCTGCGGGCGGCCTCATCGACACCGGACATGGTACCCCCTACCACGCGACTCATATAGTCGGCTCCCCTAGCGTCTACCATGGACAGAAAGCGTCTGGAGAACGCGCTGGCGGAGGCGTTCGGCGGCACCGAGGCCGAGCGGCGGGCGGTCGCTCGGGCGGCCTGCGACCTCGCCGACTCCGGCCGGCCCTCCGAGGACCGCGGGCACGCGCTCACCGTTCCCGGCGTGATCGGCCACCTCGACGACGCGCCCGACGGCTCCTCGGTCGTCGACCGCTGGAACTGGTGGCTCGGCGCACTCGACGCCGCCTACGGCGGCTACGACTACTTCACCGTGCGATTCGTCGAGGGCGACGAGGAAGCCGGGCTCCGGCGATAGCTCGGCGAAGCGCTCGCGCCGGCCGGTCCCCGCGAGCCGATCGGGGCGACATCGGAGACGAGATCGCCGCCGCTCGCGTATGAGCCCTTCACTTTCACTTTCACTCCGGGCATGGCTCGCTTATAGGGGCGATCCGGTCGAAGTCGGATGTATGAGCGCGACTACCCGCGACCGACCGCAGTACGCGACGCCGACGCGAGTGGACGTCACCGACTGTCGGACCGACCGGATCGCCGACCGCGTGCGCATGAACCGCGTGCGCGGCAGTGAGGTGGCGCTGGAACGCCGCGGCGGGCGAACGTTCCTCGTGACGCGGCCGTCGGAGTAGTCGGTCGTCCGCCGTCCCGGAGCGAGTCAGTCGTCGGCCGTGAGCGGACTTCGCGCGTCGCCGCCGTCGGAAAACAGGCTGTCGAGGCCCATTTCCAGCGATTCGTTGGTCCGCGCGACGGATTCCGCCCGCGGCGTATCGGTCAGCAGCGCTCGTATCGCGTCGACGTTCTCCGGAACGACGTCGGCCTCCTGGTGGACGTTTTGGAACAGGTACAGGTCGCGCCCCTCGACGCTTATCGACTCCTCCCAGACGCAGTTCTCCCAGACGTCGCCGCGCGGACGGCCGATGTCGCCGGCGTAGTCCTTCAGCGCGCCGGCGCCGTCGATCCCGACGCCCTCGGGGATCAGGAACACGCGGCCCTCGTCGCCGAGGAGGTCCCTGACCGCGGCGGCGGTCGGCTCCGTTTCGAGCGTGACGTTCACGCTGTGGGTGTGCATCGCCGTGACCGGCGCCTTCAGCGCGGCCGTGTCGACGTCGACGTCCGGGAGGATCGTGTTCACGTCGGGACCGTGGTGAGACGGGACGCTGACCGGGTCGGGCACGACGTCGTTGATGGGCCCTCGGTCCGTCTCGCTCGGGTCGCCGCCGCGGCGGACGAGCGTCACGCGCGCCTTCTCGACGCCGTACGTCTCGTCGAGCGGCGCGAGGATCCGGGAGAGGCCGGTGGTGTTACAGGAGACCACGCGGAGCGAGTCGGCGCCGCGGGCGGCCTCGTAGCTCCCCCGGGCGTTGAACGAGGCGTCGGCGACCTCGGCGTCCTCGCCTCCCTGGTAGATCGCGGGGACGTCGTGAGCGTCGTAGATCGGTCGGTTGCGCTCGCCGATACCGGAGGGACAGCAGTCGACGACGACGTCGACGACGTCGAGCAGGTCGGCGAGCGACCCCGCCACGCCGAGGCCGGCGGCCTCGAACTCGTCGACGCGGTCGTCGATCGCCGCGTAGAGGTCGTATCCCCGTCGAATCGCGGCTTCGGCGCCGTAGTTCGGGCTCGTCTTCGTCACGCCGACGAGCTCCATGTCGGGCTGGGTCGCGACCGCGTCCGCGACCCGCTTGCCGATCGTCCCGTATCCGTTAACGCCCACACGTATCATGTCATGTACTCGATTCCGTAATGGGATAATCTTTTCGAGGATTTTTGAGAGAAATTAACTACGGCGTGAGTAATCGGTCGGTAAATTCGGGCGACGCAGCTATGTAACTGAATTTTGAAACGGAGTAAATAATGGTGAAAGCGAAGGACTAACGCCCGCGAGCACCGAGCTACGCCCATGTCACCGGACCTCTCCGAGGCGGCCGCGACCGCCGTGAACCAGTGTCTGAACGTCGCGCCCGACGAGTCCGTCGTCGTCGTCACCGACGACGAGCGCGAGCGGATCGGCGAGGCGCTGTACGAGGCCGCGTGCGCCGTCACCGACGACGCGACGGTGCTCCGGTACCCGCCGGCAGAGCAGCACGGCACCGAGCCGCCCGCGCCCGTGGCGGCCGCGATGGCCGAGAGCGACGTCTTCCTCGCGCCGACGACGAAGAGCCTCAGCCACACCCGCGCTCGCGGGGCCGCCTGCGACGCCGGCGCCCGCGGCGCCACGCTCCCCGGGATCACCGAGGACGTGTTCGCCACCGGGCTCGATGCGAACTACGCCGCCATCGAGGCCGCGTGCGACGACGTGCTCGCGCAGGTCGGCGGCGCCGACGAGGTCCGCGTCACCTCCCCCGCGGGCACCGACATCGCCTTCGGCATCGGCGACCGCGAGTGGCTCTCGGACACCGGGATGGTGCGCGAGCCCGGCGACTTCTCGAACCTGCCGGCCGGCGAGGTGTTCGTCGCGCCCGAGACCGCGACGGGGACGTTCGTCGTCGACGGGACGATGATGCCGCACGGGCTGCTCGACGAGGGCCACGAGCTCGCGTTCGAGGTCGAGGACGGGCTCGTCACGAGCATCGACGACGACGCGGTCCGCGCCGACGTCGAGGCGGCCGCCGAGTCGGTCGGCGACGCCGCGTACAACCTCGCCGAGCTCGGCATCGGGACCAACGTCGGCGTCGAGGAGCTTGTCGGCTCCGTCCTCCTAGACGAGAAGGCCGGCGGGACGGTCCACATCGCGATCGGTGATAACGCGGGGATCGGCGGGGAGACGGACGCTCCGATCCACCTCGACGGCATCCTCCGGAACCCCACCGTCTACGCCGACGGCGAAGAAGTGGAGCTGCCGACGGCGTAGTGGTGATCGGATCAGAGACGGTCGCTCGTTTATAAGTGACCAAGGCGGCTGGCGCGTGCCGACGAACGCCCGAAGGGCGTGAGTCGCACGCGCGAGGGACGCGGCGAACGCGAGCGGCGAAGCCGCGAGCCGTGAGCCGCGAGGTTGGGGAGGCGTGAGGCTGTGGTTGCGGTACGGTCGGGTGGGGCTTTGGAGGTGTTCCTTGCCGAGCCAGTATCAATCGTTTATAAATGAGCGGCTGAGGCCCCGGAAGTGCTCCCCACCCGAGTAACCGGCTACAATCGATCGCCGATTCATTCAACGACCGCGAGCGCGACGCCCGTCACGTCCCGCACGCCGACCACCTGGTGTCGCCAGCCGTCGCCGGCGTCGACGCAGAGCGTGCCGGCCGCGGTGACGGCGACCGAGAGACCGGGGCCGTAGCCGAGCGCGACCGCCTCCTCGTCGACCGGGAGGTCGGTCGGCCGCCACGTCCCGTCGTCCCACGCGTCGGTCCCGCCCTCGCCCGCGTCGCTCGAGTGAACGAGGAGGTCGCCGTCGACGACCGCCATCGCGTGGCCGTCGCCGTCGGCCGCGACCGCCTCGGCGACCCCCTCGAGCGCCGTCATCCAGCCGTTCCCGAGCCAGTACAGTCCCGATCCGGTCGCCGCGAGGGGCATTCCCGCGCCGGCGACGTCGCGGGCGTCGTCGAGGCCGACCGAGACGAGCGCGTACTCGCCGCCGGTCGCGCCCTCGTCCCCGGAGACCTGATACACCCCGTCCGCGGCGGCGACGAGGGGGCCGTCGACCGCGCGCGGTTCCGTCACGCTCCCGATCCGGGAGACCGCCGCCGCGGTCGGCGTCTCGGCGTCCCCCTCGACCGCGACGCGGTCGATCCCGCCGTCCTCGCCGGCGACGAGGAACGCGCCGTCGTGGACGCCCGCGGCGACCAGGGGATCGGCCGCGACGCGGTCGAACTCGGGGTCGTCACCGACGGGGGCGACCCGCAGCCCGTCTCCCGTCGCGATCCCGACGAGGTCCGCCTCCTCGTCGCGGGGGAGTACGGCGACGTCGCGGGCCGGGTCGCGGGCGACCATGTCGAACGCGCCGACCTTGTCGGCCGAGAGCGCCACCCGGACGACGCCGCTTCCGGTGGCGACGTACGCGTCGGTGCGACCCGCAGTGCCGGCGTACACGCGCTTCTCCTCGATCGAGATGTCGTCCTCCGCGGGTGCCATCGCCGAGGGGTTCGCGGCCGGGTCTCATAAGCCCCTCGCGCCGGGTCTCGTCGGAGGCGCCACCCCCGGAATCGGTCGCCGGCGTCCGCGTTTCGACGCGCATTAGGTCGGCGACCGCGTACCGCCGATCGTGCAATCGGTCGGTGTCGAACTCGTCGCCCTGCTCTCCGACGTCGTCCCGCGGCTCGCGCGGATCACGGCGTTCATCGCGGTCGGCGTCTTCGCCGCCAACGTCGCGGTCGCGTTCGGGCTGATCCGGTACGTCGCCGGGCTGGCGGGGTGGCTCACCCGCCCCGCGAACCTCCCCGACGAGGTCGGCACCGCGATCCTCACGACGGCGGCGTCGACGACCGCGGGCTACGCCACGCTCGCCGAGTACCGCGAGTCGGGGCTGCTCGACGACCGGGCGACGCTCGTGGCCGTCACCATCAACACGTTCTTCGGCTTCGTCCAGCACGTGTTCACGTTCTACATCCCGGTGTTGATCCCGATTCTGGGTGCCCGGACCGGCACCGTCTACGTCTCCGCGCGCGCTGGGATCGCCCTCGCGATCACGGTGACGGGGGTCCTCGCGGGCGGCGCGCTCCTCTCCGAGCGGAACGTCGACCGCGACGCGCTCGAGGAGGTCGACGCGAGCGGTCCCGAGGGCGACGACCGCACGAGCCGCGAGCGGGTCCGGGAGGCGGGCGCGAAGTCGTGGTCCACCCTCCGCCGGATCGTCCCGCGGCTCGCGGTCGTGTACACGCTCGTGATCGCGTTCGTCACCTACTACGACGTCGCGGCGCTGACGAGCGTCGCCGAACCGGTCACCGGCCTCCTCGGCCTGCCCGGCGCCGCGGTCCCCGTGATCGCCGTCTACACCCTCGACACGACCGCCGGGGCCGTCACGCTCGCCGGCACAGAGGCCGGCGTGTTCACCACGCGGACCGCGGTCGCGAGCCTGCTCATCGGCGGTATCCTCTCGTTCGCCGTCTCCACCTTCCGCCGCTCGATCCCCTTCCAGTACGGGATCTGGGGCGCCGAGTTCGGCACGAAGGTGATCGCCGTCAACACCGCGCTGAAGCTCGTCTTCATCTCGCTGACGGTCGCGCTGCTGCTCGCGCCGGTGTGGTGAGGCGAGCGCCGGTGTGGTGAGGCGAAAGTCAGAGGGAGTGACTCGATCATCATCGCGAGGACCGACCGGGGCTCTCAGATCTAATTTATAAATAGACGTGCCGTCGGCGCGCTCCAGCGAGCGGCCCACGGCCGCGAGCGGAGCGCGAGGGAGTCGGACGGGCGCGATCGCGCCCGTCCGACGAGGTTTGGGGAGGCGCGAGGTGCGGTGCCGTGCGGGGCGGGGCTCCTCGGGGGCGGGGCCTCGGAAGTGACTCCCGCCACGCTACTGGCCGCTATTTATAAGCGAGAAACAAAAATCGAGAGCGCACCCGAGACGGACGCGACGCCTCGGTCTATTCTAGGTCGAAGCGGTCGAGCCGCATCACCTTCGTCCACGCGTCGGCGAAGTCCCGCACGAACTTCTCGTCGGCGTCGTCGCTCCCGTACACCTCCGCGATGGCGCGGAGTCGGGAGTGCGAGCCGAAGACGAGGTCCAGCCGCGTGGCCTCCCACTCGACCTCGCCGGTCTCGCGGTCGATCCCCTCGTACACGTCGGCGTCGTCCACGGCGTCAGCGTCGTCCTCCACGGGCACCCACTCGGTGTCCATGTCGAGCAGGTTCACGAAGAAGTCGTTCGTCAGCGTCCCGGGGCTGTCGGTGAGGACGCCGCGGTCCGTGTCCTCGTAGGTGGCGCCGAGCGCGCGCATGCCGCCGACGAGGGCCGTCATCTCGCTGGCGGTCAGGTCCAGCAGGTCCGCCTTGTCGACCAGCAGCTCCTCCGGCCGGTGCTCGACGCCGTCGGCGACGTAGTTCCGGAAGCCGTCGACCCGCGGCCTGAGCGCCTCGAACGCGTCGGCGTCGGTCTGCTCCGGCGAGGCGTCGGCTCGCCCCGGCTCGAACGGGACCGTCACGTCGAAGCCGGCGTCGGCGGCCGCCTGCTCGACGGCGGCGTTGCCGCCGAGGACGATCAGGTCGGCGAGCGAGACGCGCACGTCGTCGTCGCGAGACGCGTTGAACTCCTCTCGAACCCCTTCGAGGGTCTCCAGCACCGTCTCGAGCTCCGCCGGTTCGTTCACGTCCCAGTTGCGCTGCGGATCGAGGCGGACGCGCGCGCCGTTGGCGCCGCCGCGCTTGTCGCTGTCGCGGTACGTGGACGCGGAGGCCCACGCGGTCTTGACGAGCTGGCGGAGCGTCAGATCGGTGTCGAGGATCTCCGTTTTGAGCTCCTCAGTCTCTTCGTCACCGATCAGGGCGTGGTCGACCTCGGGGATCGGGTCCTGCCAGATCATCTCCTCATCGGGGACCTCCGGACCGAGGAACCGCGTCGGCGGGCCCATGTCGCGGTGGGTCAGCTTGTACCAGGCCTTCGCGAAGTTCATGCCGAACTCCATCGGGTTCTCCTGGAACCGCTCGACGATCTCGCGGTAGTCGGGGTCGCGCTTCAGGGCGACGTCCGTCGTGAGCATCATCGGGGTGGCGCTCTCGTCCGCGTTGTGGGCCTCCGGAGCGCTGCCGTGGAGCGACTCGTCCGTGGGCGTCCACTGCCACGCGCCGCCGGGGCCCTTCTCGGGCTCCCACTCGTACTCCAGCAGGTTGTCGAGGTACCCCATGTCCCACTCGATCGGCGACCCGGTCCACGGACCCTCGATCCCGCTCGTGATCGCGTCACCGCCCTTCCCGGTGCCGTGGTCGCTCTCCCAGCCGAGGCCCTGCGCCTCGATGGGGGCCGCCTCCGGCTCCGGGCCGACGTGCTCGTCGGGGTCGTCGGCGCCGTGCACCTTCCCGAAGGTGTGGCCGCCGGCGATGAGCGCGGCCGTCTCCTCGTCGTTCATCGCCATGCGGTCGAACGTCTGGCGGATGTTCTTCGCCGACGCCATCGGGTCGGGTCGGCCGTCCGGCCCCTCCGGGTTCACGTAGATGAGTCCCATCACGGACGCGCCGAGCCCCGGCTCGATCTCACCGGGCTCGTCGAAGCGCTCCTGGGCCTCCATCTCGGACTCCGGGCCCCAGTAGGCGGAATCGTCGGGCGCGAAGGCGTCCTCGCGGCCGCCGGCGAAGCCGAACGTCTTGAACCCCATCGACTCGATGGCGACGTTCCCGGCGAGGATCATCAGGTCCGCCCACGACAGCTTCCGGCCGTACTTCTGTTTGATCGGGAGGAGCAGCCGACGCGCCTTGTCCAGGTTCGCGTTGTCGGGCCAGCTGTTGAGCGGGGCGAGCCGCTGGTACCCACCGTCCGCGCCGCCGCGGCCGTCTGCCGTCCGATACGTCCCGGCGCTGTGCCACGCCATCCGGATGAACAGGGGGCCGTAGTGGCCGTAGTCGGCCGGCCACCAGTCCTGGGAGTCCGTCATGAGCGCTTCGAGGTCCGCCTTCACTTCGTCGAGGTCGAGCGACTGGAACGCCTCCGCGTAGTCGAAGTCGCTCTCGTACGGACCGAGCTCGTGCGCGTTCTGATCGAGGACAGCCAGGTCCACCTGGTCGGGCCACCACTCGTGGTCTGTCTGCTGAGACATTCAGTTTCGTTCGGGGATTCCGTCACCTCAAATAAAAATGTGTCTTTATCAGAGCAAAACATCCGGCAAAAACAACCTAATTTTTTGGTTTGTAAAGGCAGGTTTTCATACCGCTAATACTCGGATTTCGTTACGTTCGCCTCTCCTACCGGAATCGGTCGATCGTCAGCGCGGAGCCGATCGGCGGTCGGAGACACGAGATCGGTGGATCCAAGATCGGTAGATACGAGATCGGTAGATACGAGATCGGTGGATACGAGACCTACGTGGTCGCCGGTCCGTCATCCGTCGCGGGCTCGCCCCCGACGAGCACCCGTTTGACGGCCCGCCCCGTCCCCACGAGTGTCAGCGCCCAGACGAGCAGCGCGAACCACCCCCAGTAGGCCGGCACGACCGAGAGCGGTCCGAACGTGCCGATGCCGGCGAGGTTCAGCGTACCGGCGGTGTACATACCCATCGGGAACACGCGCCCCCACGCCGTCGGGGCGTAAGCGTGCAGGCGGTCGCCGAACCCCAGCCGCGACCACGGCAGGACGACGACCCACGCGGGAGGCCGGTCGTCGATCCCGTCGGTGAGGAACGCCCACGCGTCGAGGACGAGGAGCAGCGGGATCCACCACGAGGCGATCGCCCACGCGAGGAACGTGGCGCTGACGAGGACGGGAGCGTACGGCTCCCAGCCGGGCACCGTCCCTAGGTGCGGGTCGAGCGTCGCCCCCGCCAGCGTCGTGATCGCCGCCGCCCCCATCGTGATCCAGTACGGGCCGGTCCAGTCGTCGGGGCGTATCGGGCCGTCGAGGAGCCGATAGGTGACGACGGTGACGACGACGAAGTAGAGGACGTAGCCGGACCCGAAGTAGCTCATACTCAGCAGGACGAGCACGTTCGCGCTCTCCGTCAGCGGTTCGGCCAGCAGTCCCCCGAGGACGGCGAGCGACTGCATACAGACGATCACGAGGAGGAAGGCGCCGTCGATCCGCTCGCTCACGGCCGCTTTCCGCGTGCCGACGACCTCGGTCGCGAACAGGTAGTACAGGAGCGCCGGGGTGGCGACGACCGCGACGCCCCAGAGCGCGGCGGCGACGCGGACGGCGTCGAAGAAGAGCAGG
>Ga0136604_1001143_pt1 | contig 12195 bp, 12 predicted proteins | sample AntRauFillE10628_FD_104928 | JGI IMG/M metagenome (GOLD analysis project Ga0136604, IMG submission 104928) | Saline lake microbial communities from Rauer Islands, Antarctica - Metagenome Filla E10 #628 | ecosystem: Environmental > Aquatic > Non-marine Saline and Alkaline > Saline | place... | reverse complement strand
TAATACTAGAAACACTCTCCCTAGATGTGGAGGTGATATTTTTAACATTCTGCAGACTATTTAATCCTCGTTCAATTTCGTTAGTAATTAACGATTCTATGTCAGCAGCAGGAGCTCCGGGAAGAACTGTAGAGACTACTCCAATCGGAATCTCTACTTCAGGAGCAGATTCTTTTGGTATGGTAACTAAGCTATAGGTACCTAAGCCAATTAGAGTAATTAGAAATAAGTAAGCAAACTTGCTATTTTTAATAAAAAATTTCCACATATTAATTATCAATTTGCACGTTTTCACCTTCTACTAAACCTCTAACGTCAACAATAAATTCTTCGTTTTGGTTTAGTCCGCCTGTTACTTCAACTGAGTTACCTAAAATGTTACCCAAGGTTACTGATCTACTTTTAGCAACACCATCTTCTACAAAGAACACTGAGCCATCTTCTCTGGCAAATTTTATTGCGGTTAGGGGTACCTGAACTTTGATGTCTGTACTCTCGTTAATAGATAAATCTTTGGTAATTTTCACAGTGTCTCCATTAGCTATGTCAGTATCAGACAGGGTAATCCTCACTTCAGTTTTTCGAGTATTAATATCAACAGCCGGTGCTATTTGTGTGACTGTACCCACGAACTCATTTTCTACGGTTACGGTTTCACCTTCCTTGATTAGTGGTAGTTCATCGTCACTAACAAAAGTAACGATTTCCAAGGCTGAGTTATTGGCCACGACACCTACTTGAGTAAACGAATTTATAAAATCACCAGGGCGTACCGAAAGTGAATTAATCGTGCCACTTATAGGTGTTTTTAAAATTGTTTTAGCGAAATTTGCTTGAGCTGCCCTAAGTGATCCCAAAGCTTGTTTTATTTGTGCATCCGAAGCTGAGACAATATTACCACTAGCGGATAGTTCAGCTCGTTTGACTGTATCTTTAGCAGATTCAAGGCTAGATCCTGCGTTTTCAAGAGCAGATTTGGTATTAATAATTGAAGTTCTAAGGAGAGTAAAGCTGTTAGTTCTAGCTATATTCTCATCCTCTTTAAAGATAATTAGGAAAGTATCGACCATATCAAGAACAAACTCAACGTTTTCTTCACTTAAATTGAGAGCTACTTGCAAATCCGAATCTGGATTTAAAGTATTAATATAATTACTCCAATCGTTCAACTTTTGACTAAGTTGGTCACGCTCAATTTCCAACTGTCTCCGGAAGCCTTCTCCAGCAATGTTCAATCTAGGAGCTGGTGACTGTGGTTGTCTGTAATAAACATCAATATCTGAGATTACAGCATTGTTAATGGTGTTGTAGGCTGATTTTATGGTTGATAGAGTAGAGTTTTTAGTACGACTAAGATTTGTGGTGGCTTCACCAACACCAATTCCACTCTGAGCTGAAGCTGCTACAGCAGCATCATAAAAACCCTCGGCTTGAAGAACCGCAGCTCGTTCTGAAGCATTTTCAAGTGTCGCCAAAACTGCCCCTGCTCCTACCTGTTGGCCCAGGTCAACATTAACTGAAACTATTCGTCCAGCCCTTTCTGAGGTTATCTTAGCCTCAGAAAGGGCTCTGACGTTACCGATAAGAGATAGGGATTGACCGTCGTTATACTCACTAGCTGTGGTGGTAGTTACTACAGTTTGTTTTGTTTCAGTCGCTTCGACTTCACCATCGTCAGAATTTAAAAGTGAAAAGGCGAATAGTAGGACAATAACAATAATCGCTACAATGACGGACTTTCTACCAGTCTTATGTTTTATCGTTTCAGATACGTTCATATAAATGTTAGTTCGTTAATTAATTTTTGGAGAATACCACGAAAATACGTTTCCGTCTATACCTCTTAAGGCCACCTGACTATTACGTATTGTGTGATACAATCTTTCGCATATGTTTGGAAAAATGAAAAACTTTGCGATGAAAAAGGTATTAGAGTCGCAAATGAAAAATGTACCAGAAGACCAAAAAAAGATGATAATGGAGATGTTGGAGAAGGACCCCGTACTTTTTGAGAAAATCGCAAAAGAGATGCAAGATGAACTTAAGACCAATGGCAATAATCAAATGGCAGCAGCCACTAAGGTGTTACCAAAGTACCAAAAGGAGATAATGGCCATAATGAGTCCCGAAATGAAAGAGAAACTAATGAAAATGCAGATGGGGGCCCAGGGTCAATTTAATCCTAATGGCTCAATAAAAAGATAACTAATCAACAGGCGAGTCTAAAGGGCTCGTCTTTTTCCTATACAATACATAAATGAATAAAAAAATTGTCATTATATGTGGTCACCCCGACGCTGAAACCTTCACAGGCTCACTACTGGAGCATTATCAAGTTGGAGCAGAAGACGCTGGACACGAAGTTAGACGTTTTAATCTAGGTGAAATGCAATTTGATCCAGTATTGCACAAAGGATACAAGGAAATCCAACACTTAGAACCAGATTTAGTCACTCTCCAGCAAGCTATTACTGAGTGCGATCACGTGGTGATTGGTTACCCTAACTGGTGGTGCACTATGCCCGCTCTTCTAAAAGGTCTGTTTGACCGAATTTGGTTACCAGGATTTGCCTTTAACTTTAATAAAGAAACTAAGAAAATTGAAAAACATCTAGCAGGGAAGACCGCTCGTGTGTTTGTCTTATCTGGCTCACACAGTCCATTTAAGACTTGGTGGCAATTTGGTGACTACACTAACGAAATTCAATACGGAATCCTTGAGTTTGCCGGTTTAAAGACTGATGTTACTACTTACGGACCTTGCGAACGAGTGGATGATAAATGTCGTAATAACTGGTTGAAGGAGGTAGAAAAACTCGGAAAACTAGCGAAATAGTATTGACTTTTAGTAAAAAGTGTGTATAATACTAATTAGAAATAGTCCTTGAATTCAAGGACTTTTGTTATTCAAATAGATGACCAAGGGGGTTATCATGAAAACTTTATTTATCGCACTGTTTGTGTCGTTTGTGTTGTCGGGTTGTGGCACCTATGTCGTTGACCCATTTAATGAGAACAACGAACGGGCAGCTAATCGGTCAGCAAAGCACGTGATAGATGCTACCACTTGGCAAATGGAGTACGCAGCGGCGCAGAAGTGTCCACAAGGGTATGAGGACGTCGGGTCAAAAATTCGCAGAAGTACGCGAATTGATAATGACTCTAGGATGAAGACCGGCGGTCGGAATCTACTTGTTGTCACCCCGGAGCGAGACTATCGAGTTGACGACAGGGTCACCAAGCGCACTCGTTGTGAAAAAATCGTGAGGTAAGTATGAAAATAGGTTTTTTACTATCAATCTCACTTTTGTCTGGATGCTCTTCGCTTCCGTCAGAAGTTCGGGGACTTGTTCCAGAGATGAGCTATAGCGTAAAGGCTAGCTCAGATCCTTTGGGGCTAATCTCCAGGGGTTTGCAGTTGGTGCAATCAACCGTCGGGCAACCTTGTCCAACGACCAATACCGATAGCACCTACAGTCAATCCACTAAACGTGGAATTGACTACAAAGTGGACTGTACTCAGTGAGTATAATCCACAGCTAAGCGTCATCTTTGGATGACGCTTTATTTTTATATTGTTGGGCATGATATTATTTAGCCATGCAAAAATCTTTTCTTCGTGAAACGGCCACCGCTATCATGAAAGCAGTAGTGGTTGTTGTTACCATTGTTTTGGTGGTAGCCACCCTAAGCACCATGTATGAAGTTGAAACTGGTGTAAGTAACGGCCTATGTAACATAGCGGTTCTGCCAATTGAAGGGGTGGTTCTGCCTTATCACGGTTTGGGAGAATTTGAGATGGTAATTACTCCGGAAACAGTTGAAAAGTTCATGGATACCGTCGAAAGGGAGGGTGAAATTGATGCCGTGCTTTTGGAAATAAATTCTCCTGGCGGAACTCCAGTGGCTTCAGAAAGAATCGCTGAACGTTTTCGTTCCAGTAACCTACCAGTTGTAGGTGTTATTGGTGACGTAGGCGCTTCAGGAGGTTATATGATTGCAGCCGCCACAGATTATTTGATTGCTTCGCCAATGTCTGATGTTGGTAGTATTGGAGTAAACATGTCCTTTGTTGAAGAATCAGAGAAAAACGAAGAGGAAGGTTTAACTTACGTTCAATTAACTACAGGAAAATTTAAAGATATTGGTAGTCCCAATAGACCAATAACCGAAGAAGAAAAAAAACTCCTGCAAGCTGACCTAGACTTAGTTCATAATGAATTTATTAATATTATTAGCGATTACCGCGGCTTAGACAGAGACGAAGTGGTTGCTTTAGCTGACGGAGCTTCAATGCCTGGTATTAAAGCTCTTAATGCCAAACTAATAGATGAGTTAGGTGGTAGAGCAGAGGCAACCACTGTCTTTAGTAAAATACTCGAAATGGATGAAAAAAGTGTTAAGTATTGTGAGTTCAAAAAGGGATTGTTGCCATTTTAGCTTGAAACTAAGCTAATATCTGATAACCTAGCCCTACTAACTAATTTCTTAATTTAAATCATGTCACTTTCAGTCGGAATTGTCGGTCTACCCAATGTGGGTAAATCAACTTTATTCACCGCCCTCACTAAGAATGAGGTGCTTATTGCTAACTATCCTTTTGCCACTATTGATCCAACCGTTGGAGTAGTAGCCGTGCCAGATAAACGCTTAGATACGCTTACTGAATTATCCGAATCTGAAGAAAAAGTACCAGCAATAATTGAGTTTGTTGATATCGCCGGATTAGTTAAGGGGGCTTCAGCCGGAGAAGGTCTCGGCAATAAATTTTTAGCAAATATTCGCGAAACTGACATGATTGCTGAAGTGGTACGAATCTTTGAAGATAGCGACATCCATCATGTATCTGGTGGAGTTGATCCTATGGGTGATATAGAAACCATTAATCTTGAGTTGATTATGGCGGATGCAGAAACGGTTGGTAAAAGACTTTCAAATATAGAACGTGACATCAAAAGAGGTGATAAGGAGGCGATAGCTGAAAAAGCGATCTTACTTAAACTTATGGCGCACCTTGAGGCTGGACATTTGGCCAATAATCTTGGCTTAACTGAGGAAGAAATAAAAATTGTTAAGGGTCTACATCTCCTGACCATGAAAACTTTTTTGTATGTTTGCAATAAGAAACAAGACTCTTACAATCTTGATGATAACAACGACGACCGATGGGAAGAACTGTTAAATTTCTTTAAAGACAGTGGTTCGGAGTACGTAGTGGTTGATGCAGGAATGGAACATGAGTTGAGAGATTTGCAGGAGGATGAAAAAACTGAATTTCGTCGTGAATATGGTGCTCAAGATAGTGGTGTTGAGTCGTTAATTAAGGCTTGTTATAGAGGTCTTGGTTTAATGAGTTACTTTACCACCGGTGAAAAAGAAACCCGAGCCTGGACTGTACCTATTGGTAGCACTGGACCCGAAGCTGGAGCTGCTATTCATACAGACTTTAAAGATAAATACATTAGAGCTCAGGTAGTCACTTTTGCTGATCTGGTAGAAACGGGTTCAAGGTCAGCCGCTAGAGACGGAGGAAAACTCCGCACAGAAGGTAAAGAGTATATTGTTCAGGACGGGGACGTTATTGAATTTATGCACTCTTAAATTTGATTTACAAAATCCACAAGTATAGTATAAATTGGTTAGAACGTACCTTAGCAGGAGGTTTGATAATGAGTAAAAAATTTCAACCGGTTGGATTAATCTTTGTCTGCCATTGGGTCATGAGTCACTTTAGAGACGACACTAAACTACCGGGTGGATTGGTCGAGTCTAGGCTTGAGCAGGATAAATTACATTCATATAATAATGATGGAGAAAAAGTGAGAACAAGCAACAGAGTAAAGAATAGTAAAATAAAGACGGTATGACAGAAAGCGCTAGTGTGACACTTTTTAGCAATCTGTTATTTCCAAGAAGGAAATGTAAGGGAGTTACACTAATGAAAAATCGTTTTGGACCACACCGTCTAGCAATAGCCGTTGCTCACGCGTCATTGACTACTGATAAAGTCGACAGTTTTATCATCCGAAGCTATAGTGAATTAGATGCACCTTTAGTTATAATCAAGAGAAAGGAAACAGAGTCACGTAATAAAAAGCGGACGAGAAAAAGTCACTTGAATTTAAATCCAAAAAAAGAAAAAACTACTTACCAAATTCAAAATAAAAAATATAAAAATCGACGCAAATAGTAGATGTACCAAAATCGTTCCACTCGGGACGATTTTTTTTAACTTAAATTAGTTGGTGGGTTAGCTCTTTGTACAGGACTAACTACGTTAGGGTCCCATTTAGCATCTATTTCACCATTTTTTTCTTCAAATTCTTTAAGTTGGTGTGATAGATACTGTTGCAATCTTTTTGCATGTTGTGGGGTGAGGGTATAGATAGAGCCTTGTGACCCTGAACTTATTCCCATGACAAAGTATTCAGGGGTAAAAGCCAAACTAACGCTCTCACAAAACATTTTCGGCGCTTTTTTCAATTCTTCTTGTTTCATAGAGTAATTATACAGCATGAGGACACATGATAAAAACCTCCTTTACAATTGTAAAAATAAGACCATAATTATGGTATATGGAAAATCACACCGCAAAACACTTTGTACTTCAGCTAGGCTCACTAGCTAGCCTTTATTTATCACTAAGTTTTTTAACTCTACTTTTATTTAGCTTAATTAATATTCTACTACCAGATGCAGCTGACAGTGTCTGGCAGTACGAAAGCGCTCAAGGAACTGCACGTCTAGGAATTGCCATGGTGATAGTATTTTTCCCGACGTACTTAATCTTGACTCGACTAGTGAATAGGTCACGACGTAAGAATCCTAAAGGTACTTATCTTGGCCTTACTCGTTGGTTGATTTATTTATCCCTTCTTGTCGGTGGAGCGGTTTTGCTAGGAGACTTGGTGGCGCTGATTATGACTTTCCTGGAAGGAGAAATTACTGAACGCTTTATCTTTAAAGCCTCGTCACTATTGGTGGTAATTGGCTCTGCATTTACCTACTACCTACTTGATGCTCGAGGCTACTGGATTAAGAATGAGAGAAAGTCTATTATTTTTGGCCTGGCTTCGGTTATAGTAGTAATAGCTATAGTTATTTTTGGCTTTATGAATATCGGCTCTCCAAGTGAAGTTCGGGAAGCGAAACTAGATCAGATTCAAGTAAATGATCTTAGGGAAATTCAGTGGCGGGTCCAAGAACACATAATGACAAACGACGGTATACTACCAGCCACCATAGAGGACGTCTATGATGAAATAGCTGTGCCAACTGCACCCGAAGATAGACCAGCCTACAGCTACGAAGTAACTGAACAAGGTTTCAACTTATGCGCTACTTTTAGTAGTGAATCAAGAACTAATGATATCTATAGTCACGCTCGACCAATCAGTCCGTCAGATGAAATAAGGCACGTAATTACTAATCCAGACAACTGGGAACACGGAGTGGGTGAGATTTGTTTTGAGAGAGTTGTAAAATAGAAACTTGATAAGCTGTGTACGATAAAGAACATTCATTTGCTAAAAAAAGCAAAAGAAGCGGTGACATAATGCTTAAATATTTTGAGTGTGAACAAAATATACAAATTAAAGGCGCTGTTCTCCAGTTACTGAAGCAGATTTATTGATTAATAAGCTAGTGATTGAAAAACTTTCACAAGAATTTCCAGCTGATGGCGTTGTAACGAGGAAGAAAGCACCGCTGATTATGGAGAAGGAAGAAGGTGGATATGTGATTCAATAGACGGAACCATGGCTTTTGTTTGGGATTGTCAACATCAATGTTTTCATTAGCATTTGTGATTGATGGCGAACCACAAATAACTGTAGCTTTTGACCCGTATCTCAACAAGCTTATACCGCCTCAAAAAACGCAGGTGCATATCGTAACGAAAAAAACTGACTGTATAAAAAAAGAGATTATCTGGCGGACACGTTGCAACAACTGGTTCACCAGAAAGAATCAGAAAACTTAGTTTTATTAAGAAACTGGAGGACAAGAAAGCTTATATCGCTACTTATAGTGGCTGTGTTCACAAATCATGCCAAGTAGCTAATGCTAAATTGAGGGATATATTGAAAATGGTGTAACTGATTATGACATGGCTGCAGTTGATCTTATCGTTCGTGAAGCAGGCGGAATGGTTTCTGACTTAAATGGTGAAAGATTAAACTTTGCAAAGCCGTTCAAGGGCGCAATCGTTTCAAATGGATTAGTTCACTCCGAACTAATAGAATCCGTATCAGAATAAATTTTACACAACCCGTAAACAGTGGCACAATAGGAACCTAACTTTAATGGCTAAATTTGTGAATTCTCATGCATAAACGTTTTGAACATAAGGATATAGAAGGGAAATGGCAGGCTAAGTGGGCTGCTGATGGAATCTACAAAACTGCTGAAGATTCAGACAAACCGAAGTCTTTTGTGTTGGATATGTTTCCTTATCCCTCTGGAGAAGGACTACACGTTGGGCATCCGAAAGGCTATATCGCTACCGATATTTATTCTCGTTTCAAGAGAATGACTGGACACAATGTCTTGCACCCGATGGGCTGGGATGCTTTTGGCTTGCCGGCTGAGAACTTTGCTATCAAAAATAAAGTTCACCCTAGTGAAGCGGTGGCAAAAAATGTTGCACGCTTTAAAGAGCAACTTGAAGTACTTGGTTTTGACTACGACTGGGACAGAGAAGTAAATACTACCGACCCAAATTTTTATAAATGGACACAGTGGATTTTTATACAACTTTTCAAAAAAGGTTTGGCTTATGAGAGCTACGAACCAATCAACTGGTGCCCGGGATGTCAGACTGGTTTGGCTAACGAAGACTTAAACACTGACGGCACGTGTGAACGTTGCGATAGTGTAGTGGAGCAAAAGCCAATGCGTCAGTGGGTACTTAAGATTAAAGAATACGCTGACCGAATGCTAGAAGACCTCGATACACTAGAATGGCCAGAGCACATAAAAGAAGCACAACGCAACTGGATAGGCCGCTCTGAAGGAGTAGAAATTGATTTTGAGCTGTCTATTGGTGAGAAGGTAACAGTATTCACCACCAGGCCAGATACGCTATTTGGAGCTACTTATATGGTGCTAGCGCCCGAGCACGAACTGGTACAAAAACACGAAGGAAGTATTTCTAACTGGTCTGAAGTGGAGACTTATATAAAAGAGGCGTCTAATAAGAAAGAGATGGATAGACTGGATGACACTAAAGAAAAAACTGGCGTGAGGTTGGAAGGAATTAATGCCACTAATCCCGCTAATGGTGAAGAAATTCCTGTATACATCGCAGACTACGTGCTAGCAAGCTACGGAACAGGAGCTATCATGGCGGTACCAGCGCACGACCAGCGTGATTTTGATTTTGCAAAAAAGTTTAACATTAATGTCAGGTGTGTAATTAAACCGCTGCTCAGTGCAAAAACTGAAAACGAGCTAGAAGAAAGGAGAGAAGCAATTTTAGCTGGTAATCTCTGCTATACCCAAAACGGAACTTTGATAAATTCAGGTGATTTTAATGACATGAGCTGGATTGATGCTAAAGAAGCCATCGCTGAAAAGGTTGACGGACGGATGACTTCTACTTATAAGATTAAGGATTGGGTATTCTCTCGACAGCGTTATTGGGGGGAACCGATTCCGATTGTGCATTGTGATAAGTGTGGAGCGGTTCCTTTGCCAGAAGATCAGTTGCCTCTAATTTTACCAGAAGTTGAGAATTACACTCCAAGTGGTAATGGTGAATCACCCTTAGCTAATGTTCTTGAGTGGACACACACTACTTGCCCAACTTGTAATGCTCCAGCACGTAGAGAAACCAACACCATGCCACAATGGGCTGGGTCATCTTGGTATTACTTGCGGTATATGGATCCAAGTAATGACAAAGAGCTAGTTTTAAAGGAGGCTGAAAAGTACTGGGCACCGGTTGATGTGTATGTAGGAGGTGATCACGCCGTCCGACATCTTATTTATGCACGATTCTGGCATAAATTCCTCTACGACATAGGGGTTGTTAGCACTATTGAGCCTTTCCAAAGACTTGAATTCCTTGGCTTTATTTTGGCTGAAGACGGCCGAAAGATGAGTAAACGATGGGGGAATGTGATAAATCCAGACGATATCGTAGAGCTAGTTGGAGCCGATACACTCCGTATTTACGAGATGTTTATGGGGCCATTTGAAAACACTATTGCTTGGTCCCAAGACGGTTTGGCTGGTGGGCGACGATTTCTAGAGAGAGTAAACGGGCTTGGTGATCATATTGTAGAAGTAGAAACAAAGGAAACTACTAACCTGCTACACAAGACTATCAAACAGGTGACTGACAACATCGAAGAATTTAAGTTTAACACTGCAGTTAGTGCGATGATGATTTTATTGAACAAAGCAGAAAAGGAAGGAATTAGTCAGGAAAGTTACGAATCATTCATGAAAATCTTGTCTCCATTTGCACCACATATTACTGAAGAATTGTGGTCAGAAACTAACCAAAAAGAAAGCATCCACCTCAGTGATTGGCCGGTCTACGACGTAGAATTAGCAAAGGATGACCTGGTCACTTTAGGAGTGCAAATCAATGGCAAAGTTCGTGGTGAAATTACTCTATCGCCTGAGAGTTTGGAAGATGAGGCGGTAACTTTAGCCAAGGAAAATGTAGCAATTAAAGCGAGATTAGAAGAAAAGGCGATAAATAAAGTTATTTACAAACCTGGACGCATCCTTAACTTAATTATTAGCGAATAAGTCCAAGTATTGACCAGTTTACGCAAAGGTGTTATAAATTGAACCACGCATTGGAGTGTAAGCAATAAACCCCTTTAAATTAATATGATTTCTTTTAAACCAAAACAAATTACCAAGAACCTACTTGAGGTTCTCCCTGATCGAGCACGCGATGTGCTTGAAAAACGTTACGGCTTAGGCGCTGACGGTGATTCATTCACCCTAGAAGCAATTGGTCAATCTTACGGAATCACTCGAGAGAGAGTGAGGCAGATTGAAAACTACGGTATTCAATCTATACAAAAGTCAGACGTCTATAAAAAGCATTACGATTTATTCATTGAAATGCAAAAGCTAATCGACCAATTGGGAGGTGGGGTTATTGCTGAACACGTACTATTAGATGAATTGAGTAAGGATGCGGACACTAGAAATCATCTTTATTTTTTACTTATTGTCGGTGATCCATTTTATAAAAGTAAGGAAAATCCGAACTATGCACACCGATGGTTTACTGAAAAAAAGGTTGTAGATTCAGTTGAAAAAGCACTTAGAAACGTTCATAAGGGTCTAAACCGTGATGAGCTTGTAAGTGAGGCAGAGATAATTAGTCGTTTTAAAACTGAGTTAGCTGATATAGCTGAGATTCATAATGACGAGGTACTTAAGCGGTGGTTATCTATCTCTAAGCAAATTGGCAGGAATCCGCTTGGTGACTGGGGACCAGCTGACAGTCCTAATATCAAGGTCAAGGGCATTCGTGACTACGCTTATTTGGCAGTAAAACGTCATGGTTCGCCGATGCACTTTAGGGAAGTCGCCGATTCAATAAATGAACTATTTAGTCACAAGGCTCACGTGGCGACTACTCACAACGAATTAATTAAAGACGCTCGTTTTGTTCTCGTCGGACGTGGCTTATATGCACTAACAGAATGGGGCTATAACGCTGGAGTAGTCAAAGATGTTCTGCGCGAAATTCTAGCTAGCGAAGGACCTCTCTCCCGAGAAGAAATTATCGACAAGGTAAGAAAAGAGAGGTACGTTAAAGACAATACAATTTTAGTTAACCTACAGGATGGTAGTCTATTTAAGAAACTGGCGAACGGAACTTACGCACTATCTGAATAGATTGTTAGAGAGCCGGTCTGGATATAATCCAGACCGGCTCTTTTAAATGGTGTACAATAATTAAAAATATGTCCGCTATACTGAAAACTGTAGTTGCCTCACTACTGGCACCTCTACTACTCATTATCTCTTTAGGGGTGATGTTTTTCATGCTTCAGACACTTAATGTAGAGGTGCGCCCAATCATAACTATTGTTGTTGCCTTATCACCAATCTGGTTACCGTTAGTGCTTTTTTATATTGCTTGGGAACAATGGATGTGGTCGGTGCAAACAAAATTTTCCTACCAAAATGGTAGAACAACACTACGAATTAAGCTTCCTC
>Ga0136604_1001141_pt1 | contig 12206 bp, 8 predicted proteins | sample AntRauFillE10628_FD_104928 | JGI IMG/M metagenome (GOLD analysis project Ga0136604, IMG submission 104928) | Saline lake microbial communities from Rauer Islands, Antarctica - Metagenome Filla E10 #628 | ecosystem: Environmental > Aquatic > Non-marine Saline and Alkaline > Saline | place... | reverse complement strand
TTGCAGTTCTTGCAGAAAGATTCAAAACCTCCAGCATGCCGATCTCAATTTTTCATATCCGTTTGTAGCCAGCAAAGCCTCGAAAGTAAATACGGCAGCTGATGTTTCACAAACCTGGATTGATGCGGTTAAGAAAACGCCTTATTTAAACCTGGAGTACTGGCTTCAGCAGCTGGATGCAGAAAACAAACAGCCGCTGATCAACGTGAAGGAATCTGAGCGAATCGCGCAGGTGCTTTCGCTGAAAGCTTATGAAGGCGGTTACAAGTTTATGGTGATTTGGCTGCCGGAACGAATGAACAACGGAGCAGCAAACAAACTGCTCAAGCTCCTGGAAGAGCCACCAGACAAGACTGTCTTTTTGCTGGTTTCTCACGATTACGAGAACATCATTCCGACAATTCAGTCCAGAACACAGCTTGTAAAAATCAATGCGCTCAAGGATGAAGATGTGAGCAAGGCATTGGTCGAGAATTACAGTGCTTCAACTGACAAGGCCACGGCAGTTGCTCATCTGGCTGATGGCGATTTTTTCAGGGCCTTGCAACTGCTGGGAGATAATAAAGAGAGCAATTTCAACTTCGACTACTTTGTTACCTGGATGCGGTTTTGCTATCAGCAGAACCTTAAAGAGCTGGTCCGCTGGACTGATGACATTGCCAAGTCGGGAAGGGAAAATCAAAAGCGCTTTTTGGAATATTCGCTACACATGGTGCGCCAGTGCATTGTGAAAAATTACACCAAGGGCGAGCTCGGCAAACTGACTCCCGGAGAGGCTGCTTTTGCAGATAAGTTTGCACCATTTATAAATCACGCAAACGTTATTCAGCTGACTGATGAATTGAATCAGGCGCATCGCGAAATTGGTCAGAATATTTACGGTAAAATTCTCTTTTTTGACCTCAGTATCAAGATCAGCAAGTTGCTTAGAAAGACCTAGCAGGCATTTTTGAAGTTCAGCAATTCCTCTGTCGAAATATTTACCTTTGTCTGTAGTTTCTAAAGATGAAACAAGGCAGCTTTTGCTGCAAACCAAAAAACAACCAGAAGGAATATGGGATGTGATTCGTGTTCGAACAACAAGGGCGGAGGATTGCCGGCAGGATGCCGCAACAATGGCGCTTGTGGTGTGGACGGTTGCAATAAATTGGACGTTTTTGATTGGCTTTCAGGCATGGATTTGCCCGATAGTCAAAAACCATTTGATATAGTTGAAGTGCGGTTTAAAAACAGCCGCAAATCTTTTTACAGAGTCTCTGGCGATCTCGAATTGCAGGTGGGCGATGTGGTGACTGTTGAGTCATCCCCCGGCCACGATGTTGGGATCGTTTCTGTCGTTGGCGAATTAGTTCGGCTGCAGATGAACAAAAAGGGAGTAAAGGACAATCACGAAATCAAAAAGATTTATCGCAAAGCCACACAAGAAGATATTAGCACCTGGCAGGAAGTCAGGATGAAGGAAAATGATTCTATGATGATCTCGCGCGAGGTGGCCGATAGCCTCGGTCTTGTGATGAAGATCAGCGATGTGGAATTTCAGGGTGACGGAAAGAAAGTAACGATCTTCTACACAGCAGAGGGACGGGTAGACTTTCGAGATCTTATCCGCAAACTTGCCGAGAATTTTAAAACGCGCATCGAAATGCGTCAGATTGGAGCTCGTCAGGAAGCCGGTCGTCTTGGAGGAATTGGTTCTTGCGGGCGAGAGCTTTGCTGCTCTACCTGGCTCACCGACTTCAGGTCAGTCTCTACAAGTGCAGCGCGCTATCAACAACTTTCGCTCAACCCGCAGAAACTCGCGGGCCAGTGCGGGAAATTGAAGTGCTGTCTCAACTACGAGCTCGATCAGTACCTTGATGCGATAAAAGAATTTCCATCTCCGTCAACCAAGCTTTTCACTCAAAGAGGAACAGCTGTACACTTCAAGACCGACATCTTTAAGCGCGTTATGTACTTCATCTACGAAGAGCAGATGGGAGGAGCCCCGGTGGCACTAAATGTCGATGCGCTCAATGAAATTATTGAGATGAACAAAGCCGGCAAAAAGCCCGATGATCTCTCAGGATTTGTGGAGCAGGAAGTAGTGGAAGAGGTGGATTACCTCAATGCCGTTGGCGAAGATAGCCTCACACGCTTTGACAGGAAAAGCAAAGGTGGCCGTAAGAAAAAGCGCAAGGGAGGAAAGCCCGGAGGACCGAGAAACAAAGGGCCTAAATCTGCAAAAGGACCTTCAGACAAGGGACCTAAAGACAAGGGACCCAAAGCGAAATCTGGCGGAGGACCAAAAGGATCGAAAAAGAGAAAGCCCCGGAACAAGAACAATTCAGGACCAAAGGACGGTGGAAATGAAAAGAGCTAAGCTGCTTGGTGTCCTCGCGATTGTGCTCCTGGCACTTTCAGCGTGCGACAACAATGTTGTTTTCGAAGAGAACAAAGAAATCTCTAAAGATATGTGGTCTGCCGAGGAGCCGGTGGTTTTTACATTCGATGTGCAAGACACGGTAAGCATGAACAACATGTTTATCAACCTGCGCAATGGAGATAATTATCCTTACAGCAACTTGTTTCTATTTGTGGAGATGTCATTTCCTAATGGTAAAACCAAGACTGACACGATCGAGTGTTTTCTTGCAGCGCCTAATGGAGAATGGCTTGGCTCGGGTGTTGGAAACATCTACGACAATCGTTTTTTATACCAAAAAGAAAAGCGTTTTCCGTTGGATGGGCAGTACAAGGTAAAGATCAACCAGGCGATGCGAAGAGATTCTCTGCCTGAAATCTACGATGTAGGTTTCAGGATTGCCAGGGCTAAGTAATAGCGGTTAGGTTACTCTTCGTAAATCTCCAGCCGTTTTTCCAACAACTCCATCTCTCGCTGCATCTGCTCCATCCTTTTTGTGAGCCGATGGATTGCTTCGATTCCCGCTACGTTTATATCCAGTTCGTTGGACAGTCGAATAAACTTCTCGAGATCGGTGAGCTGGTGTTCGGCTATCAGTTTTTCACGGTTGTCTTCAACCACTTCAATTAGCTCGAATTCGCTCAGGGAAATGACGAACGACTCGTTGATTCCGTGGCATTCACAAATTGTTGTAAGCGCGATGTATCCTTGCTTTTTCATTGTGCCGTGGTTTTTTTCAAGTTAGCCAATTCATTGAAAAGTTCTTTTTCCTTAGGGCCCAGGTTCTGTGGGATTTCTACCTGGTAGGTGACGTAGAGGTCTCCAAATTGACCTTCTTTTTTGTACACCGGAAAGCCTTTTCCTTTAAGTCGAACTTTGGCATTGTTTTGAGTTCCGGGCTTCACTTTTAGCTTGATAGCTCCACTCATGGTTTCGATGGTGATTTCATCACCCAAAACTGCTGGGTAGAGATCAATTTCTTTGGTGGTGTACAAATCGTTGCCTACACGCTTAAACCGCTCGTTGTTTGGAATTCTAAACTTGATGTACAAGTCACCCTTGGGTCCACCGTTGGTTCCTTCGCCACCGTAGCCCGAGAGTTTTATCGTCTGCCCATCCTCAACTCCGGCCGGAATAGTGATACGAATGCTTTTGCCGTTTACAGTAAAAGTTTGTTTGTGAGTGGTGTAGGCTTGCTCCAGAGTGAGTTTCACTTCGGAGTGAAAGTCCTGTCCGCGAAATCTCACACTTCGTCCTCTGCTTCCGCCTCCGCTAAATCCCGATTGACCTCCAAACATCGAAGAGAAGAAATCTGAGAAATCCTCACCACCAAATTCGCCCGAGGTGGAATAGGCCCGACCAGAACTTTGGCCTTGTTGCTGTTGTGCGCGTTGTTTTTCATATTCCTCTCCGTGCTTCCAGTCTTTACCGTATTTGTCGTATTTCTTACGTTTATCCGGGTCGCTCAGCACGGCATGCGCCTCGTTTAGTTGTTGAAACTTCTTCTTGGCCTCGGGGTTATCCGGGTTCACATCAGGGTGTAGCTTTCTCGCTTTTTTGCGATAGGCTTTTTTAATCTGATCTGCAGTGGCGCTTTTATCCACTCCGAGGATTTTGTAGTAGTCGATAAATTCCATGGCTTCAATCTGATCGATTAATTGTTAGTCGATTGAGTCAAAATGTAGTGAACTATTTTGATGATAACAGTCAGTTGCCACTTTGAGTTTTTACTTAAAGTAATTGCTAAATGAGTCGAGGTGCGTTTTTAGCTGTTCAACGGCTTTTTGTTTTTCGCTATCAGTACCATTTTCCATCTTCTTCAAAATCTTTGGAATAGGAACCAGGTAGTTGTGCAATTGATTGTGCGACTCACCAGTCATTGTGCAGCGCTCAAAAATGAGTTTGAACTCCTGCTGTAGCGATTCTTTTAATTGACCGTAGTCTGAGTTGTTATTTGATTCGAAATCGGAAATTAGCTCCTTCATTTTATTGTTGCCATCTACCGTTTCCGGGTTTGCCTGCCACTTATCACCGTTATTGAGTTCTACATTATGATTTGTGCTTTCGCCTTTGTGGTCATCATTTTGCGATCCACAAGAAAAAAGAAGCGAAGCAAAGGCTATAATGAGAATAGTACGAATTGAGAATTTCATGACTTTCATTTTTGCGAAAGCTAAGTGAACTTGTCGGCAAAAGGAATGACTCAGATCAATAAGGGGAGTGAGAAGGTTGCTGAATACTCAGAAGCTGATCTAGAAAAGGGAAAACAAAAAAGCCTCTCTCGAAATTTCGAGAGAGGCTTTTAAAAAGTTTATTAGGTCTTGACTTACTGAACGATCACTTTCGAAGTGAGTCGTTGTCCGTTGTTAGTCATTTCTACCGCATACACTCCAGCGCTAAGAGCGGAGATGTCTACAGAAGTTTGCTTCGAATTCATTTGACCTTGCCATACTACATTTCCCAGTAGGTCAAAGATCTTCACGTCTCCGCCAACCTTGTCAGTTCTGATGTTGAGCATGTTGTTGGCAGGGTTCGGGAACACAGTGAGGTTGAGCTCAGTGTCGAGTTCGTTAACTCCCACTACGCAATCCAAAATTGAGTTGTCGATGTTGAGAATGTCTACTCCAAGATCATTCAGACGAGCTGCAAATTCCTGGAAGTAAAGGTTAGCAATGCGTTCAGAGTGAACAACTACAGTGTTTTCATCATTCACATTCTCCGCTGAAGATGACCAGTTGTGAGAACCAGTTACGACAATGGGATCGTTTGATTCGTGGCAAATATCTACGATGCAATATTTGTGGTGAAGTATAGGAGAAATGCCTTCGTGCGAGTAAACAGCAACTCCGGCATCCTGAAGCACTGAAAACTCACTTCCTGTAGCAGATTCCATTTCGATCATTCCCACAGCCGTGCTAAAGAAATTGTTGTTCACATCGATTACGGCTTGTCCAAGCTCATCTCTGGTGAAAGCCAAAGTGGCAAAGTAAAGGTTGTCGTCAGTGCTTTCAATAGCACGTTGGATAGCGCCAGTAGCGTTGTCGGTTGGTGAGAAGTAAACTTCAACTTCGTTTCCGCCAATGATATATTTTTCTGGGGTGTTGATCAGCTTTTCCTCTCCAAACACAGAGTTAGCAAGGTTTGGATTTGATTCATCGCCTCCCCACATTTCGTTGAACTCTACGCGGTAGCCTTTAGCTAAAGATTCATCCTGAAAGATTATAGCGTTGTTGTAGTCTTCGATGAGTTGGCCTGTAGTAAGGTTTGTTGCTCCAGTTACCAGAGTGGCTTTGTCAGTGTAGTCAGCATCCACGATGATGAACTTGTTGTGCATTCCGCTGCCGGTCGAGTTTTCACGGAAAAGAACGGGTATGTTTGGATCGAACTGATCAACACCAGCGTTGAGGTTTGAACCTTCAGCGATGTAGCGAACTTCAACACCACGATCGTAAGCATCGTTTACTGCGTTGATCATTGTTTGATCATTGATGTTATAAATCGCCATTTCAAGCGTGTGGTCTGCTCGATTGATAACAGCAGCAAGTGAATCATTCATAGCATCACCCAGAGAAATGGCGTACTCGCCAGAAGACATGGTGTGATCCACAGATCCGTTGAAGTAAACCGTGATTTCACCAGAAGAGAGTGATTCTGTTGCATAAGCCGAAACACCCGATTCAGCCGATCCGTCTTCGTTAGAAGAGATGGCCTTTGCGTAGTAAATAGTTCCGGGTTCCAGACCATCGAGTGCAATTTCGTGAGCTGTGGTGAGGTCTGTAGATTCTACAGATTCACTTAGGTTGTCGGGTGACAGTCCGTACTCTACGCGCGTGATTCCATCAGTGTCTGTTATCCAGCTCAGAGAGAAAGAAGTTGTGGTTATATCGTCCTGAACAATTGTAGATGCGATGTTGATTGGAGAAGCAGAAAAGAGGTCGTCCTGATCTCTTGGTAGCACCTGATAGCCACCAACTCCAGTAAAAGAGAACTGCGAGAGAATCCCCGTCAACTGTACAGATCCAACTGGAATTAGCTCACCTTCCAGGACGCTTCCTGTTCTGAGGTAAATAATGCCAGATTCGCCATTTGAAGTAAATGCATAAGTAGAATTGCCTTCAAAGTTCTCTCCCCCGTTGCTGAAAATAGCGCTGTTTAATTGTACGATTTCACCTTCGAGTGACTCGTTAAGATCTGTTGGGCCAACTATCTGCGGATCGGGCAGTGCATTGCCTGAGCTATTAACTGAAACAGAAGTGAGGTCTGGACCTACTTCGAGCAATCCATTGTATTCAGTGACAACGCCACTTACAGTTATTTCATCACCGCGCAAAGGAGCTGTTCCAAAGTCGCTCCAATCAGCACCCGGATAGATAGCAACACCTCCGGTTTCATCCTGAATGTAGCGAACTGAAGAGCCCATTTCATCACCGTTGATTACGATACCTGTGATGGTTACTGAGCTTCCTTCGCCATAGTTTTGTCTCAGGTCGAGGATGTTGTCCTGTGCCAACATTTGAGTGGCAAAAAGACCTGTGAGAACAATTGAAATTAGATACTTCATTAAAATGAAAATTTAATATGTAATTGATAAAGTTAGGTTAAATCTGCGTGGAGCTCCGAAGAACACAGCAGCAGATTCAGCATTAAAATTTTGAGGAACGCCTGTGAATTGGTCGTTGTTCTGGGCGTCCGTAATGTATTTCGAATCGAGAATGTTGAGTACACTTAGTCGAACATCCATGTGACCATCTTTAGGCAAATCGAGGCGATAGCCAGTGTGAAAATCAAATAGGTTGTATCCGGGTGTTTTCCAGGAATCTCTTCCTGCATCTTCTCCTACAAGTGACTCAGGGTTAAAATCCGCGTATTGATTACCGAAGAAAGTACTTCTGACTTTCACATAAAAGTCATCGAGGATATCGTAGCGAATGAGACCACCAATTTGAAGTTGAGCGGCATTTCCTACGTGAACACCACGAGGGTCAAACTCTATTTTGTAAGGCTCGCCAGTATCATCATTGATAATGAGCAAATTCGTGTTTTGGTCTACGAGCTCTCCTTCTTCAGTTGATTGCCAGGTCCAGTCACCTACAGAAAGCAAACCTTCGATTGTCAGCTTGGAAGTAACCAAATACGCACCTTGAAGTTCCACTCCCATGTGAAGTGCATCCATGTCTGGCACGAATACCAACGCACGGTCATTTTCACCTGTGGGCTCTGGGTGCTCCACTTGTACATTTTGATTCACTGGCTTGTTAAACCACTGAGTTCTGTATGCATTCATGGTAACATTCCAACGTTCTTTTTTGTAGGCTGCTCCAGCTTCTACGGCCTGGATAATTTCATTTGCGTAAGTATCAGTCACATTATTCTGACGATCGATTACGTTGTCAAATCGTGGAGCCTTTGATAGGTAACCGAGGTTCCCGTACACGTTGAAGAACTCGCTCACATTGTAGTTAGCACCACCTTTTATGGTGTAGTTGTGCAGGGAAATCCAATCTGTCTCGTAGGTTTCCAAATTATCAGAATTTCTGTCGTAGGTCGTTCCGTTGTAAGCGACCGAATTATTGTAGCCGACTTCCAGCACAGTGTCTGGAACGGAAACCTGCACTCCATCCATGTAAACCGTTTCATAAAGCTGAAGTGTTTTTGGTCTGAAGTAGTCTACCGCTTTATAAGCAGAGTAAGCTCCAGAAACATTGATGAATGCAGACCAGTTAAGTTTTTTCACTTCCGCCTGGAAGTATGCTCCAGCCCAACGAACGATTCCCTCATCATGGTAGGTGAACTTATCCCCTTCACGGATCTTTGTTTCCGGATCGCGGTTTTTGTTGTTTGTGTCAACTACGTAATCTCCTCCTAGCAAGTCGTAAGGAGTTCGGTAATGTTCTCCTTTGTAGCTTCTGCCGTCCACACCAAAGTTGAGCGTCCACTCATCGTTTGGTGCGTAAGTGATGTTGCCGATGTATCCGTACCAGAAGTGATTGTTGATGGAAGACTGCAAGTAGTTTTCCGATTCGATTTCGCCATCTTCATCTCCGGGGTTGAGTCCATCTGGTGAGATGAAAGTATCTACGAGCAAGTTGTTGTCGTAGAGTGTTTGAAAGTCAATTTGTCCACTGGAGGTTTGTGGCCAGGACGTGGAGTTCAGGCTTGTACCGCCTCCGTTACCTAAAGAAAGGTAGGCAGTGTTGGTGATGTAAACATCCTCATTCACTGTCCACAGATCGCGCAGTGTAAATTGCGGTTTGTGATAGTAGTTCACTCTCTCATTCAGAGTGCGCAATTCGCCACTTTCGAAAGGGTGATCGCCTTGATTGTTGATTGGACCGTAAGTTCTGTTTTCATACTGTCCCCAATGCTGATTGTATAAAATGCCATAATCAGGAAAACGATCGATCTCCGATTCGCTTACACCCTGTTCGCGGGCAAATTCGTGGGAGTAATTGGCGATAGGGCGTTTAAAGGATCTTTGCCCGTGACTCTGTGGCGCGCCCATTCCGCTCAGGCTGATTAGGTGGTTGCCGAGTTCTTTTTCAACCTTTAGATAGTAGAAGTAGCCTTCGGTGAAAAGTCGGTCACCGTAGCCATTTCCAGTTTTGTAACTTCCGGCAACAGTCACTCCCCAGCCGTTTTCCATTCTACCCGTGGTGAGACCAATTGTGGATCTCGTGAATCCAAAACTTCCAACTTCCTGCTTGAACGTTACTCCTTTTTTAGAGTCAATTCCTTTTGTCAGGATATTCATTGTCCCACCTACAGATGGGATGGCCAGACGAGAAGCTCCTAGACCTCTTTGAACCTGAATTGATCGAGTCACGGCATCCAGTCCAAACCAGTTGCTCCAGTAGACCCAACCATTTTCCATGTCGTTCACTGGCACTCCATCGATCATTACTGCGATGTTGCGCTGGTCGAATCCGCGGATAGTGATTCGCGCATCTCCGTCTCCACCACCTTGCTGAGTGGCATACACTCCCGGTGTGGAATTTAAGATCATAGGCAAATCCTGAGACGCCATTTCCTCATTGATCTGGGCGGGTAATACATTTGCAAAAGCAACAGGAGTCTCTCTTTCCCTTGCTACGTCAGCTACAACATCAGCCACTCCAATACTCTCAGTCTTGAGCATAAAGTTATGCTCCTGCACACCTCCGTCAATAGTGATTTTCTTTGTTTGAGGCTTGTAACCTACGTACGAAACTCGCAAAGTATAAGTGCCATACTCGAGTTTTACTTTGTACTGGCCATCAATGCCGGTGGTCGTTCCTTTGTTTTCGTCATAAAGAACATAAGCGCCTATGAGCGACTCCTTGGTGACAGCGTCATAGACAGTTCCCTTGAGAGTTCCTTCTTGCGCCAAAATGGTTAGAGGGAATAGGGCCAGGGTTAACAGGGAGGTGAACAGTCTTTTCATGGTTCAGACTTTCAAGTTCAAGTTAGGTTTGAAAAAAGCTGCGAATAGCAAAAAAAAGAGGCCCTTCCCGAAGTGGGAGGGCCTCAAAATCAATTTATCTAACTACCATTTTTGAGTGAATCGCACGGTTGTCAGAAAGTAGTCCTTTCAAAACATACACGCCTTTTGGCAATTCTGCCGTGATGCGAATTGCGTTTTCGGCAACAGAGATTTCTTCTGAGTGAACTTTCTTTCCGCTCAGGTCAAAAATTTCGACAAGTACAATCGGAGCTGAAGAGCTCACCACAAACCAGCCTTCAGATGGGTTTGGGTAAAGTGAAATTTCCGCAGCCTCTCTTTCGTCTACGTTGTCTGGGTCACATACAGAAGAGTGCATTCCCAGGTTCACAAAGGTGTTTGCAGGCACTGAGTCCCATTGCAGCTCAGTGTTAAACTCATCTGGATTGGTCGTTAACCCTGATTCAACTGCTGATTTTCTAATCATGGTGTGATCCTCAGTCCATGGGTTTCCACCATTGATAGAAGACACGTAAGAAGGAGGGATGTTATTCCATCCACCGCCAAAGTCATCAGCGGGATCTTGACCTACTTTTCCGAAAAGGTCTACAACAGTGTTGTTGGAGAGTTTTCTCAAAACCAATGCATCGTTTCCATTAAAGTACATTGCGTTATTCTCTGCGTAAACAGGACAAACGAATTCGTCAGCTTTATCCTGTAGCTCTTCCCAAACCGGTGTTTCAGTTCCTGTTCCGTCAGGATCCCTTTTGTCAATTACATACACGTAAACATCGTGTGGCTCGATAGTTCCCGAAAGCACCAGGCGCTGGTTCGCATCAGCATTATTTGAGCCGTTAGAAAAACGCTCGAACTGATAGCCGGACAAATCGATGGCCGCATCGGTAGGGTTGTATATTTCAATTGCTTTGTTGTTGAATGTTCCCTCTACGTATTCCGAGATAAAAAGCTCGTCACACTGGGCATTAGCACTGAGGGTTGCGGTAAGAACAACCGCGAAGAGTAAAACTTTTTTCATGTCTTTTTCTTTGTGATTTTCGATGCAAAATTAGCAATAAACCAGCTATCAACAACTCAAGTTTGAAAACTCGCTGCCCGTTTAACAATTACTTAAAAAAAGACAATTGAAAAGCTAAGAACAATCTCAAGGTATTTTTGCTTCCAATATTATTGTCAGCATCGCAATATTTCGGGGATTTTGATGCAAGCTTGTATTGAATCCTTAGCGACTAGAATAGTATTTTTGACAACTAACATTTCTTTAAAGTAAACAGTACATGATTAAAAATCTAACCTCACTTCTAACTCTTTTGGGGCTGTTGACAGCTTTTACGCTTCACGCTCAGGATGTCCCACTTTGTAACCAGCATATTATGCAGGAGCAATATTTTGAAGAGCATCCAGAACTGCGGAATCATATGATAGAAGCACAGGCTCAGCTCGAAGCTGAAACCGATGCGCGAGCATCTGGTGGTGATGAAGTGCTTATCATTCCAGTTGTGTTTCATGTTATTCACAATAATGGACCTGAGGACATCACAGATGAACAGATTCACGATGCTGTGAGAATTTTGAATAGAGATTTTCGCAAGCTAAATCCAGATACCATTCAAATCAACGCGCCATTTGCGGGCATCTCATCTGACATTCGAATAGAGTTTAGAATTGCTCAACTCGACCCCGATGGGAATTGTACCAAAGGCATTACCAGAACAGTGAGTCAACTCACTTACGATGGAAATGGCCAAATGAGAGATCTCATCCATTGGCCCAGAGATAGCTACATGAACGTATGGGTGTGTAGTGATCCCAGCGGTGCAGCAGGTTATACCTTTCTTCCCAGCTCTGTCGATAATTTTTTCTCCCAGGGCGATGACGGAATTGTGATGAAACACAGCTATACCGGTTCTATCGGAACTAGTAATGTGAATCGCTCGAGAGCGCTCACTCACGAGGTTGGCCACTGGTTGAACTTAAGGCACACCTGGGGCGCAGGCAACAGCCCTGAAGACGCTTCTAACTGCCAACAAGACGATGGCGTAAGTGACACACCCAACACGCTTGGGTGGACAAGCTGCACTGTGAATGGTGAATCGTGTGGAAGTCTGGATAACGTTGAGAACTACATGGAGTATTCGTACTGCAGCAAGATGTTTACAACGGGCCAGAAGGAGAGAATGCGCGCAGCGGCATTTTCCAATATCGCTGAAAGAAACGAACTCCACACAGATCAGAATCTTATGGACACCGGTGTTTTCGGAGATGATTTGATACTTTGCGCTGCAGAATTTTCTGCGAGCGATCGAGTGCTTTGTCCAGGAGATGAGATTCAATTCTATGATGAATCTTTCAACGATGTGGATAACTGGA
>Ga0136604_1001140_pt1 | contig 12206 bp, 6 predicted proteins | sample AntRauFillE10628_FD_104928 | JGI IMG/M metagenome (GOLD analysis project Ga0136604, IMG submission 104928) | Saline lake microbial communities from Rauer Islands, Antarctica - Metagenome Filla E10 #628 | ecosystem: Environmental > Aquatic > Non-marine Saline and Alkaline > Saline | place... | reverse complement strand
GCAGGCGCGGCCCTCGCTGATCGCCCAGACGATCAGGCTCTGGCCACGGCCCATGTCGCCGCAGCACCACACGCCGTCGACGCTCGTCGCGTAGTCGTCGCCACGGGCGACGTTGCCGCGGTCGGTCAGCTCGACGCCGAGGTGCTCGAGCAGCCCCTCGCGCTCGGGGCCGACGAAGCCCATCGCGAGCAGCACGAGGTCGGTCTCGAGCTCGAACTCGGTGCCCTCGACCTTCTGGAAGCGACCGTCCACGAGCTCGACCTCGTGGCCCTCCAGCGCCCGTACGTGGCCGTCCTCGTCCCCGAGGAACTGCTCGGTGTTGACCGAGTACACGCGCTCGACACCCTCGTCGTGTGCCGAGGTGACCTTGAAGGTGCGGGGGAAGGTCGGCCACGGGTTGTCGGAGCCGCGCTCGAGCGGCGGCTCCGGCATGATCTCGAACTGGTGCACCGACGCGGCACCCTGGCGGTTCGACGTGCCGAGGCAGTCGGCGCCGGTGTCGCCACCGCCGATGATCACCACGTTGCGTCCCCGGGCGTTGATCGGGGTCTCGCTGGCCGCGAGGTCGCCCTCCTGCGCCCGGTTTCCCCAGGGCAGGAACTCCATCGCCTGGTGGACGCCGTCGAGCTCGCGCCCGGGGATCGGCAGGTCGCGCCACGCCGTGGAACCACCGGCGAGCACGACCGCGTCGTGCTGTTCGCGCAGCTGCTCGACCGTGACGTCGACGCCGACGTCGACGTTCGTGCGGAACTCGGTGCCCTCCGCGCGCATCTGGTCGAGGCGACGGTCGAGGTGGCGCTTCTCCATCTTGAACTCGGGGATGCCGTAGCGCAGCAGGCCACCGATCCGGTCCGCGCGCTCGTGGACCACCACCGTGTGCCCCGCGCGGGTCAGCTGCTGGGCCGCGGCCAGGCCCGCGGGGCCGGACCCGACCACGCCGACCGACCTGCCGGTGTGCTCCGCCGGCGGCTCGGGCGTGACCCAGCCCTCGTCCCACGCACGGTCGATGATCGTGACCTCGACCTGCTTGATGGTGACCGGTGGCTGGTTGATGCCGAGCACGCACGCGCCCTCGCACGGCGCCGGGCACAGCCGCCCGGTGAACTCGGGGAAGTTGTTCGTGGCGTGCAGGCGGTCGCTGGCCTGGCGCCACTGGTCACGGTGGACGAGGTCGTTCCAGTCCGGGATGAGGTTGCCGAGCGGGCAGCCCTCGTTGCAGAACGGGATGCCGCAGTCCATGCAGCGGCTCGCCTGCGTCCGCAGGTCCACCAGCGGTAGCGGCCGGTAGACCTCCTTCCAGTCCTGCAGGCGCTCGTCGACCGGCCGCCAGTCGGGTGTCTGGCGCTCGCGGTGCTTCAGGAAGCCCTGGACGTCACCCATGTCTCGTCCCTCTCGTGTGCTCGTCGCGCGGTAGCGCGCTGCGGTGGTCGCGCGGTGCGCGCTGCGTGGTCGTGCCGTCGCGCGGTACGCGCTGCGTGGTCGTGCGGTGCGGGTCGGGGGTCAGCCGTGCGCCGCGGCCATGATGGCGGCCTCGACGTCCTCGCCGGTCTCCTCGGCCCGTCGGGCGGCCTCGAGCACGCGCTTGTAGTCCTTCGGCATGATCTTGTGGAAGCGGCGGACCGCCGCGTACCAGTCGGCCAGGAGCGCGGCCGCGACCGTCGAGCCGGTCTCCTCCTGGTGTCGCGCGACGACGTCGCGAAGCCACTGCTCGTCCTCCTCGGAGAGCGGGTCGAGGTCGACCATCTCCGGGTTGAGGTTGCGGTGGAACAGCGCTTCGGGGTCGTACACGAACGCGATGCCACCGGACATCCCGGCGCCGAAGTTCCGGCCGGTCGGTCCGAGGACGACCGCGCGGCCGCCCGTCATGTACTCGCACGCGTGGTCGCCCACGCCCTCGACGACCGCGAGCGCGCCGGAGTTGCGCACGCAGAAGCGCTCGCCGACCACGCCGCGCAGGAACAGCTCGCCGCCCGTCGCGCCGTAGGCGATGACGTTGCCGGCGATGATGCTCTGCTCGGCGACGAACGCGGGGTGGGCGTCCAGCGGCGGGCGGAGGACGATCCGCCCGCCCGACAGGCCCTTGCCGACGAAGTCGTTGGCGTCGCCGTGCAGGCGCAGCGTGATGCCGCGCGGGACGAACGCGCCGAACGACTGGCCGGCCGACCCCGTGAAGGTGATGTCGATGGTGTCGTCCGGCAGCCCGAGCCCGCGGTGGCGCGTGGTGACCGCGTTGCCGAGCAGCGTGCCGACCGTGCGGTTCTCGTTGCGGATCGGCAGCTCGAGGGTGACCGGCTCCTGGCGCTCGAGCGCGGGCTCCGCGAGCCGGATCAGCTCCTGGTCCAGCGCCTTCTCCAGGCCGTGGTCCTGCGTCTTGGTGCAGTGGCGGTCCTGCTCCCACGGGGAGACCGGCTCGGTCAGCACGGAGGAGAGGTCCAGGCCGGCGGCCTTGTAGTGGGCCAGCGCAGGCTGGACGTCGAGCGCGTCGACGTGGCCGATCGCCTCCTCCAGTGATCGGAAGCCGAGCTGGGCGAGGTACTCGCGCACCTCCTCGGCGATGTACTCGAAGAAGTTGACCACGAACTCGGGCTCGCCGGTGAAGCGCTCGCGCAGCTCGGGGTTCTGCGTCGCGACGCCCACGGGGCAGGTGTCGAGGTGGCAGACGCGCATCATGATGCAGCCGGACACGACCAGCGGCGCGGTCGCGAAGCCGTACTCCTCGGCGCCGAGCAGCGCGGCCACCAGGACGTCGCGGCCGGTCTTGAGCTGGCCGTCCGCCTGCACGACGATCCGGTCGCGCAGGCCGTTGGCGACCAGGGTCTGCTGGGTCTCGGCCAGGCCGAGCTCCCACGGGCCGCCGGCGTGCTTGAGCGAGTTGAGCGGCGACGCGCCGGTACCGCCGTCGTGGCCGGAGATCAGCACCACGTCCGACTTGGCCTTCGCCACGCCCGCGGCCACCGTGCCGACGCCGCGCTGCGCGACGAGCTTGACGTGGATGCGGGCCTGCGGGGAGGCGTTCTTCAGGTCGTGGATGAGCTGCTTGATGTCCTCGATCGAGTAGATGTCGTGGTGGGGCGGCGGCGAGATCAGCCCGACGCCCGGTGTGGAGTACCGGGTCTCGGCGATCCACGGCCACACCTTCTTGCCGGGCAGCTGGCCGCCCTCGCCGGGCTTGGCGCCCTGCGCCATCTTGATCTGGATGTCGTCGGCGTTGACCAGGTACTCCGACGTCACGCCGAAGCGGCCGGACGCGACCTGCTTGATCGCGGAGCGACGCTCCGGGTCGTACAGCCGCTCCGGGTCCTCGCCGCCCTCGCCGGTGTTGGACTTCGCCTGCAGGCTGTTCATCGCCCGGGCCAGCGTGGTGTGCGCCTCCTCGGAGATCGAGCCGTAGCTCATCGCGCCGGTGGAGAAGCGCTTGACGATCTCGGAGACCGGCTCGACCTCGTCGAGCGGGACGGGCTCGCGCACGCCCTCGCGCAGGCGGAACAGCCCGCGCAGGGTCGCCAGCCGCTCGGACTGGTCGTCCACCAGCCGGGTGTACTCCTTGAAGACGTCGTAGCGACCGGTGCGGGTCGCGTGCTGCAGCTTGAAGACCGTCTCGGGGTTGAACAGGTGCAGCTCGCCCTCGCGGCGCCACTGGTACTCGCCACCGAGCCACAGGTCCCGGTGCGCGGCCTCGGTCGGGTTGTCGAGGTGGGCGAAGCGGTGCCGGGCCGCGACCTCGTCGGCGATCTGGTCCAGCCCGATGCCGCCGATCTGCGTCGTGGTGCCGGTGAAGTAGCGGTCGACCAGCTCGTTCGAGATCCCGATCGCCTCGAACACCTGCGCGCCGCCGTACGAGGCGACGGTGGAGATGCCCATCTTCGACATGATCTTGAGCACGCCCTTGGTGCACGCCTTGACGTAGTGCAGGCCGGCCCTGGTCGGGTCGACGCCGGCAAGCAGGCCGGTGCGCACCATGTCGTCGATGGTGTCGAAGGCGAGGTACGGGTTGATCGCCGCGGCGCCGTAGCCGATCAGCGCGGCCATGTGGTGGATCTCACGGGCGTCGCCCGCCTCCACGATCAGGCCGACCTGCGTGCGGGTCTGCTCGCGCACCAGGTGGTGGTGCACGGCCGCCGTGAGCAGCAGCGACGGGATCGGCGCGAGCTCGGCGTTGGAGTAGCGGTCGGAGAGGATGATGAAGCGGGCGCCGTCGGCGATGGCCGCGGACACCTTCGCGCAGACGTCGTCCAGCGCGGCGCGCAGCCCGTCGCCGCCGTCGGCGACCGGGTACAGGCCGTCGATCGCGAACGTCCGGAAGCGCGGGTCCTCCACGTCCTCGTCGACGTACTGGATCTTCGCCAGCTCCTGGTTGGTCAGGATCGGACGCGGCAGGACGATCTGGCGACACGCGTCGGCGCCGGGCTCCAGGATGTTCTCCTCGGGCCCGATGGTGACGGCCATCGAGGTGACCATCTCCTCGCGGATGGCGTCCAGCGGCGGGTTGGTGACCTGCGCGAACAGCTGCTTGAAGTAGTCGAACAGCAGCCGCGGGCGCTGCGACAGCACGGCGATGGGGGTGTCGGTGCCCATCGACCCGATCGGCTCCGCGCCGGCCCGGGCCATCGGCCCGAGGATGATCTTCAGCTCCTCGGTGGTGTAGCCGAAGGTGCGCTGCTTCTGGACGATGCTGGCGTGGTGCGGCTGCAGCAGCTCGCGGGCCGGCAGGTCCTCGAGGTGGACCAGCCCGTCACGCAGCCACGTGGCGTAGGGCTGGGCGTCGGCGAGATCGTCCTTGATCTCCTCGTCCTCGACGATGCGGCCCTGCGCGGTGTCGACGAGGAACATGCGGCCCGGCTGGAGCCTGCCCTTGCGGACCACCCGGCCCGGGTCGATCGGCAGGACGCCCACCTCGGAGGCCATCACCACCAGGCCGGTGTCGGTGACCCAGTAGCGCGACGGGCGCAGGCCGTTGCGGTCCAGCACGGCGCCGATGACGGTGCCGTCGGTGAAGGCGACCGACGCGGGACCGTCCCACGGCTCCATCAGGCACGAGTGGTACTCGTAGAACGCCCGCTGGTTCTCGGGCATGGTGGTCTGGTTCTCCCACGCCTCGGGGATCATCATCAGCACGGCGTGGGGCAGCGACCGGCCGGCGAGGTGCAGCAGCTCGAGGCACTCGTCGAAGCTGGCGGTGTCGGAGGCGTCGGGCGTCATGATCGGGAAGGCGCGCTCGAGCTGGCCCTCCTCGAACACGCTGCTGGTGAAGCTCCCCTCGCGCGCGTTCATCCAGTTGCGGTTGCCCATCACGGTGTTGATCTCGCCGTTGTGGGCGAGCATCCGGTAGGGGTGGGCGAGCGGCCACGACGGGAAGGTGTTGGTCGAGAAGCGCGAGTGCACGAGCGCCAGCGCCGAGGTCATCCGCTCGTCGGCGAGGTCGAGGAAGAACTCCTGGACCTGCAGCGAGGTCAGCATCCCCTTGTAGACCAGGGTGCGGCCCGACAGCGACGGGAAGTAGACCGGGTCGGTGCCCTCGGGCACCTCGACCTCGTGCTCGATGCGCTTGCGCAGCACGAACGCGCGCCGTTCCAGGTCCATCCCGGTCACGGGCGCGTCGGCGCCCGCTGCCCCCTGCGCGCCCGTGGGCGCTGCCCCCTGCGCGCCTGCGGGCGCGACGAACAGTTGGCGGAAGGTCGGCTGGGCGTCCCGGGCGAACGAGCCGAGCGCGGAGTCGTCGACCGGCACGTCGCGCCAGCCGAGCACGCGCAGCCCCTCGTCCTCGGCCAGCGGGGCGATCGCGGCCGCGGCGGCGTCGGCGGCCGCCGGGTCCTGCGGCAGGAACGCGGTGCCGACCGCGTAGCTGCCGGCCGTCGGGAGCTCGAAGTCGACGACCTCGCGCAGGAAGGCATCGGGGACCTGGACGAGGATCCCGGCGCCGTCGCCGACGTTGTCCTGCGCGCCGGTCGCGCCGCGGTGGTCGAGCTGGCACAGCGAGGCGAGCCCCTGCCGCACGATCTCGTGCGACCGGCGGCCGTGCATGTCGACGACGAATGCGACGCCGCAGCCGTCGTGCTCGTTGGCCGGGTCGTAGAGCCCGTGCGGGGTGCGCGACGCGACCGGGGAGACGGCGCGGGCGCTGCTGGCAGGGCTGCTGGCAGGGGAGGACGACGAGTCGAGCATCAGGGCTCCTGACGTCGGACGGACACGGGAACGCGAGCGCCTGCGTGCCCCTGTGGGGCCCCGCGAGATGCTCGTCGGTCCGGGACGACGTTGGCCCGGTGAGGGAACTCTAGAGGACAGGCATGCGACGTGACCACGCGGCGGCACGCAGCGGTGCGCGGTCCGGCACGCACCGCCGTTCCCGGCGAGCCGTCGCGGCCCTGGGGTTCGTCGCGAGGTGCCGAGCAGCGGAGGCGGGCATGGAGAACGGGCCGAGCATCGACGTGCAGGCCCCGGTGGCCGACGTCTGGGCGGCGGTGACCGACGTGGGGCGCTGGCACGAGTGGGACCCGCACGTCGAGCGGGTCGTCGGGCGCTCGATGCCGGACCTGCAGCCGTCGTTCGACGCGCACGTCGCGGGGCTGAAGGCGCACGTCGAGGGGTGACGAGGAGCGACGGACGCCCGTCCCGCAGGGCCGCGCGCGCTGCCGGGCGGGCGGGGCGGCAGCGTTAGCCTCGGCCGTCGCGCCCCGCCCAACCCGAAGGCCCCGCCGTGTCCGGTCCCCGCGTCCGCTTCGCCCCCGCCCCGTCCGGCTGGCTCCACGTCGGCTCGGTGCGCACCGCGCTGTACAACTGGCTGCACGCCCGTGGCAACGACGGGACGTTCGTGTTCCGCATCGAGGACACCGACGCGCAGCGCGCGACCGAGGACTCGATGCGCTCGATGCTCGAGGCGCTTGACTGGCTCGGCATGGGCGTCGACGAGGGCGTCGTGCTCGACGCTGACGGTGGCGTGTCCGAGCGTGGGGAGCACGGCCCGTACCGCCAGTCGCTGCGCGCCGACCTGCACGCCGCCGTCGCGCGCCGGCTCGAGGCGGCCGGGCACCTGTACGCCGACGACCGCACCCCCGACGAGCTCGAGGCGTGGCGCAACGAGCGACGGGCCGCCGACCTGGCGCCGGTCGTCAAGCGCGCCACCACGCCGGACGCCCGCGGCGAGCGCCCGGCGACGCTGCGCCTCGCGCTGCCGTCGACCGGGACGATCACCGTCCACGACGAGGTCCGTGGCGACGTCACGTGGGACTGGGCCACCGAGTCCGACCCGGTGCTGGTGCGCTCCAACGGCGCGGTGACCTACCCGCTGGCCAACTCCACCGACGACGTCGCGCAGGGCATCACGCTGGTGTGCCGCGGCGAGGACCTGCTGTCGGTCACCCCGCGCCAGGTGTTCCTGTACGACCTGCTGCTGGCCGACGGCCTGATCGACGACGCGCTGGACGAGGTCGGCCTGCCCGCGCGGCAGGACGGCTGGGGTGCGCCGGGCAGCTTCGCGCACCTCTCGATGATCGTCGGCGAGGACCGCAAGAAGCTCTCCAAGCGCCACGGGTCGGTCGCGATCCAGAGCTTCCGCCGCCGCGGGTTCCTGCCCGAGGTGCTGCTGAACTACATCGCCCTGCTCGGGTGGGCGCCGGCCGATGGCCGCGAGCGGCTCACGGTCGACGAGCTCGTCGAGGCGTTCGACCTGTCGCGTGTCGGGCGCACCGCGGCGATGTTCGACACCGACAAGCTCACCGCGTTCAACGGCGAGCGGATCCGTGACCTGGACCCCGACGACCTCGCCGAGCGCCTGCTGCCGCAACTGGACGGCTCGCTCGCGCAGGAGTCCGACGTGACCGGCGGTGAGGGCGACGCCGAGGAGTCCGAGGACCTGCCCGTGCTGATCGGCCACCCGGCCTCCGAGGACGAGCGCGCCGTGGTGCGTGGTCTGGTGCCACTGGTCCAGGAGCGCATGCAGACGCTGGCCGAGGTGCGCGAGTACGCCGGACCGTTCCTGACCGACGACGTCACGATCGACCAGGACGCCAGCGCCAAGGTGCTGCGCAAGGCCGGGGCGCTGGAGGTCGTGCGCGCGGCCGAGCCCGTCCTGGAGCAGGTCGACTGGGACGAGCAGGCGATCGAGGACGCCCTGCGCGGCCTGTCCGAGCAGCTCGACATGGGCTTCGGCAAGGTCGCCCAGCCCGTGCGCGTGGCGGTGACCGGCACGACCGTGTCTCCGCCGCTGTTCGAGTCGCTGGTGCTGCTCGGTCGCGAGCGCACGCTGGCGCGCCTGCGTGCAGCACAGCCCGTCTTCGCCGCGCACGCACCCGATCAGGACTGACACCGGAGCGGGTCCGGTCCGCGCACGCCGCGGGGCCGGGTTCGCAAAGCGGGGGGCCGCGTCGCTACCCTTCGCAACCGCCCTTCGGGGGTGGTGTAATTGGCAACACGGCTGGTTCTGGTCCAGTTATTGAGGGTTCGAGTCCTTCCCCCCGAGCTTCGCAGCGCCCACCGGTACCCGGTAGGCTCCGCGGCCGGCCGCCCCGAGTGGGCGGCCTGACAACGCCGAGGCACGTGCCCCGGCCACATCCTGCCCCCGTCGTCTAGCGGCCCAGGACGCTGCCCTCTCAAGGCGGTAACGGCGGTTCAAATCCGCTCGGGGGTACCACGGCTGTAACGCCAGATTCTGGACGTTACAGCGATGATTTCGCCCCCGGCTCATGTCGGGGGCGTCGTCATTCCGGGCCGTTCGCGCACAGTTCGCGCACAGAATCCGGGGCGGTGTCTGTGACGAGCACCGCCAACGCCGCGGCGACCGGCTCCGAGGGTGCGCGTCGTGGCCGGTCTCACCGAGTCGGCGGGCGACCGCGTCCTGCAGCGCCTCGTCGACCAGGAACCTCACGCGGGCTGGTCGAGGGGCCTGACCTGCTGGTCGACGTTGGCGGTGGCGAAGCGCAGCGCCTCACGCACGTCCTCCTCGGCCAGTTGCGGGTACTGCTCGAGGATGGCCTCGGTCGTGGTCCCGGCCGCGACCATGCGCACCAGCATCGCCACCGGGATGCGGGTCCCCGCGATGCAGGGGAGCCCTCCCATTATCCGGTGGTCGATCTTGATCCGTGTGAACGCCATGCAGCAAGCGTACGCCCGCACGCATTCTGGGGGGGGCAGCGGATCTACGGGTGGGCGTGTGTGTGGTGCCGGCCCCGTCCGGTCGTGCACGAGAGCTGGCAGGGCATGGGCGGGACATCAGTCGAGGGACAGGCCCTTGGCGAGGATCTCGTCGTTGGTCATGCGGTACTTCCAGACCCTTGCCACGACGTTGCCGAACTGCTTGCGCAGCGGGCCGGTGGTGTAGGGCAGGTCGTAGCGCTCGCAGAGGTCGCGCACCTCGACGGCCACGTCCCGGAGGCGCCATGAGGGGCAGTCGGGGTAGAGGTGGTGCTCGATCTGATGATCGAGGTAGCCGTTCCACAGCGAGAACGTTCGGGTGCCCTCGATGTTCGCGGAACCGGCCATCTGCCGCAGATACCACTCGGCGCGCGTCTCGTTCTCGAGCACATCCATCTCGAAGTGCGCCGCACCCTCGGGGAAGTGGCCGCAGAAGATGATCACGAAGGTCCACAGGTTGCGCAGCAGGTTGGCGGCGAGGTTGCCGGCCATGACGGCCAGGAACACCGGCAGCGACAGCGCGGCCAGCCCGACCAGTGCGGGGAAGACCAGGAAGTCCTTCAGTGCTTGGCGCCCGGCCTTGGCCGCCGAGACCCGGGCGGCGTCGCGGAGGTCCTCGTTGAGCTCCTTGCGGCCACCCAGCAGTCGGTCCATCTCGAGGTCGTGGACGGCGATCGCGACGTCGAAGAGCAGGGCGTTGAGCACGAACGTGATCGGCTGCCAGCGGTGCTTGGGACGGTGCCACTGCTCAGGGGTGACCCGCAGCAGGCCGTAACCGATGTCGCGGTCGACGCCCAGCACGTTGGTGTAGGTGTGGTGGATGACGTTGTGGCTGTGCCGCCAGCCGTCGCCCGAGGAGGTGTGGTCCCACTCGTAGGTCCGCGAGTCGAACCGGGGGTCGTTCATGAAGTCGTACTGCCCGTGCATGATGTTGTGGCCGAGCTCCATGTTGTCGAGGATCTTGCTCAGCGCGAGCAGCACGATGCCGGGCACCAGGAACCACCAGCTCACCAGCACGCCGAAGAAGGCCGCGCGTCCGACGAACTCCAGCGCCTGTTGCAGGCGCAGGACCCGGATGATGTAGCGGCGGTCCTGTTCGCCACGCTCGGCGAAGGTCCGCGCCCGGAGGTCGTCGAGCTCCCCGCCGATCTGCTCGACCTCCTCGGCTGTCAGGTGCTTGTAGACCGGGTGGTCCAGCACCGAGGCGACGGCCTCGTCGGTCTCGTGGTCCTCCACGTCCTGCAGCGCACGGTCGCGGGACGCATCGTCGAGCGCCATGGCACCGCCCAGGTGGGCGGCCACGTCCGGCGTGCCGGGGAGGGAGGTGCTGCTCATGAAGTATTCCTTGCGTCGAGTGGAGTCGTGGTGAAGTGGAGGCGGGACCGTCACAGGTGGAGGTCGACGTCGCCGAGGGCCACGGCGACGCACGGCTGGATGCGGTCGCGTTCGCCGGTGTCGAGTTCGTCGTTGCGGACGTCGCGGGTGACACCAGCGAGCTTCGGGATGTCACAGGTGTGGCAGACGCCCATGCGGCAGCCGTACGCGGGCGACAGGCCGGCGTCCTCGGCCTGCTCGAGCAGCGTGCGGCCGTCGTTGTCGCACGCGACCTGCGACTTGGAGAATCGGATCGTCCCGCTGACGTCATCGGGGATGACCAGCGGCTTGGGTCGGAAGCGCTCGACGAGCAGGCGGTCGGCCAGCTCGCCGGTCCAGATCTCCTCGGCTGTCTCGAGCATCGGGACTGGGCCACAGACCAGTGACAGCGCCTCGGGCCAACCCGGGGCCAGCTCATCGAGCAGCGCCTCATCCAGGCGACGACCGTCGAGGGGGTCCACCGATTCGCGTGTGCACACGGTGTGGACGGTCAGGCCCGGCATCGCCGCTTCGGCCTCGGCCAACTCGTCGAGGAACAGCGCCTCGTCGACGGTCCTGGTGAACTGCACGAAGGTGATGCGGCCGGTGTGCTGCTCGTCGCGCAGCGTGCGCAGCATCGCCATGGCCGGGGTGATGCCGCTGCCGCCGACGATGCACACCAGGTGCGTCGGGCGTGGATCGGGCAGCACGATCTCGCCGGTCGGATGGTCAAGGCCGACGATCGTCCCGCGGTCGCTGTGGTCGCGCAGCCACGGCACCACCTTGGCATCGTCGTACGCCTTGCAGGTGAGCTCGACCGTCCCGCCGCGGTGCGCCGATGAGGCGATCGTGAAGGCGCGGGCGAAGCGGACACCGTCGACGTCGACACGCAGCACCGTGTGCTGGCCGGCGCGGTGACCGGGCCAGCCGGGCGCGGGCTTGATCGTGACCGTGAGCACGTCGTCGGTCTCGTGGCGGATCTCGGTGATCCGACCGCGGTCCTCGTCAGACCACAGGGGGTTGAGGACCTCGGTCCAGCGCGAGGGTGGGTACGGCGTCGTGATCGCGCCGAGCACGGGAGAGCGCGCAGCGCGACGGGCGAGGAGGCCGAGGAGGGGCACAGAGACGTCCGGGAGGCGGCGGGTGCGCGGGTCGAGGTGGGGCCGACAGCGCCGGCAGCACCCCGATCACGCTGGTTACAGTAGCGTAGGTTACGCGACTGTCAGTTGTCCACCGCGTTCGACCGCAGCGCGCGCGGACGTGTGGTCGACGTGTGGTCCGCCCTGCGCGGCAGTCGGGACAGGCGTCCTTGCCGCAGCGATCTGGCGCGTCGAGCTCGCCGGCCCATTGTCAGCCCTTCTTCGGCTGACACCTAGTCCGGGAGCCGGTTGGCACTCGCGTCGTGCCTGCCGATGCTGCCTTCACATCGGACCCTCCCGATGTGAAGACCCCGAAGCACCAGACCGGCACGATGGAGTTTCGGCCCACGGGCTGGCACTGCGTGCTCCGTGACGGCGCGGCGATCGTCCTCGATGTCGGTCTCGGGTGGTGGCCCGACGATCCGGCCAGTGTCTGGTCACGCGGAATGAGTTCGTAGCCCCGGCTTTCGCCTGGGTTTCCGGGTCCGTTCCGAGACACAAGCGCAGGCGTCGGTTGGCGGCGACTGTCCGTTGCCGGACCAGGGCGTCAAGGCGAGACAGGCATAACGATTATCGGTATGCTTTGCG
>Ga0136604_1001136_pt1 | contig 12227 bp, 9 predicted proteins | sample AntRauFillE10628_FD_104928 | JGI IMG/M metagenome (GOLD analysis project Ga0136604, IMG submission 104928) | Saline lake microbial communities from Rauer Islands, Antarctica - Metagenome Filla E10 #628 | ecosystem: Environmental > Aquatic > Non-marine Saline and Alkaline > Saline | place... | reverse complement strand
CTGCCGGTAAATTCCGGCTCAACGGTTTGTTTGGAGCAGCCGAACCAAAGCAAGGGAATAAGTAAAAATAAAAGGGTAGCTGTTTGTTTCATGATATAAAGGTTTAATATTTTGGCATTTTATTAAGCGGTTAGACTGTTGTTTAAATCGGATAAGTTGTTTTATACAAGCATCCCTGTGAGAGTTTTTGGCAATACTCTATAAAAATTTATAAGAATCTACCCATCCTGTTGATACCCCCTTGGCATTTGGATAGGAATTAGTCATTTTTGTCCAAAGGCTGCATTTGCGTGATCGGCATCAATCCATTTATGTCCGAGCAACGGGTAATAAAGATCGTAGCTACCCCAAAAATCCCCCGGCATTATTTTAGTTATTCGTGATGATTATGGGCACTGTACCGCCGGTAGTTTCAATCTGCAGCGGAATACCGGAACCGGTTTGCGTAAGTTGCAACCCTTGGGCATCCTGCAAAATATCAAAATTCAGGCCATCGCCTTCCAGTTGTACCACGTTTTGCAGGTTACTGCCGATTTGATCTACATCCAGTATGTTAAAATCCCCCTCTAAATTCAGCACCGAAATCAAATCATTTCCATTCTGGTTAAGACTGGTTTCGTTGCCGTTGCCCAAAACATTAATGGCCCCGATATTTCCATTGCCGCTCTGTGTAAGCTGAGAAACGTTATTACTGCCCACCGTATTAATCCGGGCTACCTGGTTGGCATCTGCCGCCAGTTGCTGCAACCCCGAAATAAAGGAGTCGCTTAAAAATAAACCGATTTCTTCCTCTTCGTCGGTTATAAAAAGGCTGTTGTCAGACTCTTCGGTAACCTGGTTAACAACAACATTAGCATTGGCCTGCTGCGCCCATGCAACCGGCGCTGACAGTACAAATAATAGAATGAGTAAGATTAGTTTTTTCATGGTTGTGCCTCTATTGTTAAAATTAATATATAAAAAAAATTAAAAGAAAACACTCTGTTCAATATATCTTACAAGCTCTGATGGAGTCCACTTCCAAAGTGGCCTCCATCTGCGTTATTAGCGATCTGATCACTCGCAGTGATCGGATCGCTTTCCACTAAAAGTGGCCTCCATCTCAAACTTGCTAAGTTGGAGGCCACCGTACAGGTGGACTCCAACGGTTTATCGAAAAGAAAGCACCCGGCTCAGGGGATACTTTCAAAGAAATTATTAGTTGTTCTGCGTGATATGCGCGTCGTTATCCTGTCCATCCTGGTTAATGCTGGATGTGTCGTCATCACCATTCTGATCGATTAAAGCTACGTTGTCATCACCAAGCTGGAAGACAGTACCTAAGTTGTCATCGCCATCCTGCAATATCTCGGCCAGGTTGTCTTCGGCTGAACCGTTGCGGCCCTGGTCGATGCGGGCTTCGTTGTCGTCGCCATTTTGTTCGATAACAGCCGTATTGTCTTCGGCGGCTCCTCCTCCCAAAGTGCCCTGTTGAATTGTGGCGTCGTTGCCGTCCCCGACCTGTTCGATGGTGGCGGCGTTGTCTTCAGCAGTTCCACCCGCGCCCTGGAAGGTAATGGCTTCATTATCGTCGCCATTCTGTTCGATAGCAGCCGTATTGCCTTCGGCGGAGCCTCCACCAAAGGTGCCCTGTTGAAGGGCGGCATTGTTACCGTCCCCGACCTGTTCGGCGGAGGCTTCGTTATCTTCGGCACTGCCCCCGAAAGTACCCTGATCAGTACGGGCTACGTTATCGTCGCCGTCCTGTTCAGTAGTGGCGGCGTTATCTTCGGCGGGCCCACCGCTTTCAGCACCCTGTAGGATGAGGGCATCGTTGCCGTTCCCGTCCTGGGTGATGTCAGCCGTATTATCCTCGGCGGTTCCTACAAAAGTGCCTTGGTTAATGCGGGCCTTGTTATCGTCTCCGTTCTGGCTAAGGGTGGCTGTATTGTCTTCAGCAACTGCGTCATTGTCACCCTGATCGATGTCGGCGTCGTTGCCGTCGCCGTCCTGGGTGATGTCGGCCGTGTTGTCTTCAGCACTGCTGTTAGCGTCATCGTCACCCTGATCGATGTCAGCGTCGTTGTCGTTGCCATCCTGGGTTATAGTAGCGGTGTTGTCTTCGGCGGTGCCGCCAAAGTTTCCTTGCTCAATATCAGCATCGTTGCCACCGCCGTCCTGGGTGATGTCGGCATCGTTGTCTTCAGCCGAACCGTTGCGGCCCTGATCAATGCGGGCTTCGTTGTCGTCGCCGTCTTGGGTGATGTCGGCGGTGTTGTCTTCAGAGCTTCCATTGTCGCCAAAGCCCTGGGCAATATTGGCTACGTTATCGTCGCCGTCTTGCTCAACGCTGGATTCATCATCGTCGGATTCCCCGCCGAAGGTCCCCTGACCGGTTGCGGCAAAGTTATCATCACCGTCCTGTTCAATGGTGGTCTCACTGTCATCGGAGTCTCCTCCTGAAGCACTTCCGCTACCGGTTTCGCCGGCACCCTGGGTGATGTACGCTACGTTATCGTCGCCGTCTTGTTCGATAGTGGCGTCGTTGTCTTCGGCATTTACCGAGCTGCCGCCAAGATCAATACCCTCGGTGTCGTTGTCGTGCAGGCCCTGGCCGATACTGGCTACGTTATCGTCGCCGGACTGGGTGATTTCAGCGGTATTATCTTGGTCCACCTGGTCGATGTGGGCGTCGTTGCTATTCTGACCGAAGGCGATGCCTGCAGTCAAGAAAAGTGCAAAAATTAAGGTCATTAACTTTTTCATAATGTACTCCTGTTTGGTTAGTCGTTATTGATTATTCGTTATTGGTATTGCTAAGGAGTATAAAGAGGCAGCCTCGCAGGGTCTCCAACCTTAGCTTGATTTTTCAACCAATGCTAAAATTCCTCGGCGTCACCGTTCTTTTTTTACTCCAACCCTCCCCGTCCCGATAAATCGGGACACCCCTCCCTAAATATTTAGGGAGGGGACGGGTCAAAAGAAATTATTAGTTGTTCTGCGTGATATGCGCATCGTTATCCTGTCCATCCTGGTTAATGCTGGCCGTGTCGTCATCGCCGTTCTGGTCGATCAGCGCAACATTGTCATCACCGCTCTGGAAGATTTCACCTAAGTTGTCGTCGCCGTCCTGGAAGATCTCGGCCAGGTTGTCGGCAGCGTCACCGCCCACGCCTTGTTCGATCAACGCTTTGTTATCATCGCCGGTTTGCTCAACAAGTGCAGTGTTGTCATCGGATAAGCCGCCGTTGCGGCCCTGCTCAATGCGGGCTTCGTTGTCGTCACCATCCTGGATGATGTCGGCCGTATTGTCCTCCGCAGTGCCGACAAAGCCTTGGTTTATGCCGGCGATGTTGTCGTCACCATCCTGTTCGATGTCAGCCTCATTGTCCTCGGCGGTGCCTTTAATGCTCTGGTTAATAAAGGCCTCGTTGTCATCGCCATCCTGACTGATGTCAGCCGTATTGTCTTCGGCGGTGCCGTTTCTAATGCCCTGGAAGATCTCGGCAAAGTTATCGTCACCCACCTGTTCAATGTCGGCTATATTGTCATCGGCGGTGCCAGGATCAAGAGGTGTGTCGCGCTCGTCTGCCGAGCCCTGGAAGATGCCAGCTTCGTTATCGTCGCCGATCTGTTCAATGTCGGCGCTGTTATCGCTGCCGCTCTGTTCAATCAAAGCGTCGTTATTATCCTGCCCGAAGGCGATGCCGGCGCTGAAGAACAGTGCGAATATTAAGATTACTAACTTTTTCATAAGGTACTTCTTGTTTGGTTATTAGTTATTCGTTATTAGTTGTTTTGCGTAATGGTGGCGTCGTTTTCCTGTCCATCCTGGTTGATAGTGGCGGTGTCGTCATCGCCGTTCTGGTCGATTAACGCTACGTTGTCATCGCCGAGCTGGAAGATTTCACCAAGGTTATCATCGCCGTCCTGGAAAATCTCGGCCAGGTTGTCAGCGGCTGAGGTATTGGCGTCGTTACCCTGTTCAATAAGAGCCTCGTTATCTTCACCGCTCTGCTCGATGATTGCGCGATTGTCGTTGGCGATACCGCCTAAAACGCCCTGGTCGATTTCTGCGAAGTTGTCATCACCGCTCTGGGTAACGCGGCCTACGTTGTCGGAGGCGTCGCCACCTTCGGTACCCTGGCTAATCATGGCCCAGTTATCCTCGCCGCTCTGTTCAACGGTGGCTCGATTGCCGTTGGCGGTGCCGTCAATATAGCCCTGGTTGATGTCCGCAGCGTTATCATCTCCACTCTGGTCAACCGCGGCCCGATTGTCATTAGCTTCGCTGCCGTCGTCCACGCCCTGTCTGACGATAGCGTCGTTGTTGCCGCCGCTTTGCTCTACGCGGGCGGTGTTATCATCCGCATCGCCATCGACACCCTGCAAAATGTCAGCTTCATTATCATCGCCGCTCTGCTCGACCATAGCCCGGTTGTCGGAGGCATCGCCACCGTCGGTACCCTGATTAATATTAGCCGAGTTGTCGTCGGCGGTCTGCTCAATGCGGGCTACGTTGTCGGAAGACTCGGATATGCCGCTGTCGCCGTCGCCCTGTCGGATAGCGGCCTCGTTATCGTCGCCTTCCTGATCGATGCGGGCTGTATTGCCGTCGGAGCTGCTGCCATTATCATCGCCCTGTTCGATGTCGGCGATGTTGTCATCACCGGTTTGATCGATGGTCGCGGTATTATCCTCAGCGCCCCCACTGTTTTCACCTTGTTCTATTTCGGCGAAGTTGTCGTCACCTTTCTGCGTAATACGGGCATTCGAGTTACCGGAGGCCGTACCTCCGTCATCAGCGCCCTGCTCGATGCGGGCGGCGTTGTCGTCACCTTCCTGCTCAATGCGGGCGCGGTTATCGTCGGCATCGCCACCGTCGAGGCCCTGCAATATCTCGGCTGTGTTATCATCGCCCACCTGCTCAATGGTGGCTTCGTTATCCTCGGAAGTGCCCACAGAAAGCGTGGGGCCACGTTCATCGGCCGAACCCTGGAAAATACCGGCGGTGTTGTCGTCACCCGTCTGGGTAATATTGGCCTGGAGGTCATCGCCGCTCTGCTCGATGACAGCATCGTTGCTATCCTGGCCGAAGGCAATCCCGGCGCTGAACACTATCGCAAAGAGTAAGGTTGTTAGCTTTTTCATAATGTACTCCGTTTTTGTTATTCGTTATTGGTTATTAGGTATTCGTTAGTGGTGTTGCTAAGGAGTACAAAGAGGCAGCGATGCAGGGTCTCCAACCCCGACTGCTGTCGGGGTTCCCCGGCGTTACCATTCTTTTTTACTCCAAATTCATTAAAAAAAAGAACACTCTGATGGAGTCTACTTCCAAAGTGGCCTCCATCTGTTTCTGTAAAAGTTGGAGGCCACCGCAAAGGTGGACCCAACAGTTTAATAGAAAAGAAAGCACCCCGCTCAGGGAATGCTCTCAAAGTGTAAATTATTAGTTCTGCATAAAAACGGCCTCGCTGCAATTGTCGGCCGGGAGTATTCCAGCGTTGTTGTCGGTTTGGGCGATGGAAGCTGCATAATCATTGACCACTTGGTCAATGCGGCATCATTATGATCCTGCCCCGGAGCAGTGCCTGCGCCCAAGAGGAAATCAACAATTACCATTATTAGCTTTTTCATACGGTACTCCCATCTTTATTGGTTGTGCTCACAAGTGAAGTGGTTGAAACACCTCACATTATGGGGCCTTGAAGCTTTTCTAAGACCGTTATAGGAGTATAAAGGAAGGCATGCAATCAGCTAATAAATTTCGTATATCAGCCGTCACAAGGGCAGCGTCGCAGGGTCTCCATCCCGACAGTAGTCGGGATTCCTCGGCGTTGCCTTTCCTTATTTACTCCAACCCTCCCCGTCCCGATAAATCGGGACACCCCTCCCTATAGGGAGGGGACGGGGGTGGGTCAAAAAGAAAGCACCCCAATCAAGGGATGCTTTCAAAAGTATTATTAGTTAATTCTGCTCGATTTCGGCGTAGTTGTTATGTCCGTTCTGGTTAATTGTGGCCGTATCGTTGTCGCCGTTCTGGTCGATCTCCGCTTCATGGCTGGTACCAAACTGGAAGATGGTACCGAGGTTATCGTCGCCATCCTGGAAAATTTCCGCCAGGTTGTCTTCGGCCGAACCGTTTCGGCCCTGGTTAATGCGGGCTTCGTTACGGTTGCCGGTCTGTTCAATGGTGGCTTCGTTGTTTTTGGATTGTCCGCTGTCGAAAATACCCTGGGCAATGCTGGCATCGTTACGGTTACCGTCCTGCTCAACAGTAGATTCGTCGTCATCGGACTCGCCTCCGAAGGTACCCTGGCCGGTATCAGCAAAGTTATCGTCGCCGTCCTGGTCGATAGAAGTCTCGCTGTCATCGGAGTCTCCACCCGAAGCGGATCCGCTCGTTTCACCGGCGCCCTGGGTGATGTAGGCTACGTTACGGTTGCCGTCCTGCTCAATTTCGGCTTCGTTATCCCGGGCAAATATCGGGGATCCGCCAAGATCAATCGATACCGCCGGGTTGGTAAAGTCGACATTGTTTACGCCCTGGCCAATGGTGGCATCGTTATTTGCGCCATCCTGGTCAATGTTGGCGGTATTGTCTGTATCCACCTGGTCGATATTGGCTTCGTTATTCTGACCAAAGGTCAAACCTGCAGTCAAGAAAAGTGCGAATACTAAGGTTACTAACTTTTTCATAATGTACTCCTGTGTTTTTATTTAATTGTTGATTATATGTGAGCGACATTTTGCCGGCTCACGAATGTTGCTATCCCTTGATGAGATAGCACAGGAGCAAGAAAGGTTTGCGAAAGGCGTAATTTTAGTATATTACCTTCACAAGGGCAGCGTCGCAGGGTCTCCACCCCGCACATAAATTTTATGTGCGGGGTTCCTCGGCGTTGCCTTTCCTTATTTACTCCAGTTTCTTTGGTTCAAATTGTTTATTAAATCAAATTTTCAATTCATCTTAAGATGCTGTTTCAGGCATTTATGCTGCTTAAAACAAATCTTTTTTGAAATCTTTTACTCCCCTTACTGTCATTGCGAACAAAGCGATCATAGAGAGCGCAGTGCGGCTCCGAAGGAGTCCCTTTGGGTCAATCCCCTAATGAAAAAAAAGCCATAATCATCGGAAGGAGATCGCCACGCCAAAAACGGGACTCGCGATGACAGTTCAGCGTATTGAGATTGTGTACAGTTCATAACTTGTGTATAGTCCATAACTAAGGGTAGATGGAAATTCCCGTTAAAATATTCCATTGCTGGTCGTGTATATTACCTACTGTTATCCCGTCAATCCCGTCATTAATCAAATACCGATAATTAAAGCCCACTTTAAAACCTGCCCATTTAGAAAACCGGTAGTCCAGGCCCCCTTCAGCTACAAAAGTTGCAAAAGTACTTTTATTGGTAAATTCGGGTGTTTCATCATACGCTAAAATGCCGACGCCTGCACCCACATAGGGCGACAATTTAAAATCCGGTGTTAAATAGCCATTTAGAAGCAAGTCCAGATTAGAAGTTGGTTCAGAGAATACCCGTTGGGCGCCTATTTGCGAACGCTGAGCGTTGAATTTTAATGAAAAGGTTGGGTTTAATGCCTGTTCTAATTGCAATAAAAATCCGGAATTTTGTGTTTCGTTGCCAAAACTTCCAATATGGCTGCCAAACGAGTAGTTAGCCGATAGTAGAAAGCCGGTCCGCAGGGTTTGGCTGTGTGTTATGCCGTAATAATCGCGCTCCTGCCGGTCGGCCTGTTCGGCGGCAGCAAGCTGGTACTTGGTTTTATAATCGCCAAAGGCCTGTGGGTTGGCCGGACTCCACAGCCCGTCGTCAACGCCGGCCATAATGAGCTGTTTCACTGCCTCGTCAATGGCTTCGGTTACGGCCATAACGGAGGGCTCATTAAAAGTGACGCCCACTTCGGATTCCAGCAACTCATCGGTTGCAACGAACCGAAAAACCCCGGCATCAATCTTTTGCGATAAAATAGATTTAGTGGTATGCACTGTTTTTAACACCTTGCCATTTTTAGTGGCTACCGCTCGCAGGTAAATAGTGACCTGGTCCTTGCGAAATTGGCCCGAAACGTCCATCCCCAGGTAGCGCACTCCGGCTCCCCCGGTAATTACGTTGCTGTCAAAACCGATGATACCGCCTTCCAATACAATACCGGCAAATAACAGAGGCGGTAACTGGCTGTTGTCGTTATTTTGTTTGCGGGTGGCCTGAACGATGCGGCGCTCGTTTAATAAATTTGATATACCTTCGCGCTCAATGGGCGTAAACCAGCCGGAGTTTTCCATGGCTTTAATCAAAATAGAGGTCGCTCCCTGGGTAACGGCTGTTGAGTACGAAATTGATCGCTCGGAAGGCTGGTATTGGCCGGTTTGATCGCGAAAGCGATAAACGGCGGCCACTACTTTTTGGTTCGGTCCGGGCAACTCCTGCAACGATTTATTAACGTTGCTTTCAACACCCGCACGAACCGGCTCGGTCTGGTAGGGCTTAAGGCTGCTGCAGCAAACCACGGCGGCCGATAAAAGAATATATGCTATGAAAGTTATAGTACGCATAGTTGTTAAAATTCGGGTATGGTAACAGTAGTTTGTTCACCGGTACTAAGGTTGAGAATAATAATGTCAATGCCGTTGGGACCCGGAAGGATATCGATGGAAAACTCCCCAAATTCAAACGTATTTTCCTGGCTAAGGTCTATATCGCCAAAACGATCACTTATCACATTTCGCGTTAATTCTCTGAACACCTGCCGCTGCAGGGATTCCTGGAAATCGGCCAGGGGATCGTCAAACCTGGATCGGCTCTCTTCAAATTTATTTTGGGTATTGGCCGAATTAAGCAGCCATTGATAATTAATGGGGCTGCCGCCAAAGGCCGGGTTTTTTGGACTGTAAACAAAATCTTGCCCAACGCCGGTTGCCGGTGTTAAAAGAAATAGCGGTAAAATTAATGCGAATAAATATGATAGAAATGGTTTCATAAATCAGTACCCCGTTAATTGTTGGCGGACATCTGTGTGTTGTTTTATTTCGCGCTGTGCACGAGCCACAGCCTGCTTGCTTACATTTTCAATATATTCATAGCGGGGTTGCAGCCTTGCGCTAAACACCTTTTCGTAGTCAATTTTTATATTTACCTGCGTTCCCCGGCCAAATGAAGGCTGCTCGGAGATGGTAATAGTAATATTGGAAGCATCTTCAGGTGATTTCCAATTTTGATAAAACAGCCGGTAAAAATCTCCCCCCAGCTTGCTGCGTGTTTCATCTAAAATAAGTACCCCTAAGTCAAGTTCCGGGTCGGCTTGCCCAACGTCTGGCTCCGGCCGGGCCGTTTCGGCCGCGTGTTGTTTACTTTCTTCTTTATTCTGTTTTTTGGATTCCACCACCTTGGCAAAGGCTTGCCGGAACTCTTCCAGTCGTTCCTCTTCGGTCTGTTCCGGGGCTTCCTCAACATAGGCGAAGGCCGGGGAATCGGTAACCTCAGACGGCAGGGCAAGTACCTGGCCGGCTTCCATGCCTTCATCAATAATATCGGTATTAGCCTGGTACAATGGTTTCCAGAAATCGCGGTTCCCTAAGTTTTCAGCTATATCCAAAAGACTTTCCCCTGTTTTTACGGTATATGATTTTTTATCCACTGAAATTTGCCCGAAGCCTGTGTTGTAAGTAGTAAAAAGAATAAGAATGAGAAGCGCTGTGGTACCCGCAAAATATTTCATAATACAAATCCCCTTCTCCCCAAGAATTGTTAAATAAGAACCTGATTGCAGAAAAAGTTACCCCTTTGATTCTGTACATGAACTAATAGGATTTATGAGAAAATAAAAAATTAAGTTTTTTTAATTACTCAGGCTTATCCCTCATAAGATATTGGCTAACAAAAATTTGTTAGCTTTGCATATAGTCATTTAAAAAGAAAGGGAAACCAACGGCGGTCAAATTAATAATACTCGAACGTGTTGTGCGGTTGTCCCAAGGACTCCTTTAGAGAATAATAGAAATGAGCAATTGAATCACGCATAAAAAGTGTAGTAACTACATGATTACAAATATACCCCGGGCTTCACGCACAATCACCTCAAGCTCACTCCTATCCCCAGGAAGCAGGCAAGAGGGGATTTATTCTTTACTTTTTCCTGGATCCTAATCAACATCTTCATCTTCATCAGTCGCTCTGTGGCTGAGGCCAGTCATACGCTCTGCGTATAAATCTATTACGCGAAGCGCCGGAGCCTACGATCCACCGCAGAGCGGTAGATCGAGAAGTATCGGTATTTGTAGTTCAGTAACAGAGCTCCTTCACAACACAGAGAAGAAATCCCCTCCGCCGGAGGAGAATTATTCAATCATTTCACAAACAGCATTTCGCGGTAAACGGGCAGCGGCCAGTAGTCATCGGCCGTATATCGCTCCAGGAAATCAACGGCATCCCGAATCTCATTCATAGCGGGTATCACCTTCATCTTCACCTCCGCAGCCCGTTCAATGACATCCTCCCCTTCTATTCTGGTTACTACTTTGCGCAGATTTTCCAGTGATCTACTAAGTGTGTTAAGGCCCCTGTTAACCTTTTTGAGCATATCCATGGAACCGGAGGCTTGTAGTCCCAGATTATTGACACGCTCCACATTTTCAGCCAGTTCATTCATGTATCGCACCGCCGCCGGATAAATCATCCGTTTGGCTATCTCTTCGGTAGTATCCGATTCAATATTTATGGTCGTTAAATATTGTTCCACCCAAATTTCCTGCCGCGAGTGAATTTCCCGCTTATTCAATACCTTGTGCTTTTCAAACAGGGTGATGTTCTTCTCATCGGTCAACAAAGGCAAGGCGTCCATGGTAGTTGGCAGGTTGAGCAACCCTCGTTTTTTAGCCACTTCTTGCCAATCCTGAGAATAACCATCACCGTTAAATACAATATCTTCGGTTTCCCCCAGATTTTTTCGAAGCGTACTGCCCAGCGCTTTTTCCAGCGATTTATTGTTTTTCATTTCATCTTCCAGCTCGGTACAAAGCTGGTCTAAGGCTTCTGCAACAATGGTATTCAACACTACGATGGGGAACGAAATAGACTGCGATGAACCCACGGCTCGAAACTCAAATTTGTTGCCGGTAAAAGCAAAGGGTGAGGTTCGGTTACGGTCTCCGGCATGCTTGGGCAATGAAGGAAGCACCGGCGAACCCAGTCCAAGCAATCCGCCCTGTTTGGACTCTTTCAATCCGCCGTTTAGCAGTTGATGCAGTACGTCTTGCAGCTGCTCTCCAATGTAGGCCGATATAATGGCCGGGGGCGCTTCGTTTGCACCCAAGCGGTGATCATTACCGGCATGCGCAATAGAAATGCGAAGCAAATCCTGATGATCGTAAACAGCCTTTAAGACGGCCGCAAAAAAGAACAGAAACTGCATGTTATCATGCGGGTTATCACCCGGCTCCAGCAGGTTTACACCTTCGGCGGTACTTAAAGACCAATTGAGGTGCTTGCCGCTTCCGTTTAAGCCGTCGAATGGTTTTTCGTGGAGTAAGCACTCAAACCGGTACTTAGGGGCAATGCGCTTGAGCGTTATCATCATTAACTGCTGGTGATCGGCCGCAATATTACAGGTTTCAAAAATTGGCGCAATCTCAAACTGAGCCGGCGCTACCTCATTATGGCGCGTCTTTACCGGAATACCCAGCTTATACAACTCTTTTTCCACATCCAGCATATACGATAAAACCCGTTCATTAATAGAGCCAAAGTAGTGATCATCCAGCTCCTGTCCGCGCGGCGGCTTGGCGCCCACCAGGGTGCGGCCGGCGGTCATAAGGTCTGGACGGCGATAATAGAATTCCTGATCAATAAGAAAATATTCCTGTTCGCAGCCCACCGTTGATGCCACCCGTTTGGTATGTAATCCAAAAAGCTTAAGGGCCCGCTTGGCCTGTTTGTTAAGCGCTCCCTCAGAACGGAGTAAAGGCGTTTTATGATCCAGCGCTTCGCCCGTCCAAGAGGCAAAAGCGGTAGGAATGCACAGATACGATCCGTTATCATTTTCCATAATAAAAGCCGGCGATGTGGGATCCCATGCAGTATAACCGCGCGCCTCAAAGGTTTGGCGAAGACCGCCGCTGGGGAAACTGGAAGCATCGGGCTCACCCTGTATCAACTCTTTTCCCGAAAACTCAGCAAGGGCGCCTCCCCCCTGGTTGGGGGTGATAAAACTGTCGTGCTTTTCTGCG
>Ga0136604_1001135_pt1 | contig 12236 bp, 10 predicted proteins | sample AntRauFillE10628_FD_104928 | JGI IMG/M metagenome (GOLD analysis project Ga0136604, IMG submission 104928) | Saline lake microbial communities from Rauer Islands, Antarctica - Metagenome Filla E10 #628 | ecosystem: Environmental > Aquatic > Non-marine Saline and Alkaline > Saline | place... | reverse complement strand
GATCCGACACCGACTTCGTGGACTCCACCTCGCCGAACACCTGGTCGCCCTCGAGGACGGAACCGGGGGCCGGGAGGTCCACGTAGACGACGTCACCGAGCTGGTCCTGGGCGAACGCGGTGATGCCGATCGTGATCAGCTCGCCGTCATCGCGGACCCACTCGTGCTCCCTCGTGTATCGCAGTTCTGCGGGGATGTCCTCGGCCACGGTCGTCCCTCTCCACTCGCTCGCGGGCACTCGCTCGACGCCGGCCGCATCGTACGTCCTGACACTAGCGCGAGCGTCGTCGCCAGACGTCTCCGGCGTACTGCCCCGCCGAGACGTAGTACAGCACGGTGTTGCTCGCGTAGAAGGCCCACCCGAGGACGTGCAGCACCGGCTGCGGGTCGGTGGCGCCGTCGCCGACGATGGCGGCCAGGAGCAGGGTCGGGAACGCCCACATCAGGCCGAAGGTGGCGGCCTTGCCGGTGCGAGTCACGGCGGGCGGTTGGGCCCCACCGGCGAGCAGGATCGCGCCGGCGGCCATGACCGCGACGTCGCGGACCAGGAGGAGCAGCAACGCCCACAGCGGCAGGAGGTCCGCGACCACGAACGCGATCCCCACGACGAGGAAGAGGGCACGGTCGCTGATCGGGTCGAGCAGCGTGCCGATGCGGCTCACCTGGTCCAGTCGCCGGGCGAGGTAGCCGTCGAGCCAGTCGGTCGCGGCGAAGACGACCAGCAACACGAACGCGCGGATGAGCCGCCCGTCGACGAGATCGAGGTAGAGCACCGGGAGGATGAGGAGGCGCGCGAGGGAGAGCGCGTTCGGGATCGTGACGATGCGGTCGCTGACCTCGCCCGGCTCGTCCTTCGCGCCGATATCGAAGACCCGCATCCGCCGCATCCTCACCGTCAGAGCCCGGGCCCGTCGAGCACCGTGGCTGGGGGTCGAAGGTAGCGGCGACGGGTCATGCAACGTCGATGCTCCGGGTGCCGTGGCACCCGGAGCATCGATGGTCGGGCTGGCCGGACTCGAACCGGCGACCCCTCGCCCCCCAGACGAGTGCGCTACCTGACTGCGCCACAGCCCGGTGATGCGGGGCCGCTCGGCCGTCCCCGCACCGGGATGATGCACGGGTCGGTGGGAGCCGTCGAGCGGTCGCGGCACCCGAACCAGCGAGCACCGCGCGGCCGCGACGCTACCCGGTCCGTGGGTGGCCGGCCAACCAGCCGCCCCGCTCAGCCGCGTTGGCCGCGCCGCTGTGCGCCGGCTGTCCGGCCACCTCGGCGTCGCCGGCGTTCAGCAGGCACCGGCGGCCGGTCGTCGATGAGCAGCGGGACCCCGGTGAAGTCGTAGCGGCCCCTCAGCGTCCGTTCGAGGTAGCGGCGGTAGCCGTCCGGGATAGTGCCGTTGGCGAACAGGACGATCCGCGGGGGTGCCGTCTCGGCCTGGGTTGCGTACCGGATGCGCAGCTGCTTGTGGCCCTTCCGCGGTGGTGCGTGGTGGGCGACCGCTTCCTCGATGCGGGAGTTCAGCTCCCGGGTCGGCACCCGACGTTGGTAGTTGGTCCACACGCTCTCGAGCTGCGGGAGGAGCCGGCGGACCCCGCGTCCGCTCTTGGCGGAGACGTTGACCCGCGGCGCCCACGCGGCGAAGGAGAGGAGCCGGTCCAGCTCCCGCTCGAGGTCACCTCGGCGCTGTTCGTCGACCAGGTCCCACTTGTTGCAGACCAGCACGACCCCGCGGCCGGCTTCGCGCAGGAGCGCCGCGAGCCGCTGGTCCTGCTCACCCAAGGGCTCGGAGGCGTCGATCACGAACAGCACCAGGTCGGCCTGCTCGATCGCCGCACGGGTGCGGTCGACCGAGTAGAGCTCGGTGTCCTCTCCGCGCCGGTAGTGGCGCCGCATCCCCGCCGTGTCGACGAAGACCCATGGCTGCCCGTCCAGCTCCAGCATGGTGTCCACCGCGTCACGCGTGGTGTGGGGCACCGGGTCGACGATCGACCGCTCCTCCCCCAGGACGCGGTTGAACAACGACGACTTGCCGACGTTGGGCCGGCCGACGATCGCGACGTGCGGGACGGCCGACTCATCCGGCGTCGTGGTCGGTGCCGGTGGGAGGTCGCCGACGACCTCGTCGAGCAGATCGCCGATCCCACGGCCGTGGCGGGCGGAGACCGCGCGGGGCTCGCCGAGCCCGAGGGTGTACAGCTCGTGGATCAGGGGCTCCTGCTTGTCCCCGTCGATCTTGTTGGCCACGAGCAGGGTCGGGATGCCGGATCGTCTGAGCAGCTTGGCGTAGCGCTCGTCGTCCTCGAGCGCGCCGACGGTCCCGTCGACCACGAACAGCACCAGGTCGGCGTCCGCGATGGCGGCCTCCGCCTGCGCGACGATCCGGGCCGCCATGCCCTCGGCGCGGTGCTCCCAGCCCCCGGTGTCCACGACGATGAACGGCCGCCCGATCCAGTCGGCCAGGTGCTCGGTCCGATCCCGGGTGACCCCCGGCTGCTCCTCGACGATGGCTACGCGGCTCCCGAGGATGCGGTTGACCAGGGTCGACTTGCCGACGTTGGGGCGACCGACGACCGCCACCCGCGGCAGCGCACGGCGGGCAGCCAAGGGGTCGGGGGGAAGGCCGGCATCCGTGTGGTCCACCCCGGCGACGACCTCATGGATCCGGGCCACCACCGCGGCGACCACGTCCTCGAGTTCCGCGTCGGTGGTGTCCAGCTGCCACGCGTCGTCGGCCGGTTGCATCGGCGCGACCGCACGGGACCCATCGCGCGCGTCCCGCTCGACGATCTGCGCCGCGAGGACGTCCACGTCTTCGCGCCCGAGCTGACCGGCCCGACGGCGAGCCCGCTCCTCGACGCTGGCGGTGAGGTAGACCTTCACGTCCGCGTCCGGCGCGACGACGGTGCCGATGTCGCGGCCCTCCATGACCCCGCCCCCCTCGGCGAGCTGCTCGCGTTGGGTCACCAGCAGCTGGTCGCGGACCTCCCCGTGTGCCGACACCGACGACACGGCTGCGGTGGCGGCGGCGTCGCGGATCTCCTCCTCGACGTCCTCGCCGTCGAGGTAGGTGCGATCGTCGCGCCGGGTGATCTCCACGGCACGGACCGCCGCCGCGCAGGCCTCACCGTCATCGAGCGGTACCTCGGCGCGCAGGCAGGCCAGGGCCGCGGCCCGGTAGAGCGCGCCGGTGTCCACGTGTGGCAGGCCGACGACCTCGGCCACCCGACGGGCGACGGTCGACTTGCCCGAGCCCGCCGGCCCGTCGATCGCGACCACGAGGCCGGTGAGCGCGTCGACGTAGGCATCACGGGCCTCGTCCTCGTCGACGTCCGAGCGCACTCCCCCGCGCGTGGGGTCACTGACGTCGGACACGGTCGACTCCGGGTTCGAGGTTCACTTGGGCGGCAGGACGCCTGCCCTGGGCCGGAGCCGCAGGTGCGATGCGTGCGACCGGCCGACACCAGAGCGTACCCAGCAGGTCCCCGTTCCCGGGCGGCCCGGTTCCCCGTCGACCGTCCGAGCGCCTCAGCGGCGGAGTTCCTCCAGCACCTCGAAGTAGCGGGGGAAGGTCTTGTCGACGCAGTGCGGGTCCGCGATCTCGATCCCGGGGACGACCAGACCGAGCAGCGCGAAGCTCATCGCCATCCGATGGTCGTTATATGTCGAGACGGTTCCCGGAGCTGGGCGCCCCGGATGGATCAGCAGCCCGTCGGACTCCTCGACGGCGTCGATGCCGAGCCGCCGGAGTTCGGTGGCCACGGCCGCGATGCGGTCGGTCTCCTTGGCGCGGATGAACCCGATCCCGGTGATCCTGGTCGGGGCGTCGGCGAAGACCGCCACGGCGGCCAGGGTCTGCGCCGTGTCCGACATGCCGCCGAGGTCGACCTCGATCCCCGTGAGCCGGCCGGTCCCCCTCACCTCGGTGCCGTGGTCGTCGACGAGGACCTCCGCCCCCATCCGACCGAGGACGTGGGCGAAGTCCGCGTCCCCCTGGCTCGAGTGCCGGGTCAGACCAGCGACCCGGACCCGCCCCCCGGTGATCGCCGCGGCGGCGAGCAGGTAGCTCGCCGCGGACGCGTCCGGCTCGATCGCCAGGTCGGTCCCGGTGTAGCCGGAGCCCGGGACGACGAAGGTGTGCGGATCGGGGTGGTGCACCTCGGCGCCGAACCAGCCCAGCACGCGCTCGGTCAGGGCCACGTAGGGCCGCGAGACCAGCGGGGTGTCCACCTCGATCGTCAGGCCGTCCTCGAGGACCGGCGCGACGAGCAGCAGGCCGGACAGGAACTGGCTCGAGGCGTCGCCAGCGACCCGGACGCGACCGGCCGGTACCGGCGGGGCCGTGACGGCGATGGGCAGACGGCCGCGCTCCCCCATCTCGACCACCTCGGCCCCGAGCTGCCGCAACGCGTCGATCGAGGGCCCCATCGGGCGGCGACGGAACGGTTCCCCGCCGTCCAGCCGAGCGGTCCCCTCGGCCAGCGCCAGGACCGGGGCGAGGAAGCGAGCGGTCGTGCCGGAGAGGCGCACGTCCACCGACGGCGAGGTGGCCGGGAGGCGACCACCGGTCCCGACGACGCGCACCCGCCTCCCGTCGTCCGAGACGCGGAGCACCACGCCGAGGGCGTCCAGGCCCGCGATCATCGCGCTCGTGTCGTCGGCGGCGAGGACGCCGCTCAGCTCAGAGGGCCCCCTGGCCAGCGCCGCCGCCACGAGCGCTCGGTTGGTGACGCTCTTGGAGCCCGGGACCCGCACCGTGGCATCGGGCGGTCGGGACAGCGGGGTGATGGCGCGGGTGGGCACGGGCATCCTCCTTCGCGCCCCGGTCAGGGGTTGGGTGGTGGGGCCGGGTCGTCGGTGACCGAGTCGGGGTGGAGGTGGGCGTGGAGTCCGGCCCCTTCCAGGACCCGGACCGCGGACTCCTGGTCCTCCACCGCTACGCGCACGACCAGCGCACCGCGCCCGCCGGCACCGGCGTGGCGCATGGTGAGGTCCTCGACGTTGATGCCGGCCGATCCGAGCGCGGTCGTGGCGGCGGCGAGCTGCCCGGGACGGTCGTCCATCGGGACGACGACGTCGGCCAGCTCCCCGGTGACCACCTTCGGCGCCAGACGGTGCCGGGCAGCGCTCGCGTGGCGCAGCGTCTCCGCCACCGTGTCCCAGTCGTCCTCTTCGATGGCGGCACCGAGTGCGACGAGACGCGCACGGTAGGCGGCGAGCGCCTCGAGCACCGCTGCACGGTTGCCCTGCAGGATCGGGATCCACAGCGCCGGGTCGCTGGCGGCGATGCGGGTCGTATCGCGGAAGCCGCCGCCGGCCACCGAGAGCACGGCATCGCCGGTCGCCGCGACCACGTCCCCGGCCACCGCCGCCAGGGTCGAGGCGACCACCTGTGGCAGGTGGCTGATCACGGCCACGAGCTCGTCGTGACGATCGGGGGCGAGGGCGACCACTCGGGCACCGAACCCGCGCAGCTCGCTGGAGAGGGCCGTCAGGACCCCGTCATCGGTCTCCGCGGTCGGGGTCAGCACCCAGGTCGCGGCCTGGAAGAGCTGCCCGTCGGCGGCGTCGGGGCCGCTGCGTTCGCTGCCGGCCATCGGATGGCCACCGACGAACCGCTCCGGTCGCAGCCCCTCATCCCTCAACCTCGACGTTACCTCTAGGGTGAGGGTTCCCTTGAGGCTCGCGGCGTCGGTCAGGATCGCGTCGGGCGGTGCGAGCCGCGCGGCCGCCAACAGGACCTCGGCGACCGCGCTGGTCGGGACGGCGGCGATGACGAGATCCGCTCCCTCGACCGTCTCGGCCAGCGTCGCGGGGATCACCTCGGCCAGGTCCAGGGCACGAGCCCGGGCACGGACCGCCGCGTCGGCATCGGTGAGCCGGACCTCCAGTCCTCCGGAGCGCCGGGCGGCCAGGGCGATCGAGCCGCCCATGAGGCCGGCGCCGATCACGGCGAGACGTGCGCGTGCGGTGCTCACTCGGGGAGATCCGTACGCAGTTGGCGCGCGTCGTGGAGGTAGACGTGCCGCAGTTCATGGGCGGTACGGGGCGTGTAGGCGTGGACCAGGATCCGGATGCAGCGGTCGATCCCGCCGTCGACATCGAGCTCGCGGGTGCACAGCAGCGGCACGTGGGTGATGCCGGCCTCCCGCGCCGCCTCCGCGGGGTAGGCGCTGCGGACGTCGTCGGTGGCGGTGAAGATGATCGAGATCAGGTCGTCCTCGGTGAGCTCGTTGCGCTGGAAGACCCCGGCGATCAGTTCCTGCGTGCGCTCGAACAGGTGCTCGCGCTCGTCCACGTCGAGCGTGGTGGCACCTCGCAGCGCTCGGACCCGTGCGTCCCCGTTCACCGTGTCCCTCCCTGTCCGCCCGCCTTCGGAGGCCGCCGCGCTCCCGAACGCTCGGCACGTGGTCGTCGCCCGCCGGAGACCGCTTCGTGCAGCCGTGCGATCTCCGGCTGGGTGAGGAAGCGCCACTTGCCCTGGCGCAGATCGCCGAGCTCCACCCCGCCGTAGGACACCCGGGCGAGCCGTTCCACGTGGAGGTCCAGGCCACCGAGCATGCGTCGGACCTCTCGCTTCTTGCCCTCGGTCATCACGATCTCGAGCAACGACTTGGACCGCTGGGTCTCGAGGACGCGCGCCCGCAGGGGCTTGGCGAGGCCGTCCTCGAGCTCCACGCCTTGCCGCAACTCGGCGAGCGTCCGTTTGCGGACCGGTCCCGGGACGAGCGCGACGTAGGTGCGTTCCACCCCGTAGGAGGGGTGGGTCAGGGCGTTCGTCAGCTCCCCGTCGTTGGTCAGGAGCAGCAGCCCCTCGGTGTCCTGGTCCAGGCGCCCGACCGGGTACAGGCGTTGCGAGAGGTTGATGAGGTCCATGACCGTCGGCCGCCCCTCCGGGTCGTCCACGGTGGTCAGCACCCCCCGCGGCTTGTTGAGCATGAGGTAGACGCGGTCCGGGTCGATGTTGACCCGTTCCCCGTCGACGGTGACCACGTCGTGCTGGGGGTCGACCTTGCGTCCGAGCTGGGCGACCTCGCCGTTGACCTCGACCCGTCCGGCGCTGATCAGCTCCTCGCTCGCGCGACGGGAGGCGATGCCGGCGGCACCGAGGACCTTCTGCAGGCGTTCCTCAGCCACGGTCCGCCTCCTCGTCGTCGCCTGCGTCGGGCTCGGAGGCCGACACCGCGGCGCGCAGACGCCCCATGGCGCTACGCGCTGCGGCCTCCAGCCGGTCCGTGAGCTCGTCCATCTCGCCGCCTTCGTCGCGACCACCGACCGGTGCGGTGGGTGGTGGCATCGCCTCGTCGTCCTCGTCGGCCGACCCCTGGCGTTCGCCGGTGTTGGTCTCCGCGGCGGTGCGGCCGCCGAGCCCGCTCGGCAGGTCCTCCCCCGCCGCGAGGCGGCGTCGCACGTCCCGCAAGCGGTCGAGCGCGGGCTCGTCGGGGGCGGGTGCCTCCGGGAGGAACTCGGTGCGGGCGGGCAGCTCCTCCAGCGAGTTCAGACCGAGACGCTCGAGCAGGGTACGGGTCGTCCCGTAGAGCACGGCCTGTCCGGGCCCAGGGTCGCGGCCGACCTCGGACACGAAGCCGCGGGCGACGAGGCTGCGTACCGCGCCGTCGGCGTTGACACCCCGGATGTCGGAGACCGCCTGCCGGCCGATGGGCTGCTTGTAGGCGATCACCGCCAGCGTCTCCAGCGCGGCCTGGGTGAGCCGCCCGGTCCTCCCGAGCAACGCGAAGCGCCGTACCACCGGCGCCGCGGGCGGCGCGGTGTAGAGCCGCCAGCCTCCCGCGGCCTGGCGGACCTCGATGCCGCTGCCGGCGTTCCGGTAGGCCTCGGCCAGGGCGTGCAGCTCCTCCTCCACCTCGGCCGGGGTCGCTTCGACCAGCTCGGCCAACGCATCGACGCCGACGGGCTCGTCGGCGAGGAACAACACGGCCTCGATGCCGGGCCGACGGGCGGCGACGGACACGGGCTCGTCCGCGGCGGCCGCGGGGTCGAGGGCATCGGCGTCCCGGGCGGGCTCGGCCGGTGCCGACTCCAGCTCGTCCGCGATCCGCTCGTCCGCGTGCTCGGCTGATCCCTCGGTCACGATGCGCCCGCTCCCACCGTCTCCGCCGGTGCCGTGGAACGCTCCTCGGCCGGGGCCTCGGGTGCGGCCTCGTCCTCCACCTCGTCGACGATCTCGTGGGGGTCCCCGGCCGTGCGTCGCCCGACCAGCAGCGGGCCACGGTGGTCGTCCTGCTCGAGGTCGACGTGCCCGAGCTTGAACAGCTCCAGCAGGGCGAGGAACAGCACGACCCGGTCGCCGCGCTGGCGGTCGGCCGAGAGCGCTGCGAACGCGGCCCGCGCACCGGGGTCGGGCAGCCGCCCGAGCACCTGGAGGGCGGCTTCGCGGATCGTCAGGTAGCTCCGGCGGATGTGGCTGAGGTCGACCTCCGGCTCGGGCGTCGGCGCGGTCGCCGCCGCTGCGAGCGCGGCGAGGCCCGATGCGTCGATCGGCAGCGGTGTCGCCGGGACGAGCCGTTGCAGCCAACCCTCCAGCGGGACCTCGCGCGGCAGCGTCGTCTCGTGGTGGCGGAGCCGATGATCGAGGATGCGCGACACGTCACGGAAGGCCCGGTACTCGAGCAGCCGGGCGTACAACCGGTCCCGGGCATCGCCGAGCAGGTCCTCGAGCTCCTCGCGGTCCTCCTCCGGCAGCAGGCGGGCCGCCTTCAGCTCGACCAGGGTGGCCGCGACGACCAGGAACCGGGTGGCGGTGTCGAGGTCGAGCTCCTCGATCCCGGCACCGAGGTGGGCGACGAAATCGGCGGTGATCTCCGCGAGATCGATCTCCGTGACGTCGACCTGCCGCCGCGAGATCAGATGCAGCAGCAGATCGAACGGGCCCTCGAAGACGTCGAGCTTGACCTGGTAGGACATCGGGCGCGGCGATCCGTGGGTAGTGGCCGGGGACCGCACGAGCCTAGCGGTCAGCCACCTCGCACCCGCGGGAGCGCAGGTTCAGCGGGGCGTGCGGAACCCGGGCCCGTCGGCCTCCACCGATGGCGCGGGTGGCGGAGGCGGGACCTCGCGCCGCGTCGACGGTCCCTCGGCCGCCGGCGGCGGCGGTGGCCGGGACGTGAGGGTGCGTGCCTGGACGGCCGCCGCGACGGCTTGGAGGTAGACCTCAGGGGTGATGCCGGGCGGCGGGTCCGGGCGCACCCGCGGGGCGATCGCCCAGGCGACCTCGCGAAGCACGGTGGTGCGCGCCGGTTCCTTGAGCTCCCCGGCGCGGAGCAGCGCGTCCCGGATGAGCCCGTAGTCCCGCGAGCCCAACGTGGATGTGTCGAGTCGGGCGACGAAGGCCTCTCCACCCGCCGGCACCGGGAAGGAGGCCGGGGCGACCTGCCGTCCGATCCGGCGTTCGCGGACGACCAGGGTGCCGGCCGCGAGGTCACCGAGCCGCTGCGCCCGGGGCGAGATGAACGAGGAGACGCTCGCCAACAGGCCCGAGGTCAGCAGCAGCTCGATCGGCGCGGTGAACGCACGGATCGCCGCATGCCGGATGCCGACGGGACCGCCCTCGACGGTGATGACCCTGAGCCCCACCGCAGCCTTGCCGAGCGTCCGTCCCCGCCACAGCGTCTCGAACCCGATCGGGTAGCCGAACTGCCACACGAAGGCGAGCACCAGGGTGACCGCGACCCCGAGCCCGCTGTCGAACCATCCCCCGCCACCGAGTGCGAGCTGGAGCAGGCTGAGCACCAGGAACACGACGGCGAAGAGGCCGAAGTCCAAGAGGTAGGCGATGCCCCGGGAGCCGACGGTCGCCACCTCGAGGTCGATGGCGACGGCATCGGGGGTGACGTAGCCCCGGTCGGTGCGTGCCGGCATCGCGGTCGCACTCACGGCACCCTCCCCCACGGCGTCACCTACGCTGGCTCGCGCAGGGTGGGACGCTACCGGCAGGCCCTGACGCCGTGCAGCGCCGCCTGCAGAACCCGTCCACCGTGGAGCAGCCGCGATCGTCACCACCGTCGATGCCTTCATCGAGGCCAACCAGCGACGCTGGGACCGGCTCGATGCGCTCGTGAAGCGGGCCAGTCGCGACCCGCGTCGCCTGTCCCCGGCCGAGATCGACGAGTTGCTGCGCCTGCACCTGACGGTCAGCTCGCAGCTCTCGACCGCGCGCACCCACCTCGAGGACCCGGATCTGACCAGCTCGCTGTCCCGGCTGGTCGCCCGCTCGTCGGCGGTCGTCCACGGGACGCGCCCGCGGACCTGGCGTGAGTTCGTCCGGGGCCTGACCGAGACCTTCCCGGCGGCGGTCTGGCATGCCCGGCTGCCGATCGCGGTGTCGACGCTGGTGTTCGTCGCGAGCTTCGCGGCGATGGCGGTCTGGCTGGCGCTCTCCCCCGCCGCGGTGGAAGCGGCGGCTCCGGAGGCCGTCCGCGAGGCCTACCTCGAGGGCGATTTCGAGGCCTACTACTCCTCCGAGCCCGGGACCGCGTTCGCCGCGCGGGTGTTCACCAACAACGCCGGGGTCGGCTTCCTGGCCTTCGGGACCGGCGTGGCGTGGGGCGTCCCGACGCTCGGCGTGCTGGTCATGAACGGGCTCAACGTGGGGCTGGCCGCCGGGCTGTTCCACGCGGCCGGGGACGCCGCGACGTTCTGGAGCATGATCCTGCCCCACGGCCTCCTGGAGCTCACCGCGGTGTTCATCGCCGGCGGCGCCGGGCTCCGCCTGGGGTGGGCGAGCCTCGCACCGGGTGAACGCACCCGGACGGAGGCGCTGGCCGAGGAGGGGCGACGCGCCGTGGTGATCGTGCTCGGCCTGGTCGCGGTCTTCCTGGTGGCAGGGCTCTTGGAGGGCTACGTCACCGCGGCCCCGTGGCCGACCTGGGCGCGGCTTGCAACGGGAGCGCTCGTCTGGGGCGCGTTCTGCACCTGGATCTGGCTCACTGGCCGGCGCGCAGCGGCCAACGGGCTGACCGGCGCGCTGGGCGAGCGCTACCAGGCACCCCGGGTCTTGACGTCGAGGTAGGTGTCGCACAGCCGGGCGGCGAGCTCACCCGGCGGCGCGTCCACCACGCGCGCCCCGGCGGCGCGGAGCTCGGCGGCGATGCGCTCACGGCTGGTGATGACCTCCTGGGCCGCGGCGGCCGCGTAGGCATCCTCCACGCCACCCGGGGCCTGCTCACCGAAGCCGTCGAGCGCGGGGTCGCGAACCGCGGCGATCAGCACGGCGTGTTCGCGCAGGAGCAGCGGCAGGGCGGGGAGCAGGGTCTCCTCGACCGCCCCCGGGGCGAGCTCGGTCAGGATGACCAGCAGGGCCCGCCGCCGGAACCGACTCAGCGTCGCCCGGAACGCCGCCCGGTAGCCGGACTCGGCCAGCTCCGGCTCCAGGGCGTGCATCGCCCCCGCCAACCGCCGGAGCTGACCGCGGTCCCGCCGCGGAGCCACCTGGGCGCGGACGTCCGCGCCGAAGGCCATGAGACCGGTGCGGTCCCCGAGGTAGGTGGCCACCGTGGCCAGCGCGAGGGTGGCGTCCATCGCGTGGTCGAGCCGTGGGACACCCTCCACGAGCCCCGCGGTGGTGCGCCCGGTGTCGAGCAGGACCAGGACGGTCTGGTTCCGCTCGGCGCGGAAGGTCCGGACGATCGGGACACCGCGTCGGGCGGTCGCCGCCCAGTCGAGGTGACGGAACTCGTCGCCCTCGACGTACTCGCGCAACGACTCGAACTCGGTGCCGCTCCCCCGCCCACGGACGGAGCGAAGGCCCTGCTCGAGGATCCGCGCCCGGCGGATGCGGAGCTCCGCCGCGTCCCGCGATCGGAAGCTCGGGTGGACCTCGATCCGGCCGGGCAGGACCCGACGGGACTGACGGGTCGCGAGCCCCAGCGGCCCGACGACCCGCACCGTGCAGGCCGGCGGGGTGAAGGTGCCCCGGCGGGTCGGGTGCAGTCGCGCGACGGCGCGCGTACGGCCATGGGGAGCGAGCTCCGCGCGCACGCGGCGGTCGCTGGCGCCGAGGGAGGGGGGCAGCTCGTCGGCGAGGCCGACGGTCACGGCCCGGCCGGCCGGGTTCACGAGCTCCCAGGCCACCTGGCCTTCCCCCGCGAGCGGCAGCACCGGCGGCAGATCGCGGGTGACCCCGATCCTCCACGGTGACGGCGCCACCGCGGCATCGACGCCGGCGACGAGCAGGAGCCCGAGCGCGAGGGCGACGGCGCCCCACCACGGGACGAACCCTGCG
>Ga0136604_1001130_pt1 | contig 12282 bp, 11 predicted proteins | sample AntRauFillE10628_FD_104928 | JGI IMG/M metagenome (GOLD analysis project Ga0136604, IMG submission 104928) | Saline lake microbial communities from Rauer Islands, Antarctica - Metagenome Filla E10 #628 | ecosystem: Environmental > Aquatic > Non-marine Saline and Alkaline > Saline | place... | reverse complement strand
CAGGATCTTTATTATTGAATTTGAAATATAAATCTGTAATAGTTTACACCAAAAAATGATTTACATAAAGAATTTGTCCGAGCACGTTGATAAAGAAGTAACGCTTAAAGGATGGGTTTATAACTATCGAAGCAGCAAAAATCTTTTTTTTATAGAACTGCGCGACGGTTCAGGCATTTGCCAGTGCGTGGTTGCCAAAGATGATGTGAGCGAGGAAGCCTGGAACGCAGCTGAATCATTGAGGCAGGAGAGTTCGGTGGAAGTTACCGGCAAGGTAGTAGAGGATGAGCGCAGCATTGGCGGGTATGAACTGCAGGTTTCGGATGTAAAGGTTATACAGGTGGCCGAAGATTATCCCATCACCCCGAAGGAGCACGGTGTGGAATTTTTGATGGAGAACCGGCACCTGTGGCTGCGCAGCCAGCGCCAATGGGCGGCCATGCGGGTGCGGAACGAGATTATTTTTGCCATTCACAGTTTTTTCCAAGAGCAGGGATTCATCCAGATGGATGCCCCCATTTTCACTGGTAATGCTGCCGAGGGCACGACTAATCTTTTTGAAACCGAATACTTTGAAGAACAGGCGTATCTCACCCAATCGGGTCAGCTCTACGGCGAAGCAATGGCTATGGCGCACGGGCTCATTTATACCTTTGGGCCTACCTTTCGGGCTGAGAAGAGCAAGACACGCCGACACCTTACCGAGTTCTGGATGATTGAACCGGAGATGGCATTTTACGATTTGAATATGAATATGGATCTGGCCGAGAATTTTGTGAAGGCCATCATCAAACGGGTGCTGGATAACTGCACCAATGAACTGGAGACTTTAGAGCGAAATACCGATAACATGCAAAAGGCCGTGGACCAGGATTTTCCCCGCATTTCCTATACAGAAGCGGTTGATACACTTAAAAGTGATGAAACGGCGCAAATGCTGGATGAGATGATGGAAAACCGCAAGAAGGAGAAAGCGGAGCTGGGCAAAGAAAAGGATGAGCTGGAAGCTGAACACGGACAGGCTAAGAAATGGCGCAAAGCTCAGATTGATCAACGTATTAAAGAAATTTCGGGGCAGATTGATCAGATTGAAGAAGACCTGCGTAATATTCCCGGCTGGAAAAAATCGGCCAGTGAGTTTGAGTGGGGCGCCGATTTTGGCGGCAGTGACGAGACCATCCTCACCATGCAGTATGACGTGCCCATTTTGGTACACCGCTATCCGGCGGAGATAAAAGCCTTTTATATGAAGCGCGATCCGGAAGATGAAAAGCTGGCACTGGCCTGTGATATGCTGGCCCCTGAAGGCTATGGCGAAATTATTGGCGGCAGCCAGCGGGAGGATGATCTGGATGTTCTTCTGGAACGCTTGCATGAACACGATTTACCGGAAGATGTCTTTGAGTGGTATATCGATTTACGTAAATATGGATCGGTTCCGCATTCCGGCTTTGGACTTGGATTAGAGCGGACGGTAGCTTGGCTCTGCGGCCTAAGCCACGTTCGTGAGACTATACCGTTCCCCCGCATGATGGGACGGCTTACACCTTAGTTATTAGAAAATTAGTTATTAGTTGATTAGGCTCCTAATAACAAATAATCACTAACAGCTTTGGCCAAAAAAAATATCAAAAAGCTTCTTTTGCATTATAATTTGTATTTTAACCTTTTCTAGTTTGATATAAAACTATGAGTAAACAAAACGACATACGCTGGGAACTGCGATTTATGAACTATAAAAAGGCATTAGCACAACTGGCTAATGGACTGGATATTGAGGAACCTTCAGATCTGGAGCGGGAAGGCATCATACAGCGGTTTGAATATACCTTTGATCTGGCATGGAAGACTTTGAAGGATTATTTAGAATTTCAGGGTATAGCCGATATTACTGGTTCCCGGGACACATTCAGAGAGGCATTTAGTTTTGGGATGATTGAAAAGGGAGACTTGTGGATGGAGATGATTGAGAGCCGAAATCTAACTTCGCATACTTATAATGAGGAAACAGCATCTAAAATTTTAGAAAGTATCCGGAATGAATATTTATCATTATTTAAGTCTTTGGAAGAACGTTTAATTGAAGAAAAAAAGAGTTAATTATGTCTTTTGGATTGAAAACAGATCAGGAAAAAAAGATAATTGAAGCTTTAAAATGCCACCCCAAAGTGAATAAAGCAGTTGTATTTGGATCACGGGCAAAAAACACACACCGGCCCGGATCTGATATCGACATGGTATTATTCGGAGAACACATATCTCATAAGGATTTACTGCGGATAAAAAAAGATCTAAGCGAGCTAAACTTGCCATATAAATTCGATCCGGTAATCTACTCAGAAATTTCTGAACCAGCTTTAAAAGATCATATTGATCGTGTGGGTATTGTATTTATTGAACATGAACAGAAACTGAGTTGAAGACACCATTGGGACGGCTTACGCCTTAGTTATTAGAAAATTAGTTATTGGTTGATTAGGCTCCTAATAACTAATAACCACTAACAAATAACCAATTGGCTAAAAATAGTATAAAATTGTACAAGAAGGCGTTGGGTGAAATTACTACGCCCAAGAGACAAAAGCCCATCTATTATTTTTGCGGAGATGAAGATTTTTTCCTTTCTAAATTACAGGATGCTGCCGAAAAGCTGATGCCGCCCGAACACAAGGATTTTAACTTTGATCTTATATACGGACGGGATAAATCACCGGAGCAGGTTTTAGCTGTTGTACGCAGTTTCCCGATGATGGCGGAGCAGCGTATCGTCATCATCCGTGATTTTTTAAGCTTGAATATTGAATCATATAACCGAACCGGTTTCGGCGGCGGGCTGGATGATTTCCTTCCTTATTTTGAGCAGCCTAACCCCTCAACTCTGCTAATTTTAATTGATAATAAAAAACCATCCGGCCGAACGAAACTTGGTAAGGCGCTTAAAAAAAATAAGAATGTTGGCTTTTACGAATTTGAAGAAGTGAAAGACTACTTGCTGCCGGATTGGGTGATTGATTGGACGCGCGAGCATCACCAAAAGAAAATTGAACCGGAAGCCGCACAAGTGTTAGCGCAATTGGCAGGTAACAGCCTGCAGGTACTGTCCACAGAAATAGATAAAGTGTGTACTTTTGTAGACACTTCGGAACGTATCACAAAAGCCGATGTAAAAAAAATAATTGGCTCATATCGCGAATATTCGGTGTTTGAGCTGAAAGACGCTTTATTTGCCAAAAACCTTGAGCAATGCCTGTTCATTACGGAACAGATGTTGCAACACTCTAAAGCGAACACGGGAGAAGTAATTGGTTCCGTGGGGTTCTTTTACAGTGTGTTTTCAAATGTCTGGCAAATTCGCCGACTTGCCTCCCAGGGTAATAGCAAACAACAGGTGCAAAAAACATTGGGTATCAACAGCAATTGGTACTTTAACAAACTCTGGAAAGATGCGTCGGTATTTGAATTGAGTGATATGCCGCGCATATTTGAGTCGCTGCTTGATGCCGATAGCGCAGCTAAAGGTTTTTCAAAAATGGACCCTTCTACCATTCTTCTTCTGATGATTAAGCGCATCATCAACTAATCATTTTAGGTTGATGTCTGCGATAGAGAATCGCAATATTAACTTTAAGGTGGTAGCAACTATGGAAACGATATCGAAGAAGAAGCTTCAAAGTTTTTCTGATGAAGATTTGATGGAACATTTTCAGGCCGGATACGAGCAAGCTTTTAATTTGTTGGTAACTCGTTTTAAAGATCGGTTGCACAATTTTTTGTATCGATATACCCACAATCACCAAGACTGTGAAGATCTGGTGCAGGAAACGTTCTTACGCGTGTATAGAAGTAAGCATTCATACGAGCGAATTGCCAAATTTTCTACATGGATGTACACCATTGCCTTAAATCTTGCTAAAAGCCTGTATAAAAAGAAGCAGCGCATGACTACCGTTACCATTCATGAAGATGAAAGTGATCTGGATGACCGACCTATGAAGCTGGTGGACAACGTCATTCTTCAGGATGATTCGTTGCACGAAAAAATGTGCATTAATGAGCTTGAAAAAGCACTTAAGAAGCTTAGTGACGATTTTCGTGAAGTGGTTATTTTACGCGATATCCAGCAGTTGGCTTACGATGAGATTGCCGAAATTACCGATTTGCCAATGGGTACGGTAAAGTCACGCATCAACCGTGGACGCGCTCATTTACAAGATCTTTTAGAAAAACACATTTATCCGGAAACAATTTCCGCCTAAGGCAGTAAGAGTAATAGCAAAACCTGTTAATGGCTATTACCCTTATTAAAATGTACGATTTATTATCAGATACAGACCTACCATTGGCATTGTTCGTCAATGATTATATTGATAATCGGCTTGATGCTACAGAACGCTCCGCTTTAGAAGACTGCCTTGAAAGGGATTACGATTTATTCGTTTCGGTCCAGAAATCTAAAATGGGTAAAACAGCGTTGGGAAAAGCATTTAAAGTAAAAGCCGCCGACAACTTCGAAGATAAGCTGGCACGGCGCATAAAACGTGAAAAAAATCTTGACACCTGAGAGGCATTATTCTCAGTTTCCATTTCTTATTTAATACCGTCCTGTTTTAAAATTCATTTGATAAGTGGTTTAATACCCCGACCCTTTGGGTCGGATAGATTACAGAATAAGATACGCTAAAATATCCTTAAAATCCCCTCTGGAGGGGTGTAGGGGTGGGTTCTAATGAAAGAAAACTATTTTAGTGTATCTTATTCCATTTGATACCCCGATGACTTGCCTCGGGGTTGTTCATTTGAAAGTAAGAAACTCCCCATTGCAGGTGGTCAATCCTTTCTCATCAATTTTTCGTATTATCTAAATCATTCTACCAAAGATGTGTTTATGAAATGCGTATCATTTTTTTACTTCTGTTTGTTATTTAGTTTTTTCGCTTGTCAAGATCAGAGTTCAAGCCCCTCGGAGAACGCAGAAGATACGGGAGCACTGGAAGTTAAATTTTCGACAAACGGCCCTGATCAAGACCTGTTTTTGACGATAATACTCAACAATTCATCTACATTTTTTACCGCCGGTGAATCCACTATCCTAATTGAAGACCTGCCGGAAGGCTCTTATAATTTAGATATTGAAGACCTGAGGGCTAACTGCAGCTTAGTTTCTGAAGGTGTGAGCGAAAATCTCATTTCAGATATTCAAATTTTAAATGGGCAAGTGGTAAGTGAGGAAATAGAGATTGACTGTGAGGAGGCTTTTATTGATCAGATATTGTTTGTGCGAGAAGAAAATGAACGGCATAATTTATATGTGATGAATTCAAGTGGTACGGATCAGACTCTATTAGCCCAAAATATAAATTCCGAATCAAGATTTTCCATATTCAAAGATGGTACCTTGATTGCATTTTCCGGTCTTAATGAGGGGAATAGTGAAATTTATGTGATGAAGGCAGATGGGGCGCAAAAGAGAAATATTACAATGAATGCTGCTAATGACAGAGATCCTGTTTGGAGCCCTGATAGCACACGCCTTGCTTTTGTATCCAACAGGGATGGAAACGACGAAATCTACGCAGTAAATGCAGACGGTAGCGGGCTGGTGAATCTCTCGCGTAGCGTATCTGATGATACATATCCTGTTTGGCACCCTAACGGTTCCCAAATTGCATTTGTTAGCACCAGAAGCGGCAATAGTGATATTTTTCTGATGGATGAAAATGGAACTAATCAAACCCAGCTTACAACTAATCCTGAATTCGACTCCAATCCGGAATGGAGCCCATCCGGGAACAGCATTGTATACGTGAGTGAACGGAATAATAACTTTGAGATATATGTGACGGAACCGGATGGAAAAAATATGGTAAATCTGTCAAATAATACGGGCTTTGATGCGAGTCCGACCTATAACTTTTTTGGCGCCAGATTGGCTTTTGTAAGCAGCAGAGATGGAGAAGCGGATATATTTATAATGGATGCAAATGGAGGCGGACAACGAAAATTTACATTTAATTCAGTACAGGATACGAGGCCGGTGTGGAGTCCTTCGGGTTCTAATATTGCTTATGAAACTAATGTCGACGGAAACTTGGAGATTTATATTATAAACAGTGATGGCGGAAGATCAACGAACTTGACCAACAATATAGCTTCCGACCGAAGGCCGGTATGGGGCCCGTTCCAGGGTGGAAGCGGTTCTTCGGATGGCGATGACGGTGAGAATGATTTTTAGAATATCCCTTAAGGATGGATAGGGGAAAGGTTTTTAATAGTTAAGCAGCTTTTCTAATGTCTCAACTAATCTTGAATCAGCCAGGTATTCTTTTTCCAGTTCGGGGCTGAAGGGCACGGGCATATCTAAAGATGAACAACGCATAACCGGCGCATCCAAATGTTCAAAACACGCTTCGGTTATCAAAGCTGATAATTCACTCATCGGGCCAAGCGTGGCAGAAGGTTCCTGCAGTAGCAGTACTCTATTGGTTTTTTGTGCGGATTTTTTAACGGTTTCAATATCAAGGGGTGCCAGGCAGCGTAGGTCAATCACTTCCAATTCAACTCCCTTTTCAGTTTGTTTTTCTGCTTTTTCAAGCGCCCAGTGAACGCCCATGCCGTAGGTGACAATAGTAGCATCCTTTCCTTCTCGCGGAATTTTGGCTTTGCCTAATTCCTCAATGATGCAATGATCCGGGGTTACCTCACGAATACTGCGGTACAACTTTTTGTGTTCAAAAAAGAGCACGGGGTTAGGATCATGTAGTGCGCTGTAGAGCAGATTTTGGGCATCGGCAACCGTAGCAGGAACTACAATTTTAAGCCCCGGATGCTGCATAAACCAGCCCTCCGGCGATTGCGAATGAAACGGTCCTGCCCCCACGCCGGCGCCATGTGGTGCCCGAATGGTTATATTAAGCGCCGGCATCCATCGGTATTGGGCCTTAGAAAGGTTATTGATAATCTGGTTGAAGCCGCAAGAAATAAAGTCGGCAAACTGCATTTCAACTACCGGCTTAAATCCTTCTAAAGCCAAGCCAATGCTTGCACCAATCACGCCAGATTCAATGATAGGTGTATTTCGAATACGGTCTTTCCCGAATTGTTCAGTAAAGCCCTCAGTGATTTTGAACACGCCGCCGTATTCGGCAATATCCTGACCCATAATCAAAAAACGTTCATCTTCTTCAAAAGCCTGCCGCAGCGAAAATTGGATTGCATCCACAAATCGTTTTTCGGACGATGCGTCATTTTTAGGTTGACCGGATGATTTATCTACGCGGCTGAAAATAGAAGCCGTTTCTTTTTCCCTGTCAAACACGGGTTCTTCAGCCTCAAGTGCTTCATTCAAGGCTTGGGTAAATTCAGTATCAATCTTATTCTGAATTTCTTTAAACTGCTCATCACTTTTTATGGAACTATTTTCTTGGAGCCATTGGCGCATACGATGAACGGGATCTTTTTTGCCCCAATTTTCAAATTGATCATCCGGTACGTAAAAGGTGCCGGAGGCTTCCTCATGGCCGCGCATGCGAAAGGTTTTGGCTTCAATAAGTGTGGGTTTTCCTTTCAGCGCATCCTTTCGGGCTTGTTTAACCGTATCGACCACTTCAAAAATGTTATTGCCGTCAATCTTTACACCCTTCAGGCCGTAGCCCTTGGCTCGGTCAACTAAATCTTTGCATGCATACTGCTCATTAACAGGAGTGGAGAGGCCGTAACCGTTATTTTCAATCATAAAAATAACGGGCAATTCCCAAACAGCGGCTAAATTCAAGGCTTCGTGAAAGTCTCCCTCGCTGGTAGCGCCGTCCCCGCAAAAGCTGCAGGCAACAAAATTATAATCTTTCAGTTTAGAGGCCAATGCGAGTCCATCGGCGATAGGCATGGTAGCGGCAAGATGAGAAATCATTCCGACTATTTTTTGTTCCATTATACCGAAATGAAAAGAGCGGTCTCTTCCGCCAGTAAATCCGTCGGCCTTGCCAAATAGCTGGCAGAACAGCGTATAGAAATCGACCCCGCGTGTAGTAAAAACGCCCAAATTACGGTGCATGGGCAGGACGTAATCATTCGTTTTAAGAGCAGTTGCTGTACCAACCGAAATAGCTTCCTGACCAATGCCTGAAAACCATTTACTTATTTTACCATGCCGCAGCAAATTGAGCATGCGTTCTTCGATTCGGCGAGGCAGCAGCAGTTTTTTATAGAGTTCGAGCGCCTGAGATTCGTTTGGAGGATTCTTTGGATGCAAGAAATTTAAAGTCTGAATTTAAAATAAAGATACTCTTACCAGCCCAGTAAATACGAAAAAATTAAGGGTGCTACAATAGTAGCATCTGATTCGATGAGAAATTTTGGGGTGTTGGTTCCTAATTTTCCCCATGTAATTTTTTCATTGGGTACGGCACCTGAATAGGAACCATAACTGGTGGTTGAATCACTGATCTGGCAAAAATAGGACCATAAGGGCGTGTCTTTTTGTTGCAAATCCTGCTCAAGCATCGGCACCACGCAGATGGGAAAATCACCTGCTATACCACCGCCTATCTGGAAAAATCCGATGCCATTTTCAGAATTTTGGGTGTACCAGTCGGCAAGGAACATCATGTACTCAATACCGGATTTCACGGCCGCGGGTTTTGTGCGTTCTTCTATACAATGGGACGCAAAGAAATTTCCGCAGGTTGAATCTTCCCAACCGGGTACAATGATGGGGATGTCTTTTTTTGCGGCGGCCATCAGCCAGGAATCATTTCCATTAATCTGGTAATCATCTTCAAGATCGCCGCTTAGCAGTACATCATAAAAGTATTGGTGGGGGAAGTGACGGTTTCCTTCTTTGCTTGCTTTAATCCATCGCTTAACAAGGTGATCCTCAATCTTTCGCATAGCCTGTTCTTCGGGAATACAGGTATCTGTTACGCGGTTAAAGTGCTGGTCTAACAATTCCTTTTCATCATCAGGACTAAGGTCACGGTAATTTGGGATCCGTTTATAATGATCATGCGCTACCAAATTAAATACGTCTTCTTCAAGGTTTGCCCCGGTGCAGGTGATGATGTGTACCTTGTCCCGGCGAATCATTTCGGCAAGTGACAGACCCAGTTCAGCGGTACTCATGGCGCCGGCCAGGGTAACCATCATTTTAGCATTATTCTGCAGTTGTTTTTCGTAGCCCTTGGCCGCATCAACAAGTGCGCCGGCGTTAAAGTGGCGAAAATGATGTTGAATAAATTCAGAAACAGGTGCTTTGTCAGGCATGGTTTTAAATTGGTATTAATATTTTTAGAAAGCTTGAATATACAACCAGTAACATCCCCCGTCCCGCATATAAAATCTTATGTGCGGGACACCCCCTTCAAAGGGGGACTTTTGAGCCCCTCCTTGTCACGCTGGTTTTGCGTGATAGGGAGGGGTTTGGGTGGGTCAAAAAGATTAATATCACGCATGATCCTATATTTTCACTGAAATTTATAACTTAGCATTTTATAGTACAGCTTGGCGGCTAAAAAATTGGGTGCGTTAATATTTTTAATGGGCGCAAGCTCAACCATATCAAATCCCAGAACATTTTTTTCATTAAATACTTTCCGCAGGTATTTAATAGTAGTGTTCCAGTGCAAGCCGCCGGGTTCGGGGGTACCGGTAGCCGGCATGATAGACGGGTCAAATACATCAAGGTCAAACGTAATATAAACCTTGTCCGTCATTCTTTTTATGGATTCTTGCATCCAATCGCTGCTGCCGTGCATTTTTTCAGCGAAAAAGCATTTATCACGGTCAAGGTGCTCAATTTCAGAATGATCCATGCTGCGGATGCCCACCTGAACTAAGTTTGTGTTTTTTGATGCATCATAAACTGCACAGGCGTGATTATACGGAGAGCCGTGATAAGCGGGACGCAAGTCGGTGTGGGCATCAAGCTGTAGCACCGTAATGCCCGGATGTGCTTCATAGAATGCTTTGATGATACCGATGCTTACAGAATGTTCGCCCCCGAAAAAAGTGAGAAATTTGTCGGTCCTCAAAAGCTTTTTGGTATTTTTATAGATGGTGTTAACCATCGCTTCGGGGGAAGACTCATCCTCCAGGGGATCAAGAATATGGATGCCTTGGGTATAGACCTCTGAGTCGGTTTCAATGTCATACAATTCCATGTGTTCGGCCGCATGAAGAAAAGCATCAAACCCTTTATCAGCGCCCTTGCCCCAGGTGCTGGTACCGTCGTAAGGGATAGATTGCAGCAAAATATTTGAGGATTCGAAATGGGCATATTCTTCCTCAATTTTACCGAATGTTATATTTTTGTCAGTCATTATAACCTAAAATTGTTAGCATGTTATCAACGTCCTGTTCATCGCGGTAGGTATAATCAACCAAAGTTCCTTCATCATCTTTATCTATTACTATGTGTTTGGGTGATGGAATAAGGCAATGTTTAATACCACCGTAGCCGCTTATCGCATCTTGATATGCGCCGGTGTGGAAGAAGCCGAGATATAAAGGCTCATCCGTTTCATTTGAATACTCGGGCAGAAGTATAGGCTGATTGAATAGTCCTGAATTATAATAATCGGAATGGTCGCAACTTATCCCGCCGATATTTACGCGCTTATACCGGTTATTCCATTTATTGATGGGCAGAAGAATAAATTTTTCATCAATCGACCAGACGTCGGGAATGGTATTCATCAGGCTGTTATCAATGATATACCACAACTCACTGTGATTTTGTTGTTTCTGCTGAAGCACTTTAAATATAACCGCTCCGCTTTCGCCTACCGTAAATTTACCGAATTCGGTGTAGATATCAGGTTCTTCAATATTTGCTTCTTTGCATGTTTCTTTGATATTGCGAACAATTTCGCCGGCCATGTAACTGAAATCATACTCAAAATTAAGGCTGTTGCGAATGGGGAATCCACCGCCAATATTAAGAGCGTTCAATGTGGAAACCAGTTTTTTTATTTGGCTAAAGATGTTCAATGCTTTTTGCAGTTCTCCCCAATAGTAAACATTGTCGGCTATACCCGAATCCACAAAGAAATGTACCATCACCAATTCAAATGCTGTATTACCAAGGATTTTTTCCTGCACAAAATCCATGATCTTTCGCTTATTTATGCCCATCCTTGAGGTATAATAATGTGCCTTTGGCTCCTCATCAATGCAAATGCGCAACCCTATTTTAATGGGTTTATCAACATCGAGTTCTGCAAGATGGGATAGCTCATCCATATTATCGAGTACGATTATGGAATTACTAAACCCGGCTTTTAATAAATTGGATATTTTTGAGAGATAGGCCTCCGTTTTATAACCATTATGAACAATCTTCTCGCTGGCGTCAATTTTGCCTTGATGATACAGTTTTTGAATCAGATCGATATCAAAAGAGGAGGAGGTTTCGAGCGAAACATTTTCTTTAAGCGCTGTATTTATTACGTGGTGAAAATGGCAGCATTTGGTACAATAGCAGAATTCATAGTTGCCTTTATAATCATTATTTTTGATAGCCTCATTAAACAGCGTTTTGGCTTTACTTATTTGCTGACGAATTTTAGGCAGGTAGGTTATCTTTAATGGTGTGCCGTGCTTTTGAATAACTCTATTCAGGTCTATACCATTAAAGTTCAGATATCCCTTCTCTATTTTAAACCCTTCTTGGGGAAATTCATAGGTCTGATCAACGAGTTCAAAATAGGTATTGTTCATTTAAATGTAGCTATTGGGGCGTTGTGTTATTTTATAGTTATAAAATTCGAACGCCTTAAACTACGGGAAATAATGAATTAAAATAAATCATTATTATGCCAAAAGCTTAGCTGCATTATATGAGTATTTACTTTTTCTGAATATCTCAGACACTGTTAAACTCTGAAGAAAACATGCTGAAAAAAATCAATAAAAAAAGGCGCCCCGTTAAAAAGGCGCCTTCAGGAGTAAATAAAATAGATACTCGCAACGGTCTTAGCCGTCATCTTCCATGCTGTCTTCTTCCATCATATTATCCTTTTTCATTTTGTCAGCAGGCAGCAAAACGGAATCAATAACGTGAATAACACCGTTGGATTGGTCAACATTGTACGTTGTAATGTTGGCTGTATTTCCCTGCTCATCCTTAATTACTATGTTATGTTTGCCGTTCCACATAGCTGTGAGCGTACCGCCACTAGCGGTTTTTAGTTTAGCTTTGCCGTTGCCTTTTTCAATGGCTTTAGCGGCAGCTTCGTACGTTATATTACCGGGCACTACATGAAAGGTAAGAATGTTTGTAAGTTTCTT
>Ga0136604_1001128_pt1 | contig 12318 bp, 14 predicted proteins | sample AntRauFillE10628_FD_104928 | JGI IMG/M metagenome (GOLD analysis project Ga0136604, IMG submission 104928) | Saline lake microbial communities from Rauer Islands, Antarctica - Metagenome Filla E10 #628 | ecosystem: Environmental > Aquatic > Non-marine Saline and Alkaline > Saline | place... | reverse complement strand
GAGGCGGGCCGGCGGATGACCGCCCTCGCCGCGGAGCGGGACCTCGCGACCGCGGTGAACCTCCCGTTCCGGTACACGCCCGGGTTCGTCCGGCTTCGGGAGCTGATCGAGGCCGGCGCGATCGGCGACCCGCGCCGAGTCGAGCTCCGGTTCCGGTTCCCGCAGTGGCCGCGCGAGTGGCAGGACGTCGCGTGGCTGGAGTCGCGCGAGCAGGGCGGGCCGCTCCGGGAGGTCGGCACGCACTTCCTGTTCGGCGTCCAGGAGCTGTTCGGTCCCGTCGACGCCGTGAGCGCCGACGTCGGCTACGCCGGGCCGGACGCGTACGAGAACGACGTCGTCGGGACGTTCCGAGCCGGTGGAGTCCGGGGGACGATCGACCTGCTCTGCGACCACGAGGGCGGGGAGGAGAACGCGATCGCGGTCGTCGGCGACGACGGGTCGCTCTCGCTGACGGAGTGGTACCGGCTCGTCCGCGATTCCGGCCGCGAGACCGAGGCGACGCTCGTCGACGAGCGCGGCGACACCACCGCGGCGCTGCTGACCGAGTTCGCGGACGCGATGGACGGCGACGGGGGTGACCTCGTCTCCTTCGGCGAGGCGACTCGGGTCCAGACGGTGCTCGACGCGATCCACGCCTCCGACGGCGACCGTCTCTCCCTGAGCGACTGACGCCGGGGACGAGAGCGGAACCGCAGGACGTGAGAACGCCGGACAGGAGTTATAAGCGAGCCGCCGCGACTGTCGGGTATGAGCTATCTCGTGGCCACCGACGGATCGACGGAGAGCGATGAGGCCGTCCGGTACGCGGCGCGACAGGCGGTCGCGTTCTACGAGACACTCGAGATCGCCCACGTGTTGACGCCGGACTCGGAGCTCGTCGACGGGACGATCGTCCTCCCGGGCGAGGAGGCCGCGGTCGACGCCGGCGAGAGCGTCCTCGCCAACGCCAAGACGGTCGCCGAGGAGGCTGTCGGCGACGAGCCCATCGACGTGGAGACGCAACTGCTCACCGGCCGCCCGGCCGACGCGATCGCGGACTACGCGGCCGAGGCGGACGTCAACGCCATCTACGTCGGGCACCGCGGGCTGAGCGAGAAGCGCGAGCAGGTCGTCGGCAGCGTCGCGAAGAGCGTCGTCGACAAGGCGGACGTTCCCGTCACGGTGATCCGATAGCGGCCTCACCGGGCGCAGACGACGCGACCCGGTTCCGGTGCCGCCGGTGCTCGCGGCGTCAGAGACGACGGCAATGACCACCAGTACCGGGCCTTCAAAAGCGTTGACCGCGTAACACGAGGTGATGCCCGAAGACGTACTCGTCACGGCGGATTGGGTGGAATCGAACCTGGACGCGTTCCAGGACGACGACTCGGACCTCCGGCTCGTCGAGATCAACAATCCGACCGTCACCGACGAGTCGGAGTACACGCCCTACGGGGAGGGCCACATCCCCGGCGCGCTGAACTTCGAGTGGGACGAGGTCTTCACCGACGAGACGGAGCGCGACATCGTCTCGAAGGAGGACTTCGCGGAGCGGAACGGCGCGGCCGGCATCGACGCCGACACGACGGTCGTCGTGTACGGCGGCGGCCGCGTCCCCAACTGGTTCGCGCTGTTCGGCTACTGGATCTACAAGTACTACGGCCACGAGGACGTCCGCGTGATCGACGGCGGGAAGGGGTACTGGGTCGACAACGACTACCCGCTCTCCACCGAGGAGCCCGACTTCACGCCGCGCGAGTACGAGGCCCGCGGTCCCTTCGAGAGCGTCCGCGCGTACAAGGACGACATCGACAAGGCGATCGAGGAGGGGATCCCGATGGTCGACGTCCGCTCGCCCGAGGAGTTCTCCGGCGAGGTCATCGCGCCCGAGGAGCTCAACGAGACCGCTCAGCGCGGCGGCCACATCCCCGGCGCGAGCAGCGTCCCCATCTCGACGACCCTGAACGAGGACGGCACGTTCAAGAGCGCGGACGAGCTCCGCGAGCTCTACTCTGAGGCCGGCGTCGACGGCAACGAGTCGACGATCACGTACTGCCGCGTCGGCGAGCGCTCGTCGATCGAGTGGTTCCTCCTGCACGAGCTGCTCGGCTACGACGACGTCCGCAACTACGACGGCTCGTGGACCGAGTGGGGGAACCTCGTCGGCGCGCCGATCGAGACGGGCGAATAAGCGGCGGTCGCGGTCGCTGACCGCTGTCTCGTCTTTTTAACTATTCGACGTCGTTGCGATCCCGTTCTCCGGAACGAGCGTCGTCCGAACCTGCTGGTCGCTGAAGACGGATGCGGGGCCTGTGCGCGAGCGTCTACTCCCACGGCCTCCGCCAGCCGTGGCGGATCGGCGCGGACCGCTGTTGTACGCATCCGATAGACGCCGACGGGGCGTCGGCGCGGCCGTCGGACCGACCTGGTCGCCTTGGACGAGAGCCACGGATCACCCGATCGAGTGTGAACGTACTTATAGTTGTGCGCCGTATTGTGAAGTATGAACCAGAACGTCGGTCTCACGGACAAGCGCGCCAGAACGGTCCTCGGTGCGGTGCTCGGGATCGGGTCGCTCGCGACGCTCGCGGGAGCAGTCTCGCTGCCGGCGCTGGCCGCGCCCGTCCTCGGCGTCGTGGCGCTGATCCTGCTCGTGACCGCCGCGACCGGTACCTGTCCGCTCTACTCGCTGCTCGGCGTCGACACGTGCCCGGTGTCGCCCAGCGGATCGCGGTAACGTCTCCCGTCGGTTTTTGAGCCGATTTTCCGTCCCTCGATTGAGCGGTAACGCGACTGAGGCGGTCGCTCGCGCCGGTTCCCCGACCACCGTCGACGGCAGCCTCAAGTGTGCCTAGTCGTAACGCATTACATGGACCTTCGAGTCAGGTCGATCGGCTTCGGAGACGCGTGTATCGGCGGATCGATCGGGGTGATCGCGCGTGAGTGACGACCCGACCGTCCTCGTGATCGGCGGCGGCGCGACGGGGGCCGGCGTCGCTCGCGACCTCGCGCTTCGCGGGGTCGACGTGACCCTCGTCGACCGCGGGAAACTCGCGGGGGGCACGTCCGGGCGCTCGCACGGCCTGCTCCACAGCGGCGCCCGTTACGCCGAGGCCGACGCGCCCGGCGCGGAGGAGTGCCTCCGCGAGAACCGGACGCTCCGCGAGATCGCCGGGGCGTGCGTCAGCGAGACGGGCGGGCTGTTCGTCCGCCTCTCGGGCGACGACCCGGACTACTTCGCAGAGAAGGTCGCCGCCTGCGAGGAGATCGGCATCGAAACCGAGCGGCTCGACGCCGACGAGGCGCAGGCGGTCGTCCCCGGGCTCTCCGACGACGTCGCGGAGGCGTTCCGGGTGCCCGACGGCGTGATCTACCCGTCCAGACTGGTCGCCGCGAACGCGGCCGACGCCGAGCGACACGGCGCCACCGTCCGCACCAACGCCCCCGTCGAAGCCGTCGAAACGGACGACGGCGCGGTCTCGGCCGTGCGCGTCGGCGGCGACGTCGACGCCACGCTCCGGCCGGACCACGTCGTCAACGCCACGGGAGCGTGGGCCGACCGGATCGCCGACCTCGCCGGCGTCGAGGTGGGGATGGCGCCGAGCCGGGGCGTGATGATCTCCGTCGAGTACGACGGACTCGACCCGGTGTTGAACCGGTGTCGCGACCCTGACGACGGCGACATCATCGTCCCTCACGAGGGGGAGGCCGTGCTGGGGACGACGAGCGTTCCGATCGACGACCCCGACGAGTACGAGCAGGCCGACTGGGAGGTGGAGCGCTCGGTCGAGGAGTGCGCGGCGATGCTCCCCGCCGTCGCCGACGCGCCGACGATCCGGACGTGGTGGGGCGTTCGCCCCCTGTACGCGCCCGACGAGGCCGGCTCGAACCGTCGCGGAATCTCGCGCGGCTTCACCGTGATCGACCACGCCGACGAGGGCGTCTCGAACCTCCACACCGTGGTCGGCGGGAAGCTGACGACCTACCGGGAGATGGCCGAGGTGACGAGCGATCGCGTCTGCGAGCGCCTCGGTGTCGACGCCGCCTGCGAGACCGCGACGGAGCGGCTCCCCGGCGCCGACGATCCGGATCGGCTCGACGAGTTCGTCGAGCGGTACGGCGGGGCGAACCCGACCGACGCCGGCGTCGTCCACGCGGCGGCCGACGACTGAAAGAGAGAGCAAAGCGGAAACCGGGAAGAGCGGGAAACTGGGAAGAACGGAGAGGGCGGAAGAGGCGACGCGCGCTACTCGTCGTCGTCGATCATGCCGCCGAACACCGCGGTCGCGGTGTCGGGGACGTCGAAGTCGTGGTAGTGTTCGCCCTTCTCCTTCGAGAGGATGTTGAGGGCCGCGGCCGCGCCGTCGCCGGCCGAGATGACCGCCTGCCACTCCTCCGCGCGGACCATCCCGCCCGTCGCGTAGGCGTCGTCGACGCTCGTCTCCATCGAGACGTCGACGTCGACCGTGTCGTCGTCGCCGAACGCGCAGCCGAGCGACTCGGCGAGGTCGCGGCTCGCGCCGGTCGCGAGCACGAGGTAGTCGGCCTCGTACTCGCCCGCCTCTGTCGTCACGGTGAACCCCGCGTCCGACTCGGTGACGCCCGTGACCGCCTCGCCCTGCTTCCGGTCGACGCCGAAGTCGTCTGCCTGCTGCCGGAGGGTCGCGAGGAACTCGCTACCGCCGACCGAGCCGATCCCGGGGTAGTTGAACAGGTGCGCCTTGTGCATCCAGGTCTTGTCGGTGTCGAACAAGACCGTGTCGAGCCCGTTTTTCCCCGCGAACAGTCCCGCGCTGAGTCCGGCCGGTCCGCCGCCGACGATCGCTACGTTTGTCATAGTTGTCATTTCACGTGGCGCCTCATAAGCGTTGGCGGAACCGGTGATAGAGGTGTGCTAACAGCGTGTCCGTCGCAATTCGCGACGGGGCGGGGCCGTCGGACGCGGCCGACGACTACGCCGAGAAATCCGAGAGCGATCCGTCCGGGTCGTCGGGTCGGTCTCGATCGCCGTCTGGTTCGTCCCGGTCCCTATCGTCGTCCGCGTCGCGGATCGTCTCGGGCTCGTGCCACGGGTCGGTGGGGTCGACGGGTTCGACGGCGCGGTCGAGCTCGGCGACGGAGTAGTCGCGCTCGTCGTCGAGCAGCATCGCGAGGCGCTGCCAGCGGGCGCTGTGCTCGCCCTCGCCCTCCGGGCCGACCCGCGCGCCGCGGGTCTTGAAGAAGCGCGTGCCGCGCCCGAGCTTCGACCCCTCGCCGGTGTGGCCGTCGAAGATCGCGTCGAACTCGCCGCCCGGTTCGAGGTCGCCGACGGGGAAGTCGTGGGCGGGCTCCTCGCCGCGCTCGCGGGCCTCGGCGCGGAGGTCCGCGACGGCCCGGAAGTACTCGTCGGCGTTGGGACCCTCGCGGGTCGACTGCGCGCGGGCGGCCGCCAGCGCGGCGTGGATCGCGCAGATGCGGCCCTTCCACTCGGCCGGCTCCCAGCGCTCGGTGGCGAGCTCCTCGTAGCGCTCGATCGTCAGCGCGACGTCGCTGCCGGCGCGGAGGTCCTCGACGACGTAGAGGTTCAGGCGGTCCCAGAGGTTCCACGCGTAGCCGGAGCGGGCCAGCTCCCAGGCCGCCCACGCGGCGGCCTCCTCGTCGGAGCGGCGCACGGCCTTCTGGAGGAGGCTGGAGACGGCGTAGCGGTTGTAGCCGCCGTCGGTCTCGTTCGGTTCCTTCGGCTCGCCGAAGTCGTTCTCGCCGGTCGCGTCCGGCGTCGTGTCGGTCTCGAGGCTCCCGTCGGACCCGAACGTCGCCTGTCTGTCGTCGCCGTCGGCCATACGCCCGCTCCCGCCGCGAGCGACTTAAAAACCGCGCGCGGCGAGCGGGATCGGAGGGCTTCGGCCGCGACCCGAGACACCCGCGGTACGGCGGATCACACCTGCGCTGAAAGGGAACCCTTAAGTCGAATCCAGCGGCTATGTTTCAGTGACCGCCCTTAGCTCAGCCTGGTAGAGCAGTCGACTGTAGATCGACTTGTCCCCCGTTCAATTCGGGGAGGGCGGACTTTCTTTCCTAACGGATCACATCCGTCGTACGGCGACGGGTTTGATACTCGAATCCACCGCATCACCCGTGTGAGTTGAACAGGTCCCCCAGCTCTCCGTCACCATTGGGGTTCGATAAAGGGTGGTTCCTGTCGGACACAATAGTTTCAACACCGATCGCTCGTACCGGTCGACAACTGGCGAATACTGATTACAGGCGCGTCACAGAATATATAATATATCCGGCGTATCGGTGTGGATTTCGGATTTAGTTCTCATCTATCCGTCTTTCTCGAGATTTCCTATAATATCCACTATACATCGCGGTCAATTTAATAGAATAGAAATGTTACTTATATGGGGTGTGCGTGAAATATGCCAACCGAAAATATTGACGAGAGAATGGACCCAGAACAGTTCTTAGAAAAACTCCACACCGGTCGGTTTGACCGCGATCTTATTCTCGGTGGAATGGTTAAAGAAGAGGACGATGATGACGATGTCATCCAGTTTTCATACGGAACAAACTGTGAAAACTGGATCGAAATACCGATCGATCATGTCGAGTCGATAAAAATGATAAGCCGGGTGCCGTGTGCCGATCATTCGCATCCTTTCGTCGAACTTGAACTGAAGCCACCGAGGACTGACGAGGGTGAACTCTTCGCAGACATTCTTAGATCGATGGATGCGGGACAGGAAGGCTCTCAGATGGGAATGTTCCCCACCGGCGAGGAGACGTTCGAACCCGACATGCCTATGTCAGACATGCCAGGCGGAGGCCACGGGCCAGATGTGCCATCAGAGATGTCTATGATCGGGCCTGGACCGAGTGGACCGAGTGGACCAGTCGGTGGAGGGGGAGGGCTTGCTGCTTGGGGATGCTTCCCCGGATGGTGTAGCCGTCCGTCTGGTATATGTAGGGACAGTTACGGTAGGTGGCGCCGCTGCAATCAGCGGTACCGCTGTACTCGTTGCCTTTGGCCCTGGTGAGAGCGTGTTGTAGGAGCGTTTGCAAGATCTGTTAAGTTTGATTTGGCAGATTTAAATCGCTCTACACTAGGTTTGCGTAGTTCTAAACGAACAACGGCATACAACAGTAACCAGTTTGATTGTAATTGATCTGCCACGACGGCCGGAAGTCAAAAATATGGTAGTTCTGCGTTCGAATAAATTCAAGAGAATCTTCCACAAAGACTAATAAGTATATTCAATATTGATTATATAGGTGATTTGATGAGTGGGAGTTCGGAGGAAACCCGCCCCTGCCCCTATTGTAAGGAGGAGATCGACGCGAGCGCCTTAAAGTGCCGCTACTGTCGGTCCACCGTCGAGCCAAAGCAGCGGTCTCACAGTGGAACGTGCCCGTACTGTAAGGAGGATATTGACTCGGAGGCGACCCGATGTAGGTACTGCGGCTCGGACATCACCGCAGTCGAACAGCCCCCAGGGGAGGTAGACGATCAGTTCCTCCGAGCGATGGCGATTGGGATCGGACAACCGGGCGGCGGTTTAGGAGGCGGCTACGACCCGCAGTGTGTCAGAAGTTGTCAATGGCAGTGCGCGCTGTCAGGGCTTCCAAGTTGGTACTGCTGGTACGCTTGCGCGTGGTTATGTTCGGGGGGAAAGGTCGGCGGGGACACCGTGAGTCGTAACGTATTGGCTCGTCATGTCGGCGAATCGCCCTGCGGGTGTAACTGAGACGGGTCAAGGAGCGCGGTCTCCTCGGAACTCAGGCAGTCATCGAGCGCCTCGTGGACGGAATTCAAGTCGACGTATCCGTTTTCGAGAGTAGCACGAATACCCAACGTGACCGGGTGGCTACGAGGGTCGACTCCCACGTAGCAGTGACTTCAATCCCTCCGTCTACCGAGGGTCGTCGACTCCACGACGAGCGGCGGCCTTCCCGCGCTATCCGGTGAACGGACAACGACTGACACCTTTTAATCGGTGGTAGGAACCGAACCAGAGTAATACCACCTTAGACCACCGTACAGCCTCTTAGGTAGTGATTTCACCATTTGACGCTTGTCGGTGCATAGTCGATTATTCCCACAAAAACCTGAAAACAACTGTTCTAATTTATTACATACTAGTTTAATATCTAATGCGATTATTGATTAAGAATGTCCGTAGGGCAAGAGCTACTCGACGTACCGTTCCCCGAGATGGTGGCCAGCATGGGGCAGGGGATCGCGGACGCACAGAATCAGTTGGACATGAACTCGGTCGAGGTCGCCAAGACGCTGGCGGAGACGGAGATCGAGGTCGTCCCGGCGATCACGCGGACGATCGACTCCAACGGCGACGTCACCTACTCCTCGGCGGACGCGATCGACGTCTCGCTGCTGCAGGCGGGGCTGTTCCCGACGTTCTACCAGTTCTCGGAGGCCGTCATCGAAGTCGAGATGGACATCAAAACGACCACCGAACGAGAGACGAACATCGACGTCAGCGCCGAGGCGCACGCGGGGTTCGGCCTCTGGGGCGGCAGCATCCAGACCGACGTGAGCCACAACCGCAAGTTCGGCAAGGAGGTCCACGGGACGAGCAAACTGAAGACCACGATGGTCCCGGTGCCGGAGCCGCCGTACCTCTTCCCCGAGGTCGAGACCGTCGACAACCGCACGACCGAGGAGTGATCGATCCGGTTTCCGGCCGTCGACGGTGAGCGCCGCGCGCTCGCCCGCGACGCCCGAACCGCACCAGCGACACCGACATCAATGCCATTACGAGCCCATCACGTATCACCGGCCAGTACCGCCCGCCGACGACCGACCCAGCCGGTCGCGGACGTCCCGTTCGACGACCTCGTCTACCTGCTGGCCGCGGGCGTCGCCGACGCCCAGACCGCGCTCGACGCGCACACCGCCGAGACGGCGGCGTCGCTCGCGGAGACCGACGTCGAGGTCGTCCCGTCGATCACCCGGACGATCGACGCCGACGGCGGGGTCACCACTGAGACGGCCCCGACGGAGCGCCGGTCCCTGCTCGACCTCGGGATCACGCCCGCCTGGTACCGGTTCAGCGAGGCGACGATCGACGTCGAGATGGACGTGAGCGTGACGGACCGCGAGACCGACGAGGACGACCGCGAACGCGGCGACGAGGAGCGAGCGGGCGGGCTCAGAGCGGACACGCGGTCGGTGATCGGTCGGCGGCGGTTCGACCGAGCGGCCGGCGCGAACGCCCGACTGGCGGCGCGTCTCCAACCCACGCCGCGCCCGGTGCGCGCGATCCCACCGACGGACGCCGAGCCGGCACCCGGAGGCGACCGTGCCGACTGACGAGTGGCTCGCGCGGCCGCTCTCGGAGTTCATCCGCGCGGTCGCGTTCTCGGTCGCCGAGGGACAGGAGGAACTGGACCGCCGGTCGATGGCCGCACAGCGGGCGATCGAACGGGACATCGAGAGCGGAGAGCTCGCGTACGACCTCGACGCGTCCTGGCTCCGGTTCGCCGACGTCGAGGCGGACCTGGAACTGACGCTGTCGATTGAGGGCCGGGAGATCCGCGACCCGGAGACGAACGAGGTCCGGGCGTACAAGCCCGTCGTGAGCGCGGTCCCGCTCAACCACCGCGTCGTCGACGAGTACGAGGTGGACGCCGACATCGCGAGCGAGGTTCGGCTCACGATCGCGCCCGTTCCGCCGGAGTCGCGCCGCCCATGAGCGAGCGGTTCGACGCCGGCGACTCGTTCCGGATCGCCGAGACGTTCCAGCTGACGGAGGTGCCGCACCTCGATGTCGACAAGCTCGACGCCATCGAGCGGGCGACCGTGGAGCGGCTGATCACCGAGCAACAGGAGTCGCTCGTCCGGCTCCAGACCGACGTGCTCGACGTGCGGATCGAACGCGACGCGCTCGAACACGAGCTCTCGACGGTGACCGACGACCGCGAGCGGCTTCGGGACCGCGTGCGCGAGCTGGAGGCGGAACGGCCGGCGCTGGAGCCGAAGACGGTCTTCTCGAACCTCGGCGCGGCGCTGGAGGCGGCCGACGACGACCTGTCGAGCGAGCGGTACCGCGTCGACGACGTCGACTTCACGCTCAAAGCGAACCTGACGCAGACCGAGGACGGGGTTCGGATGCACCTCCCCTCGCTGGACGAGTCGTCCGTCTCGGCGAACCTCAGCGAGGTCTCGTTCCGGCTGCGGGCGCCTCGCGAGCGCCCCGACCGACCCGAGGCGGAGTACGTCGACGTTCCGGAGCTGCGGGACCTGTCGCGCGAGGCCGCGGTCCGCCGGTTGGCCGCCGCCGAACTCACCCTCGGAACGGTCGAACGGACCGCCGATCCGACGACGACGCCCGGAGCCGTCGTCGAGCAGTTCCCCGACGCCTACGCCCTGGCGGAGCCCGGGGCGTCCGTCGATCTCGTCCTCGCCGCGGAGCCCGAAGTAGCGGAGCTCGACGCCGATGCGGAGGCGCCGAGCGATTCGAGCGCGGAGGCGGATTCGGACGAGGGGGCAGACTCGGAGGCCTCGACCGACACCGGCGCCGACGCTGACACCGGAACTGACGGGGAAACCGACGCCGACGCGGGCACCAGTGCGGACGGAGACACCGGCGAGACCGAGCCCGACGAGCGGGAGCGCATGGAGGCGTTCCGCCGCGCGCTCGTCGAGGTCGACCCGGAGAACGGCTCCGCCGTCGCGGACCGGCTCAGCCGCGCCGGCGTCACGGATCTCGAGTCGCTGGTACGGCTGGATCCCGAGGAACTCGCCGAACGGCTGTCGATTCCGGTCGAACGGATCGTCGCGCTACAAGAGCGGCTCGGCGGCCACGGCGAGTCGAAAGAGCTCGAATCGGTCTCCGGCATCGGCCCGACGTACGCGAGTCGGCTCCGCGAGAAGGGAATCGAGACCGTCGCCCACCTGTCGACGCTCGATCCGGAGACGGTCGCCGAGATCACGTGGGCCTCGACGAGCCGGGCCGCGGACTGGATCGAACAGGCGGCGAAGATGACCGAGGGCCGATGAGCCTCGCGGAGCGGTTCGGCGCGTCGATCGAGGTCTCGGGGCCGGACCCCGACGCGGAGGCGTTCTTCTTCGTGAAGCGTCCCGACTCGATCGACCACGACGCGTTCGTCACCGGCCTGCTGGGGCTCGTGGGGACGTCCGGCCGACTCGTGCTCCACCACCGGTCCGGGTTCGCCGTCGTCCGCGTCTCGCACGAGCGCGCCCAACGGTTACGGCGGCTCCCGTGGATCGACACCGTCGGCGGCGTCCGGTTCGACCCGGCGCAGTTCGCGGCGGTGACCGGCGCTCCCGTCCCGTGAAGAGCGGGTCCTCAATTCTCAACGCGATCATTCGGACCGACAGCGTATTTATCCCTCCCCATGCAACTAATCAGACATGACTCTCGTCGTGGTCCCGGTCCGGTACCCGCCGTCGTCGCACTCGGCGGCGACGTTGCGGGAGGCCGTCCGCGTCGCCGAAGAGCGCGACGCCGACCTCACGGTCCTCCACGTGGACCTGTATCAGAATTCGGGGGGCGTCTCCCGGAGCGACCTCAAGCGCGCCGTCGAGCGCCGGGTCGGGAAGCTGGACCGCGCGCGGTACGTCGTCCGGCGGGGATTCCTCGTGGAGGAGACCATCCTGGAGGAGATCGTCGCCGAGGACGCCGACGTCGTCGTCATCGGCTCGAAGCAGGCCGGACGCTGGCGGCGCATGGTCCAGAAGCTGCTCTCCGACCCCGACATCGAGTCGTTCCTCCGCAGCGAGCTCGCCTGCACCGTGATCACGGTCGCCCGCGACGGATCGACCGAGAGCGACGGCGCCGGGGCGGACGCGCCGCTCCCCGACGACGGCGACGATTAACGCGGCGAGGGCGACGACCGACGTGGCGACGCCGACGACCGACGCGGCGACGCCGCTCGACGACCTCCCGGCCTCTTACTCCTCCCGGCCCGCGACCTCGTAGCGACGCTCGTACTCGATGACGGTCGCGACGCGGTCGGCGACCTCCCGACCGAACTCCCGCTCGACGACGTACAGCGCCAGGTCGATCCCGGAGGTCACGCCGCCCGCGGAGAGCAGGTCGCCGTCGTCGACGACGCGCGCGTCCACGACCTCGGCGCCCGAGTCGCGCAGCTCGTCGATCGCGCCGGCGTGCGTGACCGCGCGTCGGCCGTCGGTGACGCCGGCCTCGGCGAGCAGCATCGACCCGGTGCACACCGACGCGATCCGGGTGCCGGCCGCGTGGTGGTCGGCGAGCGCGCGCGGCACGTCGCCCTTCTGCGCCTCGGCCCACGCGCTCGCCTCCTCGTCGCGGGCGTTCCACCCGCCGCCGGGAACGACGAGGAGATCGGGGACGT
>Ga0136604_1001126_pt1 | contig 12321 bp, 19 predicted proteins | sample AntRauFillE10628_FD_104928 | JGI IMG/M metagenome (GOLD analysis project Ga0136604, IMG submission 104928) | Saline lake microbial communities from Rauer Islands, Antarctica - Metagenome Filla E10 #628 | ecosystem: Environmental > Aquatic > Non-marine Saline and Alkaline > Saline | place... | reverse complement strand
AGGCAGGTGACGCATGAACCAATTAAACCACATACCATACACCGTTGATTTTGACGCTATATGGAACGCGCGGTACATTGAGCAAGACGCGCGCAATGCCCAAAATTTAATTAACAATTTACCAAGAGGATACCAAGATGAAAAAGCAAACAATATTCCGCCTCAGTTATCCCCAAAAAGAAAAAAAGTAAAATAAAAACTTTACAAGATTTACAAAATTTGCTACTATTTACAAATCAAAGAATAAAGGGTTTACCGGCCCATGAATACGAAGGAAAAATCAAATGGCTAAAACAACAGGTTGGTATGAGGTAACTTATAGCTCGGGGCGAGTGGAAAAATCCGTTCCTAAAAATGCAAAGCATAAAGGCCAGTTGTTGAAGGAGATTAAATTTCTTCAAAATGCTGGGAGCGTTACCTCATGCCGCTGGGAAAATGGAAGGGTTAGATATTAAAATGGATATTTACGAAGCAAAAACAAAGTTGGAAGCCGTCAAGAAAGACATCGAAGAAAATCTTGACCACGAAGACGCACGCGAGACAACGGACAGATATCTGTCCGATTGTATCATCGATTTTCAATATGAGATTGACCAGCTCGAAGAAGCTGAAAGCGAAAACGAAAAAAGCGACTTTGACGAACATAATGTTTGGTATAGTGGCGGCGGAGGCGTTTTGTAATGGCTAAAGATAACCTAGATTACACGACTAAAATTCATCACCACGAGCATGAAGAGCTTTTACTTACTCTTCAGGATTACCAAGACGAGCCAACAATAACGCTTGAGGTTGACGACGGAAGCAAGTCTCGAATTTGTATGACGTTATCTGAGGTGAAAAATGCGGTAAAAGTTTTTGAAGACTACAATAAAGCACGAGCGATTTTAATTAACGAAGGAGAATAAAAAATGACCACTCAGCTAATCAAAGACATGCCGATGCACGAATACCACGAGATCGACGCGTGCTCAAAATCAATGCTGGCGGAGCTGGTGAAGTCAACGCCGCTTACAGCGTGGAAAAAATACCTTGACCCAGAACGTCACGCGGTATTGAACGAAGACTTAGAATTCCCTTATTACGAGCTGTATAAAGAGGAAAGCAAAAAGCATTTTGATATTGGGACAGCCGTTCATGCTTATGTTCTTGAGCCTGACAACTTCGACAAATATGTTGTCCAGCGTCCAGCGGGAGACCTTCGAAGCAAGGCGAATAAGACAGCGTTTAATGATTTACTTGAAGACAATTTTGGTAAGGCAGTTATTACAACTGACGACATGAAGGACATTCAAGAAGCCGCTAAAAATATTCTTGCGATGAAAACGACGGAAGCAATTTTGAACACGTCGGGCTTTGTTGAGAGTACAATTTTGTGGGAACGCCCTGACGGCACAAAAATGAAATGCCGTCCTGACTTCGTAAACCCTGACATGGATATTGTTATTGATGTGAAGACAGCAGAGAGCGCCGCCGAGTTAGATTTTTTCTGGGCGAACCGCAAGTTTAAGTATTATATGTCTCATGCCATAACAGGTGAGGGATATGAAGCGCACTTTGGTCGACCACTGAAAGCATATATTTATTTGGTGGTGGAAAAGAAAACAAATCTCTGTGCCTATTACAACTCTGAGGGCGATTGCTTAGCTCAAGGGCAGGGCGAGATGGAAGAGGCTTTAGCATTATATAATGAGTGCAGGTCGACTGGAGTGTGGCGCGCTTACCCTGACGAAATTCGTCCTATCAGCTTAGAGAGACCAGACTAATGAAAAGCCAAGTTAAATTATATAAAACGGACATTGATGACTTTTTGTTTTGGCTGTCTCGTCGCAAAATCACAGTTAATACTCAAGTGTTTGGGTGGAGAGTTTTAATATTCAAAACTGAGAAACAGACCGAGTGGACACGGTGTTATGACGGCTTAACTCGGGCTAAAAAAGAACCTAGAAACTATCTTCGTGTTGCTGGCAAAGAGCAAAACCTAGTCACCAAATTTTATAAGGGATACCATGTTAATTAAATACCAAAATTTCAGATTTAGAAAAGGCACTGAGGCTTTAATGTTTCAAGCTCAAGAAATCTTAAAAGATTATAGGCGTCAGGGTTATGTGCTGACAGTGCGCCAATTATACTATCAATTCGTATCTAAAGATTTGCTCGAAAATAACGAGAAGAATTATAAGATGCTGATAAGCACGATAACAAAAGCGCGTCTCGCTGGACTTATTTCATGGCACGCTATCGAAGACCGCAATCGTGGCGCAGTGACGTATCGTTCTGAAGAGAGTGAAGAGAATGTTCTTAGTGGCATAGAATACGGATTGTCTTACGACCACTGGGCGCGTCAAGAGCACTATGTCGAAGTCTGGGTTGAGAAAGATGCCTTGAGCTCTGTGATTGAAAAGCCATGTGGAAAATACGGCGTGCCATATCTGGCGTGTAAGGGGTATTTATCTGCCTCAGAAATGTGGAGGGCTGGACAACGATTTGAAAAAGCAATCGAAGACGGTAAGAAGTGCGTTATAATCCATCTTGGAGACCACGACCCTAGCGGTTTAGATATGACACGAGACAACCAAGAGCGTATGAATTTATTCACGCAAAACATGGGTGTTGATTTACGTCGGATTGCATTGAACATGGATCAAATTGAGCATTATGCTCCGCCGCCAAATCCAGCTAAGGTGACAGACAGTCGCGCTGTAAATTATATCAAGCAGTACGGTAATAAATCGTGGGAACTGGACGCGCTTGAGCCTAAAGTTATCGACGCTTTAATCACAAAAGAGATTAAGGGAATGATTGACCAAGACCGCTGGGACATGGTGACGGAGATGCAGACGGAAGGCCGTCAATATCTCGAAGCTCTTGGCGACAACTGGGACGAAATTCGCGAACACATTGGCGATAAATTTTTATAGGAAGGTTTAAATTATGAGTACAGGATTGCAAACATATTTAATGCAGCCAGCCTCGCAAAACAGAATTGCGATTGCTCTAGGCTACAACGACGCGACGGAAGATAACGCTGGGGTACGTGAGGCAAAAAAATATGTCTCTTCAGTCTTAACTGTTATCCAAAACGCTGACCCAAAAACAAAGCTTCAGAGCTGCACAAAAGAGAGCATCATGGATTGCTGTATCGACGCGGCAACAATGAAGGTTGCAATCGACGGCAGAAAGCACGCCGCTCTTATTGCTTACTCTGGTAAAGCGACACTTCAAATTACGTCTGCTGGATATGAGGCAAAACTCTATGAGCATTTAGATCGCTGCTCCGTTTTGACAGGCAAGGTTTTTGAGGGCGACACTTTTGAGCGTTGGACTGAGAACGATTACGACCACTTTAAACACATCGTCCTCGACCCTTTCCAAGAGGACAAGAATAAAATCAAGGGAATTTTTGTCGCCATCTCTTGGTATGAGGGCAACATTAAATATCAAAAGGTTGAGATTTTAACCAAGGCTGAGCTCAATAAAATCATGGGCTGTGCGAAACAGACTTACGTCTGGGACAAGTGGTTCTTAGAGAGAGCGACGACAGCCGCAATTAAGCGTGCCGCCAAGAGGTTCTTCCACAAAACTCAAGGGCTTCAAGAGCTGGTCACTTACGACAACGAGAGAAATTATTCTGTTGATACAGAGATGCGTTCTTCTAACAATCTGGTTCAGAACCTAAACAAACAAATAAAAGGCGAGCCAGAGCAGCCAGATATTGACGGAGAAGCCGTTGAAGTGCCTGAAGAGGACATTGAGGCAGTGCCAGTAAACGAAGCCCCTGAGGAAGTTCCTGAGGCTCAAGAGGGCATCATCGAAAATGGTCAAGACCAAGTTATGGACGAGCCAATAGAGATGGAAAATATTTCAGAAGCAGCGCAAGATGTTGTCGAAGAAGAGGAGGACGTTACGGGTGGAGGGCTTTTCCCGTAGCCGATATTATTAACTAAGCTCAATTAAAAAAGGAACTACGAATATGTCACGATTAAAAGGTAAGGTAAAATTCTTCGATCAGGGTAAAGGCTTCGGCTTCATCTCTCCGGATGATGGTAGCGAAGATGTGTTTGTTCACATCACCGCTGTAAAGAATTCTCGCTTAGATACTTTAAGCGAAAATGAAACTGTTTCCTTCGACGTTGTTGAAGGTCGCGGTGGGAAATCTCAAGCAGATGAAATTGAGATCACTAACTAGCTAGTTAGAATACGTCGGGAAAATTGAGTGAGGTTATAGTTCGACGCTAAAGTAAAGCTGCTCTGACAGGAGGGAATAGACCCCAATTAATTCACAAAATATAGGAGGCTGTAATGGCTGGTTCACTAAACAAAGTAACACTAATCGGTAACGTCGGGGCTGACCCAGATGCAAGATCATTTAATGACGGCAATAAAATTATCAATTTTTCGATAGCCACGTCTGAAAGTTGGAAAGATAAAAACACTGGCGAGAAAAAAGAGAAGACAGAATGGCATCGTGTTGTTGTTAAATCTCAAGGTCTCGTCGGCGTTGTGGAAAGGTATGTGAAGAAAGGTTCAAAGCTTTACATAGAAGGTAAGCTGGAGACCCGATCATGGGAGCAGGACGGTCAGAAGAAATACACAACTGAAGTCGTGATGCAAAGCTTTAACTCAAACCTTCTGTTGCTCAATAGCCGTAATGAAAACAACGGCGGCGGACAGCAGCAAGAGCAGCAACAGCAGCAAAGCAATTCTCAGCACGAGCCGTCACATGACGAGCTTGAGGACGAGATACCTTTTTGATGAAAGCCCTTTAGGTAAGTCAATATCGTGTTGCCTTTAACCACAAAAGAAAGGTGACACGATGAAGGCTTGCTTTAAATGCCGACAGAAAAAGAGCTTAAATGCTTTTTACGAACACAGCCAAACTGCTGATGGGTATCTTAATAAGTGCAAGGATTGCACAAAGATAGACACTCAGGAGAACAGGAAGAAAAATATAAATCACTACCGCAATTACGATAAAAATCGCGGCAACAGACAGGATAAGGGTTACGTTAATGAGTGGAGAAAAAGCAATCCAAGAAAATACAAAGTTCAAACGATGGTTGGAAACTATCTCAGAGATGGGAAAATTATCAAACAGGGGTGTGAAATTTGCGGGAGAAAAAAAGATGTCCACGCGCACCATGATGATTATTCAAAACCGCTCGACATTCGTTGGTTATGCCCGCCTCACCACAAACAATGGCATGACGAGAACGGTGAGGGAATAAACGGATAACAAGTCAGCCCCCTGCCTATTGATGCAGTCATAACCTTTGACTGAAGAGAGAGTGTGCTCACGGCGGGACAAGGCTATCATGGTATGTGAGCGCACTTAAAAGGCTAGGGCGGGGGCGGTTCCCCACCCGTTACTTTCAAACAAATTAATCAAAGAAAATTCGCATGACACAATTTGTAATCAGAGATTATCAGGAAAAAGATTTGGCAGCTATACGCGCCGCTCTAAGAAAATCTAACTCCGCTCTTTACTGCCTCGCTACAGGTGGCGGTAAAACGGTAACGGCTGGCTTCATGGTTGATGCGGCAGCTAAGAAAGAAAAAATTGTCTGGTTCGTCACACACAGAAAAGAGATCGCAGATCAGACAGCTAAAACATTTCAAAAAATGGGTATGCGCTTCGGCATGATAATGACGAAAACAAACTGTCGACCTATGAGTAATATTCAAATCGGTATGGTTCAAACTATTGCGCGTCGCCTTGATAATCTCGTGCCACCTGACCTTATCGTGTTCGACGAGGCACACCATACCGCAGCGAACCAGTGGCAAGCAATCTATGACGCTTATCCAAAGGCTTTTAAAGTTGGCTTGAGCGCGACGCCAGCACGTCTTGACGGCAAAGGTCTTAATGATTTCTTCGCGTCGTTAGTGATGGGTAAAGACACGAACCAGCTTATATCTGAAGGGCATTTATCCCCGTACAAAATGTTCGCCCCAGCGGTTCTTGACACGTCCAAGTTACACATACGAGCTGGAGACTTTAAGAAAGAAGAGCTTGAAGAATTAATAGGGAGTAACGCCATTATTGGTGACGTTGTCAACACCTACATAAAGTTGGCAATGGGAAAGAAGGGGATTTTATTTGCACCAACTGTTAAGACCAGCGAGAAATTTGTTGCTGCATTTAACGAGGCTGGAATTAAAGCGGTTCACGTCGACGGGAAAACACCAAAGGCTGAGCGTGATAAAATAACTGACGAATATAAGAATGGGGACTGGGATATAATGTCCAACGTCGGATTATTCGGAGAAGGTTACGACGTGCCAGACACTGAAGTTGTTATTGATGCAAGCCCGACAATGAGCCTCGTGAATGTTAAACAGAGGTGGGGTCGTGCGCTTCGCCCAGTTTACAATCCAGACATGCCAGCAGGGACTGAAGCTGAGAGGCACGCAGCAATCGCCGCTGGTAAAAAACCTCATGCAATAATAATCGACAACGCTGGGAACTGTTTTCGTCATGGTCTTCCTTGTGACGAGATAGAGTGGTCTCTTGAGCCGCGCAAAAAGGGCACGCCTAAATTAACTGACGATAGCGGCGGCATGAAGCAGTGCCCTAAGTGCTGGTCAGCGGTGAAGCAACATATCAAAACGTGTGACAACTCTCTACCTAACGGCTCTACGTGCGGTCACGTATGGGAGGTGGTGAGCCAGAGCAGAGATGAAGTCGAGGGCAATCTTGAAGAGGTTACAAAAGAACAGGTGGACGCAATGAAAAAAGCTGAAGCCAAGAAAAAGAAAATGGAGCAAGGTCAAGCCGAAACATTAGAAGAATTAATTAAGCTCGGAACAGAGCGCGGCTATAAAAACCCGAAGAGTTGGGCGGCATATATATTTAAAGGTAGACAAGTAAAGGCGGCACGCAATGGCTCTTGATTTAAAAGTTGGAACGATAATATTTTGTGGAACTCTGTCTGATAAAAAAGACGAAGCGAAAAGAAAAGCTGAAGACGCCGACACAATCGACAAGGCAAAGCGTTATATAAAACAGCACAACCTGACGAACGAAGATGTCTCTCTCGGCACTCTAAAAGGGAGCATCATGGTTAAAACAAAAAGGGAGTTATCATTATGAGCAAAGAAAAATTAGCGCCAGAAACGGCGATACAAAAAGAGATCATGCTCGACATGAGCAAGAACGGAAACCGAGGCTTCAGAAATAACGTAGGATTATTTGTTACGAAAGATGGTCGCAGAATTAAAACAGGATTAGGTAATGGCACTTCAGATATTATCGGCTTTACGTCGGTTGAAATCACTCAAGATATGGTTGGTAAACGCGTTGCTATTTTTACAGCCGTCGAAGTTAAGAGAGAAAAGAAAAAAGGAAGCGAGCTTCAGGAGGCGTTCATATCATTCGTACGATCAATGGGGGGGATAGCTGGCTTGGCTTGGACAGTTGAAATGTCCCGTGATCTCACAACAAAAATAAACTTACCAAACTTCAAAGGATAATCAATGGCTCTCGACCTCGATAAAATTAAGGCTGAATATAAGCTCTCTGGCATCGTTGGTCAGCGCGTATCGCTCAAGAAAAATGGACGTGAGTTCGAAGGCTGCTGCCCGTTCCATAAAGAGAAGACACCTTCGTTCACAGTCAATGATGATAAGAAATTTTACCACTGCTTTGGCTGCGGCGAGAACGGCGACATCTTTGATTTTATGATGAACATGGACAACATTGATTTAAAAGAAGCAGCCAAAAGAATTACTGGCACACTGCCAAGTGATGTCTCAGCAACACCTTATCACGACCCGTATGCAGATTATGAACCTATCCCTTTTCCTAAAGAACTTTGTGACTTGAAGGCTGGAGATTTGATAGAAAATATTTGGAACCCGAAGCGCAAAGGCACGCCAAAAGAAATTACCAGCTATCGCCCTCAAATGGTTCACCCGTACACCACAAAAGACGGTGATGTTATTGGCTACGTTTTCCGCGTTGAGTTCAAGGGCGGCAGAAAAATAACGCCGCAGATAATGTATTGCAAAAAGAAATCAACAGGTGAGCAAGGCTTGTGTCACTACCCAATGCCAGAGCCGAGAAGTGTTTACAACATTAAGGAGCTGCACGACAATCCATCTCTTCCCGTTATAATAATGGAAGGGGAGAAGTGCGTTGACGTTGCCGCCAAGGTGATGTCTGGGTTTATTGTTATCGGCTGGAGCGGGGGAACAAACGCCCTGAATTCAACAGACTGGTCAGTGCTCAAGGGCAGGAACGTAGCTATCTTTCCTGACGCAGACCCAGTGGGTAAGCAGTGCGCGAAAGATTTACTAACAAAAATTTACAGCATAGCCAAGGGCGTTAAAACAGTAACGCACAAAGATAAGCCCAAAGGTTGGGACGCTGCGGACGCTATTGAAAAAGAGGGCATGGATAAAAACAAGCTGCTCCAATATATTCTCGACAACACCAAAGCCCAAAGCGAGGAAATAAAAAAAGATAAAGCCGCTGAAGCCGAAGTAAAAGAAGAGGCAAAAAAAGAAGAAGAAAAACAGGCGCGTAAAGACACGAAGGAGCAGCTAAAACCAGATCAAGAATTTAGACTGCTGGGCTACACTGATAAGAAATTTTATTTTCTTCGCTACAAGACTGGTGTGGTGAAGGGGTTTACTGGCTCTAATTTATTAAGCCTTGGCTCTTTATTAGAGATCGCTCCGTTTGAATACTGGGAGAAGTATTACCTCTCAAATTTCAAAGGGCGCAAGGCTGGGCTCGAAGCCGCTGCGAACGAATTAATTAGCCGCTCTGAAGATCATGGTTATTTCACGCGTGACATTATTCGTGGTCGTGGCAGTTGGCATGACGACGGCAATCACGTATTTCATTGTGGCGATTACTTAATTGTGAACGGACACAAGGTAGACATTAAAGAGTTTGGCACTAACTTTATTTACCAGCATAAGCCGAGGCTTGATGTGTACCGACCTGACCCAGCTCAAGCTTCAGATGCAAATAAATTAGTCAAGCTTTTGGAGGGAATAAGTAGATGGTCTTCACCAGTTAATGCAAAACTTTTGGCTGGCTGGATTGCCGCCGCGCCGATTGCTGGCTCACTTCCTTGGCGGTCACACCTTTATATTTTTGCACCCAAAGGCTCTGGTAAAAGTCAGGTGATTGACATTGTGAATAAAATATTAAGTGGGCTTGAGATAAGTGTTCAAGGCTCAACAACTGAGGCGGGTGTCCGTCAACAGCTAGACAGCGACGCCCTGCCCATTGTGTTTGACGAGAGTGAGCCTCAAGACGAGAAGAGGGCTCAGGCTATGCAAGAGATATTATTCCTAGCCAGACAGTCCTCCTCAGCTAACGGGGGGGCGATCTTAAAAGGCTCGGTTCATGGTGACAGCATAAGCTACAAAATAAGGTCTTCGTTTTTGATGTCCTCAATCGTTCCTTGCTTGAAGCACGACGCTGACGAAAGTAGATTTATACAAATGCGCTTACTGAGGAACGGCGTTAAAGGTGAGGAGCACGACGCTAGAGAGTGGACTAAATTTCAGGCAGCTGAGAATGAATTACTGACACCAGCATACTGCAAGAGATTGATGATGCGCTCAATAACTTTAATTCCACAGATAACTCACAACCAAAAGATATTCCAGACAGAGGCGAGAAAAGTTTTTGGTGATGCGCGTAAGGCAGACCTATACTCAATGGTTTTTGCTGGGCTGTATTCATTATACAGCAGTAATAAGATCACGAACGAGGATGCCAACAAGTGGATTAAAGAGCAGCAGTGGGACGTGCAAATTCAACGTGAAGATGAACATAGTGATGATCGCATGATTGATGTTATAATGCAGAAGTCAATTAAAATGAGCATGAGAAATGACATGGTCGTATCTGAGATGGTTGAGTGTATTATGAAAGAGCCATATAGCTTTAAAGACTATGAAGAAATATTGGCTAGACACAGGCTCAAGGTTGACAGCCAAAACGGAGTGCTATGGTTCGCAAATAATTCAGAATTTATGGACAGCTCTTTAGCGAAGACACCTTGGAGCACTGGCTGGAGAAACGTCTTGGCTAGTATGGATGGAGCAGTTAAAAGTAAAAGCACAATATCGTTCGCCGGTAAATCATCACGAGCTATCGGAATAAAATTAACAACAGTATTAGGAAAGGACTAAAGATATGAGTAATGAAGAACAGCCTGTAGATGATTATGTTTTGACAGTAGCAGACGTGCAGAGAGAGCTTGATGTTTCAAGACCTATTTTGCTCAGGTGGAGAAATGACGGATTAGCTCCAGAATTTAAACAGTGTACGAGGACGAATAAAATCCGTTACAGCGCAAGCTCTGTTCTCGCCACGAAAGAAGAAATGTATGGAGACGACAAATGAAAATGACGGTGGCAAAAGTAAGCTGTGAAGATGTGGTGTTTTTCGAAAAAGAGTTCAATAAGCTGTTGAGTAAAAAAGAGAGGGACAGTGTAAGGAAGGTTTTTAAAAAGAGGTTTGAGGGAGGCATTCCGATAGCGATTGAGTTTGAAGAGCGGCCTCTAAGATGCCAATATACAGCAGAGCTTTTTAATTAAAAAAAGACCCCTTGAAAAAGGGGTTTTTTCTATCTGATATTCTTTTCCAGTAAGGTCTAATCACTTACCGCACCAATAAACTTTTGAAGCCCGATGGTTTTTTGTCGGGTTTTTTCGCAGCGTCCTGCAAAGTCGTACAGCCAGTTGATCGACAAACCGCTTCGTCCATCTCTTGTAGGTATGACTTCTCCTGAGGCGGTTGCATTAGGTCGGCGTTCGCCTGTATTGAGGACGACGCAATCACTGGTCTGGTTGTCCCGCACGCTGCGAGCAGCAAGCTGCTTATCAACAGCAGTGAGGCGATTTTGATACCCTTTAGATACTTCATTTGCTTTATCCATTTTCTCTTTGAGCTCAGCCTTTTGTGCGACCAAGACCGCATTGTTGTTTTTCTCTGTAACGTAGTCTGAGTGTAGGTTCCAAGTAAAATAGCCAAGACCAGATAGCAATATGGTTAAGACCGCAATAGCTCCAATTAAAAGCCTTGACATTTAGATTTCCTCACTTTTGAAAAACTTTGATTTCCAGTCCCTGTAATTCACGTACACGCGCTCGTACAGAGGGGTTTTGTAAGATGGGTCAATACCAACCAAGCAAAGAGTTCTCTCTGATATGCGGCTACTGTCGCCCCTGTATCGACGGTTCTCAAGACCCTTGAACTTACGACCACCAGCATACACCCATCTGGATAATTGATTGCACGCGCCAACAAGATCACCAGCATTAGCCTTGCGGACGAGCGTTGACTTGCAAGCTGCGCCAGTACCAACATTAAATGCAAACGATATTAACGCGGCTTTAGTCTCGACAGGAAGATCAACTTTTAAACACTGGTCAAGCCTCTTTTCATGCTCATTAATTTCGTGAGCAAGTAGGGCGTCACACTCGGCGTCAGAATAATACTTTCCAAACACCACCGCGTCGCCAGTAATTCCGTCGCATACGGTAGCGACACCGATAGGGTCATAATAAGCTTGGTGAAACCTACCCTCCCAAGGTTTGATAACAACTCCAGCAGCAAGAGTGCCAGCCGCTGTCATGCCAAGAATACCTTTAGAGACTTGCTTACTAATCTGTTTTACTATGTTAAAATTCATTGTTATTTACCTTCGTCAAACTGCGACTTTATAAATTTAATATCAAAGGCAACACCGCTAATATCACCTTCGAGGCTTTCTATTTTATCTGAGAGCTTATCTGTGTCTTTGGTGTTGGCATCAATGCCCCTCACTAAACCAAGGTGGTATTTTTGAACGTACAAATTCTCAGCAAACCTTGGGCTTTGCATAAAATTATCGTACGCCAAAAGCTTGTCGGCTACACGTTGTCGGTATTTTTTTTCATCCTTTTCATCTTCAGCGGACACTCTGGCGATCTCAACCTTGTTGGCGCTTATCCCTGTTGTGTTGTCTCTCGTGACATTATTTATAGTGAACAGCCACATAGAAAAAGTTGTCGCAAAGAAACATAAAAGAGCAACAGCGCCACGCATAAAGAAATCCCAAAATCGGCTTGGCGAAACGTCCGCAGAAGAATTGTTTTTATTTTGGACAGCCATCAAAGATATTACCTGATTGTTAGAAGCCATCATCTGGTCGAACTGATCTTTTGTCACCTTAAAACACCCAAAAATAATTTATGATAAAAATATACGTCGTGGCCGCAGCCGCATATCCAAAACCATCGCCAAAATACTCCATCCAAAAATTAGAATCCCAAGGCAAACGCCCTTTTGCATGGCTGGCAATCTCTCTCCCAATT
>Ga0136604_1001122_pt1 | contig 12345 bp, 11 predicted proteins | sample AntRauFillE10628_FD_104928 | JGI IMG/M metagenome (GOLD analysis project Ga0136604, IMG submission 104928) | Saline lake microbial communities from Rauer Islands, Antarctica - Metagenome Filla E10 #628 | ecosystem: Environmental > Aquatic > Non-marine Saline and Alkaline > Saline | place... | reverse complement strand
GAAATACCATAAGTAGCGGTTCATTCGAATAGAATTTTAGATATTTGAACTTCGATTTTTCCAAAGAGACGTGAGCAAAAAAAAGAAGAAGAAAAAAGTAATTCATCGCCTGCGGATTCCATACCGCCTGGTGATCTTGAATGAAGGCAGTTTTGAAGAGAAATTCAGGCTGCGCCTTACTCCGCTCAACGTAGTGGCGAGTCTGGTATTCATCACCGCTCTCTTCATCGGCATTTTCTGGATGCTGGTGAGCTTCACTCCTCTCAAAGAATTAATCCCCGGATATGCCGATACTGACTGGCGTAGAAATGCCAATTACGCCAGAGCTCAGGTAGATTCACTCAAAGAAATTAACCAGAATCAGCAGCGTTATCTCGATCACGTGAAATTGATTCTGTCGGGTAAAACGATAGACCAGGCGGATAGCATCAGTGCGGACAGTGCCAATCGCAGGGCGAGACAAGAAACCGAAGACCTCGATTACAATGTGTCTCCGGCTGACTCGGCTTTGCGAGCTCAGATTTCAGAGGAAGACGAGTTTAGCCTGACCATGGAAAACCCATTTTCTAATGCTTCCTCTCTAAGCAAGTCCTTGCTTTTTAAACCTCTCGAAGGAACAGTCTCTTCTAGCTTTGACGCTAATATTGGTCACTACGGAATAGATATTGTCGCGCCTAAAAATGAGGCAATCAAGGCGGTGATGGATGGCTCGGTGATTTTAAGCACCTGGACCTCGGATGCCGGTTACGTCATCCAAATTCAGCACGATTTCAATCTGATTTCGGTTTACAAGCACAACTCAACTCTTTTCAAAAAACAAGGCGATCTGGTAAAAGCTGGAGAAACAGTGGCCATAATTGGCGACAGCGGTGAGCACACCGATGGACCTCATCTTCACTTTGAGCTCTGGAAAGGTGGCGTTGCTGTCGACCCCGAGTTGTATTTTCCTTTTGCTAAAAACTAAAAAAGCTCCCCTGAATGGAGAGCTTTCTGATTTTATCTGATTACCGTATTTCGGCTTAGTTGTCTACAAGGGTGATGTCAAAATCCACCAGGCTAACAAACTCCTGAATACGTGTATCAATTTCCTGTTGTGTAAGACTCATGAGTCTTTCTGTACCGAATTTTTCACAAGTGAAACTGGCCATTGCCGATCCGATAATGATTGCTCTTTTCATGCTTTCGAAAGAGTGATCTTGTGAGTGGGCCAGGTAGCCGACAAATCCTCCTGCAAAAGTATCTCCTGCTCCTGTGGGATCAACCACATCTTCGAGCGGCAATGCCGGGGCGAAGAAAACTCGGTCATCGCGGAATAGCAGTGCTCCGTGTTCACCTTTTTTGATGATGACTGTTTTAGGACCCATTCCGTAAATTTTACGAGCTGCTTTCACCAGTGAGTGTTCGCCAGAAAGTTGACGCGCCTCTTCATCGTTGATCGTCACCACATCCACTTTTTCCAGTACTTTCTTGAGCTCATCAAGTGCAGAATCCATCCAAAAATTCATTGTATCCATAACCACAAGTGCTGGGCGCTTTTCCATTTGATCGAGCACAGAAAGCTGCACTGCTGGTGCCAGGTTTCCGAGCATCACTACATCGGGATTTTTCCAATCTTGTGGAACCTTAGGTTCGAAATCCGCAAGCACGTTAAGCTCAGTGGCCAGTGTGTCGCGCGAGTTCATGTCGTAGTGGTACTTCCCCGACCAGAAGAAAGACTTCTCCCCTTTTTTGACTTGCAGTCCACTGAGGTCGATGCGTCTCTTTTTCATTTCGTCCATCATCTCCTGCGGGAAATCATCACCAACCACGGAAACGAGACCGGAGCGTTCTACAAAAAAAGATGCCGCCAGACCAATATAGGTAGCCGCTCCACCGATGATTTTATCGGTTTTTCCAAAAGGCGTTTCTATCGCGTCAAAGGCAACAGTGCCCACTTCAACTAACTTCATGTTTATTAAATGTTTTTGCGTTGGCAAGCACTTGCTTTTCAGGCTTGCATTCAATTTCAGGGGCAAAGATATTGTTTCAGGTGGAAGTGGGGGAACTCGAAACAAAGAGCACAAAAAAAACCCGCTGCTCGAAAGCAACGGGTTTCTCTTTTTTATGCTCCTCAGGCTGGACTCGAACCAGCGACCCTCTGATTAACAGTCAGATGCTCTAACCAACTGAGCTACTGAGGAATATGTTTTTCCAGGTTTTAGGAACTGTTTCAGCCCCCGAAAAATGGAGTGCAATATTACTGCAATCATCCAAACTGTGCAAAACAAATGGAAAATATTTTTGAGTATCGCGAACGGCTCTCATTCACGACAAATTTTAGGCATTTATAAACCGATGTAGGTTTCTCGTTAACAGTTGTTTCCAGCCGATAAACACCTGCAACGACCAGCTCTGCCTGACTTCAAATTTGATTATTAGATCGATGTGCAATAAATTTCCGCAAGATTTGTCGAAACTACTTTTTCAATTTATCTGACTATGACCAAGCTTCACCCTTTCCTATTTATTGTTCTCTCTCTTTTCATCCTGGGCTCCTGTTCAACTGGAATCAAACTTCAAAAAACCAAAGAGTTATCTAAAACAAAACAAGAAAAAGAGGTCATCTCTGTTCGCAAGAAGGACAACAGCGTAAAAGAGGGGCCCTATGAATACTACTTCCTTGGTAACAAATTAATTGAAGGCCAACACAAGGAAAACGAGAAAACAGGAACCTGGACTTACTTCGATTCGAAAGGCAATGTTTCTCATACTGGTCAATATTTGAATGGCGAACTTCACGGGGAGTGGGTTTACTACAACACCGAAAACGGAAATATTAGATGCAGCAGGTTTTACAATCTTACTGAGAGAGATAGCACATGGAAAGTTTTCTACCCTAATGGCAATTTAAAAGAGTCGGTCGATTACGACAAAGGTGAACGTGATGGTGAAGGTCAATTCTACTACGAAAATGGGAATATCGAACATGAGGTTCAATACGAAGATGACAAGATAACCGGTGAGTATAAAACTTACTTTCCCACTGGAGAACTGCACAGGATTTCCATCTATGAAAATGGAAAAATTACAAGCATTGAGAAAACTCTCAACCGCAATGGAAACGAACTGGAAAGCGGCTCGATCGAAGATGGTAGTGGCACGATTCTGAATTATTATTACTATGATAAAAGTGACGATCCTCTAATCCTTCTGGACTCAAAAACTTTCGTTGACGGAGAAGTATCTGGAGAACAGAAATTTTTTGATGAGAATGGTGAGGTCATAGCCTCTGGTAAAAAAGAAGATGGCGAATACATCGCTCCATGGACCATTAGGCCTGATAGCGGTGAAGTTTTAGTTGTAGAAGTGGCTGACAGCATAAGCTCGAGATTCTCTGAAGTGAGTTTTCCAGATGATGGCCATTTCATTGTTTTTGAAAGTATGCCTGAGTTCACAGGCGGCATTCAGGGCGTAATTACATTTGTAATGAGCCATGTCGAATACCCTGAAAAAGCTCGCTCAAATAATGTTTCAGGAACAGTTTATGCCGGATTCGTTATTGACGCATTTGGAAGGATCACATCCCTAAAAATACTACGAAGCGTTCAAGAAGATTGTGATGCAGAAGTGCTAAGGGTTTTGAAAAATATGCCTCCCTGGGTACCCGGATATCAGGGTAATGAGCCGGTAAAAGTCCAATACAATATTCCCGTTAATTTTAAATTAAAATAATGATTAGAATTCTATTTTCACTTATTGCTATTTCCTTTTGCTTAAAGGGTGGAGCCCAAACAGATTATAGTAAACTTCAAGATAATATCACTGCGGTTTGCGGAGTTCAAAGCTATGAGAGTGTTGAGTCTGACAAAGAGTTTTTGGACTCCCTGAGCGCTGAGGAAATTGAAATCGGTCTCGAAGCATTTCTGCTTGACAAAGCCTGGGTCTACTAACTGAGCTATCTTTACAATAAGGACAAAAAAGACTTGAAAATCAGCGAGAATATTTTTGAACAGTGCTGGGAGGAGTTTCAAAACAAAAGAGCACTTTACCACTTGATTGTCTATGCCAGCATTCAAAATAATTACCAAAGCCTGGACAGCCTTTCGAATCTTTACACCGAAAAATTTTCCGATTTAGAAGATGTAGCATCCCTTTTTCAAATTAAGAGAATGAGGGAGCAATGTCATTAACCCTGATTTGCTTCGTGGAATTTATCACCCTACCTTAGAGATCAATATTTAACAAACTAATCTATTATGAAAACAGTCAAATTATTCACCTTAGCTTTGATGATATTGGCCTTTGCGTCATGTTCAAAAGACGAAGAGTCAGACAATTCAACAAATCCTTCACCTACCCAAAACTCTATTGAAAACGAATGGAGCATGGTTTTCATCTCCAACGGATTGGCAGGTTACCAGGAGTTCGATGCCGGTGAAGTGTTGTGGACTTTTGATGAAGATAATCAAGTGACTTTAGAATATATTATACCACAGACCGAGGTTAATCAGTTCCCGCCAATGAAGCCCGGGACTTACACTTACACCGTTGAAGATGATCGAATCAAATTAACTAAGTCAACCGAAGTGTGGCATGATTTCTATTTTGAAAATGGCGGTCTTATCATCGAAAATGACCCGGAGGCGGATGGCATAAGAATGGAGTTTGAGGAGTTCTGATTAAATTCACTGCAAATTCAAACAACCCAGAAATGCCAACAATCAACCCCTATCTCACCTTTCTCGGAGATTGCGAAGAAGCATTCAATTTTTACAAAAAGGTTTTCAGAAAGGAATTTGCTCACATTGGTTATTTCCGCGACATGCCTCAGGATGAAACGAATAAAATGCCTGAGGATCAACTCAACAGGGTGATGCACGTTTCACTGCCTATCAGCGAAGAAACAGTTTTGATGGGAAGCGATACTGGCGGAGAATGGGCCGACAACACTGTGATTGGAAACAATATCACCATTTCGATCACGACCGAAGCTAAAAAAGAAGCAGATCGAATTTTTGCAGAGCTTTCAGAAGGAGGAAAAGTCACCATGCCATTGCAAAACACTTTCTGGGGCGATTACTTTGGGATGTGCACCGATAAGTTCCAAATCAACTGGATGATGAGTTGGAATGAAAGCGCAGGATAACTAAACCCTAACCCCGATCACGCATACGTCATCGGTTTGTGGTGTATCACCTTTCCAGTCGAAAAATGATTTTTCGAGCGTTCTTTCCTGAGTGAGCGTTTCGCGATTGGATATGCCCTTGAGCAATTCTCTAAAGCGTTTCCGGCCTATCTTTTTATTGCGACTTCCGCCAAACTGATCGCGATAGCCATCGGAATAAAGATAAATCATACTGCCTTCCTCGAAAGAAATCTCCTGACTCTCAAATGGGTGAGTATTCTCATCTCCAATAGCTCTGCGCTCTCCTTTGATGTCTCTCGACTCTTCTCCTTTTACAATAGAAATGGATGAGTTTGCACCGGCAAATTGCAGCTTGTTGTTGGCTCTGTCCAATACTATAAAAGCCAAATCCATCCCATCTCGAATATCGTTTTCTCCATGTCGTTGCAGTTCTTTTCGAATCTGACTTTGCAGAGAATCTAAAATCTCGTTGGGCGTTTTCAATTGTTGTTCCTCTACAGCTCTTGCGATGGCTGTGTGGCCCATCAAACTCATAAAAGCTCCGGGAACACCATGGCCGGTGCAATCGATCACTGAGATGTACTCTAAGCCATCGCGCTCGTAAATGAAATAAAAATCACCACTGACGATGTCTTTGGGTAAATAAAAAACGGTGAATGTGTTGTTCTTGGTTTGAAGAAACTCTCGCGAGGGTAGAATCACTTTTTGGAGTCGCTCGGCATAACGGATGCTAGATTCTATTTCTTCATTCTTCTCTGAACTTTCTTTGAGGAGATCCCGAATTTTTAACTCGTAGCGATAGTTGCTATTCTTGAGAAAAATCATTCCGAGAATGAGTGAAAGCCCCGCAAACGTGGAAGCAATAGAAATGAAAAACTGATTGGAAATGTAAATTCCCAAATCATCGGGAGATGCTCCTAAAAGATCGTGAATGGTGTTGTAAAAGATGAGAATGGCGAGGTTCACCGCCAGGCTAAAAATCAAGCTCGCCCGCTCCTTGATGTGAAAAATCATGAGTGGAATGAAAACAAGTCCGATCAGAAAATACCTGGGGTTGTAATAACTTCCTGGATGGATGAGGTCTGGCTGATTTACTTTGGAATGAATTGTTGCAAATAGTGCTATCAGAGGCAAACCAATTGACAAGAGAATCCGTGTCACTTTGTTGAATCCAAAATAGTTGAGGGCAAGGATGGTGAAAAGCAGAACCTGCAGGATCAAGAGCCAGCCGATCACAATTTTATTGTTCGGAAAAATGAAATAGAAGGTTACTAACAAAGCGACTGTCAGCAACAAAATGGATACGCTAAGTTGGTTGGCGAGCACGAGATTTCTCCTCAGAGAGTCTGATTTGTTTTGCTGTACTCCAGCATTGGAAATTACTTGCCAAACATGTGCGAGCATAATGATACTAAATAGACAATTGGTAGGGATAACTACGGAAAAGAGGGAGGCAAGGTTTTAAACTGAATTGTAAAACCAACTGATCAGTATAGCAAAAAGAAAACTCCGATACGGTAGTTCAGCTGGTTGGTAGTGCTCTCAAAAGTACCTTCATCAAGATCGGAAAGAAATGCATCAGAAGCAGCCATGTTTCGGTAGCTAGCTCTCGAGCCAGGCATATAAGATGCGGAGAGGTCGATTCCAAAATCGCTGTTACTTCCGAAAGTTATCATGAGGCCGGCACCGAAAGAAGTGTGAAAAGCAGTTCCGTAAAATTCAGTTTTGTCGGGATAACCTTCTGCTATTTCGCTGTTCTGCTGCTCATCGCCTGAAACCATGATGGTAGAAAAGAATGATGTTCCTCCAATTTTTGCTTCAGCATATGGATTGATAATCGCTTCGTCAAAAAAAGTGTAGCGCACCACTCCCTGATAAGTGAAAAAGCAGTCTTCTTCGAAAACTTCGAGGTCGTAGCGGCCTCCATTAATGATCACTTCATCTGTGTAAGATTCTCCGGCATACATGGCTACGCCAAGCTCACCTCCTACTCTCCACTGAGAATCTTTGATTTGATAAAGTCCTGCAAAAGAAACACCCATGGGAGCAGCTTCAACATTTTTGTTGAAGTCGTCCAGGGTATTGAAAATATTAAAATTGACACCGCCTATGGATTGTGCAATTACTCCAGTAACACAAAAACTGAACGCAACTATGAGAGAAGTAAGAATTTTCATACTTGAAATTTAATCAATTTTCCATTCCTATTTCATTCGTATCTAAAGGTTTGATTGAAAATTACCAGCGTATCCGATTCGGTCATTTGTCCCGGATTTTCAAAATCATGAAAATCTGTAGTGTTTTCAAAATTGAAATGTAATGGCGCGGTGTTACTACTAATAAATACAACATCCTCACCATATTCCGCATAAAAGGCCAGCCCCCTTTTGATAAGTAAAGAATTTGGAGTTTCAAAAGCGAACAAGAACCCTTCAAATAATTGTGTATCAATTAGAATGGAATCTCCAGAGGCAGTGTAAGGTGACGTAAACGTTTGTCCTTCCCAATTCGTCACAAAAATTGAGTCCCCATCAAGGTTTATCTCAGCCGGCATGTCATCCATAGTAGGTATATCTTCATAAACCCCAGGAGAAACATAATCCTGAATATTCAAACCCTGGGTATCTATTTCTTCACCAGCAATCCAAAGTTTAAATTCTTCAAAAGATATTGAACTGTAAGTTACTGGATATGATGGCGATGTGTTTGAATTTGAGGCATTCTGTGAAGATTCTACTTCATCTTTCTGACATGCAACAAAAATGAGGGTAATAAAACCGACTAGAATTAGCGAGCGCTTTTTCATAGGAATAGGGTTTAGTTTAGAATTGTACTGCTATTCGAATATAGCAATTCAAATTAACAACTACAACTTATTCCATATCAAGCGCTTATGACTAAGACCACTATAGCAAGTTAATTCTGCTCGCCAATGCCTCTTTATAAGAACCACCAATGGCAATCTCTTTGTCGGGATGACCTTCCATGATGAGGTTGTTGTTTTGAATGGCTTCTATTTTATCCATATTCACAATGTAAGATCTGTGAACTCTCAGAAAGATAGTGTCCGGGAGTTTCTTTTCAATGTCTTTCATGGTGGAGTGAATAGTGTAAGTTTCAGTGCTCGTGTGAATCATCACATAATCTTTCAAAGCCTCCACGAAGTAAACCCCATCAGTGGGCAGTTTCACTAATTTTCCCTGGCTCTTAACGAAAAGGTAATCTGCCGTATCCTTGTGCTGAGCAAGTGATTTGAGAAGGTCATTCTCCAGCTTTAGTTCGTTTTCTTTTCCGTGCTTATGAATAGCCATTTCGATGCTCGTGTGCACGTCAATTTCTTTGAAAGGCTTTAGGATGTAGCCGTGAGGCTCTGTGATTTTAGCCTTTGAAAGTGTTTTTTCATCGGCATAGGCTGTGAGGAAAATGATAGGAATGTCAATTTCCTTCTTGATTTTCTCGGCAGCCTCTATTCCGGTCATATCTCCTTTGAGCATAATATCCATCAGACAGAGGTCTGGCTTGAGCTCAAGCGCCAGGGAAATAGCTTTCTCACCAGTATCGGCTGAACCCACCACGTTGTATCCCAGTTTTTTTAGACTTCTCTCGATGTCTTTTCTGACGATACTTTCATCTTCTGTTACTAAAATATTAATTGCCATTTTCTTCGTATCTATTTAGTAATAAGTGTTTTATTTCTTTTCTAACTGCTCAAATGTAATTAAAAACGAGGCGCCATTATCGCTATTCACATCCAGCTTTGCATCGAGTTGCTCCGAAAGTGTGTAAACCAATTGAATACCCAATGAGTCGGATTCTTCATGTTTAAAGTCGTCAGGAAGGCCTACTCCATTGTCGGCTACCAACAATGAAATTGTCCCTTTATTCTGCTTTACATGGAGTTTAACAGTGTTGGTTCTGTTCCCATCAATTTCGGGAAAGGCGTACTTCAGGGCATTACTCACCAGCTCGTTCACAATTAACCCACACGGGATTGCCTGATCTATTGAAAGATAAATCGTGTCAAAATCCGTATCGAGCTCCACTGGTCCTGTTGTGTAGCTGTAGGAGTGAATGAGATTTCTCGAAATGGTTTCGATGTACTGAGTGAATTCTATCGATGAAAAATCGGTGGTTTGATAAAGCGATTCGTGAATGAAAGACATCGATTTGATCCTGTTTTGACTTTCTTTCAGGATGTCCAATGTGTTTTCATCTTTTACATAAGACGACTGCAAATTCAGAATGCTCGAAATCACTTGTAGGTTGTTCTTCACACGGTGATGAACCTCCTGAAGTAGAACCTCTTTTTCTTTGAGCGAATCGCGAATTTTTCGGTCTATTTCTTTCCTCTCTGTAATGTCGTAAGCAATGCAACTTATTTCCTGTAGTTCTCCTTCTTCAAGGTAAACCGGATTGAGGAAAAACTGAAGCCACACATTGTCTCCTCGCTTGTCTAAGAGCGGCACCTCAAATTGCTGAGGCTTTCCTTTAAATGCCTTTTTTATCAAGTCCAATTGGCCCTGATAAAGATCCTTGTTCACCAATTTTTTTATGATGGTCATGAATGGCTTTCCGAAATTCAGTGACTCATCAAAAAGTTCCTTCATGTGTTTCACGAAGTTGATGTTGGTCGATGTGATCACGTTTTTATGGTCGAGTGTCCACATCATCATGTTTTCGGTACTATTGAAAATTGACTCCAACTTAGCTTGCTGCTGAATGGCTGCTTGCTGATTCATTTTTGCCTCGGTGACGTCTCTCAGAATGGCGCGAATGGCGTGGGGTTTTCCATTTTTATATCGAATACTTGTGTCTCCTTCTACCAGGATCTGATCTCCATTTTTAGATTGAAAAACAGTTTCCAAATCATCTGAAACAAAGACCTCAAAAAGATCTTTTGAAGTAGCCAATCTCGGGTCATCAGCAATTTTGAAGATTGTTAAATTCTCCAACTCGTCTTCGCTGTAGCCCATGGCATGGCGAAAAGCATTGTTGAAATAGATGAACTTACCTTTCTTGTCGATACTGAGAATAAAGTCGGTGGCATTCTCGAAAATATCACGATAGCGTTCTTCACTGGCGCGCAACTCTTCCTCGGCTTTTTTCAGTTCGGTAATATCTCTGGAAACTCCCATGGAACCGAGAATTTCTCCCTCCTGATTTTGAATCAATGAGGCTGACAAAAACGAAGTAAACTCTTCTCCTGATTTCTTCTTGTTTACGATCTCTCCAGAAAACGAATCGTTCTTATCGAGCTCGGATTTAACTCGTTGGAAATCGGACATATTTCTGTACAGCATCGAAGCTTTTTTATCCAAAACCTCTTTCAAAGAATATCCAAAGAGTCGCTGAGCTGCAGTATTGAACTCAGTAATCCTGTCATTTTCATCGATCGCGATAATCATATCGATAGAGCTTTCGATAATGTCGCGCACAAAGTTTTGAGCTTCCTGGAGCTTTTGCTGAGTCTTTTTGTGTTCCTCTATTTCATGTCGAAGAATATTATTGAGTTCCTCTGCAATGTTGGCCCTCACTTGCTCCTGCATGAGCTGCTTGCGAGTGCTCAAGTTGGTTATTGTTACCTGAATCGAAGGCTTCCCTTCAAAAACCGTAAGAGTCGCTTTGATACCCACTTCAATCTGATAGCCTTCTCTATCCTGCATTGAAATTTCGCTGTAATCTACTTCCTCTCCTTCGCGTACTGATTGTAAGTCATCATCTACTTCCTCTTTAAATCTATCGCTTACAAACTCAATAAAATTAGTGCCGTAGACATCATCTTCATCATCAAAACCAAGAAGAGCCAGGCCTTTATTATTCGTGTATTCTACATTATTATCGATTAAAATGTAGACTCCGTTCGGAGAGTTTTCTATCAGACTTTTGTAAAGATCTATACTTTGAAAAAGCGCTTGCTCTGTGCGCTTCCTATTGGTAATATCGTAGAAAAGAACTACCACCACTTTGCTGTCGTGATATTGAATATCGGAAGCTGAGGCTTCCAAATATTTCATCTTATCATTCTTGGTGTAAGCTCTAATTTCGGTTTTCATCCCTCCTCTACCACTTGTGTAAAGTCTGTTGAGATCGGTTTTTTTAATGAATTCGGTAATCTCTTTACCGATCATTTCGTCCAGGGAATGAAAATCAACAAGTTTTGCAAACTGATCGTTACAGTCTATAATTCTGTTGTCGTCAACAAAGCAAATGCTCTCGATGGCGACATTTGAAAGCAGCTTGAATCGCTCTTCACTTTCTCGAATCGACTGTTCGAAAATGACTCTTTCAGAAATGTCCTTTACGACCACCTGCAGATACGAGGCACCATCCACTTCGAATGGAATTAGATGAAACTGAGCGTGAAATTCGTCACCAGTTTTTCTCGAGCAATTTTTATAAAAATAACTTCTATTTCCACTTAGAGCCTCGGAAACCTGGCGGGCCAGAAACGAACTTGACTTATCTATTTTTCCAGCTATCGCATCGCAAAGCTCTTGAGGTAAACAGCTCTGCATATCTTCGTTGTCGTAACCAAAGAGCTTGCTGGCTCGCTGATTAAACTCTACCAGTTCGCCTGATTTAAAAATAAAAATAGCATCGGATGATGCTTCAAATATTTGTTGAAATTTTGCTTTCTCTTGCTCTATATCACCAATAGGATCTGGCGTGTGTCGCAAGAGTAGTTGGTCCATTCCTTTGTAGACCACTTTTTGGATCAAAATTCTCTTCTTCTCATCGTGAAAGATAGATTGATCTTTGAACCATTTCTCAACATTTTTAAGGTTGATATCCAACCCATAAAAGCTTGTCAAACATCCTTTTGCATCGATGCTATTCTGAAGCTCACGTTTGGCCGCATGGTTTGAGTCAATCACTTTAAGTGACTTGAACTCAAGTAACACAATGACATCAACGGGATGGTGGAGGAGAGAGTAAGTTACCGATCGCTTGGTCATGTCCAAATTTACTGAGTTTCTGCGTCATTGGATTTCGATTGTTCCACTTTTACGCCATTAATTTTGTATTCAACTCCATTTTTGTAGCGAATGGTGAGAAAAAGAATTCCATCGCTTCCATAATATTTCCAATCTCCTGATTTCACTCCACCTTCATATTCTCCTTCTTTGGCCTTGGCACCAGTGGGATAATAAAATGTATGCTCGCCAACAGGCATTCCATTTACGAACTCACCTTCAAACTGGATTTTACCATTGTCGTAG
>Ga0136604_1001121_pt1 | contig 12347 bp, 6 predicted proteins | sample AntRauFillE10628_FD_104928 | JGI IMG/M metagenome (GOLD analysis project Ga0136604, IMG submission 104928) | Saline lake microbial communities from Rauer Islands, Antarctica - Metagenome Filla E10 #628 | ecosystem: Environmental > Aquatic > Non-marine Saline and Alkaline > Saline | place... | reverse complement strand
TTCCGGGCTACTTCCGGGCTACTTCCGGGCTACTTCCGGGCTACTTCCTAACACTTATGCTGCTACTTTCGGTACTTATGCCCACCACGATCATAGCACAGACTCTACCATTCAGTGATGTAGTAGTGTCTCCGCCAAGTGAGGTAAGAGCTTCGAATTGTGATCAAACTAGCCTTGCATTCACTGATAAATATGGCCGGTACGATTACCATATTCCAAATTCTTCTACTCCTGTAAAGACCATCATGATTAACTTTAATGTTTTTCAGGATGATAATGGTGGGAATAATTGGCAAGACACCCCGGCTGACTTGGCTCATTTTGACGATATTATGCTATGGTTGAATAATGCTTATCAACATAATAATTTGCCATCAGACCCCATCTCTGGTGTTCCTTACATAGACGATACAAGGATTAGATTTGAAATTGGAGGTATTTACTTTTACCAGAATACTGCACTTAGTCAATCTAGTAGTGCTTCTACTTTATTAAATCATATTGGAAATGTAGACCCTGATAGATTAAATCAACTAAATATATGTCTAACAAATGGATCTTATGGAAATGCCTCAGGTTTTTCTACAACACCATCTTCTACAAACTTTGATTACGACCAGTACATTGTAACTTTTAACAGTTGGAATAATGGAAATTCGAGTGGCTACTATGCTTTTGGGTCAAATCATTTAGCTCATGAACTCGGACATTGTTTAGATTTACTTCATACATACGAGGAAAGCTGCTGTCCGGAAACTTGCGTCCAGAACGATCCAGATTATTTATCTGATGTATTTGGCACTGGAGCTTCAGCAATTTGCCATCATGATGCGGGTTGGGAGTGTGACCCATTTGCTAGTGGAAATACTTGTACAAATAATATGTTGGGAGGTACTCAGGCTGCTGGTTATTTTTCACCTATGCAAATGGGGAAAATGCATCGGGCCTTAGCCTTAAAATCAGTGAGACGATATGTCAAAAATTGCGCTTATAGTTCCACACCTAGGGTAGTTGAACATGATGAAACATGGGATTTCAATATTAAATTTTATTCTGATTTAATAATTGAACCAGGCGCTACTGTTACAATGACCTGTAAATTGCTAATGCCTGATCAAGGAAGAATAATTGTTGAGCCTGGAGCGGAATTAATCATTGATGGAGGAGATATTACGGATGGATGTGATGATTTTTGGAAAGGAATTGAAGTCAGGGGAAATCCAAACCAGCATCAATATGCTTATAACGGAGGAAATTATTATCAAGGACGACTGATAATGAAGAATGAAGCGTCCATTCATAATGCCAGAAACGCTGTAGTAACGAGAGACTGGAATAACTGGGGTTATCATGGAGGAATCATTCAAGCAAAGAACTCCAGTTTTATCAATTGTAGGAGAGCAATTGAATTCATGAGTTATCATAATTTCGATCCTTCTGATCCTACTGAAGGGATGCCAAATCGAAGCTATTTCATCAAATGCCACTTCGAATGGAACGATGATTATCTATATGATTTAGACTCCGATACTCAAGAAGCACTAGTCACTCTATGGGACATAGAAGGAGTCACATTCAGCGGCTGTTCTTTTTTAAGCGATGGAACTGTATCATCTTCTTTAAAAAGAGAAGCAGGAATTTTAAGTTTAGATGCAAATTACACTGTAAAAGGATACTGTTTCAATCCTATTCCTCAAGCCCAGTGCTCAGAAGAATATTCAACTTTTACAGGCTTCCACACAGGCATAGACGCTGGAGGAGCACAAAACACTGTAGATGTCAAAGTGAAGCATTCAATTTTTGAAGAATGTATGAGGGGAGTTCACCTCAAAGGGGCGGATTTTTCCGAGGTTATATTTAATGAGTTTATAATTGGTGAACATCCTTTTTCTGCTGGCATTCCAAATAATGCCAGAGAACATGTAGGAGTGATTGCGGAAGAAACGTCCTTTTACAGTATTGAAGAGAATGATTTCACTGAAGCTGCCAATCCTATAGACCAAACCAAGGGTGTATTGATAACTAATGCAGGTGGAACCAGCAATGAGTTATATCAAAATTATTTTTCAAATCTAACAAGTGCATCTATTGCCTATGGTCATAACAGGAACAAGAGCGGGATTTACGGATTGAAGTTTTTATGCAATGAGAATATTGGTAATGAGCATGATTTTGAGGTGAGAAGTAACACTCCTAATCCAGTCAGTAGCACATCTGGAATTTCCAGTTTCCAGAGTGGAGATACACAGTATGACCGTTCAGCAGGGAATACATTTTCGGCTGGCGATGGTAATAATTCGAATTATGTTCATTTTGATTTTAAATCGCCATATCATTACAATTATCTGTATAACATGAATGTGTCCTCGCAAGTTCCTTCCGCTGTTGAAACCTTTATTACCTCTCCGGGAGAAATTGATTTGGACGATGATGGTGACCCAAATGGCTGCCCTACTCACTATTCTCCGTATGGTCCTACCATTGGGTTGAGTAATTTCCTTGCTGGAAAAGATGGATATAATGGCTTGCTCTATGCTTATGAAGCTATTATCGATGATGGAGATACGGACGGCATGCTGAATGAGATAGCGTTGACCTGGCCTGAAGACGCCTGGGATTTGCGAGACGAAATGATGGCGAGAGCTCCTTATAATTCTGAAGAAATTTTGATGGCCGCAGCTGATAAAGGGATAATGCCACAAAGCATTTTGCTTGAAGTACTATTGGCAAATCCTGATGCTTTGAAAAGTGGAAGGTTAATTAGTCATGTTGCGTGCTGTATTCCCAACCCATTACCACAGTATATGATTGATATGCTCTATGCTGCGCGAGATCAACAAACTCTTAGAACTGAAATGGAGAATTCATTAAGTTCTCTTCATTTGAATATGACTCGAAGTAATAAGCGACTGATTCAGTACTACCTAACTGATACGCTTGAGTTTGATAAGGATAGCGTTCTGATTCAGATTAATCAGATGAATGATATTCCAGGACGGTACGCCAGGTCAACTGCTTATGCAAACTTGAATAATTACACAGAAGCCATTGCGCAATTGGATAGCATTGCAACCAGTTTCAAGCTTTCGAGTGATCAGTCGGCAGAGCTATCAGCCATGGAAGATCTGTATTTACTTTTTGAGGAGGTTTATAATCAAAGCAGAACACTTGCAGAGCTTAAACCAACTCATATAACAGAACTTCAAAATATTGCTGGTCTTGACTTGGGTAAAGCAAGTTTAAGAGCAAAGAATGTTTTGTGTTTCTTTTACAATATGTGCAGCCCGGAAAGTCCAATTACCAAAGGCAGTTCTAATAAAAATGCTGTGGTGAACAATTCAAAAGAAGGAATTGAAGACAATCCTTTGGATAAAATTAAATTTGGTCCAAATCCGGCCGATGAGCACATCACATTTGAATATTTGCTTTCCAAAGCTCCTGTAAGTACCTCGATAAGTATTCTTAATTCAAATGGTGCTGAAATTAAGATATGGGAGCTTGAAGAATATCAAGGTCAAAAATTATTAGATACTAGACAGTTATCTCCAGGGACTTATTTTGTTGTGTTGTCGCATGGAGATCAAAGGCTGTTCAGTGACAAATTTATTGTTGCACACTGATGCGGATAATACCATTAAACATAACTAGAACAAACAGGAGCATCTTTAAATGCTCCTGTTTGTTAATCTTTGTCATAAAAGGCTTATTTGTTGCTGCCCAGGAAGAACAAGAATATAATTCCTTTGAAGTTGATGCGACATTCAATACCGGAGATTTTTTTAATAGCGGTACGGGACGTGCACTTGGCCTGGTAAGAGATCATGATGATGATAAGATAATTGTCTTTGGATATTTTGAATCTTTTTTTGCGGAAAATAGATTCAGTGGGCGAATATATAAAAATAATGGTTTGCAAGATGATTCGTGGAATTCAGGTTATGGAGGAATTCTGTTTGGCACCCATGAAGTAAAACCCTTTTTAGATAGTTATTTATTCACACTTCAGGGAACGGGTATGGGACAAACCACAGCGAATGGCATGAATAGCTTCTTGATAACTGGTGAATATTTCTTAGAATGTACTGGGTATCCTCCGGATAGCATATGTCAATATAATGGTATTCAGACTTTCCATGTTATAGAAGGTGATTCACAAAACCAAGTGTTAGTAGCCTTAAGAACCAGTTTAGATTCTTTAAATCCAAATAGAACCCAACACCTTGTGCGAGTTTTTTCCAATGGTGATCATGACAATTCTTTTCCGCTCATAGAATGTGAGCCGAATTTTGGGAATACTGCTATTTATAAAATTGAGCCACTTGACAATGGCAAATGGTTAGTAGCCGGGAAGTTCACTGGAATTAATGACCATAACACGATTAATCTTGCAAGGCTTAACAGTGATTTTAGTGTTGATACAACCTTCATTTCACCGGCATTGTTTCCTGGTATAGGATCATATATACATTTAATCGATGATCAACAGAGAATTTGGGCAAGTGGTATAATTCTTTCGGAAGACGAACCAGATCCCTTCGATGCAACATTGAATCGATTATTGCCTAATGGTGAAATAGATACTGCCTTTCACACTCCAGCTCTGGATGTGAACCATGCTTATGATACAACAGATGGTTGGGGGCAGAAGTCCATTTCTGGTGTCCTACCTCTAGACGATAACTTTGTCACTTATGGCACCTTTGCTACTTATAATGACACTGTGCGGAACTGCATAGCTATGATCAATGATCAGGGCCATCTGGTGTCCGGTTATTTTGAAGGTTTGGCAGCGGACACAGCCAATACTGAAACGGGTGTATCTGAGCCAACTCATCCCCGAATAATGGATGTACTAAAGCTTGAAGATAGTAGCCTGATATTAGCCGGTCAGTTCGACCGATTTGATGGAGTAGAGCATCACAGTGTAGTAAAGTTAAAACCGGTTCATGTTGGAGTGGAAGAGCACCATACGAATCATCAAAATTTATTTAAGGTTTTTCCAAACCCCGCAGATGAGAGGGTTCAAGTCAAGTTTGAAAACCATCTTTCAGAAGCACCAAAAAGTATCTCGATCATCGATCTTCAGGGTCGGGTTCTTCAAGAGAGATCATTGAGTTCATCACCTCATGAAATTGAAATTTCCGTTAGTAATATTCCGAATGGAGTTTACTTTTTAAAGGTGAAAAGTTCCAGCGGAATTTTAACTCAAAGACTTCTTATTCAACATTAAACCCAGAAACACTGACATTATGAAACATGTATTCCTATTAATTTTCATCTCAGCATCATTATTCACAAACGCCCAAATCTGGGCACCAGAAGGTGCAACCTGGCACTACAATTTTTCGAGTTTTTGGGTGGAGGGCCACATAAAAATCGAAAAAATCGGAGACACGCTGATTAACGATATCAACTGCGATATCCTGCAAAGGGAAAGTCACACTTACAATTTTATTTCTGAGGAATACTCCTCAGGAATCACTGGTTTGGAATTCACTTACGAAGCAGATAGCGTAGTTTATTTTTATCGAGATGGCGAGTTTCACACACTCTATGATTTTGGCGCTGAAGCCGGTGATTCCTGGACAGTGCCGGCTGATGTAAATTGTGCTGAAGATCAGATAGTGGTGGATAGTGTCGAGTGGGTGGAAATAAATGGCGAAGAACAGAAAAAGCTTCATATACATAGTGTGGACAATCATCAGTTTTTAGGCGATGAGATTATCGAAAAAATGGGCTCAATGACATATATGTTTCCTATACCATACTGTGTGACTGATGTGGCTTTAGGCGGACCTTTCAGATGTTATTCCGATGATGAAGGTTTCAGTTACTCGATAAATCCTGAAGTGGACTGTGACTTTATTATTGGGGTCGATGAAATGTTTAATGAATTATCTGAAATCGAATTGTTTCCGAATCCAGCTTCTGACTTTATTTCTGTAAAAATACCATCGGTACAAAGTGAAGAATTGGAGCTGACTCTTTACAATTCTTTAGGGAAGACAGTAGAAGTTCCGATCCAAAATTCCAGAGAAATGAGAATTGATGTTAGAGCCCTGTCCAACGGGATTTACTTTTTGAGAATTCAATCTGGAAAGTCTGTTGCTGTAGAGAAATTCTACAAGCGATAGAATCTTTGTAAGCTGATTCTATATGCTGGTTTTCCTTTTTCCTTCCATTTACTTTCTGAAGTAAGATGAATTATGGCATTTTCATCGCTGCATTTTATTCCAACTGAAAATTTTACATTTGCACGCTATTAGTGGAAAGATTTGGCCTATTGCAACCACGGGAAAAAATGCTAAAAAAGCGCTTCATTGCGGCTTGGCCATCTCGTTTAATCTTTAAAACAATTTAAATACATGCCGTATTTGTTTACCTCAGAGTCAGTGTCTGAAGGACATCCCGACAAGGTGGCTGACCAGATTTCTGATGCTTTGATCGACAACTTTTTGGCTTTTGATGAGAACTCAAAAGTAGCGTGCGAAACATTGGTGACCACAGGTCAGGTAGTGCTTGCCGGAGAAGTAAAATCCAACACCTACCTGGACGTACAAAAGATCGCCCGAGGAGTGATTGAGCGAATTGGTTACAACAAGAGCGCCTATATGTTTGACGCCAGCTCCTGCGGAGTATTGAGCGCCATTCACGAGCAGAGTGATGACATCAACCGCGGTGTTGATCGCGAAAGCCCCGAAGAACAAGGTGCCGGTGACCAGGGGATGATGTTTGGCTACGCCTGCCGCGAAACCGACAACTACATGCCCATTGGGCTGGCAGTTGCCCACCTCTTGTTGCAAGAACTTGCCGCACTGAGAAGAGAAAATAAAGACATTACTTACCTGCGCCCCGATTCTAAGTCGCAGGTAACTATCGAATACTCTGATGACAACGAACCGCTTCGAATCGATTCGATTGTGATCAGTACGCAGCACGATGAGTTTGATGCTGACGAAGCCATGCTGGATAAAATCCGCAAAGACATGGTCGAGATTTTGATTCCTCGTGTGAAAGCAAAAGTTTCTGATCGCGTGGCGAGATTGTTTACCGGGGAGATTAAATATCACATCAATCCGACCGGGAAGTTTGTGATTGGAGGTCCTCACGGAGACACCGGCCTGACCGGACGTAAAATCATTGTGGACACTTACGGTGGAAAAGGCGCCCACGGTGGTGGTGCTTTCAGCGGAAAAGATCCATCAAAAGTTGACAGAAGTGCAGCTTACGCCACGCGTCACATTGCCAAAAACATGGTGGCTGCCGGAGTTTGTGATGAAGTGCTTGTGCAGGTTTCTTATGCCATTGGAGTGGTGGAGCCAATGGGACTTTACGTAAACACTTACGGTACTTCTAAAGTCGACATGAGCGATGGTGAAGTCGCCAAGAAGGTGATGGAAATCTTCGACATGCGTCCATTTGCCATCGAGAAAAGATTGAATCTACGCACGCCTATTTATGAAGAAGCTGCGGCTTACGGCCACATGGGCAGAACTCCGGAGAAAAAGCGCATAGCTTTCACTTCACCTGACGGAACGGTTGTAGAAAAAGAGGTGGAAACTTTCACCTGGGAAAAGCTCGACTACGTTGATAAAGTGAAAGAAGCTTTTAAGCTTTAGAAGAGAATTGAGAAATTATTTCAAAGCCCGTTTTCGAAAGAAGGCGGGCTTTTTTACTTGTTGTACATGATGTCAATCCCCTCAATCGGATTTGCCACTGAATAAGTCTCAACTGTTGTTCCGGTTTGGTAGCTGATGGCGTGGAGGTCATTTCCCTCGGAGGCGAAGATGGCACCAGAGTCTCGGTCGTAGGCGAGGTGTTCTGCAGCTATTCCCGGGCTCAGGTTGTAGATGTTGTTGTTGGTCGTAGAGTAGCGGAAAATGCCGTTGTCGTGGGCGATCAGGAAATTATTCTCATCCACTTTGCAGATATCTCTAATGGCTCCATCTGGCAGAGTTGAATTTAACTCGTCAAAGTAATTTCCATTGAAGATGTAAAAGATCACGCGGCCGTTTCCGTTTTCGTCATTGGCAGCTACCAGAGTTCGATCGGAGTCAACAGTTTCCAGGTCGGCAATTTCCAGTTGAGTTGGAGCAGACTGGAAAAACGTCCCACTCGAGCGATTGTAAATCGAAAGTCTTCGGTTGCCGTTTCCGATTTGCACTTCTTCTACAAAGATGTGATCCTCATTTACAGCAATTTCAAAAGGTCGATAGTTATTTTGAGTTTGAATGATCAGCTGTTGATTTCCAACTCCATTGTAGCTGCGAACACGATCGTCCCTGGAAGTCACATAAAAATCGTTGTCGACAGATGAGTAGTAGAGGTCGTTGTAAAAAGGTTCGCTAGAATCGTTCAGTGAAGGAGACTGTGAGATTAGTTCGAAGTCTGGGAAATTCAAAACGGAGATACCGTCAAACTCTTCTCCAGCAATCAAAAGGGTTTGGTCGTGAGAGTTGGCAGCACCAAAGGTGAAATCGGATGAGAAGTTAGTAGCAGTTGCGATTTCGTTGTCAACTCCGATGGTATCAATCTGCAAATTTGACGTTGCCGACCGACTAAAAACCAAAACAGCCTCTCGTTCCAATGGAACTTCATTGAGTTGTATTTCTTTAAATTCTCTTCCTTCATTTTCACCATCGCTAGCCACTACATTTATGAAATACACCCCGCTGGGTAACTGGATATCATTCACTGGAATGATACCGACAAATTCATCGGAAGTAGTCCCTCCAACTGAAATGAAAGTTCCCGAGGCGGCAGTGGCATTTATCGTATTGGTTAATGAGAAAGAAACCGATGAAATCCCTTCGTTGTCTTCAATCTGTGCAGCAACCTCGATGGTGTCGGGTACATTGTAAGTGGGGCTGCCGGTTGGGTAAGTGATCTGAACCGATGGCGATTCATCGTCTCCTTTTTTACATCCGGTTGTTGATATCAATGCACAAATCAGGGCAGTAGCAAACAAGAAAAAAACTATCTTAAAAGGTGACGTTTTCATAGGTTTAAATATGGTCAAAAGTTATGAGAAAATGCAATTTTCGAAGGTAACTCTCTGAGCGAAAAACGACTTCAGAGCTATTAACAATTGTTCATAACCTCCATTGAAAACTTTTGACTTAAAAAGGACAGTTCAATCCATTCTCAGCGTTTACCGAATAGTATCTTTGACGCCCCATGAAAGAATCTGAATCAAATAATAATCGCACAACCCGCACCAAAGCAGTGAAGAGTCTGATGACTGATAACTCTATGGAACACGGTAAGTTGCCGCCTCAGGCGATAGACCTCGAGCAGGCTGTTTTGGGTGCGATGATGCTGGAGATGGGCGCTGTCAACCAGGCCATCGACATCCTTCACGAAGAGAGCTTTTACAAAGAATCTCACAAGAAGATTTATGCATGTATTCAGAAGCTCTTTCAAACGGGAGATCCCATCGATATCCTCACCGTTACCAATGGACTGAAGTCCTCAGGTGAGCTCGATTTTGTGGGTGGTCCTTATTACATTTCACAGCTGACCAACAAGGTAGCTTCTACGGCCAATATCGAATTTCACGCGAGAATTATCGCACAGAAATACATTCAACGAGAACTGATTCGGATCTCTGGCGATGTGATCAAAGAAGCTTTTGAAGAAACGACAGACGTTTTCGATTTGCTCGATCGCGCTGAGAACAACCTCTTTCACGTAGCCGAAGGGAATATTCGCAAGAACTACGACCGTGTAAACAACGTGATGAAAGAGGCCATCGACCAAATCGAGGCAGCTCGAAAAAACACCGATGGTGTTTCCGGGATTCCTTCTGGATTCAAGGATTTAGACAGGCTGACTTCAGGATGGCAACGATCCGATATGATTGTGATTGCCGCGCGTCCTGCGATGGGTAAGACGGCTTTTGTGCTTTCCATGGCCAGAAATATGGCTGTTGATCACAACGTGCCAGTGGCGTTCTTCTCTTTGGAGATGTCTTCTGTGCAGTTGGTTCAACGACTAATCGCCAGCGAAACTGAAATCTCTGCGGAAAAACTGAGAAAAGGCTCTCTCGAAGATTACGAATATCAGCAACTTCACCAGCGAATAGGGAAGCTCACTGACGCTCCACTTTTTATCGATGACACTCCGGGACTTTCAGTTTTTGAGTTGAGAGCCAAGTGCCGAAGACTCAAAGCACAGCACGGAATTGACATGGTGATCATCGATTACCTTCAGTTGATGACCGGTGGAGGAGACAACAAAGGTGGAAACCGTGAGCAGGAAATCAGCCAGATTTCACGCTCTATCAAAGGAATCGCCAAGGAGTTGAATATTCCAATTATCGCTCTTTCACAGCTATCGCGTAATGTGGAAAACCGAGGCGGTGACAAACGTCCGACACTTTCTGACCTCAGGGAATCCGGTGCCATCGAGCAGGATGCCGATATCGTTAGCTTTATCTACCGACCTGAATACTATGGATTTACAGAGCACCCTGTCAGTGGGATCCCAACTCAAGGTCTGGGTGAATTGATTGTGGCCAAGCACAGAAATGGTGCGGTTCAAGACGTTCAACTGCGATTCATTGGACACCTCGCCAAGTTTACCGACCTCAATGCATCTTTCGATGGCGGTGAGTATGGATCGGCAATGAAGCCGAGTGGTGAATTTGACGAGGACGGACGAGAGCCAACGACCATCACAGTGAGCTCGAGCATGAATGACGATGATGACGATGAAATTGGAAATTCAGGAGGCGGCTTCTCCAATGATGATGTTCCTTTCTAATCCACTTTTTTCAAACTAGTTTCTATTCACTTTTTCGATTGCTGAATAAGCGGTAACTTTCAAGCGGTTTCTCAAATTAGGGAAAGCCTGCCGGAGTTATTGGTTATGATTTTTTGCAATCGAAACCTGTGGCAAATTTGCTCGTTCGGGTAATATTTGTATCCTCCGTGAGTTGAACAGAAAGAAAGTATATACAATATGAAAAGAATTCTCTCTCTCCTGCTTTTTGCGCTGATCACATTTTCAATGCAAGGGTCGAAAATTCTCATCCCCATGGATGACGACCAGTCGAATCATCTCAAGGCTTACGGGATCGCCTACTGGATTTTACAAAATGAGATTGAAGTAGAGTGGCTCCTCAATTATCGCGGAGGAAGCTTTCTGGTAAACAACTTCGCAGATATCTCCGAAGAGTGCACCATCCGTGGAGTTTCTTACCAGGTGATTGCCGATGTGCAGGCACAGAGCATTTATGCTCAAATCGCAGACCCCGAAGTGAACATGGAAAAGGTGAAGCTGGAAGTAGCTCCCAAAATTGCTGTTTACACTCCAAAAAGTGCTCTGCCCTGGGATGATGCGGTGACTTTGGTTTTGACCTATGCCGAGATTCCTTACGAGATGGTTTACGACAACGATGTATTGGGGCTGGAACTGCCGAAGTACGATTGGCTTCACCTGCACCACGAAGATTTTACTGGTCAGTACGGACGCTTCTACAGAAGCTTTAGAAACGCGGCCTGGTATCAGGAAGAAGTGCGTCAACAGGAGGCCATGGCAGCACAGCTCGGTTACGATAAAGTATCGAACATGAAAGGTGCCGTTGCCAAGGAGATTAAAAACTTTGTCCTCGGTGGAGGATTTTTGTTTACGATGTGTTCAGGAACAGATTCTTTTGATATTGCTCTGGCGGCTCAGAATACTGACATCTGCGAAAGTATGTTTGACGGAGATCCGATGGCACCCAATGCCCAGTCGGCACTTGAGTTTGACAGGACCTTTGCATTCACGGATTTTCAATTGGAAAAAGATCCCATGGTCTATGAGTTCTCATCGATAGATGCGACTCGCGCCCACGGTAAAATTGGACAGATGAATGACTTTTTTACGCTGTTCGAATATTCCGCCAAGTGGGATATCGTTCCTACCTTGTTGACGCAATCGCACGAACAGGTGATTCCGGGCTTTATGGGACAAACGACCTCGTTTTTTACCGAGTACATAAAACCGGATGTTCTCGTGATGGGCCAAACCAAAAGCATTGGAGCAGCCAAATACATTCACGGGAATATGGGCAAAGGACACTGGACTTTCTATGGTGGTCACGATCCGGAGGATTACACGCACCGTGTTGGAGATCCGCCAACAGATCTGAACTTGCACCCAAACTCACCGGGATATCGCTTGATTCTCAACAATATTTTATTCCCTGCAGCTAAGAAGAAAAAGCAGAAAACCTAAGTCATTGTCTCAGATAAGAGAAACTACTTTTAGTCGTTGAGGCAGTGTTTCTCCTGTAGCTTTTTCACTTCTGGCCCATAGAGTTCTGTGAAGCCGTACTGGAGCGCCAGTTGAATATTTTCGCA
>Ga0136604_1001119_pt1 | contig 12351 bp, 12 predicted proteins | sample AntRauFillE10628_FD_104928 | JGI IMG/M metagenome (GOLD analysis project Ga0136604, IMG submission 104928) | Saline lake microbial communities from Rauer Islands, Antarctica - Metagenome Filla E10 #628 | ecosystem: Environmental > Aquatic > Non-marine Saline and Alkaline > Saline | place... | reverse complement strand
TCGGCACCGCCGCCGGGGAAGACCATGCCCCATGGCAGATCCGTTGGCCGTCCAAAAAGCTCGCCATTGATAAAGTTACTAAGCCTGCCAAGGCCAAGGCCGATAGGCACAACGCTGGCAACAACATCACCAGTGCGGAGCAAGGATACCTTTTGAAGCAGGCAATAACTCAGAATGGCCAGAATAACCCCCATTAAACCGCCATGGAAAGACATACCGCCCTGCCAGATATGCAGAACCTGATTTAAGTGCTGGCTGTAATATTCAAAATTATAGAATAGAACATAACCAATCCGGCCACCAAAGATGACGCCCAGCACAACCCATGTAACCAGATTTTCTATATCATCCCTGTTGGGACGGGTGCCTTCAGGATATCGGCGTACCAGACGGTCGGCCCAAAACCAGCCCCCCAGAAAGCCGCCAAGATAAGCCAGCGCATACCAGCGAATTTGAAAAAAACCAATATCAATTGCAATCGGATCAATCTGCGGAAATTCCATGAATACTTATCCTAAACTTGCCAGCCCCTTACATATAAGGGTCACTGGTCGCCATATAGTTGGAAACATAATCTTTTACGCCATCTTCAAGGCTGGTAAAATCCTTTGTGTAACCGGCTTTACGCAGTTTATCCATATCAGCCTCGGTGAAGTACTGATACTTACCGCGCAGGCTGACGGGCATATCAACATATTGAATTCTTGGTGGCTTGTCAGCGGCTTTGAAAACCGCCAGCGCAAGATCACTGAACGATCGTGTTTTACCGCTGCCCAGATTATATAATCCATTGACCTCTGGATGATCATACAGCCAAAGCATGACATCGACACAATCCTTAACATAGATAAAATCACGCATTTGTTCGCCGTCTTCATAATCCGGATTATGCGACTTGAACAGTTTGGCTGTTGCGCCGGCATCAACTTGCGGAAACAGCTTGCTGATGACGCTTTTCTGTTCATCTTTATGATATTCATTGGGGCCGTAAACACTGAAAAACTTCAAGCCGACCCATTGTGGCGGTGTCTCTTCTGTGGCGGTCAGTCCATCCGCCTCGGAAACTCGTGCAATCCGTCGGTCAAATAGATGTTTACTCCACCCATAAGGATTTAAGGGTCGCAATTTTGACAGGGCTTCAACAGAGGCATCGTCTTTAAAGCCTTGCGCGCCATCACCATAGGTTACGGCGGCTGAAGCATAGATCAGTCGTATATTATTGGCCGCGCAGAATTTCCACAAACGACGGGTCAGGATAAAGTTATTATCCATGATCAGGTCAACATCCGATTCAGTTGTAGAAGAAATGGCGCCCATATGAAAAACGGCTTCGATTTTATCTGCATGTTTATGCATATAATCAAACAATCTGTCTGGATGAACAATATCACCTAATTCACGTTTGGAGAGATTTCGCCATTTATCTCCCTCACCCAAATAATCACAGACTGTGATATCCATAAGGTTCTTGTGCCCTTGTAAACCAGCGACAAGACATGACCCTATAAAGCCTGCGCCACCTGTGACTATAATCATGTAAAAAAACCTTTTTCAAACAAACTATGTATACCTAATTTTATATAGGATAAGGGTCATGGAAACAATGCTAATAACTTTTGCGCTTTTGTTTACATAGGTAAAGAGATGCTAAATTTGCTTGCTTTGGCCAGAGACTCATGATATGAAATATGTCAATTAAACAGCCGGAGTATGAAATGATTAATTCCCCTTATGAGCTTGGCCAGGATGACCATAACCCGCTTGATCTTGTCGAAGATCTTGCCAGTCATAAAAACTGGTATTACGAGCGTGTTAACGGAACGACATTAACATTACAGATGGCTGGTCAGCGCAGTAAGTTTGATCTGCAGCTTGAATGGCAGGACGAGTTCTGCGCATTACAGTTCTGCTGCTTTATGGGGATGAAGATTAGCGATACTGTTCATTCTTTTGCTTCGGATTTCTTGATGCAGACAAATGAAGATTTATGGCTTGGCCATTTTGTGCTGGATAAGCAGACCAGCCAGCCGGTATTCCGCTATACAATGATGCTGGAGCACATCCCTTCTGCCGTGTCGGTTGAAATGATTGCCGACCTGATTGAACTTGCGATATGTGAATCGGATCGCTTCTATACGACTTTTAAAATGCTTTCCGAAGGCAGTATCCAGACCCATGAAGTCTTAAGCGCTGCGATGATGGAAACCATTGGTGAGGCTTAAGGCTTAACAGCCGCGCTTTTCTGATGTAAATTAACAGCATGACAGAAAAACTTTCTTTAAATCTTGTTCTTGTAGGCTGCGGTAAAATGGGTCAGGCAATGTTGCGTGGCTGGCAGCAGGCCGGTATTCTTAATCATTGCACCATTATAGACCCCGGTCTTGATCCGGCGTTGGTCAAGGCGGATAACGTATCCGTGTATGCAGATAACAGCGCCCTGCCCGATCATTGCGATCTTATCGTTTTTGCTGTAAAGCCGCAGGTAATTAAGGATGTGATCAAAGCCTATCAGCCACTGGTCGAAAAAGGCGCATTGGTAGTCTCTATTGCTGCCGGAACACCTATTAAAACCTTTGCCGGTATTTTCGGGGCCGACGCCCGGATCATTCGTACAATGCCCAATACACCGGCTGCGATTGGTATGGGCGTAACAGCGTTGTGTCCAAATGAACAATGCACCGCATCGGATAAACAACATACTGCCGTGCTGATGTCCTATCTGGGTGAAACCATTGATATAAAAAACGAAGATAAAATGAATGATGTCACCGCTGTTTCCGGCAGTGGTCCGGCATATGTCTTTCACCTGATCGAAGCCCTGACTGCGGCGGCAGAGGCGCAAGGTTTCGCCCCGGATGATGCCGAGAAACTTGCCCGTCAGACCGTTATTGGCGCCGCCGGATTGGCCGCAAAAGACGCAGATACCCCGGCAGCAGTCTTGCGTAAAAACGTCACCAGCCCTGGCGGCACAACAGAGGCAGGGTTAACTATATTGATGGATAATGCGAATGGGCTGACAGATTTAATGAAACAAACTGTCAAAGCAGCCGCCGACCGTTCACGGGCGCTTTCCGATTAATTTATAATCAGCGGGATTTACCAAGACCAATTTTTTTGGCAAGCGCGCTCCGGCGTTTCGCATAATTTGGTGCTGTCATCGGGTAATCCTGTGGCAGGTCCCATTTTTCACGATATTCTTCAGGGGTCATATTATAAGCTGTTTTCAAATGGCGACGTAACATCTTCATTTTCCGGCCATCTTCCAGGCAGATTATGTAATCGGGCTTAACCGATTCCTGTATCGGTACAAATGGTGTCTGTGAGGTCGATGCGTTTACAGTTTCGGTGCTGGTGATCTCCTGCATGGTCGCATATATTTTTTTGATCATTCTGGAAATATCTTCGCTTGAAAGATCACTGTTGATGCTACGGGAAGATACAATTTCGGTTGTCAGCTCCAACAGTTCAATTTCTTTAACTATGCCTCTATCCCCGCTCATTTCATTGCTCCATGATCATTTAAAATAGACATAAAATATATTTTTCTACATTAGCATATACAAAAGTATAAGAAAACAGGATTTATTTTTTACTTTCGGTCGTATCAGCCGGACGAATATAATAAGGCATAGGGCTTTGCGGCAGTGTTTCAGTTTTGATCCCCTGTCTGATTACAGCCAGGATCAATTGCCGGGCCGTTGTCTGCTGTAATTCCTGCCACGTGATATCAAAAGGCAGCGGCACAGGTGTAAAATCTGAAATAACCGTCTGGCAAGCGGAAACTTGTGGGCGATAGCCGGATTTCAATGCTTCAAAATCACAGTTTAACGGCGTACCGGTTAAGGAATTCCCATGGCCAAAGTGAAAGAACTTCTCCCCCCGTCCAGCTTCCAGTGCAATCAGATAGTCATCTTTTTGGTCTGCGGGGCAATTATGGGCAATAACCTGAAAATGGTTCATACCTGACAGGGGGATGTTCAGTGACAATGCAACGCCCTTTAAGAATGATAATCCAACCCGTATTCCGGTAAAGCTGCCCGGACCTGTCATGACCATTAACTGTTCAAGATCTTTAAATTCATATCCAGAGTCCGTAAGGACAGTATCAACGCCTGCCAATAACGCTGCTGACTGGCCACGCCCTGCAGGCAGACTGGTTTCGGCCAAGGTTTGCCTTGTGGCCCCGTCAACCAGTGCAACGGAAGCTTTTGCGCTTACAGTATCAACACCAAGACACAACATCAGCGGATACTGCAGGTCTGGTCGAATTCAAAACGCGGCGCCCGGGGGTGTAACCCCTCTTCCGATCCGTATCCGATATTGCACAGGAAATTGACTTTATGTTTTCCGTCCGGAAAGAAAATATCGTTAACTTTATCAACATCAAAGCCCGACATAGGGCCGCAATCCAGACCAAGCGCACGGGCCGCGATTATAAAATAAGCCGCCTGAAGCGTACCGTTACGAAAGGCGGTGTCCTGAATGGCCGTTTCGTTACCTGCAAACCACGATCTGGCATCCGCATGCGGGAAAAGAAACGGCAGATTTTCGTAAAACTCCATATCATGCGCAAACAAGGCGACGACCGGGGCCTGCATGGTTTTATTCTGATTGCCTTCTGCCAAAGCTGGCTTCAAACGCTCTTTTTCCGTAGGTGACTTAATAAAAATAATACGTAAGGGCGAACAATTAGCGCTGGTAGGTCCCATCCGTGCCAGATTGTAGGCCTCCTGCAATAAATCATCGGAGACATCACGATCTTGCCAGCTGTTATAGGTGCGCGCTTTTGTAAAAATAAGATCAAGTGCGGCACTATCGGCTGTATGTTCTTTTTCGGGCGCGAGCATTGTTTTTCTCCTTTTCGTATCCAAGTCATATTAAATTGTTTTACCGCATTTATAAACTTCTTTATACTGGATTAAATCTCCGCTTTTGAAAAACTTTAACGCTTGATGGGTTATGAACAGAATTCTGTTGTCAATATACTGCCTGATTATCACCGCTTGTATGCTCTTTACGGCGGGAACATTGGCGAATGACGAAACAAGCCAGCTTAATTATAGCGATTCTGCGGTTGTGTTTGTCTATCATAGGGTCGGACAGGAAGATTTTGTTCCTAGCAATTTGTCGCTGGAAACCTTCAGGCAACATATCGCCTTAATCAATACCGGCAAATATAACGTCCTGCCATTGGACGTGATCATGAATCGTCTTGATAATGATATCCCTCTACCTGCAAATACGATTGCGCTGACTTTCAATGGTGCATATGCGAAAACATTGGATAATGCCATAAGTTTGCTGGTGGAACACCAGCTGCCTTTTACATTGTTTTTCTCTAGCTCTCGCATAGATCACCGGTCTACCCAGTTTATGAGCTGGCGGGATTTACGCCGTCTGAAGAAAACCGGTTTGGCTTCATTCGGGCTTATGCCTGCTAATTACCTGCATCTGGTCAATCATGACAGCGAGCGTGTCCGTCAGGAAATTAACATCGCCCTGAACCGCGCCAGACAGGAACTGGGTATGCGGCCATCCTTTTTTGCTTATCCGTATGGAGAATACAGTAAAACTGTGCAGGAAATTGTCGATAGCTATGATTTTGAAGGCGTTTTTGGCCATCATGGCGGGGCGATCAATAAACATGCTGACCGGCTTTCCTTACCACGGTTTTCCTTTACGGACGGATATGCTAGTGCTGACCGCTTTGAGCTGACCGCCCGTACCCTGCCTTTACCATTGATAGACATTACGCCTGATGATCACTTTATTCCCAAAGGTGTTGCGCCCCAGATTGGCTTTACTGTCAATGATACTGATATTGGTGATCTTGACCGGTTAGCTTGTTTTGCCTCTGGCATAGGTAAAATTGACTTGATCCGGCTTGACGGACAGCGCTTTGAAATTCGTTTTGATGTCCTGCCGGCTGAAGGCAGGCTGCGGATTAACTGCACCCTGCCCTATAAGGATGAACAGCCCGGTGAAGCGCCACGCTGGCACTGGTATGGCATGATGTTTACAATCGGCTATGCGGGTGATTTAAATCCTGAAAATGAATATTAAAACGCCCCTTGTATTCCTTGCCAACTCCCCTATCCTTATCCGAGGTTCATATAGACGAAATCATCAAAGAAAGGATAATGTCATGACCTTTACTTTACCCGAACTTCCTTATGCCAAAGATGCGCTTGAACCGCATATGTCTGCAAAGACCTTTGACTTTCACCATGGGAAACACCACAAGACCTATGTCGACAAAGCGAATGATCTTGTTGAAGGCACGGAAATTGCCGACATGGATCTTGAGGACGCTGTTGTAGCGGCCCATAAAAAAGGTGGCGCTGTCTTTAACAATGTTGCCCAGCACTATAACCACAGCTTTTTCTGGAACTGCCTGTCACCAAATGGCGGCGGCAAACCGGATGGCGCGCTTGCTGACCGGATCCAGCAGGATTTTGGCAGTCTCGAAGAATTCGCCAAAGCTTTTAAAGAGGCAGGCGCTACCCAGTTTGGCAGTGGTTGGGCCTGGCTCGTCACTGATAAATCCGGCAAGCTGGAAGTTGCGAAAACCGCCAATGCGGAAACACCGCTTACAGATGGGAAAGCACCTGTATTGACCTGTGATGTCTGGGAACATGCCTATTATCTGGATTACCAGAACCGTCGTCCGGATTTCCTTGCGACTTTCCTTGATACGCTGGTTAACTGGGAATTTGCAGCAAAGAACTATGAGAAAGCGACAGGAATGAGCAAAGCAGCCTAATTTCTGTGATTGTATTTTAAAAAGCCCCGGTGTAAAAATCGGGGCTTTTTTTATGCCGGAAACAGGACGGCGGCCAGACGTCGGGATTCTGCTAGCAGAACATTATAGGTTCGACAGGCAGCGCCGGTATCCATGACTTCAACACCGATGCCTGCCTGTGCAAAACGTTGCTGAAGGTTATCAGGCAGCAGATAAAAGTCTTTTCCCATGCCGATTAAAACCAGATCCAGATCAGCCTCGTTTTCTAAAACCGGTGACAGAATGGCTTCGTTCAGCTCTTCGGGCCTGGTAATACCGGTCAGGGATTCAACCCTGTCCCGAAAGACAATCACGGGCGTTTCAAATCGGGTTTTGCTGATCTGGAAACCGGTATCTGAATAGGATTGGATAATCCGGGAATCAGATTTTATATACGGGGTAACGTCCATATCAGACCTATGCCGGTGCTTCCTCAAGCTCGGGACGCAAGGCATCCCGATTGATATACAGCAGTAATGGTGTGGCAATAAAGACCGAAGAATATGTACCGATCAGGATACCGACAATCAGTGCTGCGATAAAGGCGCTCAGCACTTCACCACCAAAGAACCAGAGCGCAAGCAGCGCCAGCAAGGTCGTGATACTGGTCATCAAGGTCCGGCCAAGCATCTGGTTGATCGATAGATTAAAAACATCGCCTAATGGACGTCTTTTAAATTTACGCAGATTTTCACGCACCCTGTCAAAGACGACCACGGTATCGTTAATCGAATAGCCTGCGACCATAAGAACAGCCGCAACTGTGGCAAGGCCGAATTCAATCTGGGTAAAGGCAAAGAACCCAAGGGTTAGAATCGTATCGTGAATAAGCGCGCTAACAGCGGCAATCCCGAAGGGCCATTCAAAACGAACCCAGATATACAGCATAATACCGATAAGAGAGAAAAAGACGGCTTTTGCACCGGCTTCGATCAGTTCTTTACCGACTTGCGGTCCGACATATTCAACGCGGCGATATTCAATAACAACATCATCAATTGCAGATTTAATGGTGTTCAAAAGTTCTACCTGGCTTTGTTCGCCGGCATCATCCTGTTGTGGGACGCGGATGAGAACCTCGTCTTCTGCACCGAACTCCTGAATGCTGACCGAACCAAGCTCAAGACCGGAAAAACGGCTCCGTAAATCGGCGATATTGGCAGGGCCATCGGTTTTGATTTCAATCAGCGTACCACCTGTGAAATCAATACCGAAATTCAGACCTACGGTAAAGAGCTGTAACAGGCAGGCAAAGATCACGGCGATCGACAGGCCAAACGAAAGACGGCGCTTTTCAACAAATTTGATATCTGTATCAGGTTTTACAAGCTTCAATAAAGGCATGTTGTTTTTCCTTATCTCTTACCTTAAATCGGCAAATGCTGCGGACGGGTTTTGTTTAACCATGTGATGACAATCAGGCGGCTTAACAGAACGGCGGAGAACATCGAGGTGATAATCCCGATGCCAAGGGTCACGGCAAAGCCTTTGATGGGCCCCGAACCGAAAGAGAACAGTAACAGAGCAGCAATCAACGTGGTGATATTGGCATCAACAATGGTAGATAGCGATTGTTTGTAACCGGCATCAATGGAGCCGATTATTGAACGCCCCAGACGGTATTCTTCGCGTATACGTTCAAAAATCAGAACATTGGCATCAACTGCCATACCGATCGTCAGAACAATACCGGCAATACCCGGCAGGGTCAGTGTGGCCTGTAAGACTGACAATGCGGCAAAGATCAGTGCAATGTTCAGGAACAGGGAGATATTGGCAAACAAGCCGAATAAACCATAGCTTATCAATATATAAATAAAGACCAATGCCAGACCGACCAGACTGGCCATTTTACCGGCTTCAATCGAATCTGCGCCAAGTGACGGGCCAACAGTGCGTTCTTCCATAATTTTCAAAGGCGCTGGCAGGGCACCGGCACGGATCAGGATGGCAAGATTGGTGGCTTCCTCGACGGTGAAACCACCGCTGATCTGGCCGCGTCCGCCACAAATTCGTGATTGAATAACCGGCGCGCTGACGACCTCTTTATCAAGGACAATCGCAAAGGGCTCTTTGGTGTGTTCTGTGGTGACATCACAAAACCGCTTTGCACCAACGGCATTTAATTGAAAGGAGACCACCGGACGATTGTTTTCATCAAAAGCCGGCTGGGCATTGGTAATCATATCACCGGATATCATAGAACGTCTGTGAACGGCGATCCGTTGCGCCGGTTGTTCCTGCATAGGCAGTAACATGGTTCCCCGGGTTCGTCCTGTGGCCGTTTCATCGACCAGATGGAAAGAAAGCTTGGCTTCTGTATTAAGAATTTCCTTGATGGCTTCAGGATCATCAACACCGGGCAATTGCAGCAGGATACGATCTGTACCCTGACGCTGAATAACGGGTTCTTTCGTGCCGGTCTCGTCAATGCGGCGACGAACAATCTCAAGCGATTGGGATATTGTCTGATCCTGAATCTGGGTCAGTCCCATCAGGCCATATTGAACGGTAATAACGCCATCATCGCTGGTTTCAACTTCCAGATTTTCTTCCAGATTACGGGCAATGCGGTAGGCCTCTTCGCGATCCTGTTCTGGATTGGCAAGGCGGACCTGAAAGCCATTTTCAATTTTGGTCGGGCGTTGGAAGGCAATATTTTTGTCACGGAATTCTGAAACCGCGCCATCCATCAGGGCCTCTACCCGCTCGTCAATTAGCGAGCCCATTTCGACCTGCATCAGAATATGTGAGCCACCCTGTAGATCAAGACCAAGACTGATGGTCTTGTTCGGAAGCCAGCTGGATATTTCCGCCATCTTTTCCTGCGCTGTAACAGGCAGGACATTTGGCAATGCATACATAATCCCCCAAAGGCAGACGAGCATAACAAAGATTTTTTTAGTGACGGAAAAATGCATCCGGGCCCCCGAAATCTGATAAGTTATTTATTATTTTGTCGATTTTTTCGGTTTATCAGCAGGTGTCGTATCATTCGCTGCCGGAACTTTATTCCGTTGGCTCATGATCGTTGACCGTACAGCTGTAACCTTTACCCCGTCAGAAAGTTCGATTTCGACTTCTTCATCGCCGACCAGCTTTTTCACGGTACCGACAAGGCCACCACCTGTAACAACGCGGTCACCCCGACGCAGTTCATTAATCATGCGGCGATGTTCGGCAATTCTTTTATTTTGCGGACGCATAATAAGAAAATAAAAGATCAAAAACACCAGAACCAAAGGCATTAAAGAAACCAGAAGGCTTGGTTCACCGACTGTCGTCGTGGCATCAGCTGCCCATGCTGTTGAAATAAGCATATAAAACTCCCATTTAGTATAAAGTTGTGCCACATTAACGTGACTTATATGTAACCTCAATAGCTATTATTAAAAAAAATGAAAAAGCCCATTCTTATAACCGTTACCGCTGTTCTGACCATAGGCCTTATGCTCTGGCTTGCCGCGCCTTATATTGGCGGTTATGTCGCCAAAGGTGAACTGTCTAAGCTTGGATTCGACAAGGTTGAGCTGAGTACCCCGCGGGTAGGCCTAAGCGGCGTTATGATTGACCATCTTGAGCTTCATCAGGATAAGGAAACGATTATTGCTGACGGGATATATATAAAGTGGAACAGATTTAACCCTACCGACATTAGTGATATTTCAGTGACTGGGCTCTCCCTGCCCCTTTATGCGTCGTCCCCTACCCGCCCGTTGGGAATGGATTTAAATCTACCCAAGAGCAACAAGCCGTCAGACACCACGCTTGATTTGCCGGATATCAGTATTAAAACGACCCGGGTCCGGCTTCACTATGGCGCCTTTAAGGCCGAGTCGACAATAAAAAACATAGGCTTTATACGTCAGCCGAAAGACGCCGTATATGAAATCAAAGCAGATATGGCGCTTAATGATGCTGGCGTCGAAGGCGATCTTGGCCTCAAAGGCCATATCCGCTCTGCACAAGATTACAATCTGACTCTTAACGTGAATGGATTGTCGGCGGAGCTTGAAACGCCCTTGCCGATGGCGGCAAAGCGCGTTAATGGATGGATTACAGCAGTGCGCCAACCTGATGCGGCGCAGCCTGTTGTCGCCTCTGAAGTGACGTATGGTATTTTGACGGCTGGCGGCGCCACATTTCAGTCTGTAACATCGACTTTTGGCCAGACGTCCCCTGGTCTTTATAGCTTTTCAGCCGAAGGCTACGGGGCAAATCAGGCCGCGCGGATTTCCCTGTTTGCCGAGGCAAATACTCTACAGCCCGCCTTAACCGGAAATATTGATATAACATCGAAAGACATGTCGGCTGCCGGTCCTGCACTTGCCCAATATAATCTGCCTGATATTTCAGGCGCGCTTGAACTACGGTCTAATTTCAGCCTGATCCCTGATCCTGATAAAGGGTGGCTCGATTATACGGGCTGGGCCGGTACGGCCGAATTATCTACAGACTTTAAAGATATAAACTACAAGAACATCAAGTCTCTGGATGCAAATCTTAGCGCAAAAATGGATATTACTGATCGTAAGCTACAGCTTAAATCTAACTTTAAAGCTGCCGCGCCAGTACGCGCAGGCGATATCGCTGTTGATATTACGGGTGACGAAGCGTTGCAGGTTTTCACTGCGAACGGTACGGTTGACAAGCTGGCCTTTGATTTTGGTGCCTTAAAGCAGAGACAGCTGAAAGCCCGCTATGATAATAAGACAAAAGCTGTTGATTACAGCTTGAATAATGTCCTGATCGAACCTTCCGGCGCTTATCAGAAATACCCTCCTATTCGTGCGGATGTTTCTGGCAACTATGATGGAAAAGCTTACTTTAACATTTACGGTCAAGATGCTGATAAAGTTGTAAAATTATCTGCGAATGGCCATTATGATCCGGCTATTGGCCGTCTTGAGGGGCGCTATACGCTTCGCCCAATAAAGGGTGTTACGCCCAAATTTATCAATAAAGTTTTTCCGGACAACAATTTTAATATCCAGACTTTGACCGGTGATCTCAGTTTGGCGGGTAAAGGGCATTACCAGTCAGGCGCTGTGGCCACAGAACAAGATATAAAGCTGGAAAATATTACCGGTCTTATAGATAGAATATCGGTTCAAGGTGTAAACGGCGTTCTTAATTTACATGCGGGATCGGAAATAAGCATGAAAAATCAGGAGCTGTTTATCGGTGGCCTCGAAGTTGCCGGCCTGCCCTTAAAAGAAGGTCTCATTAATTTTAATTACGAGGGCAAAGCACAGACCTTGCGTATTAATACTATGAAGTGGTCTCTGGCAGGTGGTCAGGTGACAGCAGAACCTTTTACACTGGATCTGAAAAATATGAATACAGAATTCGTTCTTATCGCTGACAATATGGCTTTGCCGCAATTGTTCCAGTTGGCTCCTATGGATGGTCTGGAGGCGACTGGTGCTGTCAGTGGCCGCATTCCGGTCAAAATGCATGATGGCGTCGTATCGGTTAAGAACGCCGAGCTGACATCCGAAGTAGACGGTGTTATCCGTTATAACCCGTCAGAAATGCCTGCATTCCTGAAATCAAATAATGAATATATT
>Ga0136604_1001116_pt1 | contig 12354 bp, 12 predicted proteins | sample AntRauFillE10628_FD_104928 | JGI IMG/M metagenome (GOLD analysis project Ga0136604, IMG submission 104928) | Saline lake microbial communities from Rauer Islands, Antarctica - Metagenome Filla E10 #628 | ecosystem: Environmental > Aquatic > Non-marine Saline and Alkaline > Saline | place... | reverse complement strand
GGCGTTCTCCGCGTGTCAGCCCTTGCGCTCCACGACGAGCTCGCCGAGGGACACGATCGCATCAGCGAGGGCGGCCTGGTCCACCTCGCGGCCATCAGTGAAGAAGGCCTGCACCGCGACGACCAGCTCGCGACCGTCGGCGAGGAGGATCGTGAGGTCGGCGTTGTTCAGCAGGATCGCCTCCGCGCCGAGGTCCGGCCGCTGCACGGCCTCCTCGTCGAGGCCCTCCGCCTGGGCGACCCGCTGCTCGTACAGCCCGGGGTTCGACTCGTAGAACGCCAGGCCGACGCCCTCGGCATCGGCGACCGTGTAGTTGCACTGCTCCGGACGGTTGGGCTGCGGGCTGCTGTCCGTGAGTTCGACCATGTCACCCACCGCTGCCTGCACGTCGGCGACCGGGAAGTCCGCGCACCAGCCCTCGGCGCTCTCCTCGGTCTCCTGCTCGTCCTGCTCCGGGACGGCGTCGTTGCCGTCGTCGGACGACTCGTCCGTGGCCACGTCATCGCCGGCGGCCGCCTCGTCCTCGGCGGCGTCCGGCGCCGGGGGAGTGGCCGCGTCGCCGCCACAGGCCGCCAGCACGAGCGCCGCGGCCACGGCCAGGACGGTGCGTCGCAGGTGGGTCGGACGGGTCGGGTTCGTCATCGTGGCTCGGAGGGGTCGCGGTGGGAGGCCCACCATCGTCGTGCGCGTCGGCGAGGGGCGCGTGGGTAGTGCATTGCTCAGAACCCCGGTCAAGCCGCCGGTCGAGCCTCCGGCGAGTCTTCGGTCGAGTGGTCGGTGGACCCGGCACGCGTGTTCGCTACCATTACCGAACAGAAACGTTGGGTAAGTCAAGACCCGCCCGACAGAGCCGTCAACCAGCCCTCAGGAGCCCTTCGTGGCCACCGACGTGCGCCCCGCCAGCCGGTCCCTCGTGGACCTGCTGGGCGAGCAGCGCGCCACGGTCGTGCGCCACGTCAAGGACCACGGGGCCGCGACCGTGCCCGAGCTCGCCGGGCTGCTCGACATCTCCGAGGTGGCCACGCGCCGCCACGTCGACCGCCTCGCCGAGGACGGCCTGCTGTCGGCCACGCGCCACAACACGGGGCGCGGCCGGCCGGTCAACCGCTGGTCGCTGACACCCGACGGCGAGGCGCTGTTCCCGCAGCGCCACGACGAGGTGGCGGCCGAGCTGCTCGCGTTCCTGTCCCGCGACGGGCGCACCGAGCTCGGCGAGTTCCTCCGCTGGCGCCAGCAGCGCCAGTTCGAGCGCCTCTCCGCCAGCGTGACCGCGGACGACCTCGAGCAGCGCCTCGAGCAGCTGGCCGGCGCGCTGTCGGACGCGGGCTACCGCGCCGAGGTCCTGCCCGAGGGCGAGGGCTTCGAGCTGCGCCAGAGCCACTGCACGATCGCCAGCGTCGCCCGTGACGAGCCGCTGCTGTGCGCCCACGAGGCCGCAGCGTTCGGCCGCGTCCTCGGCGACGAGGTGCGCGTCACCCGCCGCGAGACCATCGCCTCGGGCGACGGCGCCTGCGTCTGCCACGTCACTCCCCGAACCCCCGTCGAGGGCGCACTGCCGGTGCTGCCCGTCGACAGTCCCACCACCAGCTGCTGCCCGGACACCCCGGGCACGGCCACGAACCCCACACAAGCCCACCACGACCAGGACACGCCGTGAGCATCTCCGAGATCCCCCTCCCCACACCGGACGCGTCCGACGAGACCGCCCGTGACCGCCAGCAGGCCGTCGCGGACGACCTCAAGGAGTACAAGTTCGGCTGGTCCGACTCCGACGAGGGCTACTCGTTCACGTCGGGCCGCGGCCTGACCCGCGAGACCGTCGCCGCGATCTCCGACCGCAAGGACGAGCCGACCTGGATGCTCGACCTGCGCCTGCGGGCATTCGAGGCCTACGAGCGCCGTCCGATGCCCAACTGGGGCGCGGACCTGTCCGGCATCCACTTCGACGACATCTACTACTACGTCGAGGCCTCCGAGGGCCAGGTCAACAACTGGGAGGACCTGCCGCCGGAGATCATGGAGACCTACGAGAAGCTCGGCATCCCCGAGGCCGAGCGCAAGCGCCTGATCGCCGGTGTCGCCGCCCAGTACGAGTCGACGGTGCTCTACCACAAGATCCGCGAGGACCTCGAGGAGCGCGGCTGCATCTTCCTCGACACCGACACGGCGCTGAAGGAGCACGAGGAGCTGTTCCGCAAGCACTTCGCCACGATCATCCCGCCGAACGACAACAAGTTCGCGGCGCTCAACACCGCCGTGTGGTCGGGCGGCTCGTTCATCTGGATCCCCGAGGGCGTCAAGGTCGACATCCCGCTCCAGGCCTACTTCCGCATCAACAAGCAGAACATGGGCCAGTTCGAGCGCACGCTGATCATCGCCGAGCCGGGCAGCTACGTGCACTACGTCGAGGGCTGCACCGCCCCGATCTACAGCTCCGACTCGCTGCACTCGGCCGTGGTCGAGATCATCGTCAAGGAGGGCGCCCGCGTCCGCTACACGACGATCCAGAACTGGTCGACCAACGTCTACAACCTCGTGACCAAGCGCGCCGTCGCCGAGAAGAACGCCACGATGGAGTGGATCGACGGCAACATCGGCTCGAAGGTCACGATGAAGTACCCGGCCGTGTGGCTCACCGGTGAGGGCGCCAAGGGTGAGGTGCTGTCGGTGGCGTACGCCCACGACGGCCAGCACCAGGACGCCGGCGCCAAGATGGTCCACGCCGCGTCGAACACGACCTCCAACATCCTGAGCAAGTCGATCTCCAAGGGAACCGGTCGCACCAGCTACCGCGGCCTGGTCAAGGTCGACGAGGGCGCGACCGGCGCCCGCGCAGCCGTCAAGTGCGACGCGCTGATGCTCGACGAGTTCGCTCGCTCGGACACCTACCCGTACATGGAGATCGAGCAGGACGACGCCACGATCGAGCACGAGGCGACGGTCTCCAAGCTGTCCGACGACCAGCTGTTCTACCTCCAGGCCCGCGGCATCGACGAGGACGAGGCCACCGCGATGATCGTGCGCGGCTTCATCGAGCCGATCGCCCGCGAGCTGCCGATGGAGTACGCGGTCGAGCTGAACCGGCTCATCGCGATCGAAATGGAGGGTGCGATCGGCTGACGCCGATCGTGCGAGGACCGGGCGGGTCGGAGGGCTTCCTTCGGCTCACCCGGTCCAGTGCTCCGGACGGCAGGCTTGCTCGCAAGCTCGCTGCACCGGCCGACCCCCTCCCGGGGGCCTGCGCGCTTCCGAGGCCTCGCCTCCGGAACCCCTCCAACCCGCCCTACCGCACCCGGTTGCAGCCGAGTCGGTGAGGATCTGAAGAGAGTTTGAACGTGATTGCTGATGAGATGAACGAGCAGGATGTGCTCGAGGTGAGTGCTGGGCTCGGTGAGGCGGACGTGGTCCGGGACCGGCGGTTGGCGGCGGCGAAGGTGTTCGCCGACGTGGCCTGGCCGGACTCGCGGGTCGACGAGTTCTGGCGTTCGACGCCGTTCAAGCGCATCCCCGTGGGCGGGCCGGTCGTCAACGGCAGCGAGGCGCAGGCGCCGGAGGTGTCCCTGGCTGCGGCCGTGGACGCACCGCTGGCCGTCGCCACGATCGTCGACGGGGCTCTGCTGCACGTCGACCTGCCGGCCGAGCTCGCCGAGCGTGGCGTGGTCGTGGCGTCGCTGTCCGACCCGGCGCACGCCGAGCTCGTCGCCCAGCGCATCACCACGCTGACCTCGGCCGCGACCGAGGAGCACCAGGGCGACCGCGACCGCACGGTCGTGCTCAACGACGCCGCGTGGACCGCGGGCGTGCTCGTGCACGTGCCGGCCGACGTCGAGCTCGAGCACCCCGTGCTGGTGCGCGTGCACGTCACCGAGCCCGGCACCCACCTGCCGCGCGTGCTGGTCGACCTGGCCCACCACGCCCGCGCCACCGTCGTGATCGAGCACACCTCGACCGACCCCGGTGACCAGCGCGTGCTGGTCGACGAGGTCGTGGAGGTCTTCACGGGCGACAGCGCCTCGTGCCAGCTGGTCTCGCTGCAGGACTGGACCGGCGGCGTCGACCACCTCGCGCTGCACAAGGGGCGCGTCGGGCGCGACGCACGCTTCGACCCGGTCGAGCTGACCTTCGGTGGCCGCACCGTGCGCCTGCGCCCGGAGGCCGACCTCGTCGCCCAGGGTGGCGAGACCTACCCGGCCGGGGTGTACGCCGCCGACGAGGGCCAGTGGTTCGACATGCAGCCCTACGTGCGCCACATCGCGCCACGGGCGACGTCCGACGTGCTGTTCAAGGGCTCGCTGCAGGGCCGCTCGCGCACCGTGTTCCGCGGCAACGTGCTCGTCACCGAGGACGCCGTCGGCACTGTCACCGATGAGAACAACCGCACGCTGATCCTCACCGACGGCGCCCGCGCCGACGCCACGCCGTTCCTGGAGATCTTCTGCTCCGACATCACCGCCGGCCACGGCTCGGCCACGGGCCAGATCGACGCCCGTGCGCTGTTCTACCTCGAGGCCCGTGGGATCCCGCGCGAACAGGCCATCCGGCTGATCGTGACCGGGTTCTTCCACGACGTGCTCGACCGCATCAAGGTGCCGATGGTCGACAACCGCGTGATGTCCAAGGTCGAGGCACAGGTCAGCAACGTCGACCTGTCGCGCCTGGGCCTGACCGACGCGACCATCGACGAGGACGACCTGCTGTGAGCACCCGCGTCGCCGCGCTGAGCGAGCTGTCCGACCGCACGCCCAAGCGCGTCGAGGTCGACGGCGAGCCGGTCGTGCTGGTCCGCCTCGACGACGAGGTCCGCGCCCTGCACGACACCTGCAGCCACCAGGAGTGGTCGCTGGCCGAGGGCATGTGCTTCGGCCGTGAGATCGAGTGCGACCTGCACGGCGCGACGTTCTCGCTGGACGACGGCAGCGCCCTGAGCCTGCCGGCGATCAAGCCGGTTCCGACCTACAGGGTCACCGTCGAGGGCGACGACGTGCTCGTCGACGCGACCACCCCCACCAACGGCGCCCCGGTGCCCGACCACTTCTGACCGACCGAACCGTCCGCCCACCCGTGGCGCGACCCCAGTCCCCGCGCGCCAGAGGCGCGACCCCACTTCACCCGAGGAACAAACAGCATGGCAGACCTGAAGATCACCGACCTGACCGTCGAGGTCGACGGCACCGAGATCCTCAAGGGTCTCGACCTCGAGGTGCCCTCGGGGAAGACCGTCGCCCTGATGGGCCCCAACGGCTCCGGCAAGTCGACGCTCGCCTACGCGATCGCCGGCCACCCGGCCTACGACATCACCGGCGGCGACATCACCGTCGGCGGAAAGTCCGTCCTGCAGCAGTCGCCGGACGAGCGCGCCCGCGGCGGGGTGTTCCTCGCCATGCAGTACCCGGTCGAGGTGCCCGGCGTCTCGGTCACCAACTTCCTGCGCACCGCCGTCAACGCCCGCAAGGGCGAGGACGTCCCGGTCCGCCAGTTCATGACCGAGCTCAAGGAGCAGATGGCCGAGCTCGGCGTCGACGAGGCGTTCCTGCAGCGCTCGGTCAACGAGGGCTTCTCCGGCGGTGAGAAGAAGCGCTTCGAGATCCTCCAGATGGCACTGCTCAAGCCCGAGGTCGCGGTGCTCGACGAGACCGACTCCGGCCTGGACATCGACGCGCTGCGCATCGTGGCCGAGGGCGTCAACCGCATCACCACGCCCCAGCAGGCCACGCTGATCATCACCCACTACACCCGCATCCTGAACTACATCAACGCCGACGTCGTCGCGGTGATGTCCGGTGGACGCGTCATCAAGCAGGGCGGCCCCGAGCTGGCCGACCAGCTCGAGGAGACCGGCTACGAGGAGATCGTCGCCTCGGTCTGAGAGCCGGTCCGACCACCGCACCGTTCCCACCCTGTTGTACGGACAATCACCACGGGGGCCGGCAGACTGGCCCCGCACCCCGATCCAAGGACCGACGTGACCAACGCCACGCTCGACGTCGCGACCCTCCGCAAGGACTTCCCCACGCTGCAGCGTGAGGTCCACGGGGGCAAGCGGCTGGTGTACCTGGACTCGGGTGCGTCCTCGCAGACGCCCCGGCAGGTGCTCGACGCGATGGCGGGCTACTACGAGCACTCGCGCTCCAACGTGCACCGCGGCGTGTACGGGCTGGCCGAGGAGGCCACCGACCTGTACGAGGGCGGCCGCAACGCGCTCGCGCGCCTGCTCGACGCCGACCCGCGCGGTGTGGTGCTGACCAAGAACGCCACCGAGGCGTTCAACCTTTTCGCGTACTCGCTGGTGCGCCGGCGGCTCGGACCGGGCGACGCGCTGCTGACCACGGAGATGGAGCACCACGCCAACTTCGTGCCGTACCGCTACGCCGCGGACGACCTCGGGTTCGAGATCCGGGCGGTGCCGGTGCTGGCCGACGGGACGCTCGACCTCGAGGCGGCGGCCGACCTTGTCGCCGACGGCCGCGTGAAGGTCGCCGGCTTCATGCACGTCTCCAACGTGCTCGGGACCATCAACCCCGTCGAGCAGCTGGCCCGCATCGTCAAGGACGCCAACCCGGATGCCGCGGTCATCGTCGACGGGGTCCAGGCCGTGCCGCACATGCCGGTCGACGTACGCACGCTCGGCGTCGACGCGTACGTGTTCACCGGCCACAAGATGCTCGGCCCGACCGGCATCGGCGGCCTCGTCGCCGACCCCGCGTTCCTCGAGGACCTGCCGCCGTTCCTCGGCGGTGGCGACATGATCCGCGAGGTCAGCCTCGAGCGGGCCACCTGGAACGAGGTGCCGCACAAGTTCGAGGCCGGCACCCCGATGATCGCCGAGTCCGCCGGGCTCGCCGCGGCCGTCGAGTACATGGAGCAGGTCGGCGTGCAGTCGATCCGCGACCACGAGGTCGCGCTGACCGCCGCGTTCCTCTCCGCGCTGGAGGACCTGGACGGCATCACGCTGTTCGGCCCGGACGACCCGGAGCAGCGCGGCAGCGCGATCTCGTTCACCGTCGACGGTGTGCACCCGCACGACGTCGGCGCCATGCTCGACCAGCACGGTGTCTGCGTGCGGGTCGGCCACCACTGCGCCAAGCCGCTGATGCAGTCGCTCGGCGTCAACGCGACCGTTCGTGTCTCCACGCACCTGTACAACGACACCGACGACGTGGAGCCGCTGGTCACCGGACTGCAGCACGCCATCGACTTCTTCAGGATCTGACGTGAGCTTCGAAGACCTGTACCAGGAGATCATCCTCGACCACTACCGCGCGCCCAAGAACAGGGCGCCGGAGCTCGAGGGCGAGTCCGTGCACGTGCACCACTCCAACCCGCTGTGCGGTGACGAGATGGACCTGCGCATCGCCGTGGAGGGCGACACCCTCAAGGGCATCGCGTTCGATGGCGAGGGCTGCTCGATCTCGCAGAGCTCGGCAGCGCGATGACCGTCGCGGTGCAGGGGCGTGAGCTCGAGGACGTGCTCGACCTCGCGGAGGACTTCCGTCGCATGATGCACGGCGACGAGCCCAAGCGGCCCGACGACCTGCTGGACGGCATCGCGTTCACCGGGGTCGCCAAGTTCCCCGTCCGCGTCAAGTGCGCCCTGCTGAGCTGGATGGCCGTGCGCGACGCGATCGAGACCTACCGCACCGGATCCGAGAGCTCCACCGTCACCCACGAGGACTGAAGGAACCCCAATGGCTGAGGCCACCACGAGCAAGTTCGCCGACGTCGAGGTCGGCGAGGACGGCATGCCCGACGAGGCGATCCTGATGCAGGGCCTGAAGGCCGTGATCGACCCCGAGATCGGCTACAACATCGTCGACCTCGGCCTGGTCTACGAGGTCACCAAGCCCGAGCCGGGCCACGTCCACGTGCGCATGACCCTGACCTCGATGGGCTGCCCGCTGACCGAGGTCATCCACCAGCAGTGCTCGATGGTGATGCTCGCGTTCCCCGGCGTCGAGTCGGTGGACGTGGAGTTCACCTTCTCGCCGCCGTGGAGCCCGGACTTCATCGCGGACTACGTGCGCGAGGAGCTTCGCGCGATGGGCATGAACGTCTGAATCCCGGTTCTTCGTCCCGGCCCCACGGTCGGGACCACCCCCTTCGCCAGCGCCTTGCTGCTCGCTCCCTCTGGGGAGCTGCGCTGCGCTTGAGGCTGGCTGCGGGGGCGGTCCCGACCGTGGGGCCTCGGCGTTGGGTGGGAGCGTCGTGACCGGGGGGGCTCGGCCCCTTGCGCTGGGGTTTCTGGGTGGGGTGCCCAGCGGGAGTTGGTGTGGCAGGATCGGGGGAGCGACACCGGTGACGAGTGGGGGATTGCTGTGGCGGAGCAGGAGCAGGAGCAGGAGCGCGAGCGGGAGTGGGGGGAGCTCGAGGGGGAGTACGAGCCGTCGGCGAGCCAGTGGGTCGCCGACCAGGTGGAGACCTACGAGGCGACCGGTGGCACCGAGGGCCGCACCATCGAGGTCGGCGGGAGCGAGTACCCGTGCGTGGTCTACACCTGCAACGGGCGTCGCAGCGGCAGGCTGCGCAAGTTCGCGCTGATCCGGGTCGAGCACGACGCGCAGTACGTGATGGTGGCGTCCAAGGGCGGCGCCGACGACCACCCCGACTGGTACCGCAACCTGCGCGACGACCCGAGCGTGCAGGTCCAGGACGGGCCGCGCCCCTTCGTCACGACCGTGCGCGAGGTCGAGGGCGACGAGTACGACACCCTGTGGGAGCGGGCCGTGGAGGTCTTCCCGCGCTACGCCGACTACCGCGAGGCGACCGACCGCCACATCCCGCTGCTCGTCACGCGCTGACGTGCCAGCGCGCACCCGCCGACCGGTGACGTCGCCACTGTGTCATGCTGGTCCGTCGGAGGACGAGGTATGGACAGCGCTGCGAGGGACCTGGGCGTCGCGCGACCGGGACCCGTCGACGACCTCGACTGGTCCCCGCAGCGCTCGGCAGCGCTCGGCCACGACAGCGTCCAGCTGTGGGAGCGCTTCCTGCGCGAGCTGCCCGACCTTCCGGTGCAGCGCGGAGCGTCCAGCGAGGACGTCCTGGCGGCCCTGGCCTGGACGGTCCCCGACGGCGCCGAGGACACCTCGCAGCTGCTCGCCGACACCGCCGAGCTGTTGCTGGAGCACTCGACGTACCCCGGCAACGGCGGCTTCCTCGGCTACGTCTCGGGCAGCGGGACGGTCCCGGGCGCGGCGGCCGACCTGCTCACCGCGGCGCTGAACAACAACGTCGGTGGCTGGCGCCTCGCGCCGGGGCTGTACGCGCTCGAGCAGCACCTGCTGCGCTGGTTCACCGACGGGCTCGGCCTGCCCGCCGAGTCAGGCGGCTACCTGACCTCCGGAGGCTCGGCCGCGAACCACGACGCGCTGGTGATGGCCCGCGACGCACGCGCAGGCTGGGACGTGCGCCGTCTCGGAACTCGCGGCGGTCCGCGCCTGACCGTCCATGCCCCCGTGACGGTGCACGACACCATCCAGCGCGGCGCCGACCTGGTCGGCCTCGGCCACGACGCCGTGCGCGTCGCCCCGGTCGGTCGGGACGAGCGGGTGGACGTCGACGCGCTGCGTGCCGCGCTGGCCGCCGACGTCGAGGCGGGGGACCGTCCCGTCTGCGTCGTGGCGAGCGCCGGGACCGTCGGCACCGGTGCGGTGGACGACCTGGCTGCCGTTGCCGACGTCGCGCAGGAGTTCGGTGCGTGGTTCCACGTCGACGGTGCCGTCGGTGCCGTCGGTGCGCTGGTCGACGAGCTGCGCGGCCGCTTCGCGGGGATCGAGCGGGCCGACTCGGTCAGCCTCGACCCGCACAAGTGGCTGTACGTGCCGATCGCGTGCGGGGTGCTGCTGGTGCGCGACGCGGACGAGCTGACGCGCTCGTTCGGGGTCGAGGCGTCCTACGTCGTCCAGGACACCGACGCCCCGGGGATCGCCCCGGACGCGTACACCCGCTCGCCCTTCTTCACCCGCCACGGCGCAGCGCTGAAGGTGTGGTGGTCACTGCGGGCCCACGGCTGGGACGCGTACCAGCGCCGCATGGTCCACGACTGCCGGCTCGCCGGCTACCTGCACGACCTCGCCGAGGCGCACCCGCGGCTGGAGCCGACGAACGACCCGCAACTGATGATCGCCACGTTCCGCTACGTGCCGCGGGACGCGCGTGGCCCGGACGCGGTGGACGAGCTCAACCGGCAGATCCTGGAGCGTCTGCAGCGCTCGGGCCGCGTCTACCCGTCCAACGCGGTGATCGGCGACCGGTTCGTGCTGCGCGCCTGCATCGTCAACCACCGCACCGAGGCCGTGCACCTGGAGACCCTGGTCGACCTCGCGGTGACGATCGGTGACGAGCTGGCCGCCGCCGGCTGAGTTCCACGCCGCCGCCGCGCGAACAGGACGCCGCGCCCCTGCACCGTCGCGCCCGTCAACCGCCGTGCGGTCAGGTGGGCGGGTTCGCCTGCCAGGCCTGCCATGCGCTGGTGACCATGTCGTGCAGGTCGTGCTCGGCGCGCCAGCCGAGGTCGCTTCCCAGCCGCTCGGGCGAGCCGACCACGCGCGGGGGGTCGCCCGGACGCGCGTCGGTCACCACCGGCTCGACGTCGAGGCCGGTCGCCGCGGTCACCGCCGCGACGACCTCGCGCACCGACGCGCCGCGCCCGGTCGAGACGTTGTAGACCGGCGCGACCCGGCCGCGCTCGAGCGCGAGCGCGGCGTCGACGTGCGCCCGTGCGAGGTCGGCGACGTGGATGTAGTCACGCACGCAGGTGCCGTCCGGCGTCGGGTAGTCGTCGCCGAAGATCCTCGGCGCGTCCCCACGGGCCAGCGCGCGCAGCACCAGCGGGACCAGGTTGAACACGCCCGTGTCGCCGAGCTCCGGTGCCCCGGCCCCGGCGACGTTGAAGTAGCGCAGCGAGGTGTGGCGCAGGCCCGACGCCGGCGCGAGGTCGCGCAGCAGCCACTCGCCCGCGAGCTTGGTGGTGCCGTACGGCGACATCGGTGCGCACGGGGTGTCCTCCGACACCACGTCGACGTCGGGCTCGCCGTACACCGCCGCGGACGACGAGAACGCGAACGACTCCACGCCGGCCTCGCTGACCGCGTCGAGCAGGCTGCGCAGGCCCTCGACGTTCTGCTGCCAGTACCACAGCGGCCGCTCGACCGACTCGTTGACCGCCTTCTTGGCGGCCAGGTGCACCACGCCGGCGACCTCGTGCTCGCGCAGCGCGGCCAGCACCGCGTCGCGGTCCAGCACCGACGCCTCGACCAGGGGCACGTCGCTCGGCAGCTTGTCGGGCATGCCGGTCGACAGGTCGTCCAGCACCACCACGTCACGGTCCGCGGCGCGCAGCGCCGCGCACACGTGCGCCCCGATGTAGCCGGCCCCGCCGGTCAGCAACCATGTCGTCATGTCCGGGACCGTAGCCGTGCGCCGGCCGGCGACCGGGAGTGGTCCGCACGTCCGGACCCGCCTCCGGTGCACGTGCACGCCTATCGTCGACGGTCCGCCCGCCCCCCGGAGCCTGCCGTGTCCTCGAGCGTCCACGTCGTGTCCTTCGAGCCCGGCTCCGGCCGGACGCTGGTGACCCTGGGCCTGGTGGAGCTGCTGGCCGAGCGGGTCGGCCGTGTCGGCTACCTGCGTCCCGTCGGCCCCCTGCCCGACGACGGTCGCGCCGAGCTGGTCGCGTCGCGCCTCGGGCCCGCCGGCGAGCCCGACGACGTGCGCACGCTGGTCGGTGCGGCCGAGCTCGCGGACCTCATCGGCGAGGGGCGTGTCGACGAGCTCATCGGCCGCTCGCTGACCGCCTACCACGAGCTTGCAGAGCACTGCGACGTGGTCGTGGTCGACGGCACCGACCACACCGGCATCGCTGCCGCCGGCGACGTCGACCTCGACACGCGCATGGCGGCCGACCTCGGCACGCCGGTGCTGGCCGTGGTGCGCGGCAACGGCCGCGAGGCATCGGCGGTGGCCGACGCGGTCGCGGTCGCGCACGAGCGCGTCGAGCAGTCCGGGGTCACCCACGTCGCCACGATCGTCAACCGCGTCCCGGCCGACCAGCTCGACGCCGTGCGCGCGACGGTGCACGAGGTCGACGCCCCGGTCTTCGTGCTGCCGGAGGACCCGCTGCTGGCGGCGCCGACGATGGCCGAGGTCGTGCGCCAGATCGGGGCATCACCGCTGGCCGCCGCCCGTGGCCGCGCGAGCACGATCTCCAAGGCGCCGCAGGTCGACGACGACCGCCCCGTGACGGGGGTGCGTGTCGCGGCGATGCAGGTGCCGAACCTGCTCGGCCACCTGCGCGACGGTGACCTGGTGATCACCCCGGGCGACCGGGCCGACGTGCTGCTGGCCGCGCTGGTCGCC
>Ga0136604_1001115_pt1 | contig 12358 bp, 11 predicted proteins | sample AntRauFillE10628_FD_104928 | JGI IMG/M metagenome (GOLD analysis project Ga0136604, IMG submission 104928) | Saline lake microbial communities from Rauer Islands, Antarctica - Metagenome Filla E10 #628 | ecosystem: Environmental > Aquatic > Non-marine Saline and Alkaline > Saline | place... | reverse complement strand
CGGAATATTTCATGGAGAAAGAAGAAGCTCAGGAAGCTGAAGTCTCAGTTGTTGAAAATCCAGATTTCGATCACATTATTGCCGGAAAGCACGCTTACCTAAACAATATGTTTTTCTGGATCAGAACGATTGTTTACCTCGCGGTATTCTGGTTTGCTGCCAAATGGTTCAGAAGAAAATCACTTCAAGAAGATGAAGAGGGAGGTTTGAAAATACACAAACTTGTATTCAAGAGATCAGCTCTTTTCCTTGTGCTCTTCGCATTTCTCTCATCAGCGCTTGCGTGGGATTGGCTCATGTCGATCGACACTCACTGGTTTAGTACGATGTACGGCTGGTATTCATTCTCAGGAATGTGGGTGACGACCATGATCTTCTCAGTGGCACTTGTACTTTGGCTAAAAGGAAAGGGATATCTCAAAACTGTGAATGAATCGCATATCCACGACATGGGTAAATGGATGTTCGCCATCAGCTTGCTTTGGTGTTACCTCTGGTTCTCACAGTACATGCTTATTTGGTATTCAAATATCCCTGAAGAGGTTGTTTACTTTGAGAGCAGATATGCGAACTACATGGTGCCGTTTTTCCTAATGTTTGGAATCAACTTCGCTGCTCCGTTCTTCATTTTGATGGCGCGCGATGCAAAACGAAATACGAATTACCTCATGTTTGTAGCTACATTGATCTTTGTCGGTCACTTTGTAGATGTTTATTTAATGGTAATTCCTGGAACAATGCACGATCACAACGTGTTCGGATTATTTGAGATCGGGCTAGCACTCGGATTTCTCGGATTGTTTATCCACGTGGTGTTAAACGCGCTGTCCAAAGCTCCGCTGGTGCCGGTGAACAATCCATACCTGGAGGAAAGCAAAAACCACCACATTTAAGAGGAAGAATAAGAGAATTAAGAAAGAAGAAAATAGATAAAAAGCCATGTTGAAGCTTCTCATCGTATTGGTTGTCATTTTGGGAATAATCGCCATTGCCCAGTTGGCAAAAGTGTATGAGCTCTCCGCGAAAATGCGAAATAAGCGCGAAGAGGAGATCTCCCACGCTGACAACAAGTTGAATGCCGTGTTGATGATTGTATTTATGCTCGCTTTCTATGCGGGTGTAATTTATCTGATGATCGAATATGGCAACTATCTGCCACCAGCGGCATCGGAACACGGTGCTGCAATGGATCAATTGATGACCATTAACTTGTGGATCATCATAGCAGTGTTCTTCATTGTGAACACGCTGTTGTTCTACTTCCCGTTTAAGTACTACTACAGAAAAGATCGCAAGGCGAAGTTCTTCCCGCACGATAACAGACTTGAGTTGGTTTGGACAGTAATCCCTTCCATTGTACTCGCATTTTTGATCATCTACGGTTTGAAAACCTGGAGCGACATCACCGGAAAAGCATCTGAAGACACTATTCAGGTGGAGATCTACGCAAAGCAGTTCGACTGGACAGCTCGTTATCCAGGAGAGAACGGAGCTTTTGGTGCAGCCAACTTTAATGTGATTAGCACCCTGAATCCACTCGGACTCATTACTGACAAAACAATTAATGAGAAAGTAGCTGAACTCGAAGAACAAATTGAAACGCTTGAAAAGCGCCTTCAAAGCGAAGAAATGCTGTTGCTTCCAGAAAGTCAGGTGGAAGCACTGGAAGATCGCAAGTACAGATTGATTCGTCACAAGCAGCGTGTTTTCGATCTTGAGACTTATGAGATCGATGGCATCAACGCCTGGGAAGCGGGTATGGACGACAAGATTACAAAAGGTGAGTTTCACCTACCTGTTGGTAGAGAAGTTGAAATGATTTTTAGAAGTCGTGATGTTATCCACTCGGCTTATCTGCCACACCTGAGAGCTCAGATGAACGCGGTGCCTGGAGTACCCACACGATTTAAAGTGACTCCGACAATCACCACCGACAGCATGCGTCAAATCACGGAAAACCCCGATTTTGATTACGTGCTTCTCTGTAACAAGATTTGTGGTTCGGCTCACTTTAACATGCAGATTAAGCTTGTGATTGAGACCGAAGAGGAATATCAGAAATGGCTCGATGAGCAAGAGACCTTCAAAGCTGCTATCGGTGCAGGTGATGAGGAGGAAGAAACAGAACAACAAAACGAAGAATCAGTAGATCCTGAGATGAACGGAGAAGCGAATGAAAATCAAACAGGAGAGTCAGAAATGGCAGCTTCTAATGAGACCGCTGATTCGGAGGAATAAATTTCAGTCGTTCGATTGGAACAAAGACTGAATTAAAATATTTAGAAAGAAAATAGATCTAGAGAATTATGGCTGCAAACGCACATGCACATCATCACAAGGAAAGCTTTGTATCGAAATACATCTTTTCTCAAGACCACAAGATGATCTCTAAGCAGTTTATGCTAACTGCCGTTTTTATGGGGATTGTGGCACTGATGCTATCGGTGTTCTTCAGGCTCCAGCTTGGTTGGGACGGTGAATCTTTCGCCATCCTAAACACATTTCTGGGAGACCGTTGGGCGCCTGAGGGGGTTTTGGATAGAAACGCTTACCTGGCTCTGGTTACCATTCACGGTACCATTATGGTCTTCTTCGTGCTGACAGGTGGACTTTCAGGAACATTCAGTAACCTGCTTATTCCGCTTCAAATCGGAGCGCGAGATATGGCTTCCGGATTTTTGAATATGCTTTCATACTGGATGTTCTTTGTTTCCAGTGTGATCATGATTTCATCTCTATTTATTGAAACTGGTGCCGCTTCTGGTGGTTGGACGATTTATCCTCCACTCAGTGCCCTACCACAGGCTATGCCTGGTTCTGGAATGGGTATGACACTTTGGTTGATCTCTATGGTTTTGTTCATTGCATCTTCTCTTTTGGGAAGTTTGAACTACATCGTAACGGTGATCAACCTGCGTACAAAAGGGATGAAGATGACGCGTTTGCCTCTTACGATCTGGGCATTCCTCGTGACAGCTATTTTGGGTGTGCTTTCATTCCCGGTTCTTGTTTCTGCAGTGGTACTTCTCTTGATGGACCGCGGTATGGGGACGGCATTTTACCTTTCAGATATTTATATTGGTGGTGAAGCTCTTGACGTAACGGGTGGTTCACCTGTTCTCTACGAGCACTTGTTCTGGTTCCTCGGTCACCCTGAAGTGTACATCGTACTCTTGCCAGCACTTGGTATTAGTTCCGAAGTTATTTCGACCAACTCGAGAAAGCCGATTTTCGGTTACCGCGCAATGATTGGTTCTATCCTGGCGATTGGTTTCCTTTCATTCATCGTTTGGGGTCACCACATGTTTATCAGTGGAATGAGTCCATTCCTCGGGTCTGTGTTTGTATTTACAACTCTTCTCATTGCGATTCCATCTGCTGTGAAAGCGTTTAACTACATCACCACCCTATGGAAGGGTAATATTAGGTTCACTCCAGCGATGCTCTTTAGTATTGGTTTGGTTTCGACATTTGTTACCGGTGGTCTCACAGGAATTATCCTTGCTGACTCGGCACTGGATATTCAGGTTCACGATACTTACTTTGTGGTTGGTCACTTCCACATTGTGATGGGTATGTCGGCCATTTTTGGAATGTTCGCTGGTATTTATCACTGGTTCCCGAAGATGTTTGGACGAATGATGAATACAAAATTAGGGTATGCCCACTTCTGGCTCACAATTGTCAGTGGTTATGGGGTTTTCTTCCCAATGCACTTTACCGGACTTGCCGGTTCGCCACGTAGATATTACAGCTATTCAGAGTTTCCATTCCTCGACTGGGTGGTGGAGCTAAATACCGTGATTAGTATTTTCGCAATCATTGGTGCAGTAGCTCAGGCGTTGTTCTTGTTCAACATGTTCTACAGCATTTTCCGCGGGCAACGTGCTCCGGAAAACCCATGGCAGTCAAACACACTGGAGTGGACTACTCCTGTGAAACACGTTCACGGAAACTGGATTGGTGATCTTCCTGAAGTTCACCGTTGGCCATACGACTATAGTAATCCTGATTACGACACAGATTTTGTACCTCAAACTGTGCCTCTGAAGCCAGGTGAAGAAGGTCATTAGAAAATTGAAAATATACTGTAGCTTTGAAATGTCCGTATTAATTAAATACGGACATTTCTTTTATGCGGCAGACTGTAATCGTTTTATTCTTTGTTCTCACTGGACTGGCAAAGCTAAGTGCACAACCGGCCAGCCTTAGTGATAGTTTGAGGGCCGCGTTCGACAAAAAGCCCTCTTTCACTACCCGGCTCGACACCCGAAATTCATTTATCACAGGGAGGAGCGCCAGAGTGCGAGGTGTGAAAGCTGGAGTAAACTACGAGAACATAATCGGATATGGCCTCGGGTTCAATTGGCTCGCAACGGACTTTGAGACTATTTATGAATATGATAGGGAAGGGCAGAGCATAGAAACAGCTGCCGAGCTCAAGTACTATTATTTCTCCCCTTACATCGACTACACCTTCTATCGAAAGAACAACTGGTTCGTCACCATTCCGGTGCAGGTAGGAATTGGCTGGAGCAACCTGAAATACAAAAATCAACAAGATGAAACGGAGCGAACGGCCTCTGGCTTTATGCTTTCCTACGAGCCGGCTATGGCAGTTGAATACAGGTTGTTTAAATATCTCGGGTTGGGTGTTGGCGTTGGCTATAGATTGATGATTGTAAACAATGAGCCTACGAACTATCAATTCACATCGCCCGTCTATCTGCTGAAAGTTAGAATCCTGTTTTCAAAGATTTATAAAGACGTCATCGAAGATGAATTCTAGTTGCTATTTGATGTTGTCAATCCTTACCTTTGTTTTAACCATTAGAAAAGCATGAGCGATTTCAATTTTCAGGAAGAAGCCGAACAGTCGTCAGACAAGGAGCTGGAGAGAGTTCTTCGGCCCAAGACTTTTGACGATTTTACCGGTCAGAGAAAGGTGCTTGACAACTTGTTGGTCTTTGTGAGGGCCGCACAAAAGAGATCTGAATCGCTGGATCATGTTTTGCTTCACGGACCTCCCGGACTCGGGAAAACGACTCTTGCGAACATCATCGCCAATGAAATGGGAGTGGGAATAAAAACCACCTCAGGACCGGTGCTCGACAAGCCCGGAGACCTTGCAGGACTGCTTACCAACCTCGAAGAAAATGATGTGCTCTTTATTGATGAGATCCACAGGCTCTCGTCAGTAGTGGAGGAATACCTCTATTCTGCGATGGAAGACTATTCGATCGATTTGGTGATCGACACGGGACCAAATGCACGCACTGTACAAATCGAATTGAATCCGTTTACTCTGGTTGGTGCAACTACGCGATCGGGATTGCTCACGGCTCCTTTAAGAGCGCGATTTGGGATCAACAGCAGACTTTCCTACTACGATGCCAAAACACTCACTGACATCGTAGAGAGAAGCGCTCACATTTTGGATATTCCAATTGATGCGGATGCGGCCTACGAAATTGCTCGAAGAAGTCGCGGAACTCCTCGAATTGCAAATGCATTGCTGCGAAGGGTGCGCGATTTTGCTCAAATAAAAGGCGATGGTCTGATCGACCTGAAGATTACTCACAGTTCCCTGGAAGCGCTGAACGTGGACGAGTTTGGCCTCGATGAAATGGACAACAAAATTCTGACCGCCATAATCGATAAATTTTCCGGTGGGCCGGTGGGACTTACAACCATTGCCACTGCTGTGGGAGAAGACAAAGGAACACTTGAGGAAGTGTACGAGCCCTTTCTTATTCAGGAAGGATTTATTACCAGAACACCGCGGGGAAGACAGGTCACTGAAAGAGCTTACAAGCACCTTGGCCTGCAACAAAATCCATCGCAAGGCAGACTGCTATAGCGAAAGTAGCGTTGTAATTTTCTACTAAAAGAATCTCAGTTTATGTCACGCACTTTACATATCATGAAAGAGCGAACAGCTCTCGTCAAGCGATTGGCGAGGGAGATGGGAATCGACTATTGCGGCATTTCAAAAGCTGAGTTTTTGGAAGACCAGGCACCGCGACTCGAGAATTACCTGAAGAACGAAATGCATGGCCAGATGCATTACATGGAAAATCACTTCGATAAAAGACTCGACCCAACGAAGCTAGTTCCTGGAGCTAAGTCAGTGGTTTCATTGCTGCTCAATTATTTCCCTGAAGAAACTCAAAAGGATCCTGCCGCTCCGAAAATTTCGAAGTACGCTTACGGTAAAGACTATCACTTTGTGATAAAGGAGAAAATGAAGGCGATGGTAGATCTGCTCCAGCAAGAAATTGGCGACATCGATGGGCGGGTATTTGTAGATTCTGCACCGGTGCTAGACAAAGCCTGGGCTGAGAGAAGCGGAATTGGCTGGATGGGTAAAAACACCAACCTGATCAACAAGCAAAGTGGATCGTTCTTTTTTATTGCTGAATTGATTATCGATTTGGAGCTCGAGCCGGATGGGCCGATAAAGGATTATTGCGGCACCTGCACTCGTTGCATCGATGCCTGTCCTACAGATGCCATTACCGAGCCATATGTAGTGGATGGCAGCAAGTGCATTTCGTACTATACCATTGAGCTGCGTGATGAAATTCCCATTAAGGAAAAAGGAAAGTTTGAGAATTGGGCTTTTGGTTGCGACATCTGCCAGGATGTGTGCCCCTGGAACCGGTTTTCAAAGCCGCACAATGAGCCCAGCTTTGATCCTCATCCCAGTTTGCTGGAGATGAAAAGAGAGGAGTGGTACGAAATAACTCGTGATGTTTTCAATGAGATTTTTAGAAAGTCGGCCGTGAAACGGACCAAGTTCGAAGGCTTTTTAAGAAACCTCGAGTTCATTAAAGAGGAACCAAATAATGGTCAGGCGAGTGCCGGTGGAAATGATTCCTGAATAATATCTCTGTAGAGATGTCCAAATCGGTTTTCACACCAATTTTGAAGTTGGATCAGCTCTTCTTTCTTTAACCACTTGATCGATTTCTTAAGCTCTTTTTTGAAAAGCAGGCGATCGAAACTCACCTTTGTCAAAATTTTTTTGCAGAATTCAAGCATTTTCCAGTGTATTTTGTTTTTAAGGCCCCCTGAAAATAGGCAAAAAATCGGGTCAACAATGTGATTCCAGTCACCAATTTTTCAACACCAGTTCAGAGGTAAATTCTGTTCTTCAAACGAACACCTAAGCAACGTCTGTGAATGGCTTCGAATTGCCGATGAATTGTTAAAATTCGTTGTAAAAAGTTCAACGGATTGAATTACCTATCTTTGCGTTTTTATTTAACAAATCAGGATCCTGAAAGGTAATGCAGGGTTTCCGTTTATAACTTGCAATTGTAAATGAAGAAGCTATTCAACCAAACCGACAGGAGCGTACTTAAAGAGATGATCGCCAATAGTAAGGAGGAGCGCACAACGCTTTCTTTTTACCAGTACGCTCACATTAGAAATGTCCAACTGTTTCGCGATTATTTATTCCTACACTGGGATGAGCTCGGTGTGCTCGGCAGAACTTATGTAGCCAGCGAAGGAATTAACTCCCAAATCTCCGTTCCAACAAAGAATTTTGAGGCTTTCAAAGAGCACCTTTATTCCATCTCATTTTTGGATGGTGTCCGGCTCAATATCGCTGTTGACGACAACGGAAAGTCTTTCTTTAAGTTGAAAATCAAAATCCGCGACAAGATCGTTGCCGATGGACTCAACGATGAAACTTTCGATGTGACTAATCGCGGGAAGCATCTCAGCGCAATGGAGTTTAATGAGCTTACAGATCGCGAAGACACTATTTTGGTGGATATGCGCAATCATTATGAGCACGAGGTTGGTCATTTTGAAAACGCGATTTTACCCGATGTCGACACCTTCAGGGAAGAACTTCCCCGAGTGAAGGAAATGCTCAAGGACAAAAAGGACAAAAATATTGTGATGTACTGCACCGGTGGCATTCGCTGCGAAAAGGCCAGTGCATGGCTCAAGCACGAAGGTTTTGAAAACGTACATCAGCTGGATGGAGGAATTATCGAATATGCCAGAAGAGCCCAACTCGAAGGCATCAAAAATAAATTTCGCGGTAAGAATTTTGTCTTTGACGACCGAAGAGGAGAACGCATCACTGACGAAGTGATTGCCAAATGCCACCAATGCGGACAGCCTGCAGATACTCACACCAACTGCGTGAACGATGCCTGTCATCTGCTTTTCATCCAGTGTGATGACTGCAAAGAAAAGTACGAAGGCTGCTGCTCATCAGATTGCCAGGAGACAACTCACTTGCCAGTTGAAGAGCAGAGAGAACTGAGAAAAGGCCATGCCAACAGTAACAGGATTTTTCGAAAAGGAAGATCTGAGAAGCTGAAGTTCAAGGAGTGATTGTCTCAAAAAAAATTGAAAGGGCAGATTTTTCTATTGAAAAGGTCTGCCTTTTTTAGTTGTATTCTTCAGCATCCTTAAGAATATAATTCATCTCGTAGATGTCGTCTGCATTTAGACTTAACGTGCCTTTGAATGTGGCGCGCTCATCGGTTTTGTAGGTTTTCCCATCTTCCTTTTTGAATCGCAAGTCTACAACAGACTCGGGGCCGGCTCCTCCACAAAAGAAGCAGTTGGCGTAAGGATAGCGCGACAAAACGTAGAAATTCTCATCGTAGTCAACCGGAATGATGTAGCCGGTGATGTAGACTTCTTTGCCTTCGAGGTTTTTCACAGACTCGCCAAAAGTCGGCTTCCAGTAGTAGGCGTCTATCTCTTCCACGTACACATCTTTAAACTCCACATCGGTGAGCATGTCCCAGGTGAGTTCTACCGGGGCGTTTGAGATTTTGGTCTCGCTAGCGTCTGGCGCTGGAGAACCCATAAAGAATAAAAGTCCTGCGAAAAGAAGATAAAAACTGTGTCTATTCATTGGAAAGCGTTTTTGCAATATCGATTTTCATTGCTCTGTAGGCTGGCAACAATGAAGCCAAAACTCCCACAAAGATAGTGATCAGCAGCATCCAAAATTCGCCACTTACCATCCCAATTTGATTGAGCGAGTAGTGGAAGTTTTCGGCCATGTAGTGCGAAAGAATCAACAACCCAATTCGGCTCAGTACAATTCCGATTACAAAGCCCAGAATGGCGAGTAGCAATCCTTCCTGAAGGATGAGTCTAAAAAGTGTGCTGCGAGTACCGCCCATGCTTCGCATCAGCGCCAGCTCGTATTTGCGCTCGCGCAGTGAGTTGTAAAGCGAAATGAAAACGCTGACAAATGACAACACCATGATTGCGATGGCAATGACTCTCAAAGTTCCCATGCCGATGCCAAATCCCTCGTTCAGTCGATTGATTTCTACAGATGGCAGAACGGTTTGAATTTTTGAATCTTCGAGTTGTTTGGGGATACTGAAAAGCGCCATCTTGTTTCGCACTTTCAAAAACATGGCGGTGATTTCGCGGTCTTCCTCGTGTTGATGATCGTGCTCAGCTCCGGCTTCGTGGTCGTGACTTTCATGAACGCCCCAAATGGACTCCATGCCCGTCAACACCAACTGATCAACTACAGTTCCCGATGATTCAAAAATGCCGACCACGGTAAATGCCTTGTCCTTGTGAACGTCAGTTGTGTCCTCCAGTCCGTGGGCACTGTAAAAAGTATCACCTACTTCCAGGCCTTCAGCTGTTGCAACCTTGCTGCCGATAGTGGCTTCAAATTCTCCGGACCACAAACTGCCAGACTCCAGTTTTGCATCGTAGTGATCTACGTAGTCGTGGGTGGTGCCTACAATTCTGTAAGATTTGAAATTATCACCATAAGCCAGCGGAATGGACTTTTCTACAAATGGGCTTTTGGCGATTCTTTGAGCTTCGCTGTAGTTGATGTTTCCAGTAGGAGCATCCACCTGGTAGACGCTCGAAAGAATGAGCTGCAGCGGACTTCCCTTTGCGCCCAGCACCATGTCGATGTTTTTGATGTTGCGGTCGAACTGGTTTTTAAGCTGAACTTCCACTAAGAGCAACAGGCTGATAATTCCAACGCCAAAAGCCAGGAGCAAAAGGCTAAGCCCAGTGTTCAAAGGTTTGTGCTGAATATTTTTCCAGCTGACTTTTATCAGATTCATAGTTCAATGCGCTTTTCAAAATGTCCTTTGAGCCTGCTGTCGTGAGTGACGATCACCAGAGTGGCATTTGCCGCATTCGCCTGATCTTCGAGTAGGTGAAGCACTTCTTTGGCGTTCTGGTCATCCAGAGCAGAAGTTGGTTCATCAGCCAAAATCACTTCAGGATCATTTATCAAAGCCCGTGCAATGGCTACTCGCTGCTGCTCTCCCACGCTTAGGTCTGAAGGTTTTCTGTGAGCTTTGTTTCCAATTTGCAAGCGGTCGAGAAGTTCCTGAGCTTTTTGGGGTTGTGTTGGCTTCCCGGTTAGAAACTGTGGCATCAGCAGGTTGTCAATCACGCTGAGTGATTTCACGAAGTGAGCCGTTTGGTAAACGATGCCCACTTTTTGTCCTCTGAATTTGTCGAGTTTCTTTTGCGAAAGTTCGCCAAGGCTTGTTCCGGCAATTTCGATCTTGCCACCTGAAGGCTTTAAGAGTCCTGCCAAAAGATGCAGAAGAGTAGTTTTTCCCGATCCTGAGGCGCCAAGCAAAAGCATGTGCTCTCCTTCTTTGCATTCGAAATCAGGAAACTGCAATGTGTTTTTGTGGTCGTAAGAGAAAGTGAGGGCTTTACAGCTCAGCATGTGATGTTAGGTTTTCCCTCAAAGTTATTCGAAGTGATCGAATCTGCCAGTATTTTGTCTGCTAAATGCTGGTCGTTTAGGGAAATTTTGCATTGCAAAATGGTACTTTTGAACTCGTAATATTGGAGGCATGAATTTCAGACAACGGTTCAACAAGTTTTTTATCGGATTGGCAATCGGCACATTGCTGTGCATCATTCTTTTTGGTGGCCGCGATTGGTTTGGCTGGGCGCCCAATGCGCGCGTGTTGAAGCGCCTCAATGAAACAGAGCTCCAAATCACTGAGCGCGCCCGTTGCCTCATGGATTGCCGCCAGATTTCCGATGACGAACTTTACTATCTCCTGGAAAATGGCAATGTCCGTTTCAACCTCAGCGAGGTGCATCAGGAGCCGTTAATTTACATCGTGGATGCGGCTAAAAATGAAGGTGAAACCTACCGAATGACTTTTGCTGCGGGCGACAGCACTTCCACAGTGACAGATGTTGAATGGGTGGGACAAGATGAAAAGTGTGATTGCTAAAATTTTAGCTTAAGCACTTTGAGGCTTATTTCGGGATCTTTTATTCACACGATTTCCGGCCATCGACCTTCTTCGATTCAGCTCTTTCATGATCAATCCCAACTCGCGACTCGTTTGACCTTTAACAGAAGTGTTCTCTTCCGCTCTGCGAATCAGGTAAGGAATCACCTCTCGAATCGGTCCGTAAGGAACGTACTTGGCAACATTGTAACCGGCATTTGAAAGGTTGAAACTGATGTGATCACTCATGCCGAAAAGCTGGGCAAAAAATATTCTTGGGTCGGGACCTTCAATATTAAACTGCTTCATCATTTGAACCAGGTACATGCAGCTTTCCTCGTTGTGCGTTCCTGCGCAAAAAGACATATCATCGAGATGTTCCATGCAAAAAACCATGGCTGAGTCAAAGTCGCGGTCGCAAGATTCTTTGTCGGGTTGAATGGGCGAGGGGTAACCCATGTCGTCAGCGCGCTTTCTTTCTTTTTCCATGTAGGCTCCGCGCACGAGCTTCACGCCAAGACGAATTTTTTTCTTCTGTGCCATGTCAAGCAATCTCGTCAGGTAGTCGAGCTTGTCGTGGCGATAGAGTTGAAGGGTGGTGTAGATGATAGCATTTTCATCGTTGTACTTGGCCATCATCTCTTCGGCAATGCTGTCGATGGTGTCCTGAATCCAGCTTTCTTCGGCATCGATAAAAACGGGAGTTCGCGCTTTGTTGGCTGTCTCACAAATGCGTTCAATGCGCTCGTGGACTTTTGCAAATTCTTCTTTTTCGTCCTTGGTAAGCTTTTCGTCTTCGTTGATTTTATGAAGCAAATCGAATCTTGCTACTCCGGTCACCTTAAAAACACAAAACGGAATGTGGGGATTACCCTCGGCCGCTCCGATGGTTTTGATGATTTCTTTAGCGGTTTTCTCAAAGTCTTCTTCGGTTTCTTTTCCTTCAACAGAATAGTCGAGGATAGTTCCGATGTTGTAGGCGTCTAAAATTTTGGTGGTCTTGGCACATCTTTCAATGCTTTCACCTCCGCAAAATTGCTGAAAGATGGTGGGGCGAATGATCCAGGCAATGGGAATGCGTAGCTTCAGGGCAAGGTAAGTAAGCCATTTACCGAGCTTTACAAATG
>Ga0136604_1001112_pt1 | contig 12367 bp, 15 predicted proteins | sample AntRauFillE10628_FD_104928 | JGI IMG/M metagenome (GOLD analysis project Ga0136604, IMG submission 104928) | Saline lake microbial communities from Rauer Islands, Antarctica - Metagenome Filla E10 #628 | ecosystem: Environmental > Aquatic > Non-marine Saline and Alkaline > Saline | place... | reverse complement strand
TTAAATACACCTTGGGGGGACCAAGCGTTAAGAAAAAGCCTGGTGGGCTTTTTTAGCGCAGGGGCCAGCCTGCCGCGCTGGCAAGAAAACCAATATGCTAAAAGCTATACTAGCTTTAGCAGTCGCTTTAGGTTTAATGGTAAAGAATGGGATGAGGAGACTGGTAATTATTATTACGGGGCCAGGTATTATAATCCGAAGGTGAGTGTGTGGTTATCCGTGGATCCGATGAGTGATCAGAGGCCGAGTTTAACTCCCTACAACTTCATGAGTAATAATCCAGTTATGAGAATCGAACCTACGGGTATGTTGGATGGTTGGGTTGAAGGCGAAGATGGAAATATTGCTTGGGATGCTGATGTAAGTAGTCAGCAGGACTTAGTGGATCAGGGCAAATCAGGCACTTATAAAGGTGAAAGTGGTGTCGGGTATAATCCTGAAACCGGGAATAACGTGCATTACTTTGAAGATGGAAATAGCTTTGAGGCTCCCCAAATGCTTGCAGATGTAGAAATAGATGGAGGTAAAATGAGCGATCATGCCAGGACTATGCAGAATCCATATGTACAAGCGGTTCATCGAGGTCAGCGTGATTTTTTAATAGGTTCTTCTCAAGTATTACAAGATGTAGGCGATGGTGTTTCTTTGATTGGTTATGGTCTTACGGCTACTGGTGTAGGTGCTCCAATAGGTGTTCCTTTGGCAGCAATAGGTGGAGGTGCTTCATTTATAGGAGGAACAATGGAAGCTGGTTTTCAAGCCGCTGATGGGCAATACCAAGACGCGGCATTAACTATGGGCTTTACAGCCGCAGGTAGGTTTGCTCCTAGCTTAGTTAGAACTAAAGGCGTGGGAGGTCAAATACTAAAACAAAATGTAAGCATCAAAATAATGGGTGCAAATAGACTTAGGAACTCACAAAAATGATCTATGGCGTTGGTTTAATAATAGTTGGTGTGGTTAGTTTCTTTGTGTCAATCAAGCGTAAGAATGATGAAGAGGACGAGGATATGTTTGATAAAATGAATAAATACGGAGGAATAATAGGAGGCGTAGTATGCGTATTCTTAGGAATTTTTATCATTATCCAATCCATTTAAAGGAGGACTTTAAAAACATGATTTATGAAATATATCGCTCTGACATTTTGCCTTTTTCCGTTTTTTAGCTTATTTGCTCAAGAGGAACTTCAGCAGGATAAGAACTACAAAGAAATCAACCCAAATAAGGGTGCAGGTGGTTTTTCTTTGGTGGATCAATGGCCAATGTACTCAGGAGGAGAAATGGGTATTAATGAGCATATCAAAAATGAATTGAAGTATCCAGAGGAAGCTTTGAATGACAGCATACAAGGCAGGGTAGTTGTCCGTTATGTAGTGCAAACAGATGGTAATGTGGGCGAGATCGAAGTAGTGGAAAGTATCCACCCACTTTTAGACGAAGAAGCGAAGCGTGTTATCAGGGCAATGGAAAAATGGAAACCGGGTGTCCAGCGCGGAAAGCCAATAAAAGCCGCCTATCTGCAAGCGTTTAATTTTACCCTTTAACAACAGCCCGGCCATTTGAGCCGGGTTTTTTTAAAGCATAGGCCTCCTGAGCTACAATGATTACTTTTACACCTATGACCACGGCAAGAGGAAATAGGGGTCTTTACTACTACGGGGCCAGGTATTATGATCCCAAGGTAAGTGTGTGGCTGAGTGTGGATCCGTTGGCCAATGAGTTCCCAAGTTGGACGCCTTATCATTTCGTTCATAATAATCCGATTAATCTTATCGATCCTGATGGCAGAAGTGCTATTTGTCCTGATTGTCCAGATAAGCCTGAATTTGAAATGTTTAAGCAATCAGAATTTTTGTTTTGCTATGATCAAGTCAAAAAGCGTCCAGAAAGGGTTGATAAAACTGAAAAGATAAATATTGATGAAGTAAAGGATCCAATACTAGAGTTAACGGTTTTTATGTCTGAACTTAGAGATGGCCATTATAAAGGAGACAAGGTCCGAGATCATATTAAAACTAATGACAATAATACTTACGGTCAAGCGAAAAGGGAGTATGAAAAAGAAGGACAAACCGTAGATGTCATGCTTGCCATAGGTTCAGGTGAACCTTTCTCATCAAGTGTAAAAGCAAAGGCAGATCTATCCAGTAATCCTATGCGAGGCGGGGTTAACATTACGTCTTGGTCAATGAGAAGAGACCAAAAAGACAATTCAAATGGGGCCGTGCAATGGCCATTAATCCAGTTTAATTTTGAGAAAACTAGAAAAGGAGCCGCTCTTTTACAGAATATATATAGATACTTATGATAAGGGGTTTAAGATTAGTAATCATGCTTTTGTCGATTAACATTATCACTCAATGTGATAATGTTAAAACTTTGCCATACTTACCAATTAATACGCCCCTTTATTTTTATTCAGTAGAGACTAAATCCTACACTGAACTAATTTTCACCGAACATGAAATTTTTGTATATAATAATATTGGTGGCATAAATATCGGATTATATAATCAAAAGAATAAGTATATTTTAAGGCCGCATGAGTCAGATACTATTGCTTATTTTTGCGAAAATGCATGGTTTTTTTGCTTGGAGCAAAAAAATTATAAGCTTAAGTCTGTTGATTCATTATTAGTTTCTAATAACTTTCAATCTGGATTTACTATGAGACAATCTATTTTTAGAATGAAATATAACAGCGAAAAAAAAGATAGTATATTATACATTCATTCACGTAAATTGAAGTAGTAAATAATCCCATGCTGGCGCTAATTTGCAATTAGTGCCAACATACAGTTAAAAAGAACAAAGCCCAGGAAAAGCTGGGCTTTGTTGGTTTTAATGCGCAAGTTGTTTTTGAATATTATCTTTGAGTAGAAAAGCACTTAATAAATCTTTGATGGTATTCTTTTGGCTGTCTGGCAGCTTCTGCGATTTACTAAAAAGCGTTAGCAGTTCATCGTCCTGAATGGTGTTGCTTGCCGTGTCGTTGCCGTAAGCCAGTGTGTCTAAAGAGACTTCAAGCGTTACGGCCTTTTTTTGGGCAATCTCAAAAGATGGGTTAGAAATATTCCCCCGCTGGCGCGCGTTTGTTCTCCTCGCGCGCTGGCTGTGCAGCGTGCGCATTGTAATTTAAATTTTCAGATTAACCACCTCCCGCGCGATTAACTCCTGAAGTAATTAGCCAAAAAATGAATTATATACATTTGAATCCTGTGAAGGTAGGCTTTGTGACTGAGCCGTATTATTGGCAATAGAGCAGTGCCATTGACTACGGTGGTGGAAAAGGACTCTTAGAAATTGAATACATCGAATAAATGTGGGAGAATTTAGAAAACCAATTTGTAGATAACTACCGCAGTTTTGAAAGCCGCTTTAGGTTTAATGGTAAAGAGTGGGATGAAGAGACTGGTAACTTCTATTACGGGGCGAGGTATTATGATCCTAAGATTAGTGTTTGGTTGAGTGTGGATCCTAAAGCTTATGCTTTCCCTGATGTGACGCCTTACTCTTTCAATATGAATAACCCAATCATGATGATTGATCCAGGCGGGGACTCAACATTTGCTGTAAGAAATGATGATGGTAAGTTTACAGTAGATGGTGGTACCAGAGATGATCATACGGGAATTTATGTTGCAGAGGATGATGGATCCCAGACCTTAATAGGCTATTCTGCAACCCCAGAATCTTTCTTTGATCCAGATGATGGAAATAGAGGGGAATTTAAAGGCACAATAGACCCAAATGATCTTTCAGGGGGTAATTTCCTGAATAAATTAGACAGAGATAATCCAGGTTTAGTATTTTATTCTTTGCAGGGGTACGGGGAGCAGAAATATGACTTTAAAGCAACCAACGGCACGAGGAAGGTGCAATATGAAGATGTGGAAGCATATTATCGAGGGATGCCCTTGCCTTATGAGCAAAATTCTAAACCCGTTTATGGCTCAGCAAGAGATATTGGAAATATTGGGGCAGGATTAGTTGCTGGTAAGTCAGGGATATCTTGGAGTACGTTTAGGTCAGTCGCAGATTGACTTCAGTCTATTCAGGATAGGTCTTTTTCAACCGAAAATAGGCAGAGCTAAATGGCCCAAAAATTGGGATATTTTATAGGTAGACAAAAATGTAGAACATGCAGATGAAGAAATTATACGCAGCAGTTAGATATGCAGCACCGACTTGGTGTTCTATAGTTTTGTTAACCAGTTGTTTAAGCTGTGGTTCTAAAATAGAAACTATAAAGGATTTAGATAGTTCTGTAAAAATACTTACAATTATTCCGCTTAATGACAGGGATTTACTAATTCATATTGATGCTAATACCACATGGGATAGTTCTGATAGAAGGATGCTTTTTTTTAGAAACGGAAGCTTAAAGTGTGGGTTTAATTTTACAGGGTCTTTTAAATCAATAATTAATGACACACTTTACTATTACGGGTATCCTGAAAATGAGAATGAAATTAGTGATAAGGAGTTGAAAATGTGTAACCTAAAAGGCGTCAAGAAAATTATAATTAGAGGAACAGATTTTGAACATCCATATAGATATTATTTCGATTCATTTGAATTGGTGGATACTGAAAACATTAAAATATATTTTGGAGCTAAAAAGGGTGAGATGACTCGTGACACTGTAGTGCCTCTAAGTACTATAACCACAAGGTCTGACGATGCTTTATCCGTGTTCCAAGAGTTCAGAAGCGGTAAAGTTTATTCCAAATACTTTTATTTAGAAAGCAATCAAAACTTTTTTAGAGAAGTAATGAAATCACGCGGTTATAATGATTAATTGCCGGACCGGATATGCGAGCCCAGCTGGTCCAACCGCTGGCGCGGATTTGCAATCCGTGCCAAGTATATGTATGACTATGCAGAAGGCTAAGACGGGACTGTACTACTACGGGGCCAGGTATTACGATCCGAAGATTAGTGTGTGGTTGAGTGTGGATCCTATCTTAAAACATCATGAGTCGCCCTACAGCTTTACTTCCAATAACCCGATAATGCTAATTGATCCTGATGGTCGAGATACAACAGTTGCAGACAAGGGGTTAAGAAATATTATTCATAATCGTATTGAAAATGACCCAGAATTTGCTCAAAGGTTCCAAGAGGTTATAGACAGTCCAACTATGTTTAATTTCAAAACCACTAAAGAGAAAAAATCGTCCGTTACTACCGATGGGAAAGAAGTCACCATTTCAGTTGCTAGAGGTGGTATGGCACCTAATGTACCTCAAGAGGCTGCCCTATATGAAGAGGTTGAACATTTGACTCAGTTCCTACATGGAGAATGGGGTTTCGCTCAGAATGATGATGGCAATTGGACAGCTGCCGGACTTGACCAAATAGATGAGGCTAATGGCTTTCTATACGCGCTGGAATCACCTAGTGTAACATTTCCATTTGGAGGAGGTACAGCAGGCAGAATGAAAAGAGCTAGAGGCGAAAAAAATTATAATGAGATGATAGAAATATCCACAGGAAGGCACAATGACTATTCTGGATTGAATAGAGGAAGAGTTAACTTTGATCAAACACAACTTGGACAGAGTGTAATTAATGGCAATCGGAAAGGTCTTTATTATCCATACAAAAGTCGAAAACTGCCAATAATAAGAGCAATGACAAATTAAATTAAATGAAAAAGTCAATACTATTATTTGCACTAGTTGTTTTTTCTTGCAAAAGCTCAAATATTATCGGCCCTAGTGCTGAAAATGATACAATTTGGGTAACGGGATTACTCACCAAGAAAAAAGGAGATTTTCACATTCTGATTGATCAAGTATACCTATTGAAAAGCTCTTTGTCTTCCTATGACAATTTTCAGTGGATGCATGACTCTATTAAAATGGTGAATAAATTTCAGCTCATACAAGAATCTCAATCGGATATACTAAGTAGTTTTTTTCAATGTAGAAAGCTAACTACGAATGAGTTTGTTAACTTACAAAGCGACCCGGAATATATGACATATCTAATGCAGGATTCTATTTCAGAAAGAGTATTACTCATTGGAAGTCCAGCTCAAGAAGAACCCAAGGCTTTTGAAGCTTCTTACATTGCTCCTTTAACTAAGCATGTACAGAAAAAACTACTAAAGTACTATTGGCCATCAACATCATATACTCTTGAAGTATACTCAAATTATCATTAACGGCTTGTTCTACTATGGGGCGAGGTACTATGATCCGAAAACATCTATCTGGTTATCTGTGGATCCTAAAGCATCAAAATACCCGTCTCTATCCCCATATGTTTTTGTGGCCAATAATCCGGTGATGTTGATTGATCCCAACGGGATGGAGATTGATTGGGGAGGTAATTTTTTTGGAGCTTTACGAAGTTTTGTAGAGATGAAAATGTTTGGAACTGAAAAAACTGCTCAACAATGGGATGATATGAAAAAAGACCCGAATACTCTTTACACGATTAATTATGGCAACTCTGTTGGAGTTGGGACGAATGAAAACGGACAGGTAGGAATTGCTGAAGGTATGACTGTACCAGATGAAAAAGCAGGACTTAACCCAGGTAAAAATATAGATTACAAACATGTTGACGTAAATATCCACACAGGAACAAGAAAGTTAAAAAAAGAAATAATGAAGGATCAAGGTGTGGATAATTGGAATGATGTTAATTCAACAGATGTGAACTCATATCTCCAAAATGGCAACTATAAAGTTTTTAATTATGACCGTGAATCCGGAGAGGAGCTTGTAAATGGTAGAGACTTTATGTACAACTTTGCCCCTTTCTCGCATCCTGTTCGGCCGCACAGCAATGAAACATCACGAGAATCGGGCCAACGGGTACTTGGACATGAAAGTGTACATGCTTTAATGTATGGAGGTAAGTGGTCTCAAGAAGCTAAAGCAATTGGAGGTCCTCACAACCAAGGTGAGCAAAAAGCTTATGAAGTAGAACGGATAATTAAAGGGCAACAAAGGTAGCATTATGAAAAAAGCTGTTTTTTTAGTGATAATCATCTTAATGTTCAGTACAATGTTAGTCTCTCAGACTTATGTTTATGGCCCTGATGAACTTCGTTTGCTGCCAGACTCGGTTACACATCTCGGCATCTCATTTGAAGCGAAATACGAAGATTTTAATACTAAGGTTTATAATCAAATAGAATCTGTTGAATTTACGCGTAACTTCAAGAACAGTAAAGTCTTTGCTTTTACGCCAAATCTTAAAAGAGTATTAATTGCAGGTGGACAAATTGATTGCTTTGATTGGGAAGATCTGCCTTCCAAAGTTACCTCACTTCAATTAGGTAATGTTCCAAGAAATATGGAAAATTTCAAATCTTCGTTGCCAACCAATTTGAAAACACTTCACTTGGGAGGAAAATGGAAAACGGAACAGATTACATCTCTGTTGAGTTCAAACAATAACCTTGAAATACTTACTATTGAAGGGGCTCGATTAAAGGACTTTATACTTGAAAGTTCCACTTTGCGCTACCTTGGTTTAGTAAAACTTAATTTATCTAAAATTACCTTTAAGGATGTAAATTCTTTATCAACCCTTTTTATAGATGAGTGCAAATTATTAGATATGAACATGGTTGATGAAATGTTGAAATTGCAAGAAATAGTAATACAAAGCACAAAGTTTAACCAGCTCGTACAAATAGAAAAATTACCCCAGCTCGAAGAATTAACTATTAGGAATTCAATGGCAAAATCAAAGCATGTTGTTATTTCGAGCAACAGTTTGCTAAAGCTGATATTAACAAATATCCATCCAACAAGTATAGCTGTAAATGCACCCGCTTTAAGGCAAATAGATGTGTCGGAAAATGGTCAAATTACATTGAGCGGCCTAAAAAGTATTTCTAATCAATTGACGCATTTTTATGCCTACGAAACCACTTTAAAAAATGTGAGCTTAGTGGAATATAGTTTTCAAAGTCTAGGTTTTTTTGGAGGACTTGAAAATATCAACAGAAAAACATTGCCAAAAGACTTCATTGAATATTCGTGTTCCACATGTACTGGTACTTTAAGAAGAGTGCCAAATGATTGGTAAAAATTATTATCCCCCGCTCCCGCACGTCTCCTGACGTGTGGTTTTGATATAGCATGAATTCTTTCAATTCGTGTGAAAAACGCAGAAATACTTATCTTAAACCCATGAGTCGAAACTATAAGTTCCACAATCCTGAGGGTGCCTATTTTATAAGTTTTGCTGTGGTGGAGTGGCTTGATGTATTTACCAGAAATGAGTACAAAGATATTTTGGTAGAAAGCTTGAGATTTTGCCAAAAGCAAAAAGGCATGGAAATTTTTGCCTGGTGCATCATGACCAACCATGTACATTTGGTATTTAGAAGCAATGCAGGCTTCAAGCCGGAGTTTGTTCTGAGAGATTTTAAGAAGTTTACCAGTAGGGAGCTTGTAAGGGCAATTTCAAATAATCCGCGTGAAAGCAGAAGGGATTGGTTGTTGGCAAAGTTTAAGGAAGCAGCACTTGCAAGTTCAAATGTGAAGAACTTCCAGTTTTGGCGGCATGATAATAAACCTATCGAAGTATGGAGCAATAAAGTAATTGCTGAGAAAATAAGGTATGTACACAATAATCCAGTAGAGGAAGGTTTGGTTTTCAGGCCGGAAGACTATGTGTATAGTAGTGCTTCTGATTATGCAGGAAACCAGGGCGTATTGGAAAATGTAATTGTGGTTGATATTTGAGTAGTTCTATATTTTTAGCATTCCCGAGCCACACGTCAGGAAACGTGCGGGAGCGGGGCAATTACTATTACCGGGCGAGGTGTTATGACCCACAAATCAGTTTGTGGTTGAGCGTGGATCCGTTGGCCGGCCAAAGACCTTCACTTACTCCTTACAACTTCGTAAGTAATAACCCCATTATGCGGATTGACCTTACTGGGATGTTGATATCACTGTAAATTCTGAAGGGAAAATCACAAAAGTTGTAGAAACAGATGAACCCAATAGGTTTTTTGATGAAAACGGGAATGAGCTGGAGCTTAACGACCCTGAGAATGCAGATAACCACCTGTTGAATGGAAATTTTGAAAAGGGAGAGCAACTCTTCAATGCTGTACCAGTTAAAGACTATGCTAAAGCAGTACAAGATGCGGGGGTCAACGAAGAGAGAGGAATTGGACCTACGTTAGAGATCGTTAAGGGTTCTTACGGTAAGGGTGATTTCGCCCATGATTATCTGGCTAAGGAATACCCGATAAACACTTGGGGGACAGATGGTGAGAGACCAGGTAGAAGTGCTTACCCTGACCAAGCAGGATATTTTAAGTTTGAAGGGTCAAATATAATCTATAACCTTTATCATGGTGGAAATCATATGTGGGGCACCTGGATGAGATTAAATGGGTACTCGGAAGGCGCAGCTTTAGGAGGCGCGAATTGGAATGAGTTCGGGAACGATACTCCGGCAGATCAAAGAGCAACTAGCAATGGTTATAACTATGGTAGATAAGCGTAAGTCCCGTTCGGCAATAGCTTCTTTTTATTTTCTTGGTTGCAATCATTACTTATATAATGATATTTGAGTACCAAGATGTTTACAGGAGGTTTATTGGAGGCGTGAAGTACTTTTTCTTCGTGCCTCTTATGATAGCAGGGGTTTATTTATCTCTATGGGCACTAATCTCTGTGAATCGAAAGATGTATAGTTCATTTAAAGTGTATTTATTAAGTGTGCCTATTTTGCTTTTCAGCAGCTATATCTTGATCAATATTTTACTCACTTTGTAGTTTTATACATCGTATCGATAAAATTGTAAGCCCGGCCAGTCCGGGCTTTTTTTATGAAGCGTAAGCCTGTTTGGTTATAATGATTACTTTTACACCTATGACCACGGCAAGAGGAAATAGGGGTCTTTACTACTACGGGGCCAGGTATTATCATCCCAAGGTAAGTGTGTGGTTGAGTGTGGATCCTAAAGCATCAAAATACCCGTCTCTATCCCCATATGTTTTTGTGGCCAATAATCCGGTGATGTTGATTGATCCCAACGGGATGGAAATTGACTGGGGGACAAATTTCTTTGGAACTTTAAGAGCAAAAGTGAGTTCAATGATGACGGAAAGAGGAAGTGCGCATTGGCGAACAATGAAAAACGATCAAACCACTCTTTATTCATTTGATTATTCAAAGAGTGCCGCTGTTGGCCAGCGATCGGATGATAGCTATGGATTTGTTGAAGGCTTGAATGAAACATCAAAAACGACCAACCAAGATGGGATGTATGAATCTAAGACTACCATTTTTACAGGTTCACATAAAGTTGAAGAAGATGCCAGGCAAAGTGCAGGGGTTGACAATTTGGATAACCTGAGCGACCAGGATAAATCCTTTTATCTCAATGGAGCCATTAACAACTCAAATAGATCGGTCTATAACATTGATGATGGATCAACACAGAAAGGAGGAGGCTTTAACTTCACTTTTGGAAATAATCCCAATAAGCCGAGTCCTCTAAGTAATGAAACTTCACGTGAGTTTAACCACAGAATTTTAATTCATGAATCCACACACGGCTTAATGATGGGAGGAAATAAGTTTTGGCAGAATATGAAAATAAATACTCATCCCGAAGCTGTGCCCTGGCATTACGAAAAACAGGGTATTGATCAAATGAAAAGGAAAAGACGATGAAAAGCCTTTTGACATTAGTATTGATTTTTTCCGCCTGCTTCAAAGGCCACAGTCAAAATAATTGGGGCTATTTCCATAACATAGATGAGTTGCGGCAATACGTTCGGGAGAACGGAGATAGCGGTTTAACTGGGTTACAACTTTGGAGCTTTAGCAGCTTTGAGGAAATTGAAAACTTGTTGGATGTTAGCAAAATCAAAACATTAAAAGTGTTTTCCAGCAAAATGGCTAATCTTCAATTTTTGAAGGGCTTCATAAACTTGGAAACTTTGGATTTGGATGTACAGCTTAAACAGTTTAACACTGAAAACTTGCCAAAGAGCTTAGTGCATCTAAAAATCGATCAGGTTCCAAAAAAAATAAGTATTGCGAAATCTGATTTAAAATTGAATTGGTTAGAATTGGGAGGCGGCTGGGAGTGTGGGGATATTAACCTTTTAGTAAGGGGTGAAAGTTTAGACACATTGACCCTGTCTTCTGTGGATTTAGAGGATATGAAATGCTTTGCCAATCCGCTACGTATTGAGGTGCTACAATTAGAAGATTGTAAAATCAGCAATCTCAATAATTTGAAAGCATTTATAGCTGTAGTTGAATTGAAAAGCTTGTGGATCACCAGGACTAACTTTTCTAATGGTATTAGCTTTAGCCCCTCCTTTCCTAAATTGGAGAGATTAACTGTAAAGCACTGTAAACTAAGTTCTATAAAGGGCTTGGAAAACCTTCACAACCTGTTGTACATGGACTTTTCTAACAACCGCCTGAATACTCTTGGAGTTAGCCTACCTCGATTGAAATACTTGAATGTTGCTAATAATGATTTAAAAAATTTAATATTGGAACAGGTAGACACTGTGTTTGCTTTAGATGTATCCTATAATAAACTGGAGAGTATAAAAGGTTTTAAACCCCAAGAGAGTAGGCTAAGGGCATTTTATTACTGCGGGAATCCCTCCATTGATTTGGAAGGAGCTCCATATTTTACCAATATTTTCTCATTTAGTTTTGCCCCTCAAGTACTGAGGTTAAATATGGACACCTCAAAGTTAGAGGTGGTTTACGATTGCTCTGGAAACTCAGAAAGTATAGAAAACACTCTTAGAGTTGATTGGAATAAAGTAAAGAAGCGTGGAGTAAGATATTTTGAGGCCCGGAATATTGAAGAGTTTAGAAAGGTGCCTGATATTAGCCCTCCTAAATATTTATGAGGCACAAACTAAAGCCCGGCCATAGAGCCGGGTTTTTTGAGAAGCATAGGCCTCCTGAGCTACAATGATTACTTTTACACCTATGACCACGGCAAGAGGAAATAGGGGCCTTTACTACTGCGGGGCCACGAAGTTGAGTGTTCCTGCCCTGAGTCCTATCGAAGGGTGGTTGAGTGTGGACCCCATGAGCAGTAGGGACCCCGCATTAACCTCCTATCATTATGTAAAGAACAACCCCATAAACCTTGTTGACCCGACTGGTCTGCCTCTTGTAATTGAGTGATTAATTTTATGAATTTGTTATAAATAGCAGGGTCTTTCTGCTTCTTTAGGTCTTTTTCGAAAATTTTATCAATCTGAAAAATCGTAACTAATCAGTCTTTTCCAACATCGCCAGACAAAGTAGTGAATTCAGCACATTTTGGCCATTTTTGATGGCGGTATCGGTAATGGATCGCAGTATAGCAAATCTTTGTGCTGCGTTTTTG
>Ga0136604_1001111_pt1 | contig 12369 bp, 11 predicted proteins | sample AntRauFillE10628_FD_104928 | JGI IMG/M metagenome (GOLD analysis project Ga0136604, IMG submission 104928) | Saline lake microbial communities from Rauer Islands, Antarctica - Metagenome Filla E10 #628 | ecosystem: Environmental > Aquatic > Non-marine Saline and Alkaline > Saline | place... | reverse complement strand
TCTTTTAAAGCTACAGCCACTGCATCGGCCACTTCAGAATTGAGCTGTTCACCGTCATCAATGGTTGTTTTAAGATCCAGCCATACCGATTTTGGCAGTCGCTCTTTAAGATCTTCAAATTGAAGGGTGTTTTTACCAAAAATTTCTGTGATATTCAGCGGTGTGCTTTGGTCGCCGTTTTTCGCCGGCATCCAGTTACGGGCTGCAGCAAGGGTGTCGTAGCGTCGATTTACTTTTGACATAAAATTAAAATGCTATGTGCGTTAAAGGTTAAATTATAATCTGCCCTAAAATAAAATATTCTTTGCCAAACACACAATTTTTTAAGTTTATTATTTATCAACATATAAATTTAAAAGGCATAAATTATATTATAGCTTATTTTTTTAATTAAAGTAAGTATTTTCCCATTCTGAACTTAAGTTATTTTAAAAATTAATTAGCCAAAGCTTCTTTTTTTAAGCCGGCCGTATCTTTTTACTTTCAGAGTGATTTTTATCCACACGATTTAGTTAACATTTGCTGAATGATTAATCGCCGGAAACTAAAAATTTGGGTGCAGGCTGCGCGTCCTCAAACACTTGCAGCAGCTTTTGTCCCTGTTCTTATTGGTGCCGTACTGGCTGCTAAAAATAATCAACTAAACGTAGCGGTAACGCTAATGGCACTGCTTTGTGCATTTCTTATACAGATAGGCACCAACTTTGCCAACGACTATTTTGATTTCGTTAAAGGCGCCGATACCGACAAACGCATCGGTTTTAAGCGGGCAACAGCCTCCGGACAAGTCACTCAAAACCAAATGCTTACCGCAACGGTAATTACCATGGGTCTGGCTTTCATTTGCGGACTTTACCTGGTATGGCACGCCGGCTGGTTTGTCTTGGCCATTGGCATACTTTGCCTGCTATGCGGCATTCTGTACACCGGCGGTCCCTTTCCGCTGGGTTACAATGGACTGGGTGATATTTTTGTGTTCCTCTTTTTTGGCATTGTTGCCGTTACCACTACCTATTATGTAAATGCACTTGAATGGTCGCTGCCCTCCTTTTGGGCGTCACTGGCGGTGGGCGCGCTCAGCACTAATATCTTGGTCATCAATAACCTGCGAGATGTAGAACAAGACGGACCTGCCGGTAAAAATACGCTCGGCGTCATCTTCGGTGAACATGTTTTACGATGGGAATATCTGTTGATGCTTCTGATCGCATTTTCCATTCCGCTTCATTTCTTTTTCCGCCTTAACTTTGGTATGGTGGTTCTAATGCCGTTTCTTGCGCTTCCCTTTGCCGGTTTTCTTCTTTACCGGGTTTGGAATACCCCCAAAGTAAAACTAAATAAAACCCTTGAACGGACGGCTCAATTTATGATGGCATTCAGCATTTTATTCAGCATCGGAATTTTATTAGGTTGATATATGAAGCTGCAGTATTTCACATATTCTTTGCCGATGAAAAAGCCTTTCATCACTTCAAAAGAAACATTTAACTGCCGCCAAGGTGTAATCATCAGGCTGCAGAAAGATGGAATAACCGCAATGGGCGAAGCGGCTCCCCTGCCCGGCTTTTCGAGAGAAACGCACCAAAATGTTCTTAAAGAAATCAAAATAATAAAAGAACCGGTTTCCAATTTTCTCAGCAGCTCTTTTTTATTGGGTGATTTGGATAATTTTTTGGCGGAACATACACCATCGCCATCTCTGCAATTTTGCCTGTTCACCATTTGCAGCTTCTTCCTGGCGCAGCAAGGAAAAATGAGCCTGCATCAGTTCTTATTCAACAATAAAACCAGTTGCATTCCAATCAATGCCGTAGTTGATCTCAATAATGAGACCGTTGTCGATACGGTAAACAAGTTTGTAAGCCGGGGATTTGAAACTATAAAAATCAAGGCCGGTCAAGATGAACAAAAGCTTATAAAACAGCTTGCGATTATTCGCAGCAAGTATCCTCATATCAAGCTCCGAATTGATGCCAACCAAAGCTGGTCGCTTGAAGAGGCGCTGCAGATTTTTGAAACAATAGAACCGCTGGGCATTGAATACTGTGAAGAACCGTTGATGAATCCCGGTACAAAATCACTGCATAGTCTAAAAGAAAAATTTAATATCCCCATTGCCCTTGATGAATCACTTGTTAAGCAATTTGCCTTCGGGGAGGCGGCTGAAATAGCTGATGTTCTTATCATCAAACCCATGGTGCTGGGCACCCATTCAATAAAAAGGATTAAAGAAATAAAAACCGCTAAAATTATTTATACAACCAGCCTCGAAAGCGCCGTTGGACGGTTGATGACGGCTTCATTGGCTGCAGGTCTCGGATCCAAAACTATGGCTCACGGTTTAGCTACAGGCCACCTTTTTATAAACGATTTTTGGAGTGATCAGCCGCTTATAAAAAATGGGTTTTACCAGTTATCACATGCAGACCGGTTGCCAGAATACATGCAAACTGAGTTGGATAGTATTGATGTAAAAAAATTGAATTAAACTAAGGTGGCGCCACTAAATAAAACAATGGAAACTTCACTTTCATCCGTATCGCCAGACTGTAAGGCAGATCATCTGTTCCTGGTTTCCAAGACGGGCTCCTACACCTATCAGAATCTTCAATGTTTTGGCGAAGCATTCATCCATTTCCTGAAAGAACACGACTGCATTAACATCACACAACCCATCGGTTTATGTGCCCAACCTTCCGATGAACTTGTTTTTATAATTGCCACCTGTTGGAAACTGGGTATTCCTTTTGTTTCGTTTAATCCCAATGCCCAACCCTCGCTATTGGAAAAACAGATTCAAGCTATCGATCCCAGTATTATCATTAGCGATTCGGCTAAAACGGATCGTCATTCCAACAAAAAAACTATACCCATTAAAGAGTTAAAATGTCCGGATGTTCTTCCTAAAAATAGCGCTCTTAAAACTGGCAGCTATATTCAAGTTACCCATCACCAACCATCAAGAAAATTCGGATATTTTTTCACTTCCGGAACTTCCAACCAGCCTAAAATTGCACCCCTCAAGCGTCGTCAGATGCACGCCGCAGCCAAATCATCCGCTAAAAACCTGAAGCCTGCAACCAATGAATGCTGGCTTTTATGCCTGCCTCTGCACCATATTGGCGGCATTTCGGTCATTCTCCGTTCCCTCATTTATGGTTCAGCCATCTACCGCATGGATCGCTTTGATGAAAAGGAAACCGCTCGTCACTTTTCAGAAAACAAACAGGTTGTAGCGGCATCACTGGTTCCTACCATGCTTAATCGATTGTTGGATGAACCCGAATTTACTATTCATAAATTATTCCGAGCCATATTACTGGGCGGCGGACCCATTTCGCCTCAATTATTACGGAAAAGTATCAACCAAAATATCCCTGTAATACCAAGCTATGGAATGACCGAGACCTGTGCGCAAATTGCAGCCAATCCTATCTTTGAAATGCCCGAAAATGAAGCTCTTTTAAATTCAGTGGGCCGCGTATTTAATTCTAATAAAATAAAAATACAAAATAATGATAGGTCTGTGCATGCAGGAAACTCCGGCACCATTTGGCTGAAAGGCCCGCAGGTTTTTGACGGTTATCACCCTACCTCAAGTCAGAATAATTTTGATGAAAGTGGCTGGTTCAATACCGGCGATTTTGGCCACCTTGATGAAAAGGACAACTTATATATCGAAGCGCGCAGAGCGGATTTAATTATCACCGGCGGCGAAAATGTTTCACCTTTTGAAGTTGAAACGGCTTTACAAAAACTCGATGCCGTCAAAGAAGGGGCCGTCTTTGGGGTGCCTGATGAAGAGTGGGGACAAAAAGTGGTGGCGGCTGTTGTCTTTGAGAAAGGTAAAAAACTATCAAAGCAGACCCTTCAAAAAAAGCTTCATAACCAACTTGAAGATTTTAAAATACCGAAAGAGATAATTTTTGCTGAAACGTTGCCCCGAACCGAAACCGGCAAGATTAAACGCCATCAACTTCTGCCTCTCTTTAAACCGCAGGAGAGTAGCTGATTCACCGAAGAGTTCTTGGGACAAACGTGCGGATTGAATCTAATTATGTTAAGCATGGTCGTTTAATGGCCAGCGCTTAGGCAAACTTTTTTTTGTAATCAATCTTGGAAATGAAAAAATTAATTTTCTTAAAGGAATAGGGTTTATGTCTGATTTCTAAAGCTTCATTAACTTCTCTTATTACTTGAGCTTGTTTTACAATAAAGGGATCCTCAATTTTTTTGTTGTTATAAAACCATCCGGATACGTCTGCCCAACTCCATATCAATGTTTTTGAAGTTACGCCAGCTACTGGTGTTGGAAAATCGCCTGACCCACGGGCTCCTTTGATGAGTAATCTTATAGATTCTCTTGATCTATTTAACCTTCTTGAAATTTCTGCACTGGTTACCAAGTCTGCAGGTTCAACTCTTGCTATTTTTGCAGTAATTTCAGAGGATTCAACATCATTGATTGCCGAGATAATTGCAGATTCTATATTTTCGGAAGTTCGTTCAAATTCTAAATATCCAATTTGATCCCTGAAATATAAAAGTGCATCATCACAATTCGCTCCAAATAGAGTGTTTTCTAAATCCTCTGAAGGTTCATTAATACCTTTAAGAGTTAATGTAAAATTGTATGTATTTTCTTTTTCCATGATCTTTTAATGAGGACATCTGTCTATTTGTCGTTGTATTTTTGATCAGATTGGAGCTTTTGATGGATTTCTTTTTCGGAACGTAGCCATTGATTTAAATGGTGAAGAGCATAATACTCAAATTGAGTCTTCATAAAGTGGATTTGTTTAAAAACACCTAACATAATCTTATTTATGCAGCGGGAGCAGAGCTCCCTTGCAACAAAGAATAGTTTCCCAAATGAAATGATGGAATCACGGTTGCGAGGGAGCTCCGTTCCCGAAGAACTTCTCAATCAAAATGTGCCAATCCCTTAACGCCAATGTCGGTACGGTAGTGCATGTCCTCAAAAGAGATTTTCTTCACCTCTTTGTAGGTATTGCGGATGGCATCTTCAAGCGTATCACCACTGCAGACAACGTTAAGAACACGTCCCCCGTCGCTTAGTAGTTTTCCGTCTTGCATGGTTGTTCCGGCATGAAAAACAAGAGCATCTTCTCCCACATCACCTACGCCGTTTATTTCCTTTCCCGTTTGATAGGTTTGCGGATAGCCGCCGGAAGCCATCACCACGCAGCAGCGGTATTTTTGATCCAGTTTAATATCTTTTTCGTACAGGTTACCCTCCACCGTAGCCCACATCAACTCCAGGAAATCTGACTGAAGGGAGGGTAAAATCGCCTGGCACTCCGGATCGCCAAACCGGCAGTTATACTCTACTACTTTGGGACCGTCTTCGGTAATCATCAACCCACAGTACAAAATGCCTTTGTAGGGTTGATCGTCTAAAACCATGGCCGATATAGTGGGCAGCACAATTTCTTTTTCCACGCGGTGCATCATTTCTTCGGTAAGTACCGGCGCCGGGCAGTAGGCGCCCATGCCCCCGGTATTTAATCCGGTATCGCCGTCTTTAGCTCGTTTATGATCCTGGGCATTGAGGATAATTTTGGCGCTTTCGCCATCAGATATCACAAAAACGGAAGCTTCTTCTCCCTCAAGAAACTCTTCTATCACCAGCGTTTCCGCCGCCTCGCCAAGGTTGGTATCTTCCTGAAGCTGGTTTAACCGCTGCTGTACTTCTTCTTCGGTTTCACAGATAAAAACTCCTTTGCCCCCGGCCAATCCATCCGCTTTAAGCACTACCGGATATTCATTTTTTTGCTGCACGTACGAAAAGGCATTATCGAATTCATCCCGGCTAAATGTGGCATAATCGGCGGTGGGGATTAAGTTTTCTTTCATAAAGGTGTTGGCAAAATCCTTGCTGCCTTCCAACCGGGCGGCCGCTTTTGAGGGACCAAATACCTTATGCCCTCTTTCCTCCAAAAAATCAACGATGCCGTCAACCAATGGTTTTTCGGGTCCCACAACGGTTAGGTCAATATCATTGACTTCAATAAACGATTGCACTTCGTCAAAATCGTCCAGTTCAAGCGATACATTTTTGCCGAGCTGGGCCGTGCCGGAATTTCCCGGGGCTACAAAAAGCTGATCCAGCAATTCCGATTTACTAATGCTCCACGCCATAGAATGTTCACGGCCGCCGCTTCCAAGAAGTAATACGTTTAGTTTCATAAGTATCAATTTAGCTTTATTTAATCTCATTCCGGTGCTCTGCTCCGGAATGAAGAATTACCCTTTAGGTTCCGCAGCAGAGCGGCGGAACCAGAATTGGTTTCACAATTAATTCTATTCAGTTTTACTATACCTCTAACGTTTAGTAAAACTACGGGCTAAGTAGAAAGTTTTTCGGCAATTCCAATAATTCCAGCAAATGAATCTGCCTTTAAAGATGCACCGCCGATCAATCCGCCGTCAACATCCGGCTGTTCCAGAAGTTCTTTGGCGTTTCGGGGTTTCATGCTGCCTCCGTAAAGAATGCGAACCGCACCGGCTGTTTCATCATCATACAATTCTGCCACTGCCTCTCTAATCATCTGATGCATTTCCTGCGCCTGTCCGGGTGTAGCCGTTTCACCGGTTCCGATTGCCCAAATAGGTTCATAAGCGATTACAATGTTATTCAGGGACTGTTTACTGACTTCACTTAATGCCGCATGAATCTGCTTTTTTACCATTTTCTGATGAACGTTCTTTTTGCGCTGCTCTAATGATTCACCGATACAAATGACCGGTCGGAGATTGCCCGAAAGTACTTTCTTTACTTTTTCATTGACAATAGCATCCGTTTCTCCAAAGTATTGGCGGCGTTCGGAGTGGCCCAATATCACGTAATTACATCCTGTTTCAGAAAGCATTTCGGTGCTTACTTCTCCGGTAAAAGCACCATTATCTTCAAAATGTACATTCTGTGCACCAAGCGCTATATCAGTATTCTTAAGTTCGTTTGCCGCGGTTGTAAGTGATATTTCCGGCGGACAAACCAGCGCGTCAACAGCATCAGGCACAGGCCCCAGTCGTTCTTTTAAAGACGTTAAAAGATTTTGCGTTTCACCCGGCCCGCAATTCATTTTCCAGTTTCCTGCTATCAAAAATCGTCTCATAAGCTGTTATTTTTTTCATTAAATAATTGCTGGATTCCTTTTATCACATCATCATATTCCTGTCCAATATAACGGCGTGCAATTCTTCCTTGCTCGTCCACCAAAAACCGGGTAGGGATGATTTTGATATTAAATTTTTTGATGATTTCTTCATTATTAAATGCCTGTGCAGGGGCTACGGGCCAAGGCTGCATGCGCTCTTCAAAAAAAGCTTCAACCGTAACCTGGCTGGTTTCAAGCGGGATGGTGATAACCTCAAAATTATAATTTTTATAAATGCTGTGGAGAACCATAGTGCGATCGAACTGCCGCTGATATAAAGGACTGGATAGGGATGTGATTTCTAATAAATACGGACGCCCTTTAAGCATTTCACGGCTTATTTTCTTGCCATCGTTTGCAAAAGAAAAGTCCGGAATGGGATCGCCGGGTGAAAGGTAATTCAGATCATATTGAATAGACTCAGCCCATTTTTTTGCAGCTTCATTATCACCATATTTTTTTTTGAAAGCCTGCAATGATGTCTGAGCCTGTTCTACGCGGGCACTGTCATATAATAAATTAATGCCCTCCATTTGAATGCGCATCCGCGAGTCGGGATTCTGCGTTTCCCTTTTTAGTGAATCCAAATAGGAAAGTGTTTCGCTTAAATCTTTGGTTTCGGCAATATACATCTTGCCATAGGTTGCCCCAAGATATGCTAAATCATCATCAGCCTGTATTTGCCTGATTTTTTGCATCATCGCCGGTTTATCCCACTCATTCAATAATTCAATGGACTTCTGCGCCGATAGTTTCCCCGCAAGGGTCTCTGGATTTTCCTGATAGACATCCCAGTAAATATCCGGCCATTTCATAAGCTCCGTTACCAGGCTGTCTCCTTTTAAACGGCCGGCTTGCGCAAATGCCCGAACGCGCTGAAATCCTTTATCAACCCGCTGATAGGTAGTCAGGGCGTTGTGCTCTATAGAATTAATTTGCAATGTTTGTGATAAACCCGGCAACTGGGCAGAAATTTTAACCGTATCTCCCTCAGCTAAAATAACTCCGGTTCTTCCCAGGTTCTGATCATTGCGGCTTATATACATAATGTATTGCCCGCGTTTGGGAAAGGCAGCTATTCCCGAGAACATGCCATCTGCATCCGTTGTAGCATTAAACAGCGTATCGGCATTTACATTCGCAGAGTCCTTTTTGATGATGGTAACTCCTATTCCGGCATAGTTACCACTGCTGTCAGTGGAGTCAGCCACAGTAATAGTACCCTGTACTCGAGCTTCTTTAGTAGCATCATCACCGGAGCAGCCGGCTATAATAATTACTGCAAGAAAACCATAAACAGAAGCCTTTAATATTGCTTTAATCATAATTAAAATATCAGTGATTTTATTACTGCTTATCCAATTTTTTTGCCAGCATTTCGCGAACCAACTGGGGATTTGCTTTACCTTGCGATTGCTGCATAACCTGTCCCATAAAAAAGCCGATTAAGCCCTTTTTTCCCTCACGGTAGCGTTCCGCTTCATCCGGGTGCGCAGCTAATACATCATCCACCAGGGGTTCCAGAAAGTCCGAATCTGAAACCTGCATCAGATTCATCTCTTTGGCATATTCCTCTGCCGACTTATTCCCGCCTACCATTGCATCAAATATCTCCGTCATAGCTGAGGAACTGATTTTATCTTCTTCACGTAAAGCAATTAGGCCGCTTAGGCGTTTTGGTGATAGAGAAAACTTGCGGATATCAATGCTTTTTTCATTTAAAACGCGGAGCACTTCGGTTAATACAATGCTTGATACTGCTTTCGGGCTATCAGCGTATTTGAGTACTTGCTCATAATAATCGGCAAGGTACCGGTTTTCGGTAAGGTTATACGCATCATCATCACTCATGCCAAAATCGTCCATAAAACGATTTTTTCGCACGTCCGGCATTTCGGGCAAATCATCTCTTATTTCATCCAACAAAGAATCATTCACCACCACCGGCGGGATGTCGGGCTCAGGAAAGTAGCGGTAATCATGGGCTTCTTCCTTGGTGCGCATCAGGCGTGTTTCCATTTTGTCTGTATCCCAGAGCAGCGTCTGCTGTACAACGGTTCCTCCTTCTTCAATCAAATCAATTTGGCGCTCAATTTCGTACTGGATGGCCCGCTCTACATTCCTAAAGGAGTTCATATTTTTGAGCTCCGTTCGGGTGCCGAGTTTCTCCTGCCCTTTCGGACGAACCGACACGTTGGCATCGCAACGCAGGCTGCCCTCTTCCATATTACCGTCGCATATTTCAAGGTACTGCACTATTTGTTTAATGCGCTTGAGATATTCATACGCTTGTGCGGGGCTGCGTAAATCCGGCTCCGATACAATTTCTATGAGCGGCACGCCGGCCCGGTTCAAGTCAATCAAGGTATGATACGGATCCTGATCGTGAATAGATTTTCCGGCATCTTCTTCCATGTGGATGCGCGTGATGCCTATTGTTTTCAGGCCCTCTTCCGCCTCTATTTCTATGTGTCCCCCGCTGCAGATGGGCGTTTCAAACTGTGATATTTGATACCCTTTGGGTAAATCAGGATAGAAATAATTTTTACGCGCAAAGATCGACTTTCGCGCGATTTTACAATCCGTGGCCAGCCCCATCTTTATGATGTACCGCACTAAATTTTCATTGAGTACCGGCAGCGTTCCCGGATGTCCCAAACATAAAGGCGTTACCTGGGTGTTGGGCGGGCCGCCAAATTCAGTAGAAACCGGCGCAAATGCCTTGCTTTCGGTTAACAGTTGGGCATGTACTTCAAGCCCTATTACCGCTTCATATTTATCATGATTTAAAATGCTCATGCACACCAACTTTTTATTATTTTCTAATGGAAGCTAAAGATATTAAACATCGGGGACTTTTATTAACAGGATTATCTGCATTTATTCTAACAATTAACTTCTGCAAAATCATAACATCCTGAAGACTGAAAAAATCCATATTGATGAAGAAAATACCCATCTTGTATGGGGACTGATTGCCGTGGTATCTATTGCACTGGCAACCTTTATGCTAACCAACGCCTTTATGGCCGGGAGCTGGAGCATAGCCGGTTACACCCAAGTGATAAGCCTGGCCTTATTTTCGGTTGGGTTTTATGGGATCATTCGTATTTCATCGCCGCTTTTTCATTTCGTGATTTCCATATCAGATTCCACACTAATCATCGAAATTTGGCAAGAAGGTGAACAGCCGCTGGATATAAAAAACATTGCGCTTCAGACGATTGATGAATTGCGCATTGCCCCGCATACCCCGCGCTCACCGAACGAAGCGCTCTTCGACTTTTCAACCAGTTACCACCTGCTCTGGAGACCGGCAAATGAGGAAGAATTCTGTCCGTTGATTGATTATGATTCTGCTGCCTTTACGTTAAAGGTGGAGGACATTGTGAAAATAATTCAATTTGTGCGAAGGCATGAACCCGAAATAAAAATCCCCGCCGAACAGACTGTCTATTTTGGGGTGCATTAGAGATTGGAAAAGATCATTACTATAATGGAAAACATCAAAAATCTTGATTTAAAAGAACGCATAACATTGTGGAAAGAGTTATGGACTTCTATTATCAAAGGAGTTGAATTGCCGGTTTCTGTAGTAGAAAAAAAACATCTGGATCACCGCTATAAAAAATTTCAGAACAATCCCGAGTACGGAAGGCCGTGGAAAGAAATTTACGATGATTTAGAAACATATCAATGAATCTGCCTGTAGTTTTTGCACAGGATGCACTTGCTTTTTAGCGGCTGGTATAATAACCTAAGCTTTTAACCGGTATCAATTTAAATAACCATTGCCATGAAAATTTTCTTTTCTATTATCGTTTTGTTTTTGAGTACTAATTCATTAATCGGCCAATCGCTTGATGACTATAAAATGACCGCCGTAAAAAACGCCGATGAGATGACGCAAGAAATCAATGAAGCCTCCACACAACTTTGGGAGTTTAGTGAAATAGCCCTTCGAGAGAATGATTCGGCTGATATGCTTCAACAAATATTAGAAGAACACGGTTTTACAGTAGAACGCGGGGTTGCGGGAATGCCTACCGCTTTCATTGCCACTTTTGGCAGCGGCTCTCCTTCCATTGGCATTTTAGCGGAGTATGATGCATTGCCCGGTGTTGGTAATGCCGCTGTGCCGCAAAGGCAGCCCAGAGAAGATGGTGTAAAATCCGGGCAGGGCTGCGGCCATAATCTGTTTGGTTCTGCATCGGTGTATGGGGCCATTGCTGCCAAGCAGGCTATGGAAGAACATGGCATAAAGGGTACCATAAAACTTTACGGTACCCCCGCCGAAGAAACGGTAGTTGGTAAAGTGTATATGGCTAAAGCGGGCGTCTTTGATGATCTCGATGCCGTAGTGCATTGGCACCCGAGCACTACTACAAATACACAAAATACATCAAGCCTGGCAATGAATAATTTTGAGGTGGAATTCTTTGGTCAGGCGGCGCACGGTGCGGCCGATCCATGGAATGGCCGCAGCGCGCTTGATGCAGTAGAATTGATGAACTATGGCGTGAACCAAATGCGCGAGCATGTGAAACCCTCAGCCCGCATTCACTACGTTATTCCCAACGGCGGGGAAGCCCCGAATGTGGTGCCTGAGTATGCCAAAGTCTGGTACTATGCGCGCGACATAAGCAGGGAACGGGTAGAAGAAAATTATCAGCGCATACTTAATATCGCCGAAGCGGCGGCCCTTGCCACTGGTACCGAGCATAAGGTATTCCTCACAACGGGCGTGCATGCTACGCTGCTAAACCGCACACTTATTGTGGCAATGGATAAAAACCTGCGTTCGGTAGGTCCGCCGCAATTTACTGAACAGGAACAGGCTTTTGCCAAAGAGCTGCAAAAAAACCTGGATAAAGAACCCACCGGTTTCAGCACCGAAATTGAAGCCCTTGCCGATAGCCTTTTGCCTCCCTCCGGCGGGTCAACAGATGTGGCAGAGGTCAGTCATATAGTGCCTACCGTTGGATTTAGAATTGCCTCTGCCCCTGAAGAGGTACCTTGGCACAGCTGGGCTACGACTGCCAGCCACAATACAAGCGGCGGCAAAAAAAGTGCGGTCAAAGCAGCAAAGGTAATTTCAATGAGCACCATTGAACTTTTAGTTGATGAGAAACTGCTTGAACAAGCAAAAGAAGAGTTTATGATGCGAACGGAAGGCAAAGAATATGAG
>Ga0136604_1001106_pt1 | contig 12399 bp, 8 predicted proteins | sample AntRauFillE10628_FD_104928 | JGI IMG/M metagenome (GOLD analysis project Ga0136604, IMG submission 104928) | Saline lake microbial communities from Rauer Islands, Antarctica - Metagenome Filla E10 #628 | ecosystem: Environmental > Aquatic > Non-marine Saline and Alkaline > Saline | place... | reverse complement strand
TCGACCCCAGCGACCGCGTCCGCGAGCGAGCGGTCGACCGCAGCCATGCGCAGCGCGGCGTGGCCGAGCCCCCAGGCGGGCCCGGCCCGGCCGGCACCGAGCGCCCCGAGCATCGCGACCACCACCCTGTCCTGGACCGGCAGCAGCCGTGCCACCAGCGGGTCGCGCGGCACCCCGGCCACGCCGACGGCGCGCCCGACGGCAACGACGCGGGCGGTGACGGAGGCTCGACCGGCACGCACCCCTCCAGCCTGCCCGACGCCCGCCCCGAACGCGCGCCGCCACGGCGTCCCGACCCGCACGGCCACGGCCGTCCGAGGGCACCCGGTCCACGCCGACGCGCACGAGCGGGCATCCTGCACCACTCGGGGCGGGCGTCGCCACGGGCTCGACGGGTCGCACGACGACCACGCACGACGACCCGCACGACGATCACGCACGACGACCAGACGACCAGGCACGACGACCCGCACGACGACCCGGGAGGCGCAGGTGGCGGTACCGACGGTGCCCGCGGACGCGGGTGACGCGCGCAGCGTGCTGTCGCGCGTGCGCGCCCTCGGCGCCCCCCGCCTCGACCGCCTGCGCCTCGAGGCGCAGCGCCTGCTCGACGAGGACGGCGTCACCCACCGGCGCACCGTCGACGGCATGCGGCGCGAGCGTCGCTGGCGCCTCGACCCGGTCCCGCTCGTGCTCGACGCAAGCGAGTGGGAGGTCCTGCGTGCCGGCGTCGAGCAGCGCTCGCAGCTGCTCGACCTCGTCCTGGCGGACCTGCACGGCCCCAGGCGCCTGCTCACCGAGGGGCTGCTGCCCCCCGAGGTCGTGCTCGGCCACGCCGGCTTCCTGCGCCCGCTCGACGGTGTGCGCCTGCCCGGGTTCCACCAGCTGACGATCTGTGCGACGGACCTCGTGCGCGACGACGCGGGCAACTGGCGCCCGGTCTCCGACCGCACAGCGACGCCGTCCGGCGCCGGCTACGCCCTGCAGAACCGGTCGGTGACGGCACGGTTGCTCCCGGACCTCCAGCGCGAGGCGTCGGTCGAGCGGCTCGCCCCCTACGTGCGCGCGCTGCGCCAGGCGCTGCGCGCCGCCGCGCCCGGCGGCCACGACGACCCCCGCATCGCCGTGCTCACCCCGGGCACACAGGCGGAGACCGCGTTCGAGCACGCCCACGTCGCCGGCCTGCTCGGCTACCCGCTGGTCGAGGGGCGCGACCTGCGGGTCCGCGACGGACGCCTGTGGCTGCGCACCGTCGGCGGCCGCCCCGAGCCGCTGGACGTCCTCCTGCGCCGGGTCGACGCGGCCTGGTGCGACCCGCTGGAGCTCCACCCGGACTCCGCGATCGGGACGCCGGGGCTGGTCCACGCCGTGCGCGACGGTGGCCTGAGCGTCGTCAACGGACTGACGACCGGCGTGCTGGAGAACCCGGCGCTGGTCGCGCACCTGCCCGCACTGTCGCACGCCCTGCTCGGGCAGGACCTGCAGCTCGAGCAGCCGCGCACGCTGTGGTGCGGCGACCACGACGCCCGGCGGGAGGTGCTCGCCAACCTCGACCGCCTGGTGTGCAAGCCGCTCGACCGCGCCGGCGACGACGTGATGGTCGACGGGGCACGACTGTCCAACGCACAGCGCGACGAGCTGCGCGCACGCATCGAGGCGCGGCCCGACCGCTGGGTCGGCCAGGAGCGCCTCGAGCCCGCACCCGAGCCGGCGCTGACACCCGAGGGTCGGCTGGAGCTGCGGCCGGTCGTGCTGCGCACCTTCACCGTCGCCCACGGCGACGAGCACACGACCATGCGTGGCGGGCTGACGCGCGTCGGTGACGGCCGAGGAGTGGCGATCACCAACGTCGCTGGCGCCTGGTCGAAGGACACCTGGGTCCTCGGCGCCGACCCCGAGCCCGACGAGGCATTCTGGCTGCTGACCGGCCCGCGGCGCCACGCCGACCCGGCCGAGCAGTCGGTCCCCGCACGCACCGCCGGCAACCTGCTGTGGCTCGGCCGCTACGCCGAGCGGGCCGAGTCCACGGTGCGGATCCTGCGCGCCGTCGACGACCGCCGTGCCGACCGGCCCGAGGGCATGCCCGCGCTGGACGACGCGATCGACCGGCTGCTGCGCGCGACCACGATCGTCACGGGCACGTGGCCCGGCTTCTCCGACGCCGACGCGCGCGCGACCCCCGAGGCCGAGCTCTCCGCGCTGGTCCTCGACGGCGAGCGCGCCGGGACGCTTGCCCACGACGTGCGGCGCCTGGTCGACGCGGCCCAGGCGGTGCGCGAGCAGCTCTCCGGCGACACCTGGACCGTGCTCGCGAGCCTCGAGCGGGACCTGCTCGACGTCGACGACGGCCCGCCCGTGCTCGCGCACCCGTCGGCCGGCAGCCCCGGCTCCCGCGCCGGGCTCGGCCGCGTGCTGACTGCCCTGCTGGCGCTGCAGGGACTCGGCTCCGAGTCGCTCGTGCGCGACGCGTCGTGGCGCTTCCTCGAGGTCGGGCGCCGGCTGGAGCGTGGGCTCCAGCTGCTCGCCCTGCTGCGTGCCACGCTCGTCGAGCCGGCCGACCGAGCCACCTCGTCGCTGCTGCTGGAGTCGGTGCTGACCGCCGCGGAGTCCCTGGTGACCTACCGACGCCGCTACCGCAGCCACGGCCAGGTCGCCGCGGCCCTCGAGCTGCTGCTGGCCGACGGCGGCAACCCCCGCTCGCTCGCCTGGCAGCTCGAGCGGCTCGTGGAGGAGCTGCCGCGCCTGCCCGGCCACCCCGGGCCCGGCCAGCTCACCCGCGCCGAGGAACGCGTCCACGCCGCGGGCGCCGCGCTGCGCACCGCCGACCTGGACTCGCTGGCCGGTGCCGGCGGGCCCGAGGACCAGGCTCGCGACGACCTCGCCCGCCTGCTGGACCACCTCGTCGAGCATGTCGCCGGTGCGGCGACGGCGCTGGAGGCCCAGGCCGTGCCGAGCGCGCCGTCCCAGCGTCCGATGACCCCGGTCCGGCCGGGCGACCGTCCGCTGGAGCCGCTGCGCCGCCGCGGCCCCCTCGACGACCTGCTGCTGCCATGACGACCTACGCCGTGCGCCACGTCACCCGGTACCGCTACGCGGCCCCGGTCACCGCGTCGTACGGGCAGCACCACCTGCTGCCGCGCGACACCGCGTGGCAGCGCGTCCAGGACGCGCGCGTCGTGGTCACGCCCGAGCCCGACGAGCAGGACGAGCACGGTGACCTGCTCGGCAACCGCGTCGGCTGGTTCGCGCTGCAGCACGCCCACACCGAGCTCGAGGTCGCGGCCAGCTCGCGGATCAGCGTGCGCGAGCCCGAGCTGCCCGACGACGACCCCCCGTGGGAGGACGTGCGCGACCACCTGCGCGACGCGACCGACCCGCTGGCGATCGAGGCACGGGGCCTGGCGATCGACTCGCCGCTGGTCGCCGCGTCACCGGCGCTGCGCGCCCTCGGCCAGGAGGCCTTCACGCCCGGCCGTGGCGTCGTGGCGGCGTTGCGGGACCTGGCCTCCCACCTGCACGCCGAGTTCGAGTTCGACCCGACCGCGACGACCGTCGCCTCGCCCGTCGACGAGGTCCTCGCTCGCCGCGCCGGGGTGTGCCAGGACTTCGCGCACGTGATGGTCGGCGCGCTGCGCTCGCTGCGCCTGCCGGCCCGCTACGTCTCGGGCTACCTCGAGACCGAGCCGCCGCCGGGCATGCAGCGCCTCCAGGGGGCCGACGCCTCGCACGCGTGGGCCGCCCTGCACGTGCCGGGCCACGGCTGGGTCGACGCCGACCCCACCAACGACCAGCTCGTCGGCGACCGCCACGTCACCGTGGGCTGGGGCCGGGACTACGCCGACGTCACCCCCGTCAAGGGCGTGATCCAGACCCACGGCCACACCGAGTCGCTGGTGGTCGAGGTCGACGTCGAGCGCCTCGCCTGATCGGACCCACCAGGTCGCACCCTCCTGCGACCTACCAGGTCGCACCCTCCTGCGACCTACCAGGTCGACGGATCGCTGGAGACCATGCCCGGCAGCGCGTCGACCATGAAGTCGGCGACGTGGGGGGACCCCGGCGTGACGTCGTAGGGCGTCAGGTCGCGGATCCCCGACGCGAGCAGGACCTCGTCGTCGAAGAAGAAGCGCCCGTTGACGTCGGCCGCCGGACGACCGAGCAGCGACGCTGCCGCGTCACCCATCGCCTCCGGCGTGCGGCTCATCGCCATCATCTCCTCGGAGATCTCGTTCTTGACCGCCGCCGTGGCGATCGTCGTGCGCGGCCACAGCCCGTAGGCGCCGATGCCGTGGTTGTCGAACAGCTCCCCCGCCCACGCGTGGGTGAACAGGCTCATCGTGAACTTGGTGATCACGTACGGGCCGAACGCCGAGTACCACTGGCGGTCGAGGTTCAGTGGCGGGCACAGCGTCAGCACGTGCGGGTTGTCGGAGTCCTTCAGGTACGGGATCGCAGCCTTGGTCACCACGAACGTCCCGCGCCCGTTGATCGAGTGCAGCAGGTCGTAGCGGTCGACCGGCAGCTGCTCGGTGTTCTGCAGCCGGATGGCGCTGGCATTGTTGACCACCACGTCGATGCCGCCGAAGTGCTCGGCGGTCTGCTCGATCGCCTCGGCGACACGCTCCTCGTCGCGGATGTCGACCTGGAGCGGCAGCGCCTGCCCACCGGCCTCCTCGATCTCGGCCGCGGCGGTGTGGATCGTGCCGGGCAGCTTCGGGTGCGGCTCGGAGGTCTTGGCCGCGATCGCGACGTTGGCGCCCTGCGCGGCCGCCGCCTTCGCGATGGCCAGGCCGATGCCCCGGCTCCCGCCGGTCATGAAGATCGTCCGTCCCTGCACGTCGTGTCCCAGTCCGTCGAGGTGTGAACGCACGCTAACAACCAGCGCCGGTCAGCCGGGCATCGGCGTGCCCCGCCCGTCGTCCTCGCCACGCTCGTCGCGTTCGCCGCGGTCGTCCGCCCCGCGCTCCCGGCCGTCCCGGGTATCACGCGCGTCCCGGGCGTCCCGGGCGTCCCGGGCGGACTGCGGGTCCTTTGCGGCCGGCGGCGTGCCACGACCCCGTCCGGGCGGGGCCGGCCGGACGCGGCCCGGCGTCATGGGCCCGGGGACCTCGCCCCGCCAGGCCGCGTCGCTCTGCTCCACCTCGCGGCGCGCGGCACGCAGCGACGACAGGCGGTCGGTCGCGTCGCGCAGCGTCGCCGGCGCGCTCGCGCTGCCGACCTCCGCGGTGCGGTGCTCGACCGCCTCGACGGCCAGCGCGACCAGCAGGTCGGCGAGCTCGCCGACCTGGGTGCGCAGCGCCGCCGACGCTGTGCCGCCGAGCTCGACGGCCCGTCGGTCGGCGGCCAGCAGCACCTGCAGCTGGTCGGCCGTCGCGGCCAGCTCCTGCAGGGCCGCGGGCTCGACCAGCCCGTCGGTCTCGAGGTCGTCGACCAGCGCCTGTGCACGCCGCAGGCGCTTCCAGTCGCCGGCGACGTCCACCGGCAGCGCCGCCAGCTCCTCGCGGGCGGTGCGAGCGGCCTGGCCCTGGTGGCGCTGGACCTCGTCGCGTCGACGCGTGCGGCGCGCCCATGCGGCCAGCGGCACCGCAGGCAGCGCGACCATGCCGAGGAACACCGCGGCCGCCGTCCCCGCGCCGCCGGTGGTCACGAGTTCGGTCGCCACCGCACTGGTGCCGAACACCGACGCCCACGACAGCGAGCCCCACCACGCGAAACGCCGCAGGCGGGTACGTGCGCCGGGGACGCGGGTCGCCCTGCGCAGCCGCTGCCCGGCCTGCTGGACCTGCGAGCGCGTACGCCGGCCGAGGTCCTCCACGAGGTCCTCGAGCACGTCGTCCAGGTCCACCCGGGCCTCCGTCGTCCAGCGCCGCCGCAGGGCCGCGTCCACGGGGTGACGGTAGGTCGCGGTCCGGGCCGGTGCCGCCGGCCGTTAGCGTCGTGCCCCCGTGCCGCCGCCCGCGCCGCGCGTGACGCCCCGACCGGGAGCCCGACCGTGCCCGCACCGTTCGACGTCGACCTGCGCTCCGACACCGTGACCCAGCCCGACGACGCGATGCGCACGGCGATGGCCGCGGCCGAGGTCGGCGACGACGTGCTCGAGGGCGACCCCACCGTGCGGGCGCTCGAGCAGCGCGTCGCCGCGCTGCTCGGCAAGGACGCCGGGGTGTTCGTCTCGTCCGGCACGCAGGGCAACCTCGTCGCGCTGCTGTCGCACGAGACCTTCGGCCGCGCCATCGTCGCCGGCGCGTCGATGCACGTCCAGCAGTGGGAGGCCGGCGGGCACGCGGTCGTCGGCGGCGCCCCGCTCGCACTGCTGCCCGAGCGCGCCGACGGCCTGCCGGACCCCGACGCGGTCGCGGCGCGCTGCGCCGTGGTCGACGACCCGCACGTCGCCCGGGTGGGCCTCGCCTGGTCGGAGAACACCCACGGCGGCCGCGGTGGCCAGCCGGTGGAGGCGGCAGCCGTCGCGACGCTGCGGGCTGCCGTCCCGGCGCACCTGCCGCTGCACACCGACGGGGCGCGCCTGCTCGACGCCGCCGTCGCGCTGGACGTCGACGCGGCGACACTGGTCGCGGACGCCGACAGCGCGACGCTGTGCCTGTCGAAGGGGCTCGGCTGCCCCGTCGGCACCGTGCTCGTCGGCGACGAGGCCTTCATCGGTCGCGCCCGCCGCTTCCGCAAGCTGCTGGGTGGCGGGATGCGCCAGTCCGGCGTGCTCGCCGCGGCCGGCCTGCACGTGCTGGACGAGGACGGCATTGCCGAGACCCTCGAGGCCCTGGCCGCCGCCCACGAGCTGGCGCGGACCCTCACCGGCGCGCTCGCCGAGCTGCCGCACGTCACCGACCCGTACGACACGTCCCTGCCGTTCGACCCGGCCACCACCCGCACCAACATCGTGCGCTTCGGTGTCGCGGACTCCCTGCCGGGTGGCCGCGACACCGTGGTCGACGCACTCGACGCCGCGGGGGTCGGCGCGCTGCGGTACGGGGCCGGGATCCGCCTGGTCACCCACCGACGCCTGTCCGTCGCCGACGTCGACCGTGCCGTCGGCGTCCTGCAGGACGTGCTGGTCGACTGACGCCCCGGCGGCGCCCGCACGGGCACGTGTCGCGACGCAGCCGGACCCGGGCCGCTGTGCCTTGGTTCGAGCGCCGTGGGCGAGCTCGACGACGCTGTCCCCGGCACCGTCGCGGTGGCAGTTCCTCACGTGATCCGACGACATGTCACACCGGCCTGGTAGGACGTGAGAACGGAGTCGAACCAGGGCGGGACATGGAGCAGGACGCGTGGGACGGGCCCGACGAGGGCGAGGACCCGGGCCCCGGGCAGGACGCGCCCGGGGACGATCAAGCCGGGGACGAGGGACACGGGGGCGAGGGACACGGGGGCGAGGGACACGACCACGACGCGCCGGGCGACGGGGAGCAGGACGATGTCGAGCAGGACGCCGGCGAGCAGGACGCGCGGCGCGACGCGAGCGATGCGCCGCCACCGGTCCCCGTCCTGCGTGAGCTGACCAGCGAGCGGGCGTTGGTCGAGCACGCCCGTGCGCTCGGTCGCGACCCGCGGATGGTCGAACTCGACGATGCCGCGCTCGAGTCGCTGGTGCGCGACGGCGCTGCCGAGGTGGCCGCGCTCACCTGCCGCTGGCTGAGCCACCTGGCGGAGCTCGTCGTGCGGGGGGTGTGGGCAGAGCAGGGCGCCCGCACCCCGGGAGCGTGGCTGTCGTGGGCGATCGGCATGGGGGCGTCGACCGCCCGGGAGCACGTGCGCGTCGCGCTGCGCCTGCGGGAGTGTCCGCTGCTGCGTGGACGCTTCGCGGCCGGGACGCTGTCCTACTCCAAGGTGCGGGCGCTGACCCGCGTGGCGACGCCGGACACCGAGCCGATGCTCCTGCGCTGGGCCGACGCCGCGCCTGCCGCGACGATCGAGCGGATCGTGCGCGACGCGCGCCGGGTGCAGCGCGCCGGGTCGGCCGTGGCCGAGCGCGACGACCTCGGGCTGCACGGCCGGTGGCGCGACGACGGCAGCTACGAGCTCGTGGTGCGTGTCGGTGCGACCGACGGCATCGCCCTCGAGCAGCACGTCGAGCGCCTCGTCGAGCTCGAGCAGCGCGACCGGGACCGGGGCGACGGCAGCAGCGGCCCTCCGGACGACCACGACGACGGGGCCGACCCGACCGCCGACGCACGCGTCCCCCGCCCCGTGCTCGCCGCCGACGCGCTGCTCGAGGCCCTCGCACGGGCCGCGGCCGAGGACCAGGGGGACGGCACCACGCTCAGCGCCACGCGCCACGACGTGGTGGTGCACGCGAGCACCGCCGCCTGGGCATCGGTGACGCGCGCGGGCGACGCCGGGATCCCCGCCGAGGGACCCGACGCCGTGTCCGGCGACGCCGGGAGCGCCAACAGCGCCGGCCCGACGCCGGCGGGCGTGCCCGGGACGGTCAGCGGCAGCGCTTCCGCGGAAGCGCTCGACCAGGCCGCGACGTCCGAGACCGGCGCCGAGGACGCTGACGAGGAGGACTGCGCGGACGGCGCCGAGGAGCACTGCGGCGCGTCGGTCGACACTGGGGTGGGCTCCCCGGCCCGTCGGGCGAGGACCGTGCGCGACGGGCGCGGGCGGCCACGGATGCTGCGCACGACACAGCTCGCCCTGGCGGGCTGCACCGCCAGGACGTGGCTGCTGGTCGACGCCGACGGGCAGCACGGCGGCACCCCCGCCGACCTCGGGCGCACACGACGGGACCCGGACGCCCGACTGCGACGACTGCTCGCGGCCAGGGACGTCAGCTGTCGCTTCCCGGGCTGCGGGGCACGCCGCAACCTGCACGCCCACCACGTGACCTGGTGGTCACGCGGCGGCGCGACCGACCTCGACAACCTCGTGCTCGTGTGCCGAGCGCACCACCGCGCCGTGCACGACGACGGCTGGGAGCTGCGCTCCGCGGGAACGGGCCGCTGGACCTTCCACCGACCGACGGCGTCGGGTCACGACGCGACGCCGCTGCCCTGGGCGCGGCCCCTGCCGGGCGCTTCCGCGGAAGCGCTCGCCGAGGTCGTGCGGCTGCACGCCAACGACCTGGCGCCCGGTGCGTTGCGACCGCCCGACCACGACGGCAGCGGCTACGACCACGGCCTCGCGGTCGAGCTTCTCGTGGCCGGGCTGGCAGAGGCGGCCTGAGACCGACCTTCGCACCGGTTCGAGGTGCGTCGTGCGTCAGGGCGTGCCGACCCGGCATGTCGCCAGGGCGTGCGGTCACCTCGTGCCGACCCGGCGCGCGGTCACGGCGTGCGCAGTGCCTCGTGCAGCGCGGCGACCATCACCGTCGTCGTGGTCTCGACGATCTGCTGACCGCTGCGGCCGAGGTCCCGCCGCAGGGCCTGGTGCGCGAACAGCGACTCGACGAGCCCGAAGGCGTCGACGAGCCAGCGCGGCGGGGCGTCCTGCCGCCCGGCGCGCCGCCACAGCTCCTCGGTGAACGCGACCACGTAGCGGGCACGGGCGTCCTGGCGCGCCCGCACGGCCTCGCCGAGCTCGCCGTGCGACTCCGGGTCCGCGGCGACCTGCCAGTGGGCGCGCCCCATGCGCTCCGCGACGTCGTGCGTGCGGGCGAGCACCTCCCGCACCGTGTCCTCGGGCCCCAGCGTCGGGTCCGGCGCGGCGAACACCTCGGCGAGCAGTTCGTCGTAGCTGCGCCGTACGGCCGCAGCGACCAGCGCCTCCTTGGACGGGAAGTACCGGAACAGCGTGCGACGCCCGATGCCGGCCGCATCGGCCAGCTGGTCCATGGTGACGTCGACGCCGTCCGAGGCCAGCAGCGGCTGCACGGCGTCGAGGACGCGCGAGGCCCGGTCGGCGACCAGCGGCGACGCGGCGGGGTCCTGCCCCGCCGTGTCGCTGCCGTCGTCCCGGGGCATCAGTCGACCAGGCGCCAGGTGGTGCGGCCGGAGCCGTCGCGGCGGCCGGCCTTCACGCGCACGCGGCTGCCGACCCGCCACGGCCCGGAGGTCGTGGTCAGGTCGTGCTCGTCGACCTCGAACGACCCACGCTCCCCGCGCGGTAGGTCCAGGGCCGCCTCGGCGGGGACGAAGCCCCGCACCCCGATCCGGGGCACGCGCAGGCGCAGCCCGTTGCGGGTCACCCCCGTGACGACCGCCGGCTCGGGTCCGTCGAGGAACCCGCGGTCCAGCAGGATCGCCCACAGTTCGTTGCGCTCGCGGCCCTGCAGCCAGCCGATCGCACCAGCACGAGCGTCGAGCCAGGTCGCCATCCCGCGCAGTGCATCGGCGTCGTGCGGCACCTGCTCGCCGGCCAGCGCCGCCCGCAGCTGGCGGTGCACGACCAGGTCGGCGTAGCGGCGGATCGGCGAGGTGTAGTGCACGTACGCGTCGGCCGCGAGGCCGCGGTGGCCGACCGGCTCCGGCTCGTACGACGCACGGGAGATCGACCCGGTGATCACCGCCACCAGCAGGTCGCGACCGGTCTCCTCGCCGGCCCCGGCCAGCGCGTCGACCGCCGTGACGAGCTCGGTCAGGGCCCGGTCGACGTCCACCTCGTCGTCGGGCGCCGCCAGCGCCGGCACCGACGGGGCCTGCGACTCGCCCTCGTCGAGCAGTGCGAGCGCGGCACGCAGGCGCGGAAGCGCGTCGCGGTCCAGGCCGCTGTGCGCGCGGTACAGCGCGGGGACCTCGCGCTTGGCGAGCCAGCCGGCGACCGACTCGTTCGCGGCGACCATCAGCCGCTCCACGACGCGGTACGCCGCGGCGTGGGGCTCGGCGTCACGGGTGCGCAGCTTGCCGTCGATGACCGCCGGCTCGACCTCGACGTCGGCGAACAGCTCCTCGATCGTGGCGCGGGAGTCACGCTCGACACCGAGTCGGCGCGAGGCCTCGACCAGTGCGGTCAGCGCGCCGTCGACGGCGTCGACCATGGTCGGGTCGTGGACCTCGGCAGCCAGCGCGTCGGGCTCGCCCGCGAGCCACTGCTCGAGCGCCGCGTACGAGCACTTCGCGTCCGAGCGCATCACCGCGACCTCGGGCGTGACGTCCTGCACACCGCCGTCGGGCGTGACCAGGAAGCGCACCGCCAGCGACCCGCGCTCCTCGCCGGGCAGCAGCGACAGCGCGTCCTCGGCGAGCAGGGGGTCGAGCATCGGGGCGTTGTCACCGACCGTCAGGTACGCCGTGGAGGCGACCACGCGGGCGTAGCGGTCGGCCGCCGAACCGATCCCGACGGCACCGGCGACGTCGGCGATGTGCACGACCACGTCGATCGCCGAACCGGGGTCGCCGTCCCACCTCGCGTGGAGTGCGTCGTCGACGTCACGGGTGCTGCGGTCGTCGACCGTGATCGTGACCTCGTCCGTGCGGTCCGCACGCTCGAGCCCTGCACCGGGCACTGGTCCGTCGCGGTCCAGCCCCATGGCACCCCCGCGGCCGCCACCGGCGAGCAGTCCGACCAGCCGTGTCGCGGTCGCTGCCGCGTCGGCGGGCTCGAGGCCGGCGCCGGCGGCACCACCCGGGATCGTCGAGGGGTCGGCGCTGCCGAGCGCGACCACGACCGCCGCGGCGCGGACCGCGGTGGGCGACCCGACCACGTGCGGCCCCGCGACGAGCACACGCCCGACCGGTGACCCGTCCTCCGCGTCGCCGACCAGCACGACGACCTGACGGCCGACCGCCTGCTGCAGCTGGACCGACAGCCCCGGCTCGAGGCTGACCCAGCCGCTGCCGATCTGGCCGTCCGGCTCGAGCACCAGCGCACCCGGCCCCTGGACCACGGTGCCAACCAGCATCCGGCGGGGGCGCTGCACGAGCGTCGCCTCGCTGGCGGACGCACCCTTCTCGTCGACCTCGACCTCGAGCTCGAGCAGGTCGGCGTCGATCCGCCCGGCGGCGACCGGCGGGGGGACGAACACGCTGTCGACGGTCGTCGACCCGTCCTCGCTGGGCAGCATGACGCTGCGCGGTGTCGCGCCGTCTGCGGCGACGGGCGTTGCGAACCCGAAGCCCTTCGGGTGTGGACGGAAACGTGCGCGCACGGCGGTCAAGACTCGGGCCTCCGGTGGGTGGCGACCGCTGCTGCGACGCGGTCGGGGAGGCCCCGGACGCTACCGCCGCGCGAGGACCCGACCGCCCCGTACCCCTGTCGGCGGCCAGCGCCCGCTGCTCGTGGCGCGCACCGCACGGGCGAGCGCTGCTGTAGCGTCCTCGTCGGTCGCGCCCAGCCAGGGCGCGACGTCTCGGGTGGTCAGCGAAGTCGGTGCGACTCCGACACGGTCCACGCCACGGTGAAGCCCCCACGCAGCCAGCGTGTGCGGATGAGTCCGGTCGCCTGCCCCGAGGTCACGACGAACCCTCGGAGGAAGGGTCGTGCGTGCGGCGGGTGCTGCCTGCC